>Ga0307372_10004246_pt1 | contig 22307 bp, 18 predicted proteins | sample OX1MG_FD_202533 | JGI IMG/M metagenome (GOLD analysis project Ga0307372, IMG submission 202533) | Soil microbial communities from Risofladan, Vaasa, Finland - OX-1 | ecosystem: Environmental > Terrestrial > Soil > Coastal area > Acid sulfate soil | place: Finland: Risofladan, Vaasa | collected...
GTTCGCGGCCACGGGGCTGCGGGTGGGCTGGGGCGTGGGGCCGTCCGACGTGATAAAGAGCATGGCCGACCTGCTCACGCACATCGGCGCCTGGGCGCCGCGCCCGGAGCAGATGGCCACCGGCGAGTTGCTGTGCGCCCCCGACGACATCAAGGTGTATCACGCCGGAATGCTGGCCGGCATCCAGGAGCGGCTGTCGCTCCTGGCGGGTGGCATCGAGCAGCTCAAGGGCGACGGATTTCCCGTGGAGAGCACCACGCCGCAGGGGGCGATCTACCTCAGCGCCCGGTTCGCGCTGCACGGCAAGCGCACGCCCGAGGGCGAGGTGCTGGGCAGCAACGAGGCCATTCGCCGGTATCTGCTGCATGCGGCGGGTCTGGCGGCGGTGCCCTTCCAGGCGTTCGGGCAGCACGAGGAGACGGGGTGGTTCCGGCTCTCGGCGGGGGCCGTGTCGCCGCAGGACGTGCGGGAGCTGATCCCGCGCCTCAAACACGCGTTGCAGGCGTTGGCCTGATGCCCGCGCAGGCGTTGGCGCCCGAAACGCTCGAGGGCTGGTACGTGTTGCAGCAGGCGTTCGCCGTGGATCGCGCGGCGCTGCGCCGGCTGCCCGACGCGGAGTTCGATGCCGCATGGCGCGAGTTCGCCGCCGTGATGGCCGAGCTTGCCGGAGGCGACGGCGCGGATGGGTGGAGCGCGCTCGCGCCCCTCGTCGGGTCGAGAGCCGACGTGCTGGTGATGCACTTCCGGCCCACGCTCGACGCCGTGGGAGCCGCGCAAGCCCGCGTGGCGCAGACGCGCCTGGCGGACTTTCTCACGCCGGTGGAGTTCTTTCTCAGCGTCACCGAGGCCGGGCTGTATTATCTGACGGCGCAGCTGGCGCGCGACGCCGTGGCGCGGGGCGGCAAGGTGGGGGACGACGTCTACAAGGAGGAGCTGAAGAAGCGCGTGGACGCCGAGTTGGCCACCGAACACGTGCAGCGGCGGCTGTATCCGCTGCCGCCGGGCGAACGCATGCCGTACGTGTGCGTGTATCCCATGGACAAGAAGCGCGAGACCGGGCAGAACTGGTACGCGCTGCCCATCGACGAACGCAGCGAACTGATGAAGTGGCACGGCCTCACCGGTCGCAAGTACGCCGGGCGCGTGCTGCAGGTGATCAGCGGGTCGATCGGGCTCGACGTGTGGGAGTGGGCGGTGACCCTGTTCGCCGCCGATCCGCTGGAGTTCAAGAAGATCGTGAGCGAGATGCGGTTCGACGAGGCGAGCGCGAAGTACGGCGAATTCGGGAACTTCTATGTGGGCCGGATCGCCGCGCCCGACGTCTGGGCCCGGGCACTGCGCGCCTAGTTCGCTTCCATCCGGGATCTGGTCACCGCGCGCTCGTACAGGCTGAGCACCTGGCTGCGCGTGATCAGGCCCAGGTAGGCGCCGGCCGGGCCGTCCACCACGGGCACGGCGTCGGCGCCCCGCACGCCCATCTTCCGCACGGCGTCGAGCAGTGAGTCCTGCGGCGTCACCGTTTCGGTGGGGCGCGCCAGGTCCGCCGCCAGGATGAGCTGGGCCAGGTTGCCGGAGTTGGCCGCCACCTCGCCCAGGTCCGCCAACGCCACCACGCCGATCAGGCGCCGCTCGTCGTCGACCACGGGGAACACCAGTTGGTCGCCCCGGCCCAGCGTGTGCAGAAAATCGAGCATCACGGCGCCCTCGGCGAGGACCGCCGCCGCGCGGTCGTAGGCGTCGGCCACGCGCAATCCGGCCAGCGCGTCGCGGTCGGTGCCGTGCTCCAGCCGTTCGCCGCGCCGGCGCAGCCATCCCGTGTAGAGCGAGTCCGGCTCGATGCGCCGGGCCACGACGTGCGCGATCACCACCGTGAGCATGAGCGGCAGCATGATCGCGTAGTCATTGGTCATCTCGAATACCAGCAGGATGCCCGTGATGGGCGCGTCGGTGGCGGCGGCGATCATCGCGCCCATGCCCACCATGGCGTAGGCCTCGGGGTGGAGCCCTCCGGCCGGCCAGGCCGCGGCGAGGGCACTGCCCACGGCGCCCCCGGTGGCCACGCCGATGTACAGCGATGGCGTGAAAACGCCGCCCGAGCCGCCGGAGTTCAGCGTGATGCTCGTGGCGAGGATCTTGCCGATGGCCAGCGCGAGCAGGGCGTACCAGGTGAGCTGGCCGAACACGCTCACGCGCATGGCCAGGTGTCCGTATCCTGCCAGCCGTCCGTGCGAGATCGACACGAGGATGCCCACGAGCAGGCCGCCGAGTGCGGCGGTCATCGCCGGCGAAAGCTTGAGTCGCGCGACGATCTCGCCGGCGCGAAAATAGCCGCGCACGAAGCCGGCCCCCACGATACCGATGATCACCCCGAGCAGTGGGAAGAACACCAGCACCTCGCTCACCCGTCCATAGCCGTACTCTTGCGGGACGGCGAACGCCGGATGGTTGCCGAACACGGCGCGCGACACCACGGCGGCCACCACGCTCGACACCACCACGGGGGCGAATGCGGCGCCGGAGAGCGCGCCGAGTGTTTCTTCGAGGGCAAAGAACGCGCCGGCGAGCGGCGCGTTGAAGGCGGCGCTGATCGCGGCGCCCGTGGCGCACGCCACGAGGACCGTGACGCGGCGCGGCTCGAAGCGGAACCGGCGTCCGAGCCAGGAGGCGATGGCGGCTCCGAGCACCACCACCGGCCCTTCGCTGCCCGCCGAGCCGCCGCTGCCCAGGGTCACGGCGCTGGCCGCGGTGCGGGCCAGGGCGGGCCGGGACGCGATGTACCCGCCGCGGCGCACCACGGCGAGCTGCACGTCGGGCACGTTCATGCCGTCGTGGTCGTGGCCAATGCGGTGCATGATCCACCATGCGCCGGCGAAGCCCAGGGCGGTGATGACCGGCCGGTACGTCTGCACGGTGACCGGCGATACGTACCTGCTCGGCCAACGGTAGAACACGTTGTAGGCGAGGTCGATGCCCTCGTAGAAGCCCACCACTCCCAGCGCGGCCAGGATGCCGACGGCCACGGCAAAGCCGAGGAGGACCGAATTCTCGCTGAACTCCCTGGCGTTGAACCACCGGACGAATTCGTCCCAGCCGATCTGGCCCGCCACGAGGAGGCGGCGGATCCGTTGGCCTGCGAGCGCGCGACCGCTAGATTTTTCCGGGTCTGAGGCCGGCTGGTGCATCGACGGGAGAACTGGGTGCGGCCGTGCGGCGCCAGGCGCCGCCGATCGTTAGATTACTAAGGCTGAGATGACCTGTGTGCTCCAATCTAATCGGATTGCTGCACGCCGGTGCCAATCGGGCCTACCGGCCCGTTCAACCCTGGGGAGGGCATTGAAATGAAGGTTCGTTTTGGACTGGCCGCGGCTGCGGCCGCGCTGTCGCTGGTGATCGTGGGATGCGGCGGTGGCGACAAGGGTGCCGCCACGAAGACTGATACGACGGCTGCCGCGCCTGCCGCGGCGCCTGCGGCTACAGCGACGCCCGCAGCGGGCAGCGCCACGTACATGGCGCCCACGGGCAAGACGTGGGAAGTGAAGATGATCGGCGATGCGCAGGGCTATCGCTTCGATCCCAAGGCGCTGACGATCAAGGTGGGCGACGCGGTGAAGTTCATCATGGTGTCGGGCGGCCCACACGACGTGACGTTCTGGGCGGACAGCATCCCGAGCGCCGCCGTATCGCAGCTCACGGCCAACATGCAGAACTCCACGGCGCCGCTCACCGCGCCGATGACGATCAACCCCAACGACAGCTACACGGTGTCGTTCGCGGGCGTTCCGGCCGGTCTGTACAAGTACTATTGCACGCCGCACCTCGCGATGGGCATGGTCGCGCAGATCACGGTGCAGTAACGGCGGATTGCAGTAGGCAGTAGGCGGTAGGCAGTGAGCAGGCACCCCGTCATCGGCGATCCGGTGGCGGGGCGCTTTGCCTTGCGGCGCCCTGGGTGGCAGCGGTTCGGACTCCGATTCCCACGCATATGGTTGACCTCGCCAACATTCGCATCGTGCGCGCGACGCGCGCGCATCTCCCGGCTCTGGCGGAGCTGTTCTCGGCGTACCGGGAGTTCTACGGATGCACCACCGACTCGCGCCGGGCGCACGAGTTTCTGCTGGAGCGCATTCGCGGTGAGGAGTCGCTGATCCTCATGGCGTTGGAGGGCAGCGGCGCGGCGGAGCGGGCGGTGGGGTTCGTGCAGCTGTATCCGAGCTTCTCGTCGCTGCGCATGGCAACGATGTGGGTGCTGAACGATTTCTACACGCGTCCGGACTGCCGGCGGCAGGGGGTGGGGCATCTGCTGCTGGGGGCGGCGCGGTCGATGGCGGCGGGGAGCGGGGCCAGCTACATCGAGTTGCTCACGGCGCGCGGCAATCGCGCCGCGCGGCGCGTGTACGAGTCGGTGGGCTACCGGGCGGACCAGCAGTATTGCCGGTACACGCTGGACCTGGCGGGCACGTCCGCCGCCGGCGGGGACGCGGAGAACGTCTGAGCGGAGCGTGGCGCGGGGCGCGCGGCGGCCGGTGAAACGCGGCTGACGCGCGGGCCGTAGGGAGGGGTGCCTATACTCCTCGAGGCTCGCGAGATGTTCACGCTGTTCAGTGCAGTGATCGGGCTCATCGGCGCCGTGGTGCTTGGCGTGCTGTTCCTGCTCGGGCTGCCATTCATCATCATGTTCGTGATTGCGATCGTGGCGTTCGTGCTGCTCGCGGTGGTGTTCGGGCTGGCCATCGGGCTGCTCAAGCTGGCGCTGTTCGTGGTGCTGCCGGTGTTCGTGGTGTTCTGGCTGGTGAAGAATCTGCTAGGACTTGGGCGGGAGCGCAGTTCGGCGCCGTGAGTTGGGAACCCTGGGCGGGAGCGGCGGGTCAGAGGTACGGAAGGTGGCGCTCCCGGAGTGATTGGGGGGGCAGGTTGGCAGGGTGGGGTATCTGCGTGGACGTGGGGCGGGTATTTCGCCAGGGTGGCCTGTTCGACCGGACTGCGGCGCCGTGGTTGTATGACCGCGGTGCTGGGGTTAGGTTTCGCGTTCTGCCGTTGGAGCCGGGTGGCAGCGTAGTAGTGGTGTGAGCTGCACAGGGACATCCGGAGACACGGACGGGACGTAGCGCAGTCCGGTAGCGCACCTGAATGGGGTTCAGGGGGTCGCGGGTTCGAATCCCGCCGTCCCGATATGATAAGTGAAAGGCCTCCAACGTTTTGGCGTTGGAGGCCTTTCTGCATCTAGCCCGTGCTCACTCGCCGGGCCGCAAATGCTCGCCGAAGAACTGGTCCACGCGCCGCCAGGCGTCCTCGAGCACAAACGCCCGGTCAAAGTAGTGAAATTCCCCAGGGTACATCATGAATTGCACGAGGTCTCCCTTGCCCGCCTTGAGAATCGAGTCGAGCAGCAGCGCGGTCTCCCAGAAGGGCACGTTGACGTCAGCGGTGCCGGCGAGGACGAGCAGCGGGTCCTGCAGCCGCGCGATGCGGGTCGTCACGGCAGCGCGGGCGTAGATGTCCGGATTCTCCTGCGGCGTGCCCATGCGCTGCTGCATCCAGCCCGAGTGGTACGGGTCGAGGTAGTAGTAGCCCGGATTGACCAGCCCGGCGACGTCCACGGCGCAGGCGAACAGCGTGGGCTCGCGCGTGATGGCGGTGAGCGTGAAGTACCCGCCGTAGCTCAGGCCCCAGACGCCGATGCGCTGCGGGTCCACGTAGGGGAGGGTTTTGAGATACGCGCCGGCAAGCCGGGCGTCGGTCGCGTCCTGGCCGCCGACGTCGTGGTAGACGGCCTCGCGCCAGTCGCGGCTGTACCCAATGCTGCCGCGGTAGTCGGGCGCGATGACGATATAGCCCTCTTGCAGCAAATACTGATGGAAGGCGTAATAGACGCCTTCCCTCCGGTCGGGGTGCCAGCCGTCGTAGTTCTGGTTCACGCCATCGGGATGGATCCAGACGATCGCGGCGTGCTTGCGCGATTTGTCGAGATGCGGAGGGAGGAAGAGCCAGGCGGGCACGGACTTGCCGTCGGCGGCGCGATAATGGATCAGCGTGGGCGCGACGAAGTCGTGGCCATTCATGCTGGCCGGCATGGAGTGGGTCAGGCGCAGTGGCGTGCCGCCGGTGGAGGCGACGACATAGAGGTCGGGCGACTGTTGCGCGTCGGTGTGCTGGTAGGCGATGCGGCCATCGTCCGGCGACCAGACGGCATCGATGTTGGTGCCGCGGCCGTGGGTGAGCCAGGCGACGGTGGCGTGGGCGGGTGAGCCGTGCAGGTCGACGACCCCGATCTGGCGGTCGCCGGGGCGGCCGGGTTCATTGGCGTCGAAGGCGATACGGTCGCCGTCATGCGACCACACCGGCCGCCAGGAATCGAAGGCGCCCCGGGTGACCTGGACGGCGGGCCCGCCGTCGGCGGGCATGACGTAAAGCTGATCCCAGCCACTGGTGTCGCTGGCGAAGAGAATCCATTTGCCGTCGGGCGATACCTGGGGCGTGGCGCCGCGGTCAATCATGCTCCAGAACTTGTCCTCATGGTCCACGTGCACCGCGCGCGCCGGGCCGCCGTTGGCATCGAGAAAGTAGATGGTGCGGCTCTTGAAGTCGGGCGCCACATGGCTGACCACCAGCGTGGTGGCGTTGACCCAGCTCGGCGCGCCGTAACCCCCGCTCGGCCCCTGTACCGCCACCGGGGCGCCGCCGGCGAGCGCGGCGACGTAGAGCTGACCGGACACGAACTCGCCGCGGGCGAAGATCAGCTTGTCGCCGACCTCCGGAAAGGTGGTGTCGTGCGGCACGGCATGCGCGCCGACGGTGTAGACGAGGCGGCGACTGTCGGGCGACCATCGCAGGCCGCCGATGTTCTCGGAAGCGCTCGCGACGCTGCTCCCCGCGCCGCCGTCGCGCGGCGTGACGACAAGCTCGAAATCGCCGGCCCGGCGCTCGACGCGGGCAAGAAAGCGGCCATCGGGCGAGGGCGCGGCGCCGCCGACACCGCCGCCGGGTTCACCGGCCGGCGCGCCGGGCACCAGCATGGGTGTACCCGGTTCTTCGGCGTTGACGCGGTAACGGCCGTAGACGCCGCCTGAATCCCAGGTGAACATCAGGCTTCGGCCATCACGCGACCAACGCCAGGCGGATGGGTATTTGATGCCGACGACAGCGGGGATGGTCAGGCGCTGTGCGCCTGCAGGCACCGCGAACAAGAGGAACAGGAACAACCAGGACGCGCCAGCGAGTCTCGCGGACGCGGCCAAGGCGAGCTTCGCCTTGAACTCGGGAACATGGGTGCGGCAGGACGGCTTCGACATCGGGGACTCCTCCTCGTGAGTGGCAAACTTCCGCCCGGAGAGCCCGCCTGTCCAGTTGGCTCGCGTGACCGAGGCAGAGCGCGTCCGTCGCGCGTATACTTGTCACGCCGTCGCGCTCCGCGGACCGTCGGCCCGCGGGTGACGATTCTCGATCAAGGAGAGTACTTGTGCGCCTCGCCGTCCTCAGCGGTCTGCTCCTCGCCGTTTCCGCCTTCGGCGCCGGCGCCCAGCAGCCCCGCGCGCCGCAGTTCAAGGCGCTGGACGTTCAGTCCGGGCACTGGGTCTACCGGGGTACCACCGCGCCGCGCCGAGCGGGCGATAAGCCCGGTACGTTCACCTGGGACGAGCACTGCGGCTGGTCCGCGGACCAGCTCTTCCTCATGTGCAGCTTCGACAACGACTGGTCCGGCCAGAAGGTGCAGTCGCTGGTGGTGGATACCTGGAACAGCCGGGACAAGGCCTATTGGCACTACGAGATGTTCGCCGTGGGGGCGAGCGGCGAGAAGCCGTTTGCGTCGAAGATGACCATCCAGGGCGACACGTGGCTCGAGCTCGGAACGGAGATCCGCGGCGGCAAGACAACGTACGAGCGCATCAGCTACGTCTACTCCTCTCCGACGCACGTGACCGTGAAGATCGAGGTGTCGCCGGACAACGAACACTGGACGACCACCTTGGACGGCGTCGGGGTCAAGCAGTCGGAGTAGCGCCTGCTCCGGTGACGGTTTCAGGCGAGACCTAGCCCGTTGATGGGGGTCAGGGGGTCGCGGGTTCGAATATTGATTCCGCAGTACCCCGCCGCGTTTCGCGGCACGCGCGAAATCGTCCTTCGTCACAGGGACCCGCGCCCGGCGCCGCCGGGCGTGCCGGTTCCCCCAACTCGTTCACCGCATGCCGCCGCTCATTCCGCCCGACGCCACCCAGATCGCCCTCGTCCTCCTGCTCTCGTTCCTCATCGGCCTGGAGCGGGAGGAACGGAAGAAGGCCGAAGGCGCGTGGATGTTCGGCGGGGTGCGCACCTTCCCGCTCATCGGGCTGGCGAGCTACGCGATGGCGCTGCTGTCTGGCGCCGATCTGCTGGCCTGGACGCTCGGGTTCGCGGTGGTGGGCGGCTTCATGCTCCTGTCGTACAACCGCAAACTGGCGGCGTCGGAACAGGCCGGCATCACCACCGAGATGAGCGGGTTGGTCACCTACCTCGTGGCCGGCCTCGTGTACCGCCAACTGTACTGGATCGCGGCCACGATCGCGGTGCTCTGCGTGCTCCTGCTCGAATTGAAGAAGGGCCTCGAGGGACTCACCAAGCACGTCGCCTCGGGCGAGATCGCGACGGTGGCCCAGTTCCTGGTGCTCACGGTGGTGATCCTGCCCATCGTGCCCGACCGCCCGTTCACGAGCTTCGCCATCAACCCGTTCCGCACCTGGCTCGTGGTGGTGGCGGTGAGCGGCGTGTCGTTCGGCAGCTACGTTCTGCAGCGAATGCTCAAGGGCCGAGGCGGCATCATGCTCTCGGCGCTGCTCAGCGGCGCCTACTCGTCCACCGTCGCCACGGTGGTGCTCGCCCGCCGGTCGCGCGACCACCGCCGGCCGAATCTGTTCGCGGGGAGCATCCTGGCCGCGTCGGGCGTCATGTACGTGCGGCTCCTGATCCTGATCGCGTTCTTCAATCTGACGCTGGCCCGGATGCTCCTGCCGGGGTTTGCCCTGGGCGCGCTGGCGGGCGTGGGCGGCGGCTGGTATGTGTCGCGTCGGGCTGACGGCGCCGCAGATTCGGGGGCGCCCGAACAGCCGAGCCTCAACCCGCTGGAACTGCAGGCGGCGTTCCTGTTCGCGGCCGCGTTCGTGGCGATTCTCGTGGTCACCACGCTCGTGCGCCAATACCTGGGGCGCACCGGACTCTATTCCCTGGCGGCGATGATGGGTGTTACCGACGTCGATCCGTTCATCCTCGGGTTGACGCAGGCCAACGCGACGGCGATCTCGCTGCCGGTGGCGGCCACCGCGATCATCATCGCGGCATCGAGCAACAACGTGGTCAAGGCCGTCTACGCGCGGAGCTTCGGCGACCGGGTGACCGGCCGCCGAAGCCTGCTGCTGCTGCTCGGCCTGGCCGTGGTGGGACTGGCGGGGCTGGCATGGATCTGACGCCCCCCGCACCCGTAGCGGCGGAGCGCGGATGGCTCCGCCGACTCGCGCCCTGGATCGCCGCCCTCGTGGCGTGCGCCGTGTACCTGAACGCCCTCCACAACGGATTCGCGCTCGACGACAAGGTGATCGTCGACCAGAACCCCCTCGTGCACCACCTGGCGGCGATGCGCGACATCTGGGTGTCGGCCTACTGGCCGAACATGCCGTTCCAGATGGGGCTCTACCGGCCGCTCACGATCGCCATGTATGCGGTGGAGTGGTCGCTCTGGCATGGCCAACCGATGGGATTCCACGCCCTGAACGTGGTGCTTCACGCCGTGGTGAGCGCGCTGGTGGTGCTGCTGGTGCTCCGGCTGGGCGCGCCGCCGCTGGCGGCGGCGGTGGGTGGCGTGCTGTTCGCCATCCATCCGGTGCACGTGGAAGCGGTGGCGGGCATCGTGGGCCGCGCCGAAGTGGTGATGACCCTGTTCGTGCTGCTCGCCTGCTTTCTGCACCTGTGGCGGCGGGGGCCGGTGGTGGCGCGGTGGGTGGGGATCGCGGTGTGCTTTCTGGCCGCGCTGCTCACCAAGGAGAGCGCCGTGGCGCTCCCCCTGCTGCTCATCATCGTGGATGGGCTCGATCCCGAGCGCCGCAAGCCGCTCTGGCGCACGGTGTGGGACGACGCGCCGCTCTACCTGCTGCTGGCGGCGATCTTCGGCGGCTACATGGGACTGCGCTACGCGGTGCTCGGCGTGTTCTCCGGCAGCACGCTCACGCCGGCGCTGCGCGGCGCGTCGGCGTCCACGCGCATCGCGACGGCGATCAGCGTCTGGCCCCAGTACCTCCGGCTGCTGGTGTATCCGCGCGATCTGGTGGCCGACTACGGGCCCAACGTGCTCGTGGTGGCCCATTGGGGCGAGCCCATCGTATGGATGAGCCTCGTCCTCGGCGTCGTCGTGATCGGGAGCGCGGTGCTGCTCCGGCGGCGTTCCCCCTGGTGGACGGCGGCCGTGGCCTGGTTCGTGGCCGGCATCTTCATCGTGTCCAACCTCGTGGTGCCGGTGGGAATCCTGCTGGGTGAGCGCACGCTGTATCTGCCGTCCGTCGCGCTGGCGTTCGCCGCGGTGCCGCTGGTGGAGCTGGGCCGTCGCCGTCCGCGCCTGGCGGTGGCGGTGGCGGCGCTGGCATTGACGCTGGGCGTGGCGCGCACGTGGACGCGAACTCCCGTGTGGCGCACCACCGACACGGTGCTCACGCAGCTCGCGTCGGCCCACCCCGAGTCGTTCTACGCGCAGACCTACCTGGGCGACGAGGCCGTGCACGCGGGACATCCGCACGAGGCGGTGCGCCACTACGCGAAGGCGTGGGCGCTGGCGCCCTACCCGGTGATCGGCGAGAGCTACGCCTACGCGCTGGTCCTGATCAAGGACTGGCCCAAGGCGGAGCAGGTGGCTCGTGCTTCATGCAGCATCGAGTTTCCGAGCCCCTGCCTGTACGTGGTGGACGCGCTGCTGGCCCAGGGCCGGCCGGCGGCAGCGCGCGTCCTGGTGGATTCGATCATGCCGCACGTGCCGCCGTCGGAGGCGCTGATCAAGCGCGCGCTGAACGTGGCCCAGGCGCTGCACGACACGGCGGGCATCGCCGCCGCCGAGCAGGCCATGGCCGCGCTGCGCCCGCCGCCGCCGGCGCCGGCGCCGGCAAAGAAGCCCGCGCCCGCCACGCCGCGGCGCGGCTGACACACCGCGCGGGCGGGGCTAGTTGCCGCCGCCCCCGCGGCCCGGTTTCCGGACCGCCTTCCGGCCCGCAGCCGGCTTCTGCGCCGGGTGCGCGGAATCACGTTGCGGACCGGCCGGCCTTCCCTCGCGCAGATTCTTGACCTGCTGCGGTTCGAGCGGACGGCCCGGATTTGCCTTCATGGCCTCTTCGCGCTTGGCAAAGGGCGGATTTTCCGGCGGCGGCGCGCGCTTGGTGATGATCGGCCGCGGCACCGCGGTGCGCGGCTGAGGCCTGGCGGCCGGGGGCCGCGGCGACGGGGGGCCGCCCGCCGCGGCGCGTGGCGTGGGGAGCACCGTGGGATGCGCGGCGATGCGCGCGCGCTCGACGTCGGTGGGGCGCACGCGCACCATTCCGCGGTCCACGCGCTCCCCGTTGCGGAACACCGCGCTCGGCACGGCGGTAAAGCCGTGCGTGCGGTTGGCCCAGCGGACGGTCTGGATGTTCCTGACGCGAACGAACACGTCGATGTCGGTCACGCCGCGCACGTTGGTGGCGTTCACGGCGCGCAGATACCGCGGCCCGTAGTGATACCATGGGAAGAACGGCTCATGCGGGCCTAGTGGGAACCACGCCTGCACGCCGCCGCCGAATGCCGGCCCCATCACGAACACCACCAGCCCGGGCGAGTAGTACGGCCGGGCGACGATCGGTCCCGGAATCCACGCCCACGCCCGGCCCACCATGGCCCATCGGCCGTAGTGGAAGGGCGCGAAGCCCCACGGCTCGTCTTCCACCCACACCCAGCCCCACGGATCCACCCAGCCCCAGCGTCCGTAGCGATACGGCACCCAGCCCACGGCGACGGACGACGGATACCACACCGTGCCGTACTCCGCCGTCACCACCCAGCGGCCGTATTGATCGAGATCGGCGCATCCCGGGATGTCGTTGCTCATGTATCGCGAGCACGACGACGCCACGACGCGCTGGTCGCGCTCGGCGCTCCACGCGTCGAACGCCGTGCGCGGCGGGCGCGGGGCTGCCAGCGCCCGGATGGGGTTGTATCCCGCAAAGCTCACCGCCTGCCCGGTAGCCACCGCCTGCTCGAGGCCGGGGCCGGTGGCGTCGAGGCTGCCCTCCTCCACGCTGACCAGCGTGTAGTCGGTGTTCAGCGGGATCTCGATGCGATACGTGCCGGGCGCGCGTACGACGAACGCGCCGTTGGGCGTGTCCACTTCGATCGTGTCGCCCGCGAGCAGGCGGTACACGCTCACGCGCATGGTGCCCTGCGACAGTCCGAACTGCGCATAGTGGTCGCCCAGCGCGGTGACGGTGAGATCGGTGCTGTCGGCCAGGCGAACGGTGAACGGGCCCACCTCGAGTTCGGCGCGCGCGTCCTGCGCGGTGAACAGCCGGTCGCCCGTGGTGATGGAATAGTTGATCGGGGCCAGGCTCCAGTCGCTCACGCCGGCAGGCAGCAGCGACACGGCGCCCTCCACCGCGCTCAGGCGCGCCACGCGCGAGGGCGCATCGCCGGACTCCTGAGTGGACGGTTGTTGCGCCCACAGTTGGAGCGGGAGGCACAGAACCATCGCGGGCCAGAACAGACGGCGCAGCGTGCCGCGGGGCACGGCGCCGATGGAAATTCGCAAATGCGTCATCGGACGCTCCACACATATCGGTGCTATCAGTAACCGCGGATGCTCGGAGAGTTCCGAGGCGCCGGATCACGCCCGCACGTTGCCCGCCCGCCGGGGCGCGTGGTGTCCGGCATTGCCCGTCGGCCCGTAGGGATTCCCTTGGCGCGGGACGCCGCGCCGGCGTGGCGTTGGCGCCGGCGCGAGCGCGATGCTTGATTAGGGGCTGTGGCGCCGCCTCCGGGAACCGGCTCCCCGTTCGGGCCCGCGGTCGCGACACAGCCGAGACCGATTCGTCGCCCGACCGAAGCCCAGCCGTGAGATCGTGGGAGCGTCCGGTCACCGTTCACATCCGCAACCCTTCGCACCGCCATGCCAACCCGCATTCGCCGCTCTTCCGCCGTCGTTCTCCTCGCGCTGCCGGCGTTGCTCGCCGCCGCGTGCAGGTCGAAGGCCAAACCCGCCGCCACCGACACGACCGCCGTGGCCATGGGCGCCACCGCGCCGGCCGTGGCGCCGCCGGCCATCCGGCACGTGTTCGTGATCGTCCTGGAAAATCAGGGCTACGACACCACGTTCGGGCCGGCCACGCCGGCGCCGTATCTGGCCGATACGATGGTGAAGGCGGGCGCGGTGCTGCACGAGTACTACGGCACGGGCCACTACAGTCTGGACAACTACATCTCGATGGTGAGCGGCATCGCGCCGAGCGCCAAGACGCAGCTGGACTGCCCGCGGTACGAGGAGTTCGTGCAGACGGGCACCGCGCCCGACGGACAGCCCATCGGCAACGGGTGCATCTATCCGGTGCACGTGCAGACGATCGCCAACCAGCTCATGGCCAAGCACCTCACGTGGAAGGGCTACATGGAGGACATGGGCAAGGATCCGTCGCGCGAGCCCGCCACCTGCGGCCACGTGGCGATCGGGGGGCCGGACGCCACGGAGCACGCGGCGCCCAACGACCAGTACGCGGCCAAACACGATCCGTTCGTGTACTTCCATGCCATCATCGACTCGGCGTCGTGCGCTCAGCACGTGGTGCCGCTCACCGCGCTCGAGGCCGCGCTGCGCTCCGCGGACCAGACGCCCAACTACTCGTTCATCGTGCCCAACCTGTGCCACGACGGCCACGACCGGCCGTGCCGCGACGGCGAACCGGGCGGGCTGGTGTCGGCCAACGAGTTCCTGAAGCACTGGGTGCCGCTGATCACCAATTCGCCGGCGTTCAGGAAAGACGGATTGCTGATCGTGACGTTCGACGAGGCGCTGAGCATCGATGCGTCGGCGTGCTGTCACGAGCCCTCGGGCCCGAACGTGGCGCAGGCCGGGTTCAACGGGCCGGGCGGCGGCCGCACGGGGACGGTGCTGATCTCGCCGTTCATCAAGCCGGGCACGGTGTCGGACGTGCCGTACAACCACTACTCGATGCTCAAGAGCGTGGAAGACATATTCGGACTTCCGTATCTGGGGTACGCGGGGCAGCAGGGGTTGGTGGGGTTCGGCGCCGACGTGTACACGCAGGCGGGCGGCGCCCGGTAGCCGCCCGCGGCTATTCCGCCCGCATCGCGATCGTCGGATCGGCGCCGGCGGCGCGACGGGCCGGGATGTAGGCCGCGGCCAGCGCCGCGGCCGCCAACACGGCCGCCGTGGCCGCGTAGGCCACGGGGTCGCCGGCCGGCGTCTGGAACAGCATCGCGCGGATGAACCGCGACAGCCCCGCGGCGCACGCGGTGCCCACGAGCAGGCCCACGAGCACGAGCCTGGCGCTGTGGCCGAGCACCAAGCCAAGGATCTGGCGGCGGGTGGCGCCGAGCGCCACCCGCACCCCCATCTCGCGGGTGCGCTGCGCCACGCCGTACGCCACCACGCCGTAGAGCCCGAGCACGGCCAGCAGGAGCGCCGCTGCCGAGAAGGCGCCGACGAGTGAGACCGCGAGCCGGCGCCTGGCCAGGCTCTCGGCGAGCGTGCTCGACATCTGACGAATGGCCGACGGACCGCCCAGCGACGTGAGCGGCGCCGACGGCTCCACCTCGTGCACCGCGGTGCGCAGGGCCGGGATGACGCGCGCGGGGTCGCGCGCGCGCGCCACGACGGTGATGCCGGTCCAGACCTCGAGCGTGTAGGGCACGTACACCTCGGGCTCCACGGGCACGTCCTGCGCCGTCTGGTGCACATCGGCCACGACGCCCACCACCTGACCGGGTATCGGCTGCCCGTAATCGGGCCGGCCCTGCGCCGCGCGGTGCACGGTGAGCGGCTGCCCCACGGGGTCCTTTCCGGGCCAGAGGCGTCTGGCCATCGTCTCGTTGACCACGAAGTTGGCCGCGCCGGCATGCATGTCGTCGGCGTTCAGCCAGCGGCCGCGCACCATGTGCATGCGCATGGTGCGCAGATAGTTGGCCGATGCGGTGCGATACCACGCCGAGACGCCGCTGCGTTCGCCGCCGCCGGCGTTGTCGATCTGCGCCAGCGTGGGCACGCCGGCGCCGCTCAGCGGCACGTGATTCACCAGCGCCGCGTCGCTCACGCCGGGCACGGCGCGCACGGCCGCTTCGAGGCGGTCGTACATGGCCGCCGACTGCGCGGCATCGAGGGTCTGGCCGGGGACTCCGACGTTGATCGTGATGAGGCCGGCGGGGTCGAAGCCCAGCGGCACCTGCGCGGCGCGGCGAAAGCTCTGGGCCAGGAGTCCGGCGCCGACCAGCAGCACGAGGGCGAGCGCGAGCTGCGAGACGGCGAGCCCATTCCGGACGCGCGCCTCGCGACCGCCGCCCACGGCACCCGACGCGCCGCCGCGCAGCCGCTGGATGAGATCGGCGCGCGTGGCGCCGAGCGCGGGGGCGATTCCCACGAGCAGGGCGGCGAGGATGGAGACGCCGAGCGCGAACGCCAGGGCGCCGCCGCTGACCACGATCTGGTCGGGGCGCGGCAGTTGGCGCGCCGCGACGCGCCGCACGGCGTCCACGAGCGAGAAGGCCAGGCCGGTGCCCAGGGCGCCGCCGAGCAGGGCGAGGAGCAGACTCTCGGTGAGCAGCTGTCGCGCGATGCGCCCGCGCCGCGCGCCCAGCGCCGAGCGCACGGCCAGCTCGCGCGCGCGGCCCGCCGCGCGCACCGCGAACAGGTTGGCGACGTTGGCGCAGGCCAGGAGGAGCACCAGCGCCACGGCGCCCGCGAGCAGGTACAACGTGGGCCCGACGTCGCCCAGCATCTCGTTGCGGATGGGGTAGAGGCCGGCCGACGTCCACCCGCCGGACACGGCGGGATACTCGGCGGCAAGGGTCTGCTCGATGGGGTTGAGGGCCGCGGTCGCGCGCAGCGAATCGGCACGGTCGGCGATGCGCACCACCGTGCGGCTGTCGGCCAGCGCGCCGCGGCGCTGCAGCGACGAATCGGTGGTCTCGATGGCGCCGATGGGCTGCCAGAGCTGGGCGAAGGTGGGATAGGCGTCGGGCGGCATCACGCCGATGATCGTGGCGAGGGCGCCGTTGAGATTCATCTGGCGGCCGATGACGGCGCTGTCGCCGCCGTAGCGTTCGCGCCACGTGTCGTACGACAGCACGACGCCGCTCGTGGGGGCCGATCGGGCCTCGTCCGTCGTGAAGGTACGGCCGAGGATCGGGCGCACGGCCATCACCGAGAAGAAGTTGGGCGTCACGTACGCGACGACGGTGCGCTCGGGCCCCTCGGGGGTGGCGATCGTCCCGCTGTTGCCCTTGACCCAGGCGATGCCCTCGATGGCGCCGCGCAGGGCGGGCGCCGCGTCGTGCCAGTCGCGGTAGGTGGGGTAGGACGGCGAGCGGTAGCGTCCGTCCTTGTTGAGTTCGAGCGCCATCGCGAGGTGCGACGGATTGCGGTAGGGGAGGGGGCGCAACAGGACGCCGTTCACGATGCTGAACACGGCCGTGGTGGCGCCAATGCCCACGGCGAGGGTGGCGACGGCGATGAGGGTGAATGCCGGCGCGCGGCGCAGCGTGCGGAGCGCGTAGGCCAAGTCGTGGCGAGCGGCGTCGAGGGCGGAGCCGAGGGACATTCGGGGTACGGTGGAAGCGTGGCGGCGAACGACCGGGGTATGGGGAAGCATGGCGCGCGCGGTGGCCCTGCCGAAAGGGCCGGTGTGCCGGGGACGGTCAGGGGGCCGGATGGCGCCCGCGCCAAGTCAAGATGGCGCAAAGTCTTGCATGGCGGCCCGGGGTCCATGGTGGACTCCCGATTGATCCCCCGGAGACAGGGCTTATACTTTGGGGCGGCACCCCCCTCTGGAGCGCCTCGGCAGCCCTGCCGCGGTGGGCGCAAGGCACGAATCCAGGGAGAAAGTCTCCGTTCGCGGTTCGTCTGTCCGATCGGCCTTCCAACCCTGTTGACATGCGCATTTGTTTGGTGACGCCATACGATCTTTCTCATGAAGGTGGCGTCAATCGCCATGTGATCACGCTGGCCCAAGCGCTTCGCCGGCAGGGGCACGATCTGCGGATTCTCGGTCCGGCCAGCGGCGAGACGCCGCCGCGGTGCGACAGCCTGCCCGGCGTGGTGCCGGTGCGGGCCAACGGCTCGCGGGCGCGCGTGGGGCTGCTGGTGTCCAAGGCGGCGGTGCGCCGGTACCTGGAACGTGGACGGTTCGACCTGGTGCACGTGCACGAGCCCTGGGTGCCGGGCCCGTCGCGGTACGCGGTGCAGTGCTCCACGGCGCCGCTGGTGGCCACGTTCCATACGTTCTCCGAGTCGGAGCGGGGCGTGATGACGCTGGCCCGGCGGGCGCTGGCGCGGCCGCTCCGCCGGCTGAAGTGCGGCATCGCGGTGTCGGAGTCGGCGGCCGACTTCGCGCGGCGGGTGTTCGACGGCCCCATCCACATCGTGCCCAACGGCATCGACCCGACCACGTTCGCCACGCCGCACGCGCCGCACGGGGTGGACAACGTGGCGGTGGAGCCGCGCGAGTCGGGGCCATTGCGCCTGCTGTTCGTGGGGCGTTTCGACGAGCCGCGCAAGGGATTGCGGCACCTGTTGGCGGCCGCGGCGCTGCTGCGGGAGCGGGGACGCGTGCTCGAGCTGCGCGTGGTGGGGCATGGCGATCCGGCGCCGTTCGGCGATCTGGCGCGCCGCGCGGGCGCCCAGTTCCTGGGCCGCGTGGACGAGCAGGGGCTGGTGGACATGTACCGCTGGTGCGACGTGTTCTGCGCGCCGTCCACGCACGGCGAGAGCTTTGGCGTGGTGCTGATCGAGGCGATGGCGAGCGGCCGGCCGGTGGTGGCGAGCGACATTCCCGGCTACCGCGACGCCACGATGGGCGCGGCGATCCTGGTGCCGCCGGCGGACGCCGAGTCGTTGGCGGCGGCCATCCTGCGGGCGGCGGACGACGAGCGGCTGCGGCACCACGTGGTGCGGCAGGGGTGGCAGCGCGCGCACCAGCTGGCATGGAGCCGCGTGGCGCTCACGATCACTTCGCTGTACGAGGAAGCGGCGGCGACGGGCACGGCCCGGCGCGACGCCATCGGCGTCCCGGCGTGACCGAGCCGGCAGTCTCCACGGGCCGGTTCCGCCGGGAGGGCGGGCTCTCCCGCGTCATCATCCCCGGCGTGCGGGTGTTGTCCCGCTATTACTTTCGCGCGCGCTCGGTGGGCGAGGATCGCATTCCCGCCGACCAGCCGGTGATCTACGTGGCCAAGCATCCGCAGACGTTTCTATATCTGGAAACGGTGATGCTGGCGCTGTTCACGTTCTGGGACACCGCCCGCCCGGCGATCCGGGTGCTGGAGAAGACCGGGACGTCCATCCACAAGACGCCCGTGCTGGGATGGATGCGCCGGAACGTGAACGCGGTGCCGGCCACGGAGGCGCACGCGCTGGCGGTGCTGGCGCAGGGCGAGTCGCTGCTGATCTTTCCGGGCGGCACGCGCGAGTTGTACGGGCCGCGCGACGAGTTGCGGTGGAAGGGGCGCACCGGGTTCGCGCGGCTCGCCATCCAAGCCGGCGTGCCGGTGCTGCCGTTCGCCATCGCCGGCGCCGACCGCCAGCATCTGGGGCGCCTGTCCATCCGCGGCGCGAGTCTGTGGCTGCCGCCCTTTCCGCTGCCGGTGCGGCTGGAATACCGATTCGGCCATCCGATGATGCCGCCGGCGGCGGCGAGCGCGGATGCCGCGGACCCGGCGGCGTTCGCGGGTCGCGTGGAGGCGGCCGTGCGTGCACTCATCGCGGGCGGCACTTCCGATGGGTGAAGCGGCCGCCGGGCCGGGGGAGGTGCCGGCGCTCGACCCGCGTCAGTGGCGCTACCGATTCGGCTACATGCGCCTGGCGCGCTGGATGTCGCGCTATCACCGGGTGCGCGTGGAGGGGACGCCACCCACGGGGCCGTGCATCTACGTCACCCACCACGGCGCGGGATACCTGAACGTGGATCTCGGGATCGCCGTGTACCAGCTGGCGTGGCGCGACTGGTTCGAGCGGGGCGGCGCGCTGCGCACGCTGCGCATCGCGGCGTCCAAGGGCAATCCGCTGGAGCGGGCGATTCCCGGACTGGCGGCGTTGAAGCGCGACGCCGGGCTCATCGATCCGTCGGAGTCGTCGTGCCTGCGGGTGCTGGAGCGCGGCGACCAGCTCATGATCACGCCCGGTGGGCGGCGCGAGTCGAGCCCGCGGTCGCGCGATTATCGCCTGCGGTGGGACGACCGGTACGGCTTCGCGCGGTTGGCGGTGCGGATGGGCGTGCCGGTGGTGCCGCTGGCGGTGGTGGGCGGGTTCGCGGCGTATCCCGGGTTCTCGCTGGGCAGGCTCTCGTTCTGGAGTCCGGTGCCGCTGCCGGTGCGCATGGACATCGCCATCGGCACGCCGATCGCGGTGGCCAAGGATCCGGAGCGCGCCCGCGACCTCGCGGTGCTCAAGCCCCTGCAGGAGCAGGCGCGGCGCGCCACGCAGGCGCTCTACGACACGCTGATGGCTCGGCAGCGCGGGGCGGCACCGTGAGCCGCACGGTGATCGCGGGCGACTGGCATCTGGGCAGCTACAGCGCGCCGGCGCAGGCGCAACTCGCGCTGGCGTTCCTGCAGCGCGCGCGGGACGCGGGCGACTTCGTGGTGCTCAACGGCGACATCTTCGAGGGGCTGTTCGAACCGGTGTCGCGCGCCGAGCAGGCGCATCCGGCGCTGAGCGCGCTGATCGCGGCGATGGCCCGCGCCGGTGAGCTGGCGCGGCTCGAGGGCAACCACGATCCCGGGGCGGGGGCGCGGTCGCTGGTGCTCGAGCACGCCGCGGTGGGGCGGGTGCTCGTGGCGCACGGCCACGTGGTGGATCCGATGCACGATTCGTCGGTGGGAAATTTCGGCGACGGGATCTCGCGGCGATTCGGCCACCTGTGGCTGGTGCGCGGTGCGGCGAGCATGGCGGAGGCCGTGGTGGCGGGCACGGTGGCGGCGCGCGTGGACCGCATGTACCGCGGGCGTTGCCTGGCGATGGTGGAGCGCGAACGGTGCGCGCTGGGCGTGTTCGGGCACAATCACCGCCGGTACCTGGTGCGCGGCGACCGGTACGCGAATGCGGGGCGCATGCGCCGCAGCCGGCTGGAATATCTGGCGCTCGAAGCCAGCGGCGCGGTCCTGCGCGAGTTCGACCTGCGCGACGCGATGGCCGGGGCGGGCGCCGCGTCGTGATCGCGACCGTGCTCGCGTTCCTGGCGCGCTGGAAGTACGTGGGCGCGTTCGTGGGCATCTTCGTGGAGGAATCGGGGGTGCCGCTGCCGGTGCCGGGCGACGTGTATATCGCCGCGCTGGGCGCGGCGGGGCGCGCGGGCCACGCGAACTTCTTTCTCACCACGGTGGTGGTGTTCGCGGCCACGGTCACGGGAAGCGCGATCCTGTTCGAGGTGTCGCGGCGGTTGGGACAACCGCTCCTGCGGCGCATGGGCCACCGATTCGGGTTCAGCGACGCGCGCGCGGACCGCACCGCGGAGTGGCTGAACTCCCATGGCGCCGTGGCGGTGGCGTTGGGACGATTGGTGCCGGGGTTCCGGATCCTGCTCACGGTGGCGGCGGGTTCGCTCCGGATGAACCGTCTGGTGTTTCTCGTGGGCGCGGCGGTGGCGTCGATTCTCTGGGCGGCGATCTACTACTGGCTGGGCTTCGCGCTGGGCGCCGGCGTGGCCAAGGTGCTCGAGGGGGCGGCCGGCCGCGCGATCCACAATCCCGAGGTGGTGGCGGTGTTGGTGGTGACGATCGTGGTGGCCGCGGCCACGGTGGCCGGCACCATCATGTGGCGGCGGAAGCAGGCCCGGTAGGCGAGGGGAGGCGGCCGAGCAGGCGGAGCAGGCCGTCGAGCACGGTGAGCGGGTGCGGCGGACAGCCGGGCACGTAGAGATCGATGGGCAGGTCGCTGGGGAATCCGATCTCCGCGCTGCCGCGGAATGGGCCGCCGGCGATGGCGCACGCGCCCACGGCGATGACGAGGCGCGGGCTGGGCATGGCCTCGTACGTCTTGCGCACGGCGTCGAGCATGTTGCGGTTCACGGTTCCGGTGAGGATGAGGCCGTCGGCGTGGCGCGGCGACGCCACGAACTGCACGCCGAACCGCGCCAGATCGAACACCACGTTGCCGAGCGCGTTGAGTTCGGCCTCGCAGCCGCCGCAGCTTCCGGCCACCACCGAGCGCAGGCGCAGCGACCGCTTGAACAGGCGCTGCATCTCGGCGTCGAGCGCGCGCGCCAGCTCCACCTGTCCGGTGGGGGAGATGAGCGCCTGGCGCGACGACGCGGCCATGCGGTGGTCGCGCGAGAACGTCAGCGTGCCCTCGGGGCGCGCGCCCGCCTCCTCGGGACTGAACAGGCAGGCGCCCACGTCGAGCGGCGGCGCGCCGGGCGTGGCATCGAGCACGGGGAGCCCGCGAAAGCGCTCGGGAAAGTCCACCGGGCCGTCGGGGAACGACGACGTGCGCATGCCCTGGCGCATCCGTTGTTTCAGGAAGTCGAGCATCGCCTGTGCGTCCGGAGCGCCCGCGGCGCTCGGCTAGAGGTCATGGCCGGCATACGAGAGGTTGAAGCTCTTGTTGCAGAGCGGGAAGTCGGAGATCTGGTTGCCGGGCAGCGACACCGCCACCGCGGTCCAGTTGTGGAACGACGGATCGACCACCTTGTGGCGGCGCACCGCGCCGTCGGCGCCGGTGATGACCACGTGGGCAATCTCGCCGCGCCATCCTTCCTGCAGCGCCACGGCCAGCTGGCCCGGGTATGAAGCGCCGCACGACACGCGGGCCTCGCCGCGGGGGAGGGCGGCCAGCTGTTCGAGCACGAACTCGAGCGACCGGCGCACTTCGTGCCACCGCACGAGCGCGCGGGCGTGCACGTCGCCCGCCCAGCCGGTGGCCACGGGGATGTGCGCGAAGCGGAAGATCCCGTAGGGGTGATCGTGGCGCACGTCGCGCGCCACCTCGCAGGCCCGCGCCACCGGACCCACGAAACCCAGCGCCACGCACTGCTCGCGCGACACCGTGCCCACGCCTTCGAGCCGCGCCTGCACCGAGGCGGTCTCGAACATCAGCGCCGCCACGGGCTCCA
>Ga0307372_10004248_pt1 | contig 22303 bp, 20 predicted proteins | sample OX1MG_FD_202533 | JGI IMG/M metagenome (GOLD analysis project Ga0307372, IMG submission 202533) | Soil microbial communities from Risofladan, Vaasa, Finland - OX-1 | ecosystem: Environmental > Terrestrial > Soil > Coastal area > Acid sulfate soil | place: Finland: Risofladan, Vaasa | collected...
TCAAGAACCCCACCTCTAGCGCCTTGACGCTCTCCGCTCAAAGGAATAGATTCAAAACCCTCATGCGAATTAAGCTACAACTTACATTTATTGTCGTAAACCTTCTCTGCTGCGCGGGGATTGTGTGCGCGCAGGCCAAACCACAACCGCCCACGCCGCGCGAGGATGCTTCAGCGGGCGAAATTTCGAATCCGGCGTGGCCGCCCTCGGCCGTCCGCGGCGCGCACGCGATGGTCGTGACCGACGAGGCCCTGGGTTCCAAGGCGGGCGTCGAGATTTTGAAGAAGGGCGGCAATGCCGTGGACGCGGCGGTGGCCGTGGGATTTGCGCTGGCGGTCGTCGAACCCGAGGCGGGAAACATCGGCGGCGGCGGCTTCATGCTGGTGCGCATGGCGGACGGCCGCGCGAAATTTGTCGACTACCGCGAAGAGGCCCCTGGGCGCGCCACGCGGAATATGTACGTGGGCGCGAACGGAAAAGTGATTCCGGGCGCGTCAACGCTCGGCTATCTTTCCGTTGGCGTGCCGGGCACCGTGGCAGGGATGGCGTTTGCGCAAAAACATTTCGGCAAACTGACGCTGGCCGAGGATATGGCGCCGGCGATACGCCTGGCGAAGAACGGCTTCCCTCTTGGCGCGAAACTCGCCGCGTCATTGCGTGATTCCGCGGATCGGCTTGGAAAATTTCCACACAGCAAGGAAATTTACTTGAACAATGGGAAGTTCTATGCGGCTGGCGAAATTTTCCGGCAACCGATACTGGCCGCAACGCTCGAACGCATCGCGAAAAACGGGCCAAGCGAATTTTACGCGGGAAAAACCGCGCGCGATTTAACCGCGCAGATGGCGCGCCACGGCGGTTTAATCACCATGCAGGACCTGAAAAACTATCGCGTGCATTTGCGCGAGCCGGTCGAGGGAACGTACACGGCGCGCGGCAGCAAATGGACGATCATCAGCAGCCCGCCGCCAAGCTCGGGCGGCATCGCGATTTTGGAAGCACTGAATATCCTGGAGCCGTACCAGCTGAGATCGTGGAACGATGCGCAGTCGGTGCATCTGGTGGTGGAAGCGATGCGGCGCGTGTTTGCGGATCGCGCGACATTTTTGGGCGACTCGGATTTCGCCCATGTACCCGTCGCGGGCCTGTTGAGCCAAAAATATGCGGCGCAGCGGCGCGCGACGATCGATCCAAAAAATGCAACCTCGAGCAAGCAGATCGGCGCCGGCGATCCTGCTCCGTTCGATCATTCGCAAGGGACTCCCGCGGGCAGCGCGATCGAAAAACTTTCGCCCGACGCTGCGGCTGCGTGGATGGAAGCGGCAGCGCAGAAATCGGGGCACACGACGCATTATTCCATCGTTGACGCCGCGGGAAACGCAGTCTCGAACACGTACACGCTGAACGACAGTTACGGTTCGGCCGTTACGACCACCGACGGATTTTTGCTCAATGACGAAATGGATGATTTCACCAGCCAGCCTGGCACTCCGAATATGTTTGGCCTGCTGCAATCGGCGACTAACGCGATTGCGCCGGGACATCGGCCACTAAGCTCGATGATGCCCACGATTGTGCTGCGGAACGGCAAATTGAGCTTCGTCACTGGCTCGCCCGGCGGCCCGCGCATCATTTCCGCAACGCTGCTGAGCATTTTGAACTGGGCGTGGCTGGGAATGGACGCGCAAGCGGCGATCAACGCGCCGCGCTTTCACCAACAGTGGATGCCGGACGTAGTGTTGCTCGAGCCTTCGTTTCCGCGGGCGGTCGCGAAAGACCTCGAACAGCGCGGGTATCATCTCGCCTCGCGGCAGATGTGGATCGGTGAAGTCGAAGCGATTGGGATTGATCCGAAGACCGGCGAGCGGCTGGGCGCGCCTGATCCGCGGCGGCAAGGTGCCGCCCGCGGGTATTGACGCGGGCCAGTTTTCCACAGAACATGGAAGCCCGGTGCGTTGCTATCGTTAGTTATGGCCGCGCCGAATTGTCCGCGGCGCTTCGCGGGCCGCGAAAACACAAAACTTTCAAACCATGCAGCGCGTCTTCTCCACCTACCGATACTCGACCCAGCCGCTGACTTCCGCATTGCTGGCGGAAATCGCGCAGGCGGGCATCTCGCAGGTCGAGATTTACTGCACGCCGGTGCACGTCAACTATCGCTCGCTCGAGAGCATTCGCACCGTCGCGGAATGGATTCGCGAGCATGGGCTGGCCATTCATTCGCTGCATTCGCCGACGGAGCGCGACCTCGTGCCCGGAAAGCGCGAGAGCGGAATTCCCATTTCGATTTCCGATCCGGAGCGCGTGCGGCGCGTCGATGCCGTGGACGAAGTGAAGCGGACGCTCGAAATCGCGGAGCAAATTCCGTTTAAATATCTTGTGCAGCATATCGGCGGCGGACGAGAAGCGCATGATCAGCGGAAAATCGATGCGGCATTTAATTCGCTCGAGCACTTGACGATTTTCGCGAAGCAGCGCGGCGTTTCGATATTGCTCGAAAACACTCCCGGCGAATTGGGCGCGCCGTCGAGCTTGCGGCATTTTGTCGCGGACACTCGCCTGGATTTGAAATTCTGCTTCGACATTGGTCACGCACACATGGAAGACGGAATCGAAATCAGCTACGAAGCGATGCATGATTTGGTCGCCGCGGTGCACGTCCACGACAATCATGGACAAAAGGACGAGCATCTGACGCCGTATAGCGGAAATATTGATTGGGATGCGGCGCTGGGAATTTTGGCAGCGGCGCCGAGTTCGCTTCCGATGGTGCTGGAGCTTCGTGAGCAGTCTGGGCAGGCGCCCTCGCTGGCCGATGCGACAGCGGCATTTGAAAAACTCGACCAGGGCTTGGAGGCAAAGCGCTCCGCCGCGCACAATTAAATTTTCGGGACGAGCGAGAATTCCAGGCTAGGGGTGTTTATGCCAGTTGTGACCATCGAACACGCTGGGCAACACGTCGGCGCGGAAGTGACGATTCGCGGATGGCTTTACAATCTGCGCGAGTCGGGGAAACTGCTGTTTCCGATTTTTCGCGACGGCACGGGAATCATGCAGGGCGTCATCTCGCAAAAGGAACATGCGGACGCTTTTGAGTCCGCGAAGGGTCTGACGCAAGAATCAAGCGTCATCGTGACGGGAACAGTCCGCGCCGAACCTCGCGCTCCCGGAGGATTCGAACTGCATGTGAGCGGCGTGGAAGTGGTGCAGCGCGTGCCGGAATCCGCGCCGTATCCGATTCAACTCAAGGAGCACGGCGTCGATTTTCTGCTCGACCAGCGGCATTTGTGGATTCGCACGCCGCGGCAGGCGGCAATTTTGCGGATTCGCGCGGAGGCGGAGCGCGCGGCGCGAAATTTCATGGACAGCCAGGATTACACGCTGACCGACGCGCCGATTTTCACGCCCGCCGCGTGCGAAGGCACAACCACGCTATTCGAAGTGGATTACATCGACGATCAGAAGGCGTATCTGACGCAGTCGGGCCAGCTTTACGTGGAGGCGACCGCCGCCGCACTAGGAAAAGTGTATTGCTTCGGGCCGACGTTTCGCGCGGAAAAATCCAAGACGCGGCGCCACCTGACTGAATTCTGGATGCTCGAACCGGAAGCATCATACGCGCACCTCGAAGACATGATGTTGCTCGGCGAAGGACTGGTCAGCGCGGTGGTGCAATCGGTCGTAAAAAATCGTGCGCGCGAGCTTGAGATGCTGAAGCGCGACGTCAGCAAACTCGAAAACATCAAGCCGCCGTTTCCGCGAATCATGTACGACGAGGCAATTAAAGTTCTGGAGAAAAACGGGAATCCGGCGAAGTGGGGCGACGACTTCGGCGGCGACGAGGAAACAATCATCTCGAAGGAATTCGACAAGCCCGTGATCATTCATCGCTATCCGGCGGCGATGAAGGCCTTTTACATGGCGACGGATGCCGCGCGGCCGGAACTTTCACTGAGTTTCGACATGATCGCGCCGGAGGGCTACGGCGAAATCATCGGCGGTGGCGAGCGTCTGTCGAGCTACGAAACGGTCGTCGAGCGGCTGCGGCAAAACAATTTGCCCGAGGAATCGTTCCAGTGGTATCTCGATTTGCGGCGCTATGGCAGCGTGCCGCACGCGGGCTTTGGACTCGGCCTGGAACGCACCGTCGCGTGGATTTGCGGAACGGAGCACATCCGCGAAGTCATCCCCTTCCCTCGAATGTTGTATCGTGTATATCCTTAGGGCTGCTTCGCCTGCCCAATTTTTCAGGGGGACAAGCATCGCATGGCTCAAAAAATTCGCATTCTCGGTGTGCCGATGGACCTCGGGGCCAGCCGCCGGGGCGTGGACATGGGGCCTTCCGCGCTGCGCGTGGCAGGCTTGCAAGCGCGGCTAAAACAGCTCGGCTACCAAGTCGAGGATATGGGCAACATTTCCGTGAAGCAGCCGGAAGAGCAGCACTATGGCGACAAGCGCGCGAAATATCTGAACGAAATCGCGGAAACTTGCCAGGGCCTGGCCGATACAGTCGAGCGCACGTTGCAGGATGAAATGACGCCGATCGTGCTGGGCGGCGATCATTCCATTGCCGCGGGATCGGTCGCGGGCGTGTCGTCGTTTTTTCGCAAACAATCGAAACGCATCGGCTTCATTTGGCTGGACGCGCACGGCGACATGAACACGCCGGACACAAGTCCCTCAGGCAACGTTCACGGAATGCCGCTCGCGTCGATCATGGGATACGGCGCGCCGGAGCTGACCGAGATTTGCGGGTTCAAGCCGAAAGTCGAACCGCGCAACATTGCGATGGTGGGAATTCGCGAGTTGGACGCGAAGGAACGCAAATTGGTGAAAGATTCCGGCGTGCACGTTTTCACGATGCGCGAAATTGACGAGCGCGGGATGCGCGACGTGATGGCCGAAGCGTTGCGATTCGCGACCGACGATACCAATGGCGTCGCCGTGAGCCTGGACATGGATTTTCTCGATCCCTCGGAAGCGCCGGGCGTTGGCACTCCCGTGCGCGGCGGCGTGACGTATCGCGAAGCGCATCTGGCGCTCGAAATGATTGCCGACAGCCGCGCGCTGGTGTCATTTGAGCTGGTCGAAATTAATCCTGTAATCGATTTGCATAATAAAACCGCTATGCTGGGAGTGGAATTGGTGTTGTCGGGGCTGGGGAAGAAAATTTTGTGACGCGCGGGAAGATGTCGCGCGCGACGCTAACCTACAATCATGGCTAACAACAAAAGATTGCGAATCGGCATTCTGTTCGGCGGGCGTTCGGGCGAGCATGAAGTCTCGCTGGCGTCGGCGGCCTCCGTGATCCGCGCGCTCGACACGGAAAAGTACGAAGCTGTGCCGATCGGGATTTCGAAGGATGGCCGCTGGCTCGTTGGAATGAACGCGCAAAAGTTGTTGCCGGAAGTGCTGAAGACGGGCGAGCGCGTCGTGCTGCCGCCGGATCCAAGCTCGTCGGCGCTTGTGTCGCTCGGCGGCGGGTCGGCGCATCCGAGCGTGAAGATCGACGTGATTTTTCCGGTGCTCCACGGGACGTTTGGCGAGGATGGCACGGTGCAGGGCCTTCTTGAGCTAGCTGGCGTGCCTTACGTCGGCGCGGGAGTTTTGGGATCCGCTGTCGGCATCGATAAGGAGCTGCAAAAACGGCTCTTTCGCGAGGCCCGCATACCCGTGGTTGCGGCACTCACGATCTCGCGCCACGAATGGGAAAAGAAACGCGGCGAAATGCTAGTTGCGATCAAAAAGAAATTCCGCTTTCCGCTTTTCGTCAAGCCAGCGACGCTCGGATCTTCGGTGGGCATGACGCGCGTAAGCACCTCCGCGGAACTGCCGGCGGCGCTCGACCTGGCCGCGGAATTCGCGCAAAAGATTCTGATCGAGCGCGCGATTCGAGGACGTGAAATCGAAGTCGCTGTTCTCGGCAACGATGAGCCGAAGGCTTCCATTCCCGGCGAAATTATTCCGCACCGCGAATTTTACGATTACGCGGCAAAGTACCTGGAAAGCGGAACGCGGCTCGAAATTCCCGCGAAGCTGAATAAAAAACAGGTGGCGCAATTCCAGGAATACGCCGTGCGCGCATTTCGGGCGATTGACTGCATGGGCATGGCGCGCGTCGATTTTTTTCTGGAGCGCGGCACCGGAAAGATCTACCTCAACGAAGTGAATACGATTCCCGGCTTCACGAGCATCAGCATGTATCCCAAACTGTGGGAAGCGAGCGGGATTCCATACAGCGAGTTAATCACACGGCTGATCGACTTGGCACTGGAGCAGCATAAAGAAAAAGCGCGCACGAAATATTCGATTGAGCTGCCGGCCGGCGCCGGTGGCGCTCTCGAAAGCTAAACCATTCTTCCCCCCTTCCTCATGGCTTCGCGTTTGACATCTTGCCCGTTATTTATTAGACTAACCGGTTAGTTAAATATAGATGCGTGGCCGCGCGGGGAACGCGAAGAAGGGGATACAAATGGAATATCGGCGGTTGGGCAAGAGCAGCTTGGTGGTTTCGGCGATTGGGCTGGGGTGCATGGGAATGTCTGATTTTTACGCGGGACGCGACGACAAGGAATCCGTCGCCACCCTGCACCGCGCGATCGATCTAGGTCTCACTTTCCTCGATACGGCGGACGTGTACGGCTCGGGAAGCAACGAGCAGCTTGTTGGCAAAGCGATTCGCAACCGGCGCAACGAGGTAATTGTCGCGACGAAATTCGGAGCGGTGCGCCAACCGGGCGGACCATTCGTCGGCGTCAACGGCCGGCCGGAATATGTGCAGAGCGCGTGCGAAGCGAGCCTGAAGCGTCTTGGAATTTCGTCAATCGATCTTTATTACCAGCACCGCGTCGATCCGGATGTGCCGATTGAAGACACCGTCGGCGCGATGGCGCGGCTGGTCGAGCAAGGGAAAGTGCGCTACCTCGGATTGTCGGAGGCGGCGCCGGCGACGATTCGCAAGGCGCACGCGACCTACCCAATCAGCGCGCTGCAAACCGAGTATTCGCTGTGGTCGCGCGAGCCGGAAGATGAACTTCTCGGCGTTTGCCGCGCTCTGGGCGTCGGATTTGTGCCGTACAGCCCGCTGGGCCGCGGATTTTTGACCGGAAAAATCCGGCGTTTCGAGGATCTCGCACCGGACGATTACCGCCGCAATTCCCCGCGCTTCCAGGGTGAGAATTTCAACAGGAATCTCCGCGTCGTGGATCGCATCAACGAAATTGCCAAGGAGAAGCGCTGCCAGCCATCGCAACTGGCGCTCGCGTGGCTGCTGGCGCAGGGCAGGGATATCGTTCCGATTCCCGGCACGAAGCGCCGCACATATCTCGAGGAAAATCTTGCGGCAATTGATATTCGGCTCACTCCGGAAGAACTGAAGCGCATCAACGAGGCCGCACCGCAGGGTGTCGCGTCCGGTCCGCGCTACCCCGAGTCGATGATGACGCGCGTGAATCGCTGAACTGACCATGCACCGAGGACGCAAGAAAATCGAGAACCCGGAAACGGCGCGGCGCATTCTCGCCGCCGCGGAGCGAATCTTCGCGGCGCGCGGGCTTGCCGGGGCGCGCACGGAGGAAATTGCGCGCGCGGCGCGCGTCAACAAGGCGATGCTTTATTACTATTTCAAAAGCAAGGAGCATCTCTACCGCGCGGTTTTCGACAATCTTTTCGGGCAAGCGAGCCGCACGATTCGGGACGCCATGCCCGACGGCGCGTCGTCGCGCCAGGCAATTCTTGCGTTCGTGGAAGGTTACTTCAAGTTTCGAATCGACAATCCCAATTACGCGCGCCTGATGCAGCACATGATGATGGAAAATCCAGAGCAGTTCCGCTGGGTCGCTCGCGAATATTTCGGCCAGGGATTCAAGCAGATGACCGCCCAAATCAAAGCGGGCATTGCCGATGGCGAATTACAAAACGTGAATGCGGAACACACGATGCTTAACATCATCGCCATGATCGTTTTCTATTTTTCCGGCGCGCCGGTGCACAGCGTGCTGCTGCGCCGCGACGCATTGAGGCCCGCAGCCGTGGCCGAGCACAAACGCGCGGTGATCGATCTTCTCGAACATGGGCTGTTCCGCACACCTGCGAGGACGCGATGAACGGACGGAAATTCTTCGGCATGCTGGGCGTGTTGTTTTTGATCGCGCTGATCATTTATTTGATCACGGCGCCCAAGGGGAATGCCTATCAGCTGATTGGCGTCGTCGACGGAAATGAAGTGATCGTCAGCCCGCAGACGACCGGGCGCATTGTGAACCTCACGGTCAACGAAGGCACGCAAGTGAACAAAGGCGACTTGATCGCGGAGCTCGATCCCGCCGCGCTCGAAGCACAAGTCGCGGCGCAAACGGCGGCGGTCGGCAGCTTGCAGGCGCAAGTGATGCAAGGGCAAGCGAGCCTCGCTATGGTCGAGAGCCAGACGGACGCCGCGCTTCACGCCGCGCAAGCCAATCTCGTATCCACTCGCGCACAACTGGCGCAGGCGCAAGCGACGCTGCAACTCAATGCCGCCAACATGAAGCGCTCTCTGAGCCTTTTTTCCTCCGGAATCGTGGCCGCGCAGGATCGCGATGCCGCGGTCGCAATGTACAAAGCGTCACAGGCCAACGTGAATTCCCTGGCCGCGCAAGTGAAGTCGCAGCAAGCGGCGCTCGCCGTGGCGCAGGCAAATCGAAAGCAGGTGAACGTGTTGCGGAGCCAGATCGTCTCCACGGAAGCGCAGCGCAAACAGGCTCTCGCGACGAAGAATCAATTTAAGACGCAGCTCGGATACACAAAAGTGTACGCGCCGATCAACGGGATCGTTTCCGTGCGCGTCGCAAAACAGGGCGAAGTGGTGCAGGAAGGAAGCCCGATTGTCGTTTTGGTGGACGTCGACGACCTGTGGGTGCGCGCCGACGTACCGGAAACTTATATCGACTTGATCCAATTTGGCGAATCGCTGCCCATTCAGTTGCCCTCGGGTGACATAGTACACGGTAACGTGTTTTTCAAAGGCGTCGAAGGCGGCTTCGCAACGCAGCGCGATGTCAGCCGCACGAAGCGCGATATCAAAACGTTCGCCATCAAGGTTTCGTTGCCGAATCCGCAGCAACGCTTTTTCACCGGCATGACGGCGACGGTCTTGCTCGCGCCGCGGCCGCAGACGAAACACTGGTGGGCGCGATTGTGAAAAATGCCGGGTGATTAAGCTGACGCTGTCCAACCACTCCCATGCACGCGATTGAAGTCGTCAATTTGACGAAACAGTTCGGCGACCTGATCGCCGTGAACGCGGTGAGTTTCACCGTCGAAGACGGCGAAATCTTCGGACTGCTGGGACCGAACGGCGCGGGCAAAACCACGCTGATTCGCATGCTCACCACGCTCACGCCGATTACCTCGGGAGTCGCTCGCGTCGGAGGCTTCGACATCGTTCGCGAACAGGACGCCGTGCGCCACACGCTCGGCGTGATTCCGCAGGCGTTCACTTCCGATCCTGAGCTGACCGCCGAGGAAAACATGCTGATCCACGCGAAGCTGTACGGCATCGCGTCGGCCCAGCGCGCGGAACTGATACACCGCCTGCTCGAATCCGTCGACTTGCTGAAATTCAAATCGAAGCTGGTGCGAACTTTTTCCGGCGGCATGCGGCGGCGCCTCGAGATCGCGCGCGGGTTGGTGCATTCGCCGAAAATCATGTTCCTCGACGAGCCGACCACGGGCCTCGATCCCGTTTCGCGCACAAATGTGTGGGAAATGATCCGGCGGCTGCGCGACGAATCGCATTTGACGATCCTGCTGACCACGCATTACATGGACGAAGCCGACAAATTGTGCGACCGCATCGCGATTGTGGATCATGGCAAGCTTGTCGCGCTGGATACGCCCACGCGCCTGAAGGACAGCATCCCTGGCACCGACGCCGTGGAGGCGGAATTCGTGAATGCGCCCGCGGACTGGATCGGGCAATTGCAAAAACTGTCGCATGCCGCGAGCGTCACGTCCCGCGACAGCGCCGTGCATATCGCATCGAACGACGGGCCTGCAACCGTGGCGGCGCTGATGGATCTGGCGCGCGCGAAAAACGTGACGGTGAAGCGTGTCAGCGTGCAAGGAACGACTCTCGACGACGTGTTCCTGCACTACACGGGAAATGCGTTGCGCGACGCCGCCAACGACGGCGCGAGCTATGACATTCGCCACCTTTACCGCTAGAGCGAAAATGGAATTCAGCCAATGAACTTTTATCGCATGTGGGCGCTCGTCGAACGGGACCTCCGGAAATTCTTCCGCAGTCCCGCGCTGATGATGAGCTCGATGATTTTCCCTCTGATGCAGCTCATCGTGCTCGGCTACGCCTTCGGCGGGAAAATCACGAATGTCACCGTCGCCGTGGTCGACCACGATCACACGGCGGAGTCGTGGCGCGTGCGCGAGAGTTTTGCGGGCGTGGCGACCGGGCCGAAAATGTTTCACGTGGTTGATTACAACTCGCTGCCTCCCGCGCTGAACGATTTGCACGCTGGAATCGTCGGCGGCATCGTCGAGATTCCCCGGAATTTTTCGCGCCGCACATACGCGAACGACCGGCCCCGCCTCGCGCTGATCGTCGATAATACCGATCAGTTCGTTTCGAGTTCCCTCGAAACGGAAATGCAGGGCATCGTCGACCAGCTCAATTCGCCGAGCGTCACACCGCGCCTGGCCAGCAATGTCGCGCTCAATGTGGTCGAAGTGTATCCCTACATCGCCTACGTAAAATATTTGCTGCCGGGATCGATCGCCATGTCGATTTTTATCGTCGCCATGATCGGCGGCGGAATCACATTCATCGACGATAAAGCGCGCGGCCTGCACGAAGGCTACCTGGTCACGCCGATTCACAAATCCGAACTCGTGATGGGCTTGAATCTGGCGGGGACCGTGAAAGGCCTGATGGCGGGTCTCGTGTTGACGTTCATCGGCGGATTAATCGCCGGCATTCCGCGTTTGTGGGATCCCGTGCGCCTGTTTTATCTGATCATCGTCGTGGCGATCGCTTCGCTCACCATGATCAGCTTCATGTTTTTCGTCATGGTGCGCGTGGACGATCCCCTTGTCCCCCGCGCGATTTTCGGCGTGCTGAATACGCTGCTGTTTTTCCCGTCGGGCGCGATTTACCCCACGCAGGGATTTCCCTTTTGGCTGAAATGGATTTCCGTGATTGATCCTTTCACCTACACCGTCCATGCCTTGCGGAACCTGCTTCTTCGCGGCAGCGGTATTGAAGGCATCTACCGTGACGTGTTAATTTTGATGGGTATTTCGGCGCTGATGATCACGGGGAGCATTGCGCTGTTCAAGCGCCAAATTTAAGAGCGAAGCCGCGAAGGAGACACCTTGACCCTGCTCGAAGCCAATCAACCGCCTCCGTCGAAAACTCCGCGTTACGTTTTTTTGGGAGTCGTGGTGCTGCTGGCAATCGTATTATTCGTGTGGCGCACCGTCCGGTACAAAGCGGAAGAAAAAACCGTGGACACGTTTTTCACCGCGCTCGCGGCCGGCAATATGCAGCAGGCGTATCAGCTCTGGAAAGCGATGCCCAGCTATTCGTTCCAGGATTTTCAGCAGGACTGGGGACCCAACGGCTATTACGGGCCCGTGAAGAGCTTTGAAGTGGAGTCCGCCACCGCGCCTCGTAAAAGTGATACAGACGTTGCGGTAACTGTGCTGATCAGTCCATATCAGCCGTTCCCAAAAAATGATCCCGTGCAACGGAACAAGACGAAGGAAATCACTATCTGGGTGAATCGCAAGACTCAATCGCTCAGTACCGGGCCGCCTCCGATGTCGCTCCTGATTCGCGCAACACCGCCGCCAGCTCTTCCCTGGTCAGCGTTGCGGTTCCCAGCTTAGAGACCACCACGCCCGCCGCCGCGTTTCCGAGCACCGCCGCTTCGCGCAACGATGCGCCGCTCGCGCTGGCGAGCGCCATGGTTGCCAGCACCGTATCCCCCGCCCCCGTGACGTCGAAAACCTGGCGCCCGCTTTTCGCGTTGCGATTGGGCGCGCGGCCCATCAGCCCCATCGGCGTTTCCTGATTCAGCGCGGCAACGTGAAAGCCGCGTGCGTCCTTTTCAAGCGCATCACGCTCGAAAAGACTCAGGCCTTCCGCGCCGCGTGTGATTACCACCGCCGAACATCCAAAATGATCGAGCAACGCGCGGCCCGCTTCCGCGACGGCTTCTCGCGTGTCGAGCGGCCGCGTGACCAGAAATTCCGCCTCCACGCGATTGCAAATCACAACCGATGCGCCGCGATATGCGGGAAGCCGCGACCACTTCGGCTTGACGAATGTCGGAATCTTCCGCCGCGCGCACGCGTCAAGTACGCGTTCGGCCAGCGAATCACTGACGACGCCCTTGTCGTAATCGGAGATGACCACCGCGTCGAGCGATTTCAGCGCGGCCAGAATACGTTTCAGCAATTGTTCTTCGACTTGCGGCGGCAATTGCGTGCGGACTTCGCGGTCCACGCGCACCACCTGCTGCTGCCGCGCGATGATGCGCGTCTTCAGCGTGGTGGGACGCTCCGGCACAGCGATAATTCCCTTCTCCGGCAAACGCATTTCGCGCAGACACCGCCGCAGCGCTTCGCCCGCTTCGTCGCGCCCCGCAACGCCAAAGGCGGCAACGCGCGCGCCGAGCGCCGCCAGGTTCGCAGCGACGTTTCCCGCACCACCCAGCGTTTCGCTCTGCTTCGCAAAATCTACCACCGGCACGGCCGCCTCCGGCGAAATGCGATTCGCGTTTCCCCAGACGTAGCGATCAAGCATCCAGTCGCCCACTACCGCGAGCCGCCGGCCGCTCATGCGCTGAATGATGTGCATTCCGCGTTTCTTCGAGATGACACTGCTCATCAGTCGTTCCCTTCCCACCAACGCTTGTCTCGGTGCATGAACCGAAACGCGCAATTACTGCATTTTCCCTGTCTGCAACGCCGTCGCGCTGATCACGCTGCTCACAATGGATGTTCCCGCCAGCAACGCTTCGCACGCATCCCGCACTTGGTCGAGCGTGACAGACAAGATACATCTCGGCTCGGCGAACGCATAGCAGCGGTCGCCGCGGCACGGATTGCACGGGAAATCATTTTGCACCACGCGATGCGCCGTCTGCCATGGGCGCCAGTTTATGGAGCTGCTCGAACCGAAGATTGCCACCACGGGGCGCGCCAGCGCCGTCGCGATATGCGTTGGTCCGCTGTCGTTGCCGATAAAAATGCGGCACCCGGCAATCAGCGCGATCAATTGGCGCAGATCCAGCGAATCGAGCAGCGCAAACTCGCTCCCGCAGCCCCGCCGAACTTCCGCGGCGATTTCGGCTTCAGCGAGTCCAAGATTAAAAACCGGCTCGATTCCGTTTTTTTCCCGCAACCATCGCGCAACGGCGATAAACTTATCGACCGCCCACCGCTTCGTGAAGTATTTCGCGCCGGGATGCAGCACCGCATAAGGTTTCCCCGTTACGATGCCGCGCGCCGCAAGTTGCTCCGCAACCGCCGCCTGAGCATCGGGCTGTGCGTAAACGCGCGCCGGCGGGATCGGCCCACGCGGCAAGCCCGTCGCGAAAAACTGCTCCATGCGATGTTCCACGGTATGGACGCGTTCACCCGGATCGGGAATCAGCACGTTATACACAAACGAAAATTGCCGGCGCGTCCAGCACACGCGTTGCGGCACGCCGATGCATGCCACCAGCAGCGCGCTCGTCGGCCCTGCGTGTTGGTTATAGACGACGGGAAAATCGAGCGAGCGCAACTCTCTTGCCGCGGCGAAAAAACTCTTCATCAGCACAACTTCAGAAACTGCAGGATTGCCTTCCAGCAATGGCGCGCAAAACGGCTCGACCACAACGCACAAACGCAGGTCAGGACGCCATTCGTGGAGCGCGGAGAGCGCGGGGGTCAGCAGGACAACGTCGCCGAGCGACCGAAGACGAACGATTAAGACTCGCGCGCCCTCCGGCAAGCGGGGCAGCAGCGACAATGAATCACGATGGGTCAACGCGAGCTTCGTCCACAAGCATCACGGGAATGTCGTCGCGAACGGGATAAACGCGGCGGCACGTCGAACATTTCAGTCCCTGCTTATCGGCTGTCATCTTCACGGGGGTCTTGCACACCGGACACACCAGAATATCCAGCAAATCTTGCGAGATCGCCATCCGCACCTCCGCGAGCCACTGTAACAGACGGCGCTCGCGCCCGGCAACCATTCGTCTTTTTTGCGGTTACCGCAACGGCGCAATCGTGAAGACGAGCCGTCCTTTCCACGCGCGCCCCGGTTGAAATTCGACCGGCCACACGGCCAGCACTTGCGAGCCTTGGTAAATGCGCTCGAATCCTTCCTCCGATTCGGAAATCGTTTCGACCGGCGCGACCCAATAATCGCGCGCGCCTTGCGCTTGCACCGTTACGCTCACTTTTTGCCACTCATCGACGAGGCGCAGTTCAGACGCCACCGCCGCGCCCGACCACCGCATCGGATTCCTCTTGCCGCCCACTTCGATGTATCGGTCAGGCGCGTCCGGCGCCAGAAAATTAACGACCAGCTCCAGTCCCACGTCCATCGTCACCGGCAACTTCCCCGCATGCTCGACCGCTACATCGCACACGATGCGGAAACTTTTCTCAGGCGCGGAAAACGAAAATGTTTTCCCAGCTTTCCATGCGCCGTCCGGAGTTTCAGTCGTGAGATTTATTTTCGCCGCGGTCGCTTCGCCCACCTCGTAAGCACCGGCTGCGATCGCCTCATTTTCTCCCAGGCGCAATTTTTCGTAATCCTCTTGAGATCTTTCCGGCGGAAACAGCAGCAAACGGAACGAGTGTCGCGCCCAGCGGTCGTACCTCAGCAGTTTCTCCAAACCCGGCTCTTTCGAGTGTACTTGATCATGAATGGACGCGATGCTCCCTTCCCCCGCATTCGTCTGCCCCAACCGCGCGTGATATGCCTCTGGCCGCCGCATCAGCGAATTGATCAGCGTCACTCCCGCTGGTCGAAAATCCATCGCCGCGACCGTTCCGCCGTCGTCCGGCGAAAAAAGAACCGCCGCGCGTTCCGTCGTCAAGTAGATTTCCTCGTGTCCGTCGCAATCAAAATCGAGACGTTCCACTTCCGCGAAAGCCTTCCCCCGATGCGAAGTCGCATCCGCGATTGCTTCGGCGCGCACCAGCGATCCCCACACGGCATTGCGCAGGTGCGGCGCGTAAAGCCCCCCGAAAACGCCGTGCCAGTAGGCATCGTTCGATTGTCCGCGCAGGAGCTCCGTCTTCGCCTCGTTCAGTTGCTTACGGGATTCGGCGTTGCCCTTGAATTTCGTTTCCAAATCCCGCAGCTTCCGCGAGACGAGCATCATTTTTTTCTGCATCAAATTCGATTCCGGATACTTCGTCAGAAAATTCCGCCAGAATCCCCCGCGCACAAACGCATGAACGTCCTCGCGCGATGCGAATTCCCTTTCAATGCTTTGCAAACGGACGCGCGCCGAAGTCGGCAGCGCCCACTCCATCATTTCGGAATAGGAGCACGTCGGCAAATCCGCGCGGCCCAGCGCTGGCCGCGACGCAACCGCTTCGCCGGGCGGCAGCGTCCCCAGCCAATCCTGATTCGCTTCCAGCGCCGCCGCAAATCGTTCGAGCCACCCATCCGTGTAGCAATGCTCGTACGTTCCTGGCCACACGCCGAACTTCTCCATATCGTCGCCCATCGCCGCGATCCCGCCAGGCCGCTCGCGCGCCGCGTCGCGGCAAAATCCGATGATTTCTTCCGGCGTGCGATACGGAATCAGATAGCGCAGGGATTTCAAGCCGGGGATTAAACGCACCATCGCGCCTTGATCTTCCGCGACGAAAGTCCCGAAAAGCTCGCCGGGATCAAATCCCGCGTTCAGAAAATGATTGTCGTCGACCAGCGTGTATTCCACGCCGGCGGGCGCGAGCAGCGAAGGAAGCTGAGGCTCCCAGACGCGCTCCGCCAGCCACGCGCCGCGCGGACGTTGGCCAAAATACCGCGCAATATAATCCGCCAGGCGCTCGATTTGTTCTCGCGCGTCCTCTTTCGGAATGGCGACCAAAATCGGTTCGTAAAATCCGCCGCCCACAAGCTCCACTTGCCCGCGTTGAACCAGTTTTTTCAGGCTCTTGAAATATTCCGGATGGGCTTTCTCTATCCATTCCAGAAGGCCGCCCGAATAATGCAGTCCCATGCGAAGAAACGGGTGGCGCAGCAACAGCTGCACAAACGGCAGGTACGACCGTTCGTACGCGTGCTCGATCACGTCGTCAAAATTGCCGACGGGCTGGTGCGCGTGAATCAAAAGGACAAGATTAAAACGAGCCACGTTTGCACTCCGCGATTAAATCCCAGAATACCCGGCTCTGGCGCGTGCCGCCAGCCACCATAACCATCATTCGATGATGCTCGCACGCTTCCAGGAACATCGGCCTGCCTGTTTCCCAAAACTTTCAGCCGATAATCTGCGTCCGGGTCTGAATCGCGCCGGCGAACGCCGACAGTCTCGCCGCCTGTTTCTTCACCGCCTCATTGAGCGCCGCGTCCGGTACGCCCACGGGAGCATAAATAACCGTAAGCGCTTCCGCCACGCCCTCGGCGATTTGCGTGCGCGTCGAGTCGCCGATCGGGCTGCCAAACGCACCTTTCGCATCGGCAAGCACCGGACGATCGCCCAAATGCCACACGCGCCTGCCGATGCCTTCGTAGCGCTCGTCCGCCGCGCCCAAACGCAAACTCACCGGCGGAAAAATCTGCGCCCGGTTATACACGCCGTATGGCCAGCCGCTTTCCACCGAGCCAAGGTTCGTCAAGTCGACAATGTTGCAAACACGATAGAGGCCTTTGCCTTGAATCACGCGGCGCAACAATGCCTCCGACGATGGCCGGTACTTGGATGCGTCCACTCCCCACCGGCGAAACATCGCGCGCACGGAAATTATCGATTCCGTTTCCGCGAGCGATTCCAGCGTGAACTTCTGCCGCAGCCGCGCGCACTGTTCGTCCATTTCGCGCGCGAGTTCCGCGCCAGACGGACCCACGGTGACTCCGTCCGCCTCGACGACGCCGATCCTTACGCTCGGAAGTTGAATCTCAATTTCCATCCTGCACTCGCCTGCCTGGACAGGCTGGCCCGCGAATCCCCTCTGCTATGATGAACGCGCGCCGCAAAGCGCCGCTAATCAATCCCACGGGAGCGCAGTCATCACGACAATTGCCGAATTCGATGACGCGAAATTTCGTCAAGGCATTATTCTCTTCAATTCCGGAGAGTTTTTCAAAGCCCACGAGGTTTGGGAAGAACTTTGGCTTGCCTGCCCCGGCAGGCTCGTCACCGCGGAACATGACAAAATGTTTTTGCAAGGTTTGATTCAGCTTGCCGCCGCATTCCATCACTACACGCGAGGCAATCGAAACGGAACCAAATCCCTGCTCGAAGCGGGCCTGAAGAAGCTGGAAAAAATCCCTGATGAGTTTCGCGGAGTAAACCTGCACGCCTTGTGCAGTGCAGCAAACGCTTGGCTCGCGATTTTGGCCACAGGAAAAATCGCCGTGCCAAGCATCCTTCCCCGCATCGAATGATTTGCAGTAATGCAGGTATACGAAATCAAGCCTACAGATCAAACTCTAGTGTTGTGTAAACATGCTTTACAATCAGCGTTGAAGTGTGGTATATGTACTACATGATTATGAAACGCGAACTCGCCATCTTCCGCGCCCTGCATCCGGAGACTGTAGGGGCGGCTTCTTGCCCTAAGCGCGTTTTGAGAACGGCACGCCGCCCGCTTTTCACCCCCTCAGGGCGACGGCGGAGTCTGTGTTCCGTCTAGCAGTCCTCCTGACCTCCCTCCCGGAGCATTTCCGCACCAAAATCAGCAAATATATGATTTTTTTAACCGGGACACCTAACGGATTAGAAACGCATGCAAGTCATAGAAAACAAACAATCGCACCCCTTTCTAATCGGGACAAATTTGCATTTTTCCCAAGGTACATTTTGTTACCATTTCCCGATTTTCATATCCCTCTCGCCTGTCGCAAAATATGTCAAAACGCCCTGCCTCTGTTGCTTTTTTTGTCTGCGTGGCGTCCAATAAAGGCCGGTGGGGCCATCTCCCACGGGATTGTTTTTCGAGGTGCATCATGCGCGAAGCCGTAATTGTCAGTTCGGTGCGAACGGCGGTCGGTAAAGCATTCAAAGGAACGCTGCGCGCCACGCGCCCCGATGATTTGGCGGCGGCGGTGATGCGCGAAGCCATCGCGCGCGTTCCGGGTCTCGACGCGAAAGAAATTGAAGACGTGATTTTGGGCTGCGCGATGCCGGAAGCGGAGCAGGGAATGAACGTCGCGCGGATCGCATCCATCCGCGCGGGTCTGCCCGTCGAAGCATCGGCGATGACCATCAATCGGTTTTGCTCTTCGGGATTGCAATCCATCGCCATCGCGGCCGAGCGCATCATGGCGGGGCATGGCGAAGTGATTGTCGCCGGCGGCGTTGAATCGATGAGCTTGATTCCCATGGGCGGAAATAAAATTTCGCCGAATCCATGGTTGATGGACCACTATCCGGACACTTATTTGGGCATGGGCTTGACCGCTGAAAATCTCGCGAAAAAATACGGCATCAGCCGCGAACAGGCGGACGAGTTTTCCTTTCTGAGCCATCAAAAGGCCCTCGCCGCGATAGCCGCCGGAAAATTCAAGGACGAAGTCGTGCCGGTGGAAGTGGATTTCACTTCGCTCGATAACTCGAATGGCGGCCGCCCGAAAACCGCGAAAGTAATTTTCGATACCGACGAAGGTCCGCGCGCGGACACTTCGCCGGAAGCGCTCGCGAAGTTGAAGCCCGCGTTTCACGCGAAGGGCGTGGTGACCGCGGGCAACAGTTCGCAGATGAGCGATGGCGCGGCAGCGGCGGTGGTGATGTCCGCGGGACGCGCGCGCGCCCTCGGCGCAAAACCGCTCGCGCGATTTGTTTCGTTCGCGACTGCGGGCTGCCCACCGGAAGAAATGGGCGTCGGCCCGGTGTTCGCCATTCCCAAGGCGCTGAAACTCGCGGGGCTGACTCTCGACAAAATCGACGTGATCGAATTGAATGAAGCGTTCGCGGCGCAATCCCTCACGGTGATAAAACTTGCCGGGCTTGATCCCGCGCGCGTGAATCCCAATGGTGGAGCGGTGGCGCTGGGCCATCCCCTTGGATGCACCGGCGCGAAATTAACGGCGACGATTCTGCGCGAGCTGGCGCGGCGCGGCGATCGCGGCGGCCGCTACGGCATGGTGACGATGTGCGTCGGCGGCGGCATGGGCGCGGCGGGAATTTTCGAGCGCATCTCCTGAAGCTGTGTATTTTGAGTGATTCTCGCACTTAAAAATATGGCGGGATTTACGCGCGACGCGGATTCCCGTTAAGATAGCGAAGCTCCAGGCCGGACGCTTCAAAATTTAGTTTCACAGGAAAAAATGCCCGCACCCGCAACTTGGTATTTTGCGTACGCCAGCAACATGAACTCCGTGCAAATGCGTTCGCGCGCCGAAATTCTCGAGGAGCATCGCGGCACGCTCGAGAATTACGAACTTGTTTTCAATCGCAAAGCGCGTGGCGGCGTGGCGACGGCGAATATCCGGCAAGCGGCCGGGAAGGTTGTGGAAGGCGTGCTGTACCGGCTTCCCGAAGCGGCGTTTCGGAATCTCGACCGTTACGAGGGAGCGCCGCAACAATACCGGCGCATCGAAGTGACGATCACCTACGGCGAAGGAAAAAAAGCGGCCGCGCAGGTTTACATCGCGACAAAAGTCGACAAAGGGCTTCGCCCGGCGCCGCACTACCTGCAAACCATTTTGGACGGCGCGGCGGAGCACAAATTTCCCCCGGAATACGTGGAGAAAATCAAAGAGGCGGCGCAAAGCGGTTAGAAATTTTTGTTGCAATGCCGCGGCGGAACGGCGGCGGCATTTTTTGAAAAGAAGGAGCGCACATGGCCACAACGACAGTTTCGCAAGTCTTGACGCGCGGCGGCGGATTTTTGATTTCGGCGTGCCGGCCGGAAGATGTTTTCACTCCCGCCGATATTTCCGGCGACCAGCGGCTGATTGGCCAGACGGCGGAGGATTTCGTGGCCAAGGAAGTGATGCCGCTCGTGCCGGAGCTTGAACAGCACAAAGAAGGATTGATGGCGCAAGTGCTGAAAAAAGCGGGCGAGGTGGGCCTGCTCGGCGGCGGCATTCCGGAAGAATACGGCGGCGCGGGACTCGACAAAGTGTCCGCGACGCTGCTTGCGGAAAAACTGGCGGCATACGCCTCGTTCGCGGTGACGCATGGCGCCCACGCGGGAATCGGCACGGTGCCCATCGTTTACTTCGGCACGGAAGAGCAGAAGAAAAAATATTTGCCGCGCATCGCCACCGGAGAAATCATTTCCTGCTATTGCCTGTCCGAACCGCAAGCAGGCTCTGACGCGCTGGCAGCGCGCACTCGCGCCGTGCTTTCGCCCGACGGAAAGAATTGGATCCTTAACGGCCAGAAAATGTGGATCACCAACGGCGGATTCGCGGATTTGTTCGTGGTGTTCGCCAAAGTGGATGGCGACAAATTTTCCTGCTTTTTGGTGGAGCGCGGCGCGCCGGGATTTTCCGCGGGCGCGGAAGAAAAAAAGATGGGCATCAAGGGCAGTTCGACGACAGCGCTGTTTTTCGAGAACACGCCGGTGCCAAAAGAAAATCTGTTGCACGAAATCGGCCGCGGGCACATTGTCGCGTTCAACACGCTGAACACGGGCCGGTTCAGCCTGGGCGCGTATTGCCTGGGCGGCGCGAAAAAAGTTTTGGAAGCGGCGTCGAAATATTCGAAGGAGCGCACGGCGTTCGGCAAGCAGCTTGCGAAATTCGGGTTGATCGACGCGAAACTTGCCGAGATGACGATTCGGATTTACGCGGTCGAGTCGATGATTTACCGCTCGGCGGGTCAGATTGACGCGGCGATGGCGAATTTGCCCGAAGGAATGACGAAAACCGAGCAGGCGATGAAGATGCTCGAGGAATACGCGATCGAAAGCTCGATCAGCAAGGTGTATGGCAGCGAGGTGGTCGATTATTGCGTTGACGAAGCGGTGCAGATTTTCGGCGGCTACGGTTACCACGAGGATTATCCCGTGGCGCGCGCGTATCGCGACAGCCGCATCAATCGTATTTTCGAAGGCACGAACGAAATCAACCGCATGTTGATCATCCAAATGCTGATGAAGCGCGCGATGGGCGGCGGCCTGCCGTTGATTCCCGCGGCGATGAAATTGGCGGAAGAAGTTCTTGCAGGGCCGTCGATGGAAGAAGGACCAACCGGGCCGCTGGCGCAAGAGGAACGGCTGGTGGCGAACGGGAAGAAGATTTTTCTGCTGGCCGCGGGCGCGGCGGTGCAGAAATTCCGCGAGCAGCTTGCCGAGCAGCAGGAGATTGTTGCGTCGCTCGCGAACGTGGTGATGGAAATTTACGCGATGGAGTCGTGCCTGCGGCGCGCGCAAAAAGCGGCCGGCGGGAAAGCGGGCGAGACAGCGTCCATCATGGCCGATGCGGCGCGCGCGTTCATTGCCGATGCCGCCGACCGCATCGAGCGCGAGGCGCGGACGGCACTGGCGGCGACCGTCGAGGGCGATAATCTGCGCACGCAAATCGCAGTTCTGCGGCGGTTCGCCAAGCGCGACGCGGTGGATACGATTGCGCTGCGACGGCGCGTCGCTGCGGCAGTTTTGGCGGGAGATCGTTACCCGTTCGAGGGCCGTTGAAAAAAAGGGTCACGCGTAAACGTCCGGGTACTGTTGCGCAATCGCGCCGCAAGCCTGCTCGCAAGCGGGGGCCTGCTCGCCCTAGTGAGCGGGTTCGCCCCGGCAAGCGGGCGCGAAAACCTCCCAGTGATTCCGTCGCGTGGATTCGCACGCTTGCCGCGCCGTATTTGAAGGGCTACAAACCCGTGGCCGCGAAGGGGGGTAGTTTGCAAGGCTATTGGTTCCTCGCGTCGCCCAAAGCGCGAGTTCGAAAGGGAAGCAGGCCCGCAGGAAAGCCCCCGGCCAGCGGGCAATCGGCTGGCTTTTTCGTCGGCTATCTAATGGGGAGCGGCGGGTATTCGTTTTTTACACCCGAGCCGCCGGAATGCCTCGTTTTTGCCTGGGTCGGTCCCGTAGGAGGGTCGCTTCACCGGCGGCTTGTGGCGGAACCGGGCAGCTTGGTTCGCAAAACATTCGAATACATCCGATGGCTGACGCATCGCCCGCC
>Ga0307372_10004250_pt1 | contig 22299 bp, 17 predicted proteins | sample OX1MG_FD_202533 | JGI IMG/M metagenome (GOLD analysis project Ga0307372, IMG submission 202533) | Soil microbial communities from Risofladan, Vaasa, Finland - OX-1 | ecosystem: Environmental > Terrestrial > Soil > Coastal area > Acid sulfate soil | place: Finland: Risofladan, Vaasa | collected...
AGGGAATTGATTCCGCTTATTGTTCCTTTTTTTTTCCACGCTCGAACGCCACGCTTTCCGCAACCGCTAGAAAAGAATGGCGGGGACGACGGGACTCGAACCCGCGACCTCTGCCGTGACAGGGCGCTATGATGTGTATTATCAAGTACTTAGAAGTAAGTCGCGGGAACATCTAGCGCTGAAAGGAATGGAGATACACAGTAGGGAATTCTTATTGTTCCCGGATTGTTCCCGCGTTTGGCATGATGCGTCGGAATCCGAAAACCAAATTTTGCGGACGGATTGGCCCGACGCACAAAGAGTTAGAGTTAAGGTAAGCAGGGGTGGGAAACGGTCTGGAAGAAACAGCGAGGAGATGTGTGCCTGCAGTAACTAAATTCCGAAGAGAACTGCGCTAAAGCGGGTCAAGCGAACTGCGACAGGCGGATAAGTCTCGGTAAAAAGACGACCACGAGGGATGCTGCGGAAAATCTGAGAGGGGCACCAAGTTAGCGCGAGTCCGATTCCTGAGGTTTGAGGATGAGCCTCAAGCCGGCAACACCTAGGAGCCCCAGGGCGAGTTGGAGAATGACGCCTGGTTCGGGGACGGAATCATCATCTTTTTTCTCTCCATCTTTATCGCGGTCGTCTTTATCGTGATCTCCGTCCTCATCTTTCCAGAAGCTAAGCGAGTCGACATTGAAGCAAACGGCTATTGAATAAGTGACTGAGATTGAACCTACGAAGCTTTGGGGCAGAACCTGAGTGACCCCGTTGCGTGAGCCTTGATGCGGACTGGTTGAGAGAGCGTTCGCTCTCAGCGGGGCAATGGCCAGAAAAAGGAAGATGGTCGAGGAAACGATGGCCCATTTTATCTCGCGGCGCAGATGGTCGATCTCTTTGCTTTGTGGCCGGGACTCGCGTTCAAACTGGTTATTCGAAGGCACGTTCACCTGTTTCGCTGGAGGTAGGGGCGTCAAGCCGCCATGGGCTGCAGCAAGAAAAAAAAGATGCAAGAAAAACATGGGGCTCCGCTTGCACGGAGCCCGTCAATGGGGAGAAGGTGTTAATCGCCAACTTTGTTTAGGCTGTCGCGGTCCGCAGCCGGGAGGCAAAGGGTATCCCGAGCACTAGCGCAAACAGCAGCGAACCAAGCAGAGTCAGCACGTTCGGTTCGGGTGAGGCCACGAGCCCCTTGGCAATATTAGTTCCCCCAGTATCACCCACCTGGAATCCGCCGTTGATCGGGCCCATGCTGCTCTGCAAATAGAACGTAAAGTTACCGCTCGTGCCTAGGGGTGTGAAGTTAACAGTGATGTCGCCATTGTTAAAAACGAAGCCGGCGCTAGCTAGCGTTGCCGTGGACTGGTCCGTGACCACGCCATAGTTCCCGTTGAAATTATCATATGTAAAGCTGACGTCGCCCCAGCTGATGGCCGTCGTATTCAAAGCCTGCGGGGTGATGGTAAAAACGTAAGAGTAGATGCCGCCGTTAAGGTAAACCGTTTCGCTAAAGTTCGCGTCATGGTTGTTGCCGGTGAGGTTACCGCCCGCTGTACCTACTACCGTCGACCCGAAATTACAAGTATTGGGTGTCAAGGTACAGTTCGTCGGTGTCGCTCTCGCTGGGATTGTGGCAAAAGCCAGCAAGACCAACACCCCGAGAGACGCTATAGCAGTTCGCATGGTTTTCATGGACCCTTCTCCTCCGGATTTGATTAAGAGCAATTTGGATGCCACAGCAAGCTTGAGGCTAATTCTTCGCATATTTATCACGCTCATTTACAATGACTTGCGGTGAGGCTGTACGCCTGCGTCACCGGAATGGGCTCAACGTCTTGGAATAGCCAGCAACAACACTTCACAGGTTTGCAAGAATTCTGTAAAAGTAACAATTTCTTGCAACTTCATTTGTGTCGACCGAGTGCGTCGCGTAACGTCATTCGCGTTCACCGAGGGCGCGGCGTGCGTCGGCGGCATCTTGAGCGGTTAGTTGCAATCTCAGAGCTTGCTCGAGTATTTGGTGCGCGCGGGCGTGGTTTCCGGATTTCAGAAGGATCATTCCCAAGTGATATTGGACTTCCCCATCACCTTGAACGCGGGCTGCGGCATCCCAAGCGAACGGAAGGGCGGTGGCGTAGAGACCCTTGCGATAGTCAATCCAGGCCAGTGTGTCAGAAATGTTGGGATCGCCGGGCTGAACTTGCTTCGCGTGCTCAGCCAGACTCAAAGCCTCGTCGAGATTTCCACCGTGTTCGCATTCGAGCCAGGCGAGATCGTTGAGCGCGACCGCGAAATTCGGGTTGCGAGCGAGCGCGTCCTGATAGGCTTTCTTGGCCTGATCGACCTGGCCCGTGTTTTCGTACGCGGTCGCCTCAAGAATATAAGCCGGCAGCAAGTTGGGGTTGTGGCTAAGACTGCTCTGGGCATCGGCGATGGCCTGCGAATAATTGTGCTGGCTATCGTAGATTTGGGCTAAGCGCGCGTAAACTTCGGGGTCCTTTACGTTGGCGCCGTGTGCCAGCGCCCCTTTGTAGGCTTCTTCGGCCTGGGCCATGTTGCCCTGGCTCTGGTAAATGTTTCCTAGTAGTTCATAGAAGGCGACCTGTAGCGGAGCGCGCTGAATCTGCTGCTGAATGCGAGCGATGGCTAGATTGGGCTTGTTCTGGGACAGGTAGAGCGTCCATAGGTCTTGCATAGCCGGGACAAAATCAGGCTGCAACTTGAGGGCGTTCTCAAATCGGCTGGAGGCGTCGGCGAACTTGCGCTGCAGAAATTGCGAATAGCCGAGACGTTCCTGAATTATCGGATTATTGGGATCGGCGGCCGCCAAAGCGGTCAGTTCTCGCTCAGCGCTTTGCGGCTCATGGAGGAGGAGTTCGGCATTTGCGCGCGTCAAGAGGGCGACGAGCAAACGGGGATTTCGCTTTAGCGCCTCGTTCGCATAAGAAAGAGCAAGCTTGCCGTCGCCACGCTGCACGTAGACTTGTGCCAACGTGAGGTATGCTTGAATCAGGTTCGGGTCCCGCGCCAGGCTTTCTTTCAGGCTGTCAATCTCGCGATCTACTTCCCCCTGTTGTCCATAGGCTATGCCCAACGCGTAATGTGCCGGCGCCATTTCAGGCGCATCGTGAGCCAATTTCTGCAGAACAGTGATCGCGTCCGGTACTTTATTGGTGAGCAAGAGCAGACGGCCTTGATACAGGCGCGCGTCGGGGTCGGACGGATTGTCTTTCAGGAGGTCCTGATTCAGTTTCTCGGCTTCATCTGTCTGCTGCAAGTCGAGATCTATTTCGATGAGCGCCTTCCGTGCCTTCATGTAGCTGGTGTCTCTGCCGAGTAAATCGGTCAAAATGGTTCTTGCTTCTTGTGCTTGCCCGTGGCTGACGTAAAACTGGGCGATTGCGAGCGATGCTTCCGGGGAGTTGCCGGTATGGGTGCGGAGTCGAGCAAAAAGAGCCGCCACGCTAGCGGGATTTCCTCGTTGAAGATCAAAATCAGCCAAGGCGAGGTACGGCGGAAGCGATTTCGGATTCTTTTGAACGGCTGTCTGCAACGTATTGGCTTCTTGATCGAGTTTTCCCTCGCCGCGATACAATGTTGCCAAATTCAAATACGAAGGGACTGAACTGGGATCGATCGCGGTTGCCTGCTCGTATGTTCTTTCAGCCTGGGCGTAATTTTTCACGAGGACATATGTATCGGCCAAGAAATTCAATGTGCTGACATTGCTTGGCGCCAGCTGGTTTGCTCGAATGAAGTCTTGCTCCGCATCCTGGTATCTTTTCTCCTGAAGCGCCAAACGGCCTTTGAGAACCAGTCCGTCTATGTTGTTCTTATCGAGTTTTAGAATTTCGACAATTTGCTGTTGGGCATCCTGCAACTGATTCCCAGCCAGATCCAGTTGTGCCACCTGAATGCGGGCGTTCACGTTCCGCGGATCTATTGCGATGGTTTGATTGAATGCTCGATACGCCTCGGGCCACCGGCGAAGCTGCACATAACTCAGTCCAAGACGATATTCGGCGTCTGCCGATCGAGGATCTGCTTGCAGCGCCCGTCTGAACTCGAGGCTGGCCTCGTCGTATTTGTGCTGGTCGAAGTACTTCTGGCCGGCCTGAATATCCCGCTGTCTAACGACTGTCGGATTGCGGTTGCAACCGTTGAGGACGCAAAGACCCAATGCTGCAATCAGAGTTATAGTCCGTAGTTTCATAGATGCCCCTGGGACCAAGCACAATTCGCTTCTTCTGGCCAACCGAATTTCTTCATGCGAGACGTTTGTTAGTAATAAGGAGCGGTACACTGTTCCTGCTATACGCGGAGCTATACGGTTTGCTTCTTGAAGGGCGCTTCAATGGGCTTGAGACTTGCGGCTGCCTCGTGATGCGCAGCGGGCGTAACGAACGCGGGATGTGCCTCTGACTTTCGCAATTGCCAAAGCAATAACCCGAGAATGCCGCATGCGATCAGGTAGAAGAGTATGCCGCCATCTCGATGAAGATCGCCGGAAATGAATCGCGGGTCAACATATACGGAAAGCAATGACAAGGTAGCGATTCGGAGGCCGTTTTTGAAGAGGCTTAAGGGTAGCACGGCGAGATTGAGGACCAGCTTCTTCCATCCTTTGCGAAGGAAAATGTCGCTCGCCACCAGGCTCGCGATTAACAGCGCTATGCTTGAACGAATCCCGCTGCAATCGTAGGCGATGAAGATGTTTAGATTCGTAGGCAAATGAAACACAAGCCCCTCTCGTACGAATGGCATACCGGTCAGGTTGAGAAGGAAGGCAGTCACCACTGCCGATCCGTCCTGTAAGGAGCTAACCGTCCGACCCAGAAACCAACTCGGAAATGGAATCATCAAGGCAAGTACCAAAAGCGGGAAACGTGCTAGCCGAAACGCCCTGGTCCCGAAAAACAGAACGAAAGCCCCGATGACCAGCACTACGAACGACGTCATCAATAGACTGAAGTAACCCTCTTGACCCAGTTGTCCCTGTTTCAATTTGGCAATCACGAAGAAAGAAAGGCCTGAAACGAGGAGGCTGATTCCAGGGCCGATGGACGACTTGGCATCAGCAAATATCAGTTTGCGTTTGCGCAGAACCAAATACAAACAGAGGAGTGGAATAATCATGATGTGGGAATATTGGTCGGCGTCGTGACCGGAGCCGAGCCCTAGCGAAACTAGAGTCACCAGGGGATGCCAGAATGCCAACGCGAGCAGACAGATGGATAGAGCAAAGTAGGCGCCGGACGCACCCATCTGCCAAGCTCTCAATTTCCGAGACTTGCTCATGTGTCGGATATGTTGTCGCGCAGCTGTAATCGGCGAAAATTCCACTTCATTCGAAATGCCGGCCTAGGCCTTCGGCATGTCATGAGCATCTAGCATCGCTCTAATGGATCTGACTGCCAATGAAGTTTTATTTTTTCCGGGCGACAAACACGACCCAGGGGCTAAGAACTGTAAGACGTCTGATTCCCGAATATTTCTCGAGCCAAACAAAAAACGGGATAAAGTGCGAATTGCTCGATCGGGAGAATGGGCCCCAGCAGCATCCCCGTTCGTGGAGGATATTGAATCCTACATCTAGAAGTGTTCTTCTGACCGACCTGTAACTAACCTGGTAATATCCGCGTTCTGATCTCTTCGCAGCAGTCAGTGGTCGCAAAGTCCTGTGAATGAGCGCTCGCAAAGAGAATTTGTTTAAGAGAGTGGCAACCAGAATCCCCCCTGGTTTCAGAACTCGTGAGGCTTCATTGATAAACCATTTAGAGCCGCTCACTGGGTCAACTTCAACGCATAGAAGCAACTCCAGTGCGCCTTTGGCGCAAGGTATGCTCGGATCCATGGACTGCACCAAGAGGCACTTGGCCCGCGGGAGCCTGGACTGACATACTGCTAACATATCAGAGCGCGTGTCCGTACATATGACATCCCAACCCTGGTTCACTAACAGCTTAGACCAGCGGCCGCCTTCGCAACCTATTTCGAGTGCGGTGCCAGGTCTGCTTGATGCGTCTGTTGCTACAAGTAGCGCGCGCTCCTCAATCCTCGTCAGGTAGCGGCCCCACCTAGTGGTCTGCGATATCTTCTCCCAAAACGTGAGGCTGCCGGGCGTATGTTCGCTCGGCGTTCCTCCTCCCCCGACTTTTATATTGCCGGTTGGCGCAAGCCACCTGAGTTCTTGGCTCGCCGTTCTTCGTATTGACCACATCGGATTCTACCTCTCGATCTCTATCGCTGCTGTAAAGTCATCTGGCTATAGTAATGGCGCCATCTGTGAGACAGGCGTAGGCAATCCGTGCTCGTTCCTTGCCCGATCCCTCTATCTGCCATGAGCCGTTTTGGTGCACGAGTTTCATCCGACTTCTTTCCCTCCACCATGTGGCAACTTCGCCAGGAAGCGGCATCCACAATTTCCGCTCGTTTCGTAGTTGCGAAAGGTACTGCAGCAAGGAGATGTACACGGCTCTCGCGCGGGACTCGATGACGTAGTCAGGGTGAATGTTAAAGCTGATGAATCCGTGGTTGTCCATGATTAGACTCACTTGCTGTTGCCACAAATCAATTGAGTAGTCGCGGAGAATGTGAAAAAGCGAATAATCCTGAGTAGTCGTTAGAGGGAGCTCCAGCATATCGCCGATAAAGAACGGCATCGCTGTGCAGCACCCGCCTCTTTGCGGATCGAGGTGGGCCACATTTGGAATCGACATGTCATAAGAAAATTGTGACAGCGCGCCATACCAGTCGGAGTTTCTGTAAAGTGCGCCGGATCGAAACCCTTTTGCAGAGTAGTTTGACGCGTGTTCGTTGATCCGAGTCGCTCGCCTCAGAAACTGTTCCCGATCGCGAAAAAGTTGACCGTCGTGGTTCAAATCATGAATGTTGACTTCACACCGGTCCTCTCGAATCGCTTGGAGCATCGCACCCGGGATCGCATAGCGTTTCTCAGGAACGAGCTGATACGACGCCTTAATGCCGTGCAAGTCATCGATTGCCATCAATTGAGAGCAAAAATCGAGGCCCGTTTTCGTTTCCACGTCGTGCGTCATCACCGCGCAACTTGAATAGCCGTTCGGCCAAAACCAAAGGAATGGAATTTTGTTCACCTGTCGCGCGTCCATCGACAATGCGAGCAGTTTTTCGAAAAGTCGATCGACGCTTCGGTCCACAGGCCATTTGGGGAAGATGTTTCCCTGCCATCGTCTTAGAGCCAATCGCTGGAGACGCCGCCGCAAACTTGCGCCTAGCCACGGCCGCACCGAGTAGTAGGCATTATGAGCGAGCTTCGCTAGGAGTTTCTTTTCGCTTCGAGGCTCGACATAACGCTCCAGGCGCAGATTATCGATCACTTCCGCAGGGTCGAATGGGAGGTATACAGCCGAATCACGCACTTTCACCTTCGGCAGAACATCGGGTAGTGCGCCGCGCTCAATTGCTTCTTTCGAGGCCGAAGCACAGTGTCCGTAACAGATGATCTCAGCGCCAAGTCGGAAGTACCCGGAATTGGAGCGGGTGTCTTCTGACCGTCGTAGATCTACGAGATCGTCGGGACAGCGATAATAATCGAGGAGCGCTCGATTCGGCCCAACGTCGACGGAACTATGATTAACCGTGCTGTCCAACGGGGCGCTCGGCGAGACTGTTGTTGAGAAACCTAGTTGATCGCTGGAAATCATCTTCAAAGGGGAAGATCACTAACCCACGTATCTGTATAAGAGTTTGCCCGCCATCTTCAGGAGGGAATCTGGCATGTGTGCAAACGCGCCTTGCATGAGCCGCATCTTCCAATCCGGATTGGAACGAGAGTGCGCTCGCTGCCCGACCATGAAATAGCAGAGGTTGGAGCGTACCGCACCTAAATGCTCCTTGAAAGCCGCAAGGCCCGAGTTGTCGAGATCCGAGCGGCCTAAATCGAACCCGCTGGCTCCGCGCTTTTTAGCCTCCCGGATTGCTTGCCAAAATAAATAGGGCACGCCGCCGAGATTGTGGAACCTCTCGTCGGAGCAACCGTATTTGTAAACTAGCGATTTTTTGTAAGTTAGGGTGACGATGCTCGCGATGGGCTGACCATCTTTCGACGCGACTCGAATGGTCAGGTCTTCGCCGAAACAGTCGATGAGATTTCGAAACCATCGGAGCGGCTGCGGAGGAACCTGGTGACGTCTTCGTGTCAGCAACAGAAGCCGATAAAATTGCGCCAAGAGAGCTTCGGATCGACCTTCCTCGCAGGTTAACCCATCTCGCTCCGCCTTCCGGATTTTTCTTTGGATGCAGCTCTTATGGAAATTGTTGAAAAGCTCGTCTAACCCCGGGCGAAGGTCGAGCTTGTGAAAACTAAATTCCTCGCTCTTTGCCAGATATTTCTGATCTCCGCCGAACTCCTTCGAGAGCGGCCTTAGCTCGAAGTATTTCCAGTTCTCAGCCTTGCATTCGCTATCTATTAGGGACCATAAGTTAGCGAGTTCCTGCGCATTGTCGACGAGCGGTTCGCAATGATCGGAGAATGGCAGCGACACCATCCGCCGACCTGCCAGCCAGTTTTGGATTCGACAAAAAACAATCCCATTCGTCAGCTCTTGTCCACTCGCCGCTGTCGTAAACACAATCGGTTCATAACCGTAGGTGCGACTAAGGGCGTTGAGCCAAGCCGGGGTGTGAAACACGGAAGCATGCGGATGCTTCCACAAAAATTCTGGCCAGCGCGGATCTCGAAGCGGATCAATCGTGTTAACCGGGGCTGATATTTTTTGGAGGTTCATAGCCAAGGCTGGATTCGTCGCTCAGTGTGAGTCAGACTCTGACAGGAACTTTGTCAAGCTCGCAGGACATCGATGTGGCGCGAGTGACGTCTTCCATATCCTCGAACAGATTTAGTACGGCTTCTTTGACCTGCGGTATCTTATGTTCCAGTTGTTGCCGAACCAACGCCCGTTGCTCAAAAACTCGATCGATGACACTCAACATCTCTTCTTCACTCATGTTTCGAGGATCGACCACGTTTCCGCCGATTCCCACCGTTTGCATCACTCCAGCAAACTTGTCGCTATAGGCGACGGGCACCGTTGGAATATTCTGAGAAACGGCGGCAATACAGGCGTGCATCCTGGCGCCGATGAAAAAATCGCATAGTCCGATGACGTATTTAATCTGAGCGAAATCGTAGTTACCGCGTGCCAGGCCGATGGAGTTGCCGTATTTTGTGTTCAGAGCCTCATAGATGTTTTCGCAGGCAAGTGTATCGCTTTCACCGTGGCTGCCGAAGACATGGGGTATAAGAAGCACGCTCGCCCCTTTGCTTTGAATGAGAAAATCAATAATGTGATAAACGAATGTCTTGTAATCCAGGCTGAGGCCGAACATGTTCTTACCGTTGTATCCACCCATGAACAACAGGCCGCTAATGTTTAGGCCAACCAAGGGCGAACCTTTCCTCGGTCGCGCAGATAGGCCGACCAAACCAAGATCCGACGGAGGCGTTGGGTCAACGATGAATCCCACGTCATAGCAGAATCGTACTTTGTCAGCTTTTTGGGAGGCGCCCATCAGACCCTCGGCGTCCTCCAGTCCTCGATAGTCTCTGGAGTAGATAAGTTCTGCGTGGTTCAGAATGAATTTTGCGATGACCCTCGAGCTTCTTGTCTTGAAAGGCCCAATCGTCTGGGGCAGCAAAATCAGTTTCTTGCCTAGCAGCACGACCAGAATCTGGGGCAACGAAGCGTAAAGCATCCTGGTCATGCCATAGATATCGCTAAAGCTGTCCCCTCCTGAGATTGAAGTAATCACGTCGCACTCGTCGATTTCGTTAAGGCAGCGATTTCTCTCGATCAATTTCTTGCGGAGCTTTCGAGAAGGAATCAGCTTCAAAGCCAGCGACAGCAGGATGAGCATGGCGATGTTGTTCTTGAGGTAGAATCTCTTCGAGAAGCGCATATTGACCAGCCGAATGGAGATGGTTTTTCCGCGATGCACAAATGGAATCTCTCGACCTTCTTTGGCGTAGTCGAGTAAACAAATCTCGGCAAGCGGTGAGTGGTGCAGGATGCACGCAATCGACCCGGCGGTGAGCGCGCTCACGCCCATGTTGTTGGTGTCAAAAGAAGCTCCAAATAGAATGATCTTCATTGCTTGTCCGATTGAGTTACAGGAAGCAGTGGCTGTCCTGGGGCGGTCATTCTCGGATCCCGTTTTCAATGTCTTTTATCGACCAGCGGCCATTAGGAAAAATGAGAAACGAGATTCGAGGATTAATCCGCCGACGTCGTCGCGAAGCCTCGGAAAGGCAATCAGCATGGCCACGCAGGCGAACGCTACAATGCCTGCCGCGGCCGTTACAGACGCAATCTCGCCGAAGCTCTGCAAACCCGCTCCGGCCACAGCGCCTGCCGCGAGTACACTCGCTGCGTACACAACAAATGGCTTTACGAAGTTTGACGCGCGCACATGGTGAACGCGGCTCAGGCGAACCACACAAACCAACAGCGCGAACAGCTCGCCAATAAAGCCGGCAATGGCAATCCATTCCAATCCTGCCCCGACAGCCGCGGCCGTCAAGACGCCTGCGAGACTGGAGGTACGAGCGATGTTCGAGTACATGGAGTTTCGGCTATCGCCCAGCGAGAGAGCAGCGACGGTTGGGCCATTGCGAACTACCCGGAGGCTCCACATTGCTCCCAACCAACCGATAAACCTGTGCACTGCGGCGTACTTTGCTCCATAAACGAGTGTGACCATCCAGCCCCCACAAAGGATAAGGGGAACGGCTATTCCTATTGCTACCACTGAGAGCGCCTGGACATAGGCTGTGTAACGCCTTTCAAACTGCTGGCGCAACTCATGTGTGCGGGACAAAACGGGAAGCAAAACCGAGGAGCTAACGGTCGAGACTAGCATCGTGGGAGCCATGGTCATCGCAAAGGCGACCGAATAGACCCCTAAGTCGGCCAAGGTCAGCGAGTTTCCTGGAAAGAGCCGATGGGCAGAGCCGATAATGAACCGGTCGCCGTCCATGATGATAAACAGAAGCAGGCCGTTGACGAGCAGCGGCCAGCCGAAAGAAATAATCCGTCGCACGTAGAATTTCTCCCAAGCCCAGCCGTAGGGCCGTTCTGAAACCACGTGAGAGATGACCATCGCGCTCGCCGCTTGCAAGATCAAGATCCAGAGCATTGCCGTGTAGTCCCGCAGCCAGAAGGCCAGAGGCAGCGCCACGACCGTCACCAGCACTTGCGAGCAAACGTCCACCGTCACGGCTGGCCGAAAACGCATTTCCCGCTGAAACCGATACGTATCGAGGTGAATAAAGCCTCTCAGCAGCGGCACCAGAGCAAGCAGGAAGAACGCCCAGCGTGCCCGAGGCTCGCCGAACAGGTACGCAATAGGACCGCCGAGCAAAAGGATAAAAATCGCGTTTATCAAGCCTTTCACGGCTTGTAGAAGCTGCGCCGTTTTCTGAAAAGCCGCCTCGTTGCCGTCTTCCGCCTGGATCAGCAGCTTGTCCATATTCAGGTTGCTCGTCAGCTCGAAAACGGAGATCGTCACCGCAAACGTCGCCGCAATTCCAAAGTCCGCGGGGCTGATCAGCCGCGCGATGATGATGTTTCTGACGAACGAGCACGCCTGAGAAACCGCCTGCCCGAATCCTAGCGTCGCCCCGCCCTTGAGAATTAATCGTCGTGAGGACATGACGCTAATTTATCGGAATCTCAACGACCAACGCGTGGGCTCCCACCGTGCCTCCAACTGTCCGGGATCGGCGCTGTTGACTTTCAACCAGTGTAGCTATTACTTTCGGTGCAATACGCCGGCTTGGATTGCGTGGCAAAGGGAGAACCTTGATGCAACGGAAGACGCAACGGGTTATGAAGTTCACGCTCATCTGCGCAGCTTGCCTCTTCCTGTTAACACTACGCCTCCGGACCGCCGCTCAGCACTCCTGCGAAGCGACGGGCTGCTGCTTCATTACGCCGGCTGGAGCTGGGGCGAAAACGGGAGTGGACTGGAACAATGCTTATGCAGACCTTCCAACACGCCTCACGCGAGGGGTCATGTATTTTCTCGCTGGCTCGGCGACAAGCTATCGAGATCATAAATTCGACGATCCGGATAGCGGAGATACTCAAATCTACATCTACAAGGCGGTTGATTGCCGCACTGTACCCTCTGCCGCATATTGTGGAACGGTGAATCCGGCTTCTGTCGTAGGATGGCAGGCTTCTTTCGGCTCGAATACGGCGAATTGGATAGAAGCTTCCCCTGCGGACCCTGAAACAAATGTCAATTCGGTCTGGCAGTTTTGTAGCAGCTATTACCTGATAGATGGGATTACGGGTTCTGCGAGTCCCCCGAATCCCGGAGACCAGGGCATCGTTCTCGGCCTTGATGGGGAGTCAATAACCGGGATAGTGGACCTGAGTCCCGACGGATGCGCTAGCCCGCCCTCTGGTCTGCAGAACATCACATTTTCGCATATGGAGGTTAAGGGCTCTGGTCACATGCCTTACTTCCCGGTCTCTGTGACAGCTTGTAGCTATAATGGAGCCAATGCAACCGTTACAATAGGGGCAAGCCTTCACGGCGTTGCAAATGACTTCGTTTCTGGATGGACACGCGGTAATGCCGTACTGTTCCAGACCGTGGCCGCCAGTTCAATTAGCTCGACGCAGGTTGTGGTTCCCCTGCCTTCCAACCCGTGCTCCTCGCTGGCCAGCGTTGGGCTTGATTTCCTCCCCTCCGAGGGATTTTTTGGAATTGACCTGCACGTCTACGCCAACACGCTGACAGACATCACTCTCCAATACTCCTACGTCCATGACGTCTCAAACGCCTTTGACTTGCGTAATCCGTACAACGTGAATCTTTTCCGCAATTTCCTAGCCAGAAACCGCAGCACACCTACTCAGCACGATTCAATGACCCAATGGAGCGAAGGGTCGATATCGACAACAGCTGGCCCTGTGTCTATCGCATATAACTTCTTTCTTGACTCCAATGGCACATCGGACATCTACGGTGCGGGAGGGGCCACTACTGGAGCGTGCTCCAGCAACTGCGGCACCCTCCAGAATGTCTCAGTGTATGGGAATATTTTTACGTGTGACTTCTTACAACTGACGCTTTGCGGATCGGGCCTTTCAACAGTTAGCGACAACTCTGGGTTGAATAACTTGGTCAACCTGCATTTCACGAACAACACGATAGCGTTCGAGTCACCCGGCGGCCCTGAACTTCTTAGTCCAGGCTCCACGGGCACAATTATCGAGGACAACCTGTTTTACGACCTATCGGGAACCTCTGCGGTAAGAGGGGCTACTGCGGCTGCCCTACCTGCTGGTAGCACCACAGACTACAACACAGTGCTCAACTGTGACGTGGCGTTGGGAACACAACCAATAAGCGCAAACGGTACTTGGCTACCGGCTGGGGCCGGGAACCCATTTCTGAATAGCGCCGTGCTTGATTTTCACCTAATCGCCGATATGAATGTGGCGACCAACTCTAGAACCGCATCCGCTCAAGGGATTTCGTTGTCATTCCCGTACGACATCGACCTCGACGGCAAAACTCGCGGCGCGGATGGAACCTGGGAGCGCGGAGCGTATGAGTTCGTCGGAACGCAGAAGCCGCTTTCGCACCCGGCGAGGGTGCACCCTTTTCCGTAGCCTGCGCTCCAGCGGAACTCTGATCTCTTTCGTTGTCAAGTCCTGTTCGTGCGCCATCCCCACAATCAGGTCGCGCCCCTGGCTGCCGCACCCCATGCATAACCCGGGCGAGCCCCCTCCACACTATTCGTGCTCGCGTCAAGATTTGGGGAAGACACCTGGGCACACGCGCCCTCTTTCGCGACCCTACTGGAGGTTGCCGCGCAGATCATAGCGAATAGGGTAACCCATGCTAGCTGCGTCTGGTCCCAGAGGGTGACACCAATAAAGGCCACGAGATAGGTAAACAACGCGGAGCCCAAGGACCAGAGGAGCCATTCCTCCCGCCTATCACCCTCGGCCGCTCTCCGAGCTTTCCCGAGGACGCCAAAAGCGCGTTTGATCGCAAGAATAAAAAAAATGAGTGCTGCCAGGCCGCCCCTTTCACCTACTTCAACGTATTGGTTGGTCAAGTCAGACATCGACCAGCCCCAGGTTGCAGTGCTTTTTGTCCCCAGGAGCCACCAATCCCCAAACTTGCGGACAAAGGTGTCTATGAGGACCGAGCGATCGTAACCCGTTGAACCGTTAATCACGTGCAAGTGAGCTACTAGGAACCAAATAGGGGCCTTCATCACGAGTTGCAAACCAATAAAACACAGAACGATTCCCCAGCGGACCAGGCGCATGCTCCCGCGAAGGGGCCAAAAACACATTGCCCCGACGACCGCCACATATGCGAAAAGTGGGGTGCTAGAACCCGACATTAGCACCATCGAGCTGGCTAAAATCAAGCCGACGGCGGCGGTGCCCTTCGCGCGACCGCTCTTCCATAGCCAAAAGAACAGCGGAATCAGGGTGGCAGCAAAGGTTCCGGCCAGGATGGGGTGCCCGAAAGCTCCCTGGGAACGTATTGCACCATCGCGGACCTCGGGAAACTGCCTCACTCCTCCAAGCAAGAGAGCAAAGAGATTAGACCCTGTAAAGCGTTCGTAGGCCATCTCTGCGGCATTCACGACGACAACCACCGCAAAAAGCTTGACAGTGCGCTCTATGTCGTCCTCATCCTGAATTAGGAAGCGAAGGATAAAATACGCCCCCACTGTGCTCAAAAGAAAACCAAATCGATTGGTCACGGCGGGCATTTGTCTCCACAGCAGAATGAAGTCGAGCGACTGGAAAATGCCCCAACATAGGAACGCAGTGTCAACTTTGTTCCACCGACTTCCGAGGATCTCCGTCCCGGACGTGAGCTTTATCCATGACAGTCGAGTCAAACCAAAAAGGATAATCACGCGGTCGATCGGGAAGTGGAATCCGGCCACCACCAGGACATTCCCCATTGGAACGAGGAGGGTCGCTAACAGCACCGGCACGACCAAAAGTTTCCGCGGCAGGAGGAGGACCAGGATGGCAGCAAGAGCGATTGCCACCGCTGCTGCGGGATGAACGATCGTCGCACTAACGCCTCCGCCAAACGGAGTGAAGCTTTTCGGTGACACAATCTTGTCCTCTATTCGATCTCTGCCGTCTCAGCCCGCCGCCTGATGCGTTGCTCCAATCGATCCTGTTTTGACAAGGATTGAGCGCATGCTTTCAGCTCGCCTGCAAACGAGGTCGCCGCGTAAAGTCGCTGGTCACTGCTGAGGCCGCCAAATGAAGTGTGGGTTCGAACCCTCGCAGCCGAGCGGTGTGCCTACACTACGTCGATCGACTGAGCGGCATTCAGAGGCTAACGCATCGTGTTTCGCCCTCGCGTCACCCCCACGGCGCGGCCTCCCCGGACCTGAACGAACCGATGGAGAATTGAACGCCGTCACTGCCTCATAGATTTTCCGACCCTCAGCGGGTCGGGGTTGCGTCGTAGCCGTTTCGGACCCTCCTCCGCAGCCCACCTTTCTCGGCCGATGGCCCAGCGAAAGACTTTAAGCCATCTTGTGAAAGCATTGGCCCAGCGAACACGCGTTGCGGAGCCCAAGGGGAGGGATAATGGAATGACCGCGAGGCCACAGCGTGTCAGCCCCGCCATGGCGGCGGTCATGCGGTAGAGAGCTGCGTAAGTTCTGCCGCGCCTAGCACGCAGGAAAACGAGAGCCGACTGCCGAATCATGATGGACGCATAGTGGCTTTCTGGTTTGGAACGTGAGCTTCCCCCACCATGATGGATTACCGTGGCCTCACCCACGTAGCACACCCTCCGGCCGGATTTCCGCACTTCGTAGCAAAGGTCCACGTCCTCACAGTACATGAAATAGCCTGGGTTGAACATTCCTGCTTCCTTGAACGCGTCTCTCCGGATCATCATGCATACGCCTGGGATAACTTCGACATTCGCCACCGCACTTGAGTTTTCCAAGAGAGGACGAGTTCCCCAGATCCTCGCACGTGGGAACTTGGCACGCAGGTAGTCGGAACTGAGCAGGTGGTTGAAAATTGAAGGAAACCTTTGGATGCAACTGTTTTGAACTGAGAGGTCGGGGTTCAGCACCCTAGGACCAACGATTGCGATGGCTGGGTCAGAATCCAACGCCGCAACCAGCCGCTCCAGAGCCGGACCGAACACTTCCGTATCCGGGTTCAGGAAGAGCACTTTTCTTCCGGTTGATTCCTCGAAGCCAAGATTATTAGCGCGGGCGAAACCCAGATTTTCGCTAGACTGAATGAAACGTACGTCAAGAAACTCCCGTTGAAGCATTTCACCGCAGCCGTCATAGGAGGCGTTGTCGACAACAATCACCTCGAAGCCCAAGCCTTTGGTGTTGAAGTAGACGCTCCGCAGACATTTCCTGAGATAGTTGGTTGAGTTCCAATTTACGATAACGATTGAGAGGTCCATGGGCCGTTAGGTATTAGGTACACACTGGCAGGTCAGAAGGATGCTACCTCCAAGTGCTATCCATGAACAGGAGGCGACGGAGCTGTTGACGCCTTAGGTATCGGACAAGTGGCTCGTCGTCAAGCCGGGCATTCTTGGCGAAGTACGCTCCGACGAATCCGCAGAAGTGACCGCCGGCTGCGAGCACGTATGGCCGCTCGACCAACCTTCGGCAACATTTGGCCAACATGAAAAGCGGATGGTAGCCTAAGAAGTATGCAGTCCGTCCGCCCTTAAGGGCGTCCCGCCACGGACCGCCGACCGCGCCCGTCGGTCGCTGATGAAGTGCTTGGATTTGCGGAAGGCTTCTGGCTCGCCATCCTGTCATGTTCGCGCGGACCTCATCAATGGTGTCCCATCCAGGGACTTCGGACAGACCGCCGATCGCCTCCCAGCATGCGCGACGGTAGATTTTCGTGGCGCCCCTGACGTGGAAGGTGGGTCCGGCCTCTACAACCGGCGAGCCGTCTTCAGCATAGTGGGAGAGAATACCGCCGGCGATTCCAAGGTCGGCTTCCTGAGCGAACTGATCGAAACACCTCCTAAAATATTCTGCCTCTAGGCACAGGTCTGCGTCCAGGTTTACCAGGAAGTCCCAATCGGCGGACCTAAGGGCTTGGTAACCAGCGAGGAATGCTCCGACTGCGCCGGTGTCCACATCTCGACGCCCTCGGTTTGGCCTGTGAATGACGGAGATCCATGGATACTGAGCAGCATAGCGGTCGACAATAGAGGCGGTGCAGTCCGTCGAGCCATCGTCCACGATGATCCACTCTGCAGGGGCGACTGTCTGCGCGAGGACGCCCTTGATCGTTTCTACAACATACCGCGCCTCATCACGCGCCGGCGTGATAATGACGTATCGCACAGAGTTGGCAGTTTTTCGAGGGTTCATTTCCAGATCTCCCAGGTTTGCGCAGGGGGCTTTACCCCACCTCGACTTTGGCTCTGTTGATATTTCGAACAAACGCAAAAATCCTTCGCGCTCGTAAGCTTGCACCTCCTCCCGGGGGGAGGGGGTTGGCCACCTAATTGCACAAGCCCGACCCGACAAATGGGGCTCCCGTGGAGCAGCGGAGTCAGCCAGCTTGATGGGGACGCGCGCGGCCCCGACGGAGCGATCTGGCTCCGTCCGATCACTGACGACAGTGCCCTGCAACCAACAACACGCTGGACGTACGCGGCGGCGGAAACAGGAGCCTCAAACTTGGCCGCTGGTACCAGGTGGGATGCTGCACAGTTCATCGTGCGGCGAGACTCACGCCCGATTGGCGCGCCTGAAATTCCAAAATAATGGCTCTCAAAATCCGCTCCCCCGCCATACCATCCCATTTTTCCGGTACATGGGAATTCGCCTTTCTCCGTAGCTGATGTCTGATCGCAGCCCGGACACCTCCCTCTTTGGTTCCCGCAACCGTGTTCGTTCCGCAGGTCACCGTTACCGGCCTCTCCGTATTCGTGCGGACTGTCACGCAGGGAATTCCCAAGAAGGTGGTTTCCTCCTGTATGCCTCCGGAGTCGGTGACCATGAGCGCCGCATGCTTCATCAGGCAGAGGAAGTCAAGGTAACCAAGCGCGTCTATCATATGTATGCCACTCGCGCCGGCTACAGCGCTGCCCGCCGTAGTGTTGCCACCTCTCCGGTCGCCGAAGTATTGTTGAAGTCCGAACTCCTTGATGCGTTTCTGGGTCCGCGGGTGGGCGGGAAAGATGACCGCGCACTCTTCCGCCAGCTCTTTGAGAGCACCAAGGATATTTAGGAAAGTCTCTTCGTCATCCACACTCGATGGTCGATGAAGGGTGAGAACGCCGTACGGGACTGCGGACGGTTTGGAACCGTCGGGCGGAAAAGCGGCCAGAAGGCCCAACTCTTCGAGGATGGTAGATGACTCTGCCTTATCGCTATACGCAACAAGCGAGTCAATCATCGTATTGCCGACGAAGCGGATTCTTCCATCCGGAATACCCTCGCGGTGCAGGTTCAGAAGTCCGCTTTCTTCAGTTACAAAAAGCAGGTCAGAGACATGGTCCGTGATGACCCTGTTGATCTCTTCCGGCATGGACCGGTCAAAGGAACGAAGGCCCGCTTCGACGTGGGCAATAATCGGTCGCCTGCCCGAGCGATCATATGAAATCTTCGCCACAACCAGGGAGCAGGCGAGCGTCGAGTTCACATCGCCCACCACGATGACAACGTCGGGTTTCTCACGGAGCAGGATCCCTTCGAACTGTTTCATTATTCCCGCTGTCTGCACTGCGTGTGAGCCGGAACCAACGCCAAGGTGGAAGTCAGGACGAGGGAGCGTGAGGTCTTTGAAGAACGATCCCGACATCACTTCGTCGTAATGCTGGCCTGTGTGTACCAGGAGATGTCGGATGGGAGGAGATGGCGATGCAGAAGGCACAGCACCAAGCTCGGGAGAAAGGCAGCGGTTGTAATTATCGACAGCGACGACAATGGGAGCCACTTTCATGAAATTTGGCCGCGCTCCGACAATACTCATGATCTTCATCCGCTCTGTCCTGAACTGATCATTTGGGTGCCTGAGTTGGTCGCGAACCAAAGTCTGACCCATCCGCGTTTCGCTCCCCGGATTAGCATCCGGATCGAACATGCGCTAAAGCCCTTGAGGGGTGGATCGATAAACATTGTCATATCCATATCCATGGGCAGCTCAGCACCGTTAATTCTGTCAGGGCTCAGCGCGTTCTTTCTCCGCAGATGCCTGGTGGGCCTATGGATTCAACCTTTTTTACAATTTCGTTCACGATGGTCGTCAACACGGCCTTATTAGTTTTTTCGGGGCTCGCCGGTCGATGTCGCCGGGCGAGGCGGATCTTGGTTCTGACGTCTTCATCACTCTTTAGAAGCACCAATCGGCCTTGGTCGGCTAGATATTGGTCCACAGCCCCAATTCTGCCCCTGAAGATGGAGTAGACTGGAACGTGCAACGCAGCAGCCTCTCGATTCATCGTGCCGCCGCCACTTATGGCGAGGTCGGAGAACCAGAGAAGATTTAAGCCGTCTACCGCGTGCTCCGGAATAAGAATCTGACTACGGGTGAACAAGCCGGGCCACTGGCGTCGGATTCTAGCGGCCTGTTTGGGATTACGTGGCAATAACACGACCTTGACATCCGGCTTCGATCCCAGAAGGCCGATTACCGCACCAAAAAGTTTTTCGCTCTCTGGGTTGTGATAGTGAGCTTCGTCGGCCGGAGGGCGTACAGTTACGACAATGTCGTTCTCCTTCAGGCCGAGGCTAGCTCTGGTAGCCTGATCTGGCTTGAAAGTGGGAACGTACACGTCTTCTTTGATGCCGGGATATTTCAAGATTCGCTTAGCGTCAAGCTTGATCGCTTCATTCGGGATCACTTCAGGAGCCATGACCCAGGTGGGATGGATCATTTCGGCCTTTGTAAACTCGTAGTCTGTCATGACGATCGAGGGAATTCGGAGTACCGCGCAAACCAGCAATTGCGAACGAGATCCGTGAGATAAAGCGACGTTGGGTTTATTTCTCAGAACCGTCGGGAGCAATTGGAGCGCACGAATACAAAGCCCTGCCACCTTGAAAATTTTATGTTTGCCGTAATGATGACCGACGCAGACGTATTTGAGGCCCACACGATCGGCGAGAGCGCGGACCTGAAATGCATCTCGGGCCGTGAGAAAAACCGAGTAGCCGCGTGCCTCTAGCTCCTGAACTATCGGAACGAAAAGGGGCACGTGAGGGGTGTTATCTAGATCGATCCAGAACCTCCTGGACCGGCTTCCGTTTGGGTGTCCGTTAGTACTCACAGGTCTCTGCTCCCTACAGTGCGGCGAACCGGAGTCGCGAGTGAGACAGCACTCTGCCGGGATGAGCAAGCAATCTTTTCCCGATGCAAAACCGCTTTCTCCTTCGACAGTCGGATTCTGACGTCCCGCCAGCTATTACTAGCCCCAAGCGCGCTCTTGCCGTCACAGTTGACGAATCCGATCCTCCCCGGCCGGGCGCATCGCCAATGTCCAGCTGGCCTTTCGGCTCAGAAGGGGTTTGGCGCGAGCTGCCGAAGCCCGCGCAGAGCGATTCGTCTCAGGGTCCCTAAGATCGTGCGGGTCTTATTCAGGAAAGGAAGCTGCATCCAAATCCGAAATAATGAAAATCCCGAATACTGCGGCGTCGGGATCAACAAAAGCCGCATGGCGAGCAATCTTCCGAAGAGTTCTCGGCTTCGATTGATTTGACTGGGTTGGCCCGCATGAATCGCTGACGCGCCAACGGGTTCGAGTTCGACGTATCGCGCTGCTATTGCCTTGTGCAAGATCTCTTGTCCTCTGCGTGTACGCACAACCGCAATAGACCGACCTATGTCCCGGCCGTGATCAAAGCGCTCCCAGGCATCGCCGCACGAGATGTCCGCGATTCTTCCAAGGCCGTCGGGACACAATTGACAGCGCAATGGGCGATAATGAGACAACCTGCCCCAGGACTCTTTGTAAGAGAGCGATTTCTCGCCGCCTCCGTTGCTAGAAATTACTTTGAATTCACCTGGCCAACCTTCGCCACGATAGCGCAGCGAATCGACGTCATCTGAGGATGCATTAAGCGACTTCATCAGATTTAAAGTACCTTGCGTGCTTGGCGTTCCGGCACAAAAAAAGGTTAGGACGAGGCCAAGCTTTTGATCCAGTTGTGGCCGCTTCTTGCGCAGCATAGCCACGGCTGCAGCGTCGCACGGCTTTCCAATGAAGACACAGGGCTCGCTGCTTTCCTCAATCGAGCGGAGGCCGTCACAAGGAGACGCAGGTGCATAACGAGAACCCGTCCGGTCCAGAAGCTCCTGCCGACTTCGGCTTTGAACGGTCTTATTGGTCCACGGTTTCGCTTCATCCATTCCTGTATGCAGCACAAAGTCCATGTGTTCTCGCTCAAGGCAGTAGAGCGCTAGCGCTGACAATAGGCCGCCTGATGAAGCGCGGAAACGCAACTCCTGATCGGTGGCATAGCCTTCCCAGACTTCGAGCGCGAACCCGGATTCACGTTCGAACTCGTTGTGCGCCGGCGCGCTCCCAGTCGCCAGTTCGCCGTCGAGATGATTCCCTGGGCAAATCGACAGGCACTCGGTGCACGACGCACAACCCGCCGAGTCGAACTTGGGGCGGATTCCCACGGATTCGACGTCGACGAGGGTGACAGCCCCTTTCGAGCAAGCGTAATAACAGGCTCCGCAACCGGTGCATAAATCCCATGCCACCACATCCTGAATCGTCCGAATGGTTGGTCGCATGGTTGGTGATCCGGCAATTCCACTTCGCTCTGGTTTGACAAAGGCGGAAGGAAGTATCCCGCGAGGAGCTCATTTCGCGATGAGCGAATCAGCAGCAATAAATCGCAGCAATTTGGCTGGATTACCCGCTACGATCGCGTTGTCTGGGACATCGCGCGTGACCACGCTGCCGGCACCGACCAAGGCGTTTTCGCCGATCGTGACGTTGGACAGGATTGTTGAGCCCGATCCGATCGACGCGCCCTTCTTTACGCGGGTACTTTCAACTGTCCAGTCTTGTTCGGTTTGCAACTCGCCGCCGGGAGCCGTCGCCCGGGGATAGGAATCGTTGATGAACGTCACGGAATGCCCGATGAAGACATTGTCCTCGATGGTCACACCTTCGCAGATGAACGTATGACTTGAAATCTTGCAGTTCTGACCGACCCTGGCGTTCTTTTGGATTTCCACAAAAGCGCCGATCTTGGTGTGCGCCCCGACCTCGCACCCATACAGGTTGATGAACTTCGATAGCCGGACATTT
>Ga0307372_10004251_pt1 | contig 22297 bp, 16 predicted proteins | sample OX1MG_FD_202533 | JGI IMG/M metagenome (GOLD analysis project Ga0307372, IMG submission 202533) | Soil microbial communities from Risofladan, Vaasa, Finland - OX-1 | ecosystem: Environmental > Terrestrial > Soil > Coastal area > Acid sulfate soil | place: Finland: Risofladan, Vaasa | collected...
AGTTGACGTAGCGTTTCATGATGTCCGGGTCGAACTCAAGGGTATTTTTGAGGACGGAGCGATACTTGGCGTTGTCCTCATCGCGGGTCATCACCATGAAGGCCGAATTGTACACGCGATGCATTCCAAGGGTGCGGACGAAGTAGCCCTCCATGAGCCAGAAAGCTTCAGCCAGGAGCAGGGTTCCGGGGACCTCAGCAGCGACGCGATCCACCACTTCGCGCCAGAACTCGTGCGGCATGTGCTTGTCGAACTCGGCCTGGCTCATGCCGTACTCGGCGCGCGACGGGATGGCGCCCGAGGAACCGGGCCCGGGAAACCACAGGCGATGGAAGTGCCGCTTGGCCAGGGTCATGGCGGCGTCAAACCGGATGACAGGAAACAGCCGCGCAACATGCATGATGGCCTGGATCACCTGCTCGCGAACGGCTGGATTGAGATAGTCGAGCTGCGCGGTATCGTTCCAGGGGAAGCTGGTGCCGTCGTTGCCGTGGTAGATGTAGCGGACTTCGCCAGTGGCCTTGTCGCGGCGCTGGAAGACGACGGCGGCATCGGATTGGGTGTAATAGTGGTCGTCGATGCGAATCTCGACGCGCGAGTCGGCGGAAACATCCGGACCATTGAAGCTGTAAACAGGATAGGGTGACTCCCAGCGGGAGATGAACCACTCGGGATGTTCGGCCACCCAGGGCGAGTCGATGCCCATGTGGTTCGGCACCATATCCGAGGCCAGACGGATGCCGTGCCGGAAAGCGCGGTCGCGCAGATTCATGTAGGCTTGCTCACCGCCCAGGTCGTCGGCGATCCGGTAATCGAACAGCGAATACGCCGATGCTACGGCATCCTGATTCCCGCAGAGAAGCTTGATGGTCTTGGAGGCGCGGCTGCGCTCCCAAATACCGATGAGCCACAGCGTGTTGATGCCTCGCGCAGCCAGTGCAGCCAGTTCTTCGTCGGGAATATCGGAGACGTAACGGATGTGACGTCCATAGAAACGCGAGAGCTGCGCCAGCCATACCCACGTGCTTTTGGCAATCATCACGGTGGTCGGCATCCATGCCGTGTCCGGTGAGAACTTCTCGTATTCATGCGCCGGGTCTCCGAAGGTGATGACCTCGGCCGTGGAAGCAAGTGCCGGCCACTGCTGTTCCCCGCGCTCGCGGCGGCGCCGCGCCGCCTCCTCCGCCGCGGCGCGTGTGTTGGCTGCAACCGGATTGAATTGCATCCAGATCGCCAGCTCTTCTTCGCGCAGGATCTCCTCCGCGGTCGTCAGGGAACGATCGAGAGCATCGCCCAGCAGTGGCCTCCAAAGCTTGCGCATGAGTTCGAGCTGATCGCGCAATGAGGTGGGCGCGCCTTCTGCCGGCCGGCGCAGCAGGTCAAGCAAATTCACTTGCCCGGCTCCGGGGAGCGGCACCAGCGGCCGCGTGGCAAAGTACTCCGGGAGTTGCTGCGTCACCTGGCGATAGACGGTGCGCTCGGCCAGCGGCTTGTCCTCGAACAGCTCGGCGAATGGCTGGAATGCCGGATTACGGTTGGCCATCCAAAGCAACAGCAGCTCCTCCAGCGCGGCCTCGCGATGGGAGACGTTGTTTGTAGACGCGGCCAGCCACTCCTGCGGCGTCTGCTTGCCGCTGATAACCGGAGACCCCGGAAAGTGTTCGACAAAAGTGAACAGGAGTTTGTCCACCTGCTCGGGACCGACCTGCGCGCCGAAAAACTTCAGGGCATCGGCCAGGACCTGGCTATCGTATTGCTGGCGGTAGCGGGCCATCATGATATGGGTGGCTTCGTCGATCATGCCCATCGCGTACAGGGCGCCCGCGTGGACCGCGCGCTCGGGATGCTTATCGGCCTCACGCACCTGGTTCATGCGATGGGCAAAGACGCGGCACGCGGGCATGTTGGCAAAAACAACATTGCCGTTCCATGAAAAGAGCGTGTCAGGAAATTGATAGCGCTGGCGCGCGCTGTGCGAAATGTGGAATTCCATCATGGCCAATCGTCGATCTCGTCGTTCCGGGCGCGCGGCCCTCGCTTGCGGCATCGGGTAGGCGCTCAGGGTGGCTGCGTTCCCGAACGTCATCAGTATGACCGATCGGAATGGGCCGCCCCAATTTCCGGCTCCGAGTGGAATAGAAAGCTGCTTTCCGCAAACGGTCCAAAGCCGAGGTTTCCAGAGCTACGATGCGCCAACCCGTGGGATGTGGTTGGATGGTGGAGCAGATCGCAGGGCGGCAAATCCGTCCGGCGCCCTGGACCTCGCTCCGCGCCTATTGCGCCAGCAGGGCAATCACCGCGATGGCAGCGCCGATCATCAGGCTGACGGGGTCAGTGATGGCAAAGGCCACAGGGTCCTCGTCGAGTTCGCCGCGGGATGCGAGAAGCCACACACGGCACAGCCACCAGATGAGCAAGGGCGTGACCAGCCAGAGCACGCCCGGCCTTCGATACAGCACAGCCACGTCGGGTCCGCTGATATAGATGGCAAAGACCACCACGGCGGCGAAAGCGCTTGCCGTGCCGAAGCTGCGCATCTGGTCGATATCGGAGATGCGATAGCCGCGCCCGGTTTTGGGCGTCGCACCCAACTGCACTGTGTTCTCCAGTTCGGTGAAGCGCTTGGCGATGGCAAGGGAAAAGAAAAGAAACACGGAAAATCCGGCCAGCCAGTGCGAAATAGGGGTTGACGTAGCCGCGCCGCCGGCGAGCAGGCGCAGCGTGTAGAGGCCGGAAAGCGTAATGACATCCAGGAGAACCACGCTTTTGAGCCAAATGGAATAGGCGAGCGTGCTCAGGAAATAGACGAGGAGCAGCAGGGTGAAGGTTAGAGGCAGGAACAGGAGGCAGGCCGCCGACAGCGCAAGCAGCAGGACCGAGAGCGCAATGCCGGCCTGCACCGATAGATCTCCCGCGGCGAAGGGTCGGGAGCGTTTTTGGGGATGGTGGCGATCGTTCTCGACATCCAACAGATCGTTCAGCACGTAGGTGGCTGAAGCGCACAGGCTGAAACAGAAGAACGCGATGATGGCCGAGCGCGCAGGGGCAATCTGCCATTTATGGCCCAGCATGAACGGCAGCAGGACAAGAAAATTCTTTGACCACTGGTGGATCCGCATGCCGCGAACCATGCTCGCGAGAAGCGGCCTGCGATCGCTGAAACACTGGACTGCGCGAATGCCGCGCGCTCGCAGTACGGCGCGCAGCGCAATGCTTGGATTTGCCAGGCGCGGCTCAACCGATGCTGCCAGCAGAGGGGCATCGGGGAGGGCATTTCCAATGTAGTCGATTGGTCGCCCGCCGAAGATCTCGCGGAAGCGCGCGAGCTTATTCCTGCCGGTCAGATTCTGTTGCCCGTCGCTGGCCAGCACCCCGCTGAAGATACCCAGATGCGCCGCGACGCGTTCGGCAAGCTCCTGGTCTGCGCCGGTGGCTAGGTAAATCGGGCGTCCTTTCTCATGCTGCGATTGCAGATACTCGAGCAGCGGCTGATTGTAGGGCAGCCGGATGACATCTAATGCCACCGCGCGGGACATGTGGGCTTTCAGGTTGGCCTTTCCTCCGGCAATCCAACCAGGAATGCGCAGCAGTGCCAGCGGATCCTTGCGAATCAGCAGCAAAAGCGTGTCATAAAGCGTGTCCGACTTGACCAGTGTGCCATCCAAGTCGACGCACAGCGGGCGCTCGACGGCTTGGGCGGAATCGACCAACGCGTGACTCATCGGTTCCAATGAGATCCTCTGCTGTTTCTGCCTTCCGCAGTAATGCGAGTGGTGCGAACGGAACGCGGCAGCCTTCCACTCAAGAGAGATTCGGCTGACTGCATGGTAATGCGCGGTGGGATCGGATTCAATGTGATTCGCCGCAGAGTGCACGTGATCCGAACGCTCCCTGTTCAAAGGAACGCTCGATCGACAGCACATGGGAATCCCGCGAATGGGTCAGCCTCGCGCCGCCGGTGTGGCATGAGCGCTTCAATTTTTTTTTGGGGGGGGTGAATCCTTCCCTCCGCCTTTTGAATAAGCGACATAGGTTGGGCTGGGCTTTACATCTGGCGCGAACAACGTTCCGAACACGCCGGCGTAGTGGCGCAATCCTGAGTCGAAGTCCGTCCAATCGGTTCGTTTGCAATATTCGGTGATGGCACCCCCGGCATCGACGGTCCAGATGACGATGGGATATGCTCATTTCATGCCTGTTGTAAATATCCGGAACTGACACCGGCACTTCCGGCAGGTTTCCACAGGCCCGCAACTCGTTGTAAACAAAGCGGAGAGGTGGCAGAGCCCGGTTGAATGCACCTGACTCGAAATCAGGCATACTCGTAAGGGTATCGGGGGTTCGAATCCCTCCCTCTCCGCCATTGACCCATCCTAAGACATCCAATAGAATCCCGCCCTCCAATCCAATCCACTGAAAACAATTAACTTCTTGTCTTTCATGGTCTATCGCGTTACCATAAGAGCCGAATTCCGCTGGGGGTACTTCCGGGGGTATCCTTCCATTTTCCTTGGGGGTATTTTCCAAAAGCAGGTCATCGGAGGCATTCAATGGCGCTCACGGATACCACAGTCCGCAAAGCAAAGGCCAAGACCGCCGCATACCGCATTAGCGACGGTGGAGGGCTGTATCTCTTCGTCACTCCCCCAGGCGGCAAGCTCTGGCGTTGGAAGTACCGCTTTGAAGGGCGGGAAAAGCTCATGTCCTTTGGCAGCTATCCCGATGTATCCCTGTCGCTGGCCCGCGAGCGGCACATTGAGGCGCGTAAGTTGTTGGCGACCGGCACGGACCCTATGGCCGAACGAAAAGCGGAGAAGGCGGCGGCAGAGGATTCCTTTCAAAGTGTTGCCCGCGTCTGGTTGGAGCACTGGCAGGATGGCAAAAGCCCACGCCACGCAGCTTATGTGAAGCGCCGGTTGGAAGCCGACATTCTGCCCTGCCTGGGCGCGCGGCCCATCGCTTCGATTGAAGCCCCGGAACTGGTGGCAATGACCAAGGCCATTGAGCAGCGCGGCGCGCGAGACATTGCCAAGCGCGCACTGGAGACGACCGGGCAGGTCTTCCGCTATGCCATCGCTCACGGATATGCCAGACGCAACCCGGCCAGTGAGATTCGCCCCGGCGACATTCTGAGGTCCAGCCGCAAGGTGAACTACGCGCGCGTGGACGCCAAGGAACTGCCGAACTTGCTGCGGGCCATCGAAGTCTATCAGGGGACTCACGTCACCCGGATGGCGTTGAAGTTGATGGCACTGACCTTCGTTCGCACCAGTGAACTGATTGGCGCAAAATGGGCTGAGTTTGACCATGAGGCGGCGCGCTGGGATATTCCGGCTGAACGAATGAAGATGCGGACTCCGCACATCGTCCCGCTCGCCAAACAGGCATTGGACGTGCTGGACACTCTGCAAACGCTCACAGGCAAGAGCGAATGGCTCTTCCCAGGCGACCGCAACGCAATGAAGCCCATGAGCAATAACACGATTCTCAAGGCACTTGAGCGCATGGGATACAAAGGGCGCATGACCGGCCACGGATTCAGAGGGCTTGCTTCCACGGTTTTGCATGAGCAGGGCCAGCCGCATGAGCACATCGAATTGCAGCTTGCCCACGCGCCACGCAACGCCGTCAGCGCGGCTTATAATCACGCGCTCTATCTTGAGCCGCGCACGCGCATGATGCAGGATTGGGCGGACTTTCTGGAGCGCACGCAACGGGGCGGCAAGTTGTTGCCTTTTCGCGGTACGGCGGCATAGCAAATGCGCATTACAGCGTTGTCGGAAAGCCAGCGCCCGCACTCCGTAGTTTCCTGAACAGGGCTTCCGCGAAGTCTTCCACGTCCGGGAGGTCTTCCGCACCCGACTGCGTTGATTGCCGCGCCACGCCCAAGCCCCGGATAATCTCACCTTGCCTGTCACTCGCCACCCTCCCATAGCTCGTAAGGGTTGTCAGCACTTGCTCATGCCCCAGGTTCTGACTCCACGCCTTGAGGTCTTCGGGAGACTTGCAAAGCTGATGTCCAAGTCGAACCAGCGTGTTCCTGAAACTATGCGGATTGAAGTACGGCAAGCCTGCCCGCTCGAATGCTTCACGGAAGATCATCCGAATGGGTCCGGCAGTGTTCCAATGCTTCCGTTCGAGTCCCCCGGCTTCAAATTGCTGGTTCGCTCCTACTGCGATGTGCGTTGCCGGAAACAGCGGATCGTCATTGCCCCACAGCTTCTCTTCACGCAGAAAGCGCATCCAGTCCGCCACGATCTCTTGAATGCCGTCGCCCACGGGAAAGAAGTAGGTTGCGAATGTCTTACTGAATTTCGTCTTCACCTCGCGTGCATCCTGGTGGACACAGGTTTCTTTCAGGTCCACGTGCTTCAGCTTCATGGATGCAATGGCGGAATCCCGCGCGCCGGTCAAGAGCGTGAATGCCACCAGCGCGCGGTTCCGGCGCTCAATCTCATTTCCACCCGGCATCGTCTCAATCACGCGCCGCACCTGCTCTAGCGTCGGAACCTTCCGCGCGGTGTGGGCCGTGGCGATCCGCGCGTCCTTGCTCGACAGGTTGAAGTAGGCGGCATCAGAATGCTGAATGCGGCTCTTGTAGCCCGGCTGATCGGCCAGCCAGAAAAAGAACTGCCGCAGTTGGGTGAGCGTGGCGTGTACCGTCGCCTTGCTCAGCTTCTCCCCGGACCTCTGCCCGGTTTGCTCGGCCAGATGCCTCTTAAACGCGACCGCTTGCTCATGGTGGAAGGCCTGAAAGCTCTTGTGCCGGTTCCACTCCTCAAACCGGCTCAGCGCCTTGGCGGTGGCGTCCACTGTCGCCTCGCTACATTGCTTAGCCTCTTGCAGCCAACCAAAATACCGCCGCTTGATCCGTTCATTTTCCGGGTTGTGTTTCGTCATGGTTTCTCACCCTTAGCTGAAGTCACTGTTTACGATGGGCGGATCAATCTCACTTAGTTCTTTGTCCGGCGCGCCTGAAGATAGGCGGCAAGCTCGTGGCCAAGAATCAACGTGGGGCGCGTGCTGTCGCAGGTTGGCAATCCGGCCTTCACCCAGGCGCGCACGGTATTCTTGTGCGTGCCAAGCAGCCTGGCAGCCTCTTCCACCGTATAGTTGCGATGGATTTTCACCAGCCGGTAATTGGGGCGGCGCTTGCGCATGGGGTTTGCCGTCCCGTTCCTATGCAACTGCCTTGCGGGCAGCTTCCAGCTTCGTCACCAGTTCCCGAATCTCCGTGTCCGGCTTTCCGGCGATCCGGGCAGCATTAAGCGCCGCTACCTCTTGCGCGGGCCAGCCCACGGCGCGTCCGCCCAGGCTCACCGGATGCGTAAAGACTCCGTGCGCAATGCGCAGATACAGCGTGCTGCGGGATAACCCCGTGGTCTCTTTCACGGCAGGAAGCCGCAGGATGTGATGAGTCATTTTCGATTCTCCCTGAGCGATTCAGTACCGCTCAGGACACACCCTAGCTGTGCGCATTGGGCGATAAAACCCCGGCACGTACACAACACGACTGAGCTTTTTCGGCGGTTATCGGGTATTCCGGGCCAGAGCCAGCCGCGCCAAACGTGGGCAATCCTGTGCTCCCTCTGCGAAAAGCCTCCAAATACACGGCGATTCCGGGCGGCACGCTGGGCGAAAAGATTCCGCCCAACATTTTTTCACCGTGTCATGTGTTTCCGGATGGTTTCTGCGCTTCGCCCCTGGGCAATGTCTAACCCGGCAATCAGCCTTGAGTAACCCTTGGCGGACATCCCAGGGCGGCGCTTCTTCAGCGCCCGGTATTCCTTCCGCCATCTCTCATGCAAGGCATGGGTGGACAGTTTGCGCGCCTCGCGCCGGACAACGTTCGGCGTATAGCGGCTGTCTCCCGTGGTTGCCGCGTCTACCAGTTGCCGGATGGTTTCGCAGTCCACTGAATAGCCGTCTGCCCCGAAACGCACAAGCTCCGCCAATGGAACCGCATTCTGCCCGGCCACCAGTTCCAACCCTGCGCCCACGCGCAGACACGCCATCTGGCTGCGTTTCTTGCCCGTCACAAGACCAAGCTCCCACAATCCGGAATCCATCTTCCGTTGGCTCTCAGACCGCAGACCCAGGCTTTGCGCAACAAATGCGCCCACAGCTTCCGCGCCGCATCGCCACTGCTTGAGCCGCTCGGCAGGCACGGCCACGCGGCCAATGTCATCCCGCTTGTCGCACCAGACAGAGAAGGACGCTGGCCCCGCGCCAGCGAGCCTCGTATCCACCGGCATGGTGCATTGCCGCTCGCAACCGAGACAAACCACACTGGCCGCCGGACTCGCTTTCACAAGCAGCTTGAGCGATTTCAATACCCGCACTGCCGTGGCGGGCCACTCGCTAAATTCCTCTTCGCTCACCAGCGCCGCCGCGCCCTGGCTGGCTCCCACGCGCTCCAGCAATTCCGCAAATGCCTCAAGCTCCGTCATACCTCAGCGGACCCCGTTGCCTCAGGTCTCAAGTCTTGACTTCGTTCCTTCGGCTCAATGCCCGACGCCACAAGCATCTCTCGCAGTCTGAGGCCCACATCGTCATGCTTCAGAGTGCAGGAATTGGGGAGGGTGATTCGGAAGCTCACCGTCTTGGGTCGCCGATCCACCTCTACGGCCACTTTCGCGCCAATCTCCACTTGAGTCACTGTGCAGAGCTTCGGCGGCACTGACTTTTCAATCCTTTCAATCAGATCGTAGATTCCATCGGCATTGGAAAAGGTATTGGCTTCCAAGGTAATCCGGTCACCCCGGACAACCTTTGACTCAAGTCTGATCCTCTTAAGCGCGACTTCTTCGATTCCTTGGCCCCGGTCGTACTTAAACTGAAATCCTCGCGCGCGCAAAGGATTCAAGTCATAGATGCGCGTATCATCCGGGTCCGGTGGTAGCTCGGGCAGGTTCAAAATGGCCGTGGCAAACATCGCTTGCAGTGGTTCATCTGTTTCCCGCGACCCGCGATAGTTCAAGGCCAGCGTCCCCTCGCTCTCGGAATAGGCAAAAATCACCTCAAAGGCCGGATTATGCGGCCTACGGCCAAACTTACCATTCACCCATTCAATGCTTTGCTGCGAGTAGTCCTCCGGGTAGGCGAAGAAGTAATCCAGTCCACCCCAGCGGTACGCCTCCACCACGCAGTTGTTGCCCCGGCCTTCCGTGCGATGAAAATAGTCGCGAATGCTCTCCGCCAGCGCCTGCCGCCCGTCTTCATGGACGGATGCAGGCTGGTGTGGAAATCCCTTCCGCTTGCGCCAGTAGCTCAAGTTGTCCGCGTGGAAGAAGAGCTTTGCAACCCTCCAGAACTCTGGATGCTCCAGAAACGTCACCATTGCGCGCTCATGGTGGTTGGCCAGCGCCGCCAGCTTCTCTACCAGTTCCGCGTACGCTTCTGGTGTCTTCCGCAACTGCCACTCCGCCTCACCCAGAATCGCGCGAAAACCCTTGTCAGTACTCATCTCTGAGATTTCCAAAAGCTTGGCATCCATCGCTTTCCGCTCGTCTTCTGGCAACCCCAGCCAGGCCGCAAAGAGCGGCTCGATCTTGGTCTCTCTCAGTCCTGCGAAGTTCACCCCCGCCAGCACACCGTGAGCCTCAAAGTAGCGGGCCAGCAGCCGGTTCGGCATCTGCCGGAAAAAGTCGCGCGTGGAGTAATGACGGCCCATATCCCCTCGTAACTGAGCGCAACCCCGGCGCTCACGGACATAACGGGATGTTGCTGTACATAACAATACCGCGAATTTGCACCAGCGTTCATGGCCGCGACTGCTATCATTCGTGCCAGAAAACCATATGGCAACCCCTGTCACTTCAAACTCAACTTCGGCCTTTGACGGTCTCGAAGCCCAGCTATGGGCGGCGGCTGACGCTCTCCGCAACAACATGGACGCGGCTGAATACAAGCACGTGGTCCTGGGCCTCATCTTCCTCAAGTACATCTCCGATGCCTTTGAAGCCAAGCACTCCGACTTGCTCAAGCTCACCGCCGAAGGTGCCGATCCCGAGGACCCGGACGAGTACCGGGCTGAGAACATCTTTTGGGTGCCCAAGGAGGCGCGCTGGTCGATTCTCAAAGACAATGCTCCTCAGCCCACAATAGGCGTTTTGGTAGATGGCGCGATGGCGGCGATTGAACGCGACAATCCCTCGTTGCTTGGGGTCTTGCCGAAGGAATACGCACGCCCAGGTCTCGACAAGCAGCGACTCGGCCAACTTATCAACTTGGTCAGCAACATTGGCCTTGGCAGCCCGGCAGACCGCGCCAAAGACATTCTCGGGCGCGTCTACGAATACTTCCTTTCGCAGTTCGCCAGCGCCGAAGGCAAAAAGGGCGGCCAGTTCTACACGCCCTCTCACGTTGTCCGCGTGCTGGTCGAAATGCTCGCTCCGTACAAGGGCCGCGTTTACGACCCTTGCTGCGGCTCCGGCGGCATGTTTGTCCAGAGCGAAAAGTTCATCGAGGCGCATAGCGGGCGTGTTGGCGACATCTCTATTTACGGGCAGGAATCGAACTACACCACTTGGCGGTTGGCAAAGATGAACCTTGCCATTCGCGGTATCGATGCCCAGATTGCTCACGGCGACACCTTCCACGCCGACAAGCACCCCGACCTGAAGGCCGATTACGTCATTGCCAATCCGCCTTTTAACGACAGCGACTGGCGCGGTGATCTGCTCAAAGGTGACAAGCGCTGGGTCTATGGCCCGCCGCCGCCCCCTGGCAATGCCAACTATGCTTGGGTGGAGCATTTTATCTCCCACCTTGCCCCAACCGGGCTGGCGGGATTTGTGCTGGCCAACGGGTCCATGTCGTCGAACCAGTCGGGCGAAGGTGAGATTCGCAAGGCCATCATCGAAGCAGACCTCGTGGATTGTATGGTTGCTCTGCCGGGCCGGCTTTGAGATGGCTCTGTCGCCCGGCTTCCGCGCCGACTTTCGCGAATCGCTCTACCGCATGATCTTCGCCCTCACAGGTATCGGCGTAACCATCTTGAGCACGGTTGAGGTGGATGAGTCTTTCACCGAATTCCCCTTCAGCACCTACTCCATTTCGTTCCTGTGCGATGACATCGTCCGGCTACGCTACGTATCCATCGATGGCCAGCTCCGCAAAATCATGGTGGTCATCAAGATGCGCGGCGGCAATCATGCCAAGGATATTCGCGAATATGATATTACTTCCAAGGGAGTGGTGATCCTCGGCAAACGCCTCACAGACTATCAGAGCCTGATCAGCGGAATCCCTGCGCACTCAGACCGATCCGGCTCAAAGTAAGAGCCCTCGTCGCTGCCAGGAATCAAGCGCACAACTTGAGAAACTGCGAACTCGAAAGCAACGCAAACCACGACCTCGATGCGGAGCGTCTTCTATCCGGACCACCTTCAACGATCCAAACAGCGTCTCGCTCACCGCGTTGTCCCAACAGTTGCCCTTGCGGCTCATCGAAGTCCGCATGCCATGCTTCTCCAGCCCCGCGCGAAAATCCTCGCTGGCATACTGGCTGCCGCGATCGGAGTGAAAGATCAACCTCCCGGGTTGCGGGCGGCGCTGATAGACGCCCATCTCCAGCGCGTCGACCACCAGGCTGCGGTGCATGTCCGGCCTCATCGACCAGCCCACCACCTTGCGGCTGAACAGGTCGATCACCACCGCCAGAAAAAGCCAGCCTTCCTCGGTGGCGATGTAGGTGATGTCGCCGTACCATGCCTGGTTGGGCGCCTCCGGGCTGAAGTTGCGGTTGAACAGGTTGGGCGCAATCGGCAGATCGTGCCGGCTGTCGGTGGTGACCACGCGGAAGCGCCGCTTGCCCCGGGCGCGAATCCCGTGCTGCTGCATCAGCCGCTGCACCCGCTGCTTGCCCACGCGGATGCCGCGCTTGACCAGCTCCCGCCAGATCCGCGGCCACCCATAGGCTCCCCGATGTTCCGCGTATACCGCGCTGATATGCGCTAAAAGTGCCGCATGGCTCAGATGCCGGCGAGGCGTGGTCCGCCGCCGCCGGGCCAGGTGTTGATGAAAGCCGGACACGCTCACCTTGAGCACCCGGCACTGCACACAGATCGGCCAGACCCGCCGATGGCGATCAATAAAGGCATACTTCACTTCTGGCCCTTTGCAAAGTATGCCGTCGCTTTTCCCAGGATGTCGCGCTCCATCGTCACCCGCGCCAACTCCGCGCGCAAGCGGCTGATCTCCATCTGCTCGGTCGTCACCCCGGCCTTGCCGCTGACCTCCTTGAGCTTGCCTTCCCGCTTCGCCTTCACCCAGTTCGAAAGCGTCTGCTCGACTACTCCCAGACTGCGCGCTGTTGCCGCGATGCCCTGGCCCGACTCAAGCAGCCGAACCGCCTCCTGCTTGAACTCCAGCGTGTAACTGCATCGTTTTCCGTTCCGCATCCTCGTATCCCTTTCGCCATTACAGCAGCTCGCTATGGGATAAGTTTTGCGGGGGCAAGGTCAGAAGGGTCCTGCCTTAAGGGGATATGGCCGGATAATCCGGCATCGTCACACGGAAGGGTGATGGCCGTCACGGTACCATCCCTAAGTTCAAATCAACGTTCACCTTTCCTCGCAATATCCCAAGGCAATATCTCTAAGAGTTCTAGAATTGTGAGCAATTTTATACAGCCCCGTCACCTTGCTGGCGCTACTTTTCTCGGTCGTGCAGTGTCGGCATTCCATCTTGGACCTACAAGACGATGAGCTTCGGATACGGGTCACCACAGTTGGACGAGGGGGATCAAATGCACAATTTCAGAACCGTTATTATTTGCTTTCTGGCGGCTCTGGGGGTTCTTTTTATCGCCGGATGCGGTAAAGAGACTGTAACCATCCCAGGCGTGATGTCCGTAACCCCCGCTCAGGGCGCTACCGGTGTCGTCGTCAATACGACCGTCACCGCGACCTTCAGCATGAAGATGAACTCAGCCTCGATTACCACCTCGACCTTCACGGTAAAGGGGCCGGGCGGGAGTGCCGTCGCTGGAGCCGTCACGTACAGCGGCTCGACGGCTACATTCACGCCGTCTGCCGTTCTCGCATTCGGAACCACCTATACGGCCACGATCACCACCAGGGCCTCGACCCCGGGCGGCGCTGAACTGATTGGCCCCTACGTGTGGTCCTTTACGACGATTACTCCGCCACCTGTAGTTGTGTCGACAATCCCTGCGAATGGAGCTGCAAATGTGCCCATCGGTCAGGTGTTGACTGCGACCTTCAGCGAGGCGATGAACCCCGCTTCGATCAGCGCGACCACCTTCACGCTGACCGCGACGGGGGGAGCTGCCGTAGCTGGAACCGTCTCCTACTCTGGCGTGGTTGCAACGTTTACGCCTACTGTCGCTCTTGCCAACAGCACCAGTTACAGAGCCACAATCGCAACCGGGGCCACGAGCCTGGCAGGCACTCCGCTGGCTGCCAATTATGTCTGGAACTTTACGACCATTACTCCGGCGCCTACTGTGACGGCAGTGTCCCCTGTGAATGGAGCCACAAATGTGCCCGTCGGCCAGGCGCTCAGCGCGACCTTCAGCGAGGCGATGAGCCCCGCTACGATCAGCGCGACAACCTTCAGGCTGACAGCGACGGGCGGGGCTGCCGTAGTTGGCAGCGTTACCTACAGCGGCGGAGTTGGGACGTTTACGCCGGCTGTCAATCTGGCCTACAACACCTCCTACACGGCCACGATCACAACCGGAGCAATGGACCTGGCGGACCAGCCGCTGGCTGCCAACTATGTGTGGACCTTTACGACGATTACGCCGCAGCCAACCGTGACCGCAGTGGTTCCAGCGAATGGCGCCAAGGGCGTTCCGATCGCCCAGGTGCTCAGCGCGACCTTCAGCGAGGCGATGAGTCCTGGCACGATCGACGCAGCAACTTTCACGGTTACGGGTCCGGGTGGAATTGCCGTACCTGGAGCCGTCGCGTACTCTGGCCTGGTTGCGACGTTTACGCCGACTTCCAAACTGGCATATAGCAGCTCCTACGTGGCCACGATCACCACAGGGGCTGAGGATCGGGCAGGCACTGGGCTGGCCACCGACTACGTGTGGACCTTCACCACGGTTAACCCGGCGCTTGCGGTCATATCCACCGTCCCTGTGAACACAGCCACGGGCGTGCCTATCACCCAGGTGCTCAGTGCGACCTTCAGTGCGCCGATCAACTGCCCCGCGTTTCCTGCGGCAGCATTCACAGTCGTCTCAGCCCCCGGCGCGATTCCCGTACCCGGAACCATCGACTGCTCGCGCTCCGTTGCGACGTTTACTCCCGCAGCCGATCTGGCAACCAACACTGTCTTTACAGCCACCATCACCACCGCGGCCAAGGACCTGGCCGGCAAATCGCTGGCCAGCGATTACGTGTGGAGCTTCAGAACAGTTCCTGCTCCCACCCTGCCAACGGTTATCTCCACCGTGCCGGTCAATGGGGCTATGGGTGTGCCAATAAACCGTGCCCTCACCGCCACCTTCAGTGAGGCCATGAACCCGGCCACGATCAACTCCGCAACCTTCTTGCTCACAGCTACGGGCGGTGCCAGCGTGACAGGAGTTGTCACTTATGTCGCAGCCGGCTCGGTGGCGACGCTCACACCGGATGCCGACCTTGCACCCAGCACCGACTACACAGCCACAATCACCACCGGGGCAACGGATCTGAACGGCGACGCGCTGGCCCAGAACTACGTCTGGACCTTCACCACCGCTGCCGCACCGGTTCTTGTCCCGCCGACGGTGATCTCGACCATCCCCGCCGATTTAGCCATGAACGTGCCTTTTAATCAGATCGTCAGCGCCACGTTCAGCAAGGCGATGGACCCTGCCACCATCAATTCGGCTACCTTTACGCTGACAGGTCCGGGGGCCACTGCGGTACCCGGCCTGGTTGCCTACGCGGCGGTTGGAAACACGCTCACGTTCACACCCACAGCGAACCTCGCCACCAGCACCACATTTACAGCTACGATTACCACTGGGGCTCAGGACCTTGCGGGCATCGGACTGGCCAACAACTACGTCTGGACGTTTACCACCGGTGCGGCTCCAGCCATTGTTTCGCCGGAGATCGTGTCCACTGTCCCCGCGAACGCAGCTACAAAAGTGCCTCTGAATCAGGCAGTCAGTGCGACCTTTACCGAGGCGATGAATCCGCTGACCATTACCACGGCTACCTTCACACTTGCAGGGCCAGGAGGGACTGCGGTAATTGGAACGGTCTCTTACGATGCAATCGACTTCATTGCAACGTTCACGCCTGCGGCCCCACTGACTGCCAGCACTACCTATATCGCGACGGTGACCAATGGAGCAACGGATCTGGCGGGCAATCCGCTGGGGAACACCGGCGCTCCCAATCCCTGGAGCTTTACCACCGGCGCGGCCGTGGTTCCACCGCCCGTCGTCCTTGGACCAACCATATCGCTGTTTGGCGGTTTTGGCGGCGGCGCCGGGATGACCAACCAGGGGACCCACACGGTGATCAATGGAGACATCGGAACCACCGGCGCTTCTACCACGATGACCGGCTTCTACGATGAGAGCGTTGCGGCCGTTGCCGGTGTGTATCCATGCTCGTACACGGTGACGCCGAGCAACCTGGGGCTGGTGAATGGAACCATCGATACGGCTCCGCCGCCACCTTCCGGTGCGTGCCCCAATGAAGGAACCGCGGCTACAATGGCCATCGCGACCCAAGCCGCGTTGGAGGCTCGCACCGCTTACACGACTCTTCAAGGCCTCCCTTCAACCGGTGCGCTGGCGGCGGAGTTGGGAAATACAACGATTTCCCCCGGCGTCTACACAAACGCAAGCTCAGTGGGCATCACCACCGGGCCTCTTACCCTCGACGCCAAGGGCAATCCGAATGCGTCCTGGGTCTTCCAGATCGGATCGTCTCTCACCGTCGGTACCCCGACAGCACCTGAAAGCGTGAACCTGATCAACGGCGCCCAGGCCAGCAACGTCTACTGGGCAGTCGGGGGCCTTCCCGGTGCGGTCATTAACTACGGAGGAGGCGGGACGATGGTCGGAACCATCATTTCTCAACCTGGAATCACGGTTTCAAGTCCCGGAGTTGCCGCGGTAACCACGATCAACGGCAGAGTAATCGCTTTGACTGCGTCGACCACCTTGGTGAACACCGTCATCAACGTGCCTTAACGCCATGCTGAGACCGCCTCCGGGGGCGGTCTCAGCCGGATTCGGCAGCATTGTGCTTTGCCTGTTCTATTCGCGTCGAGTTAACCCGGCGCTGAGATTTTTGAGAATCGCGACGCGCAGTTCGGGAGGCGACGATGAGATCGACTAAAACAATGATTGCGACCGCGGCATTTGCCATTTTCTTAATGTCTGAGTTCAGCCTTTGTGCGCAGGAGGCGGCAAAGGCGTCAGCCGGCGTTACGAGCGATCCGGCAGTCGCTTCCCACGTCCTCCCCGTCGCCTCACTGCCCGATGGGATGACCTCTGCTCCGATGCCTCTCGCTGCGATGCAGGCTGTCTCGCCGTATTCGGGAGGGCTGAACAACGGCGTTCCCCGGTTTGAGCTGTTCGCTGGATACTCCTACGTGCGCGCAGTGCCAACGCTGGCAGCTGGAAACCGGCTGATGTGGATGAATGGCGGCAGCGCGTCCCTCGCATTCAATTTGAATCGTTACCTGGGCCTGGTCGCCGACTTTGGCGCCTACACCAACTCGCAGATGCGATTCACAGGCGCCTATACGTCCACCGTCAACGTGAACAATGCGAACGTGGCTGCCTTTTCGTATCTCTTCGGTCCGCGCCTTTCGTTCCGGAATTACGACAGAATCACTCCCTTTGCCCAGGCTCTGTTCGGAGGCGTACATGCGAACCAGGTAACACTCACCGGCTGCACATCCAGTTGCACGCTTCTTCCCGCTGAGGACGCGTTTGCCATGACCGCCGGAGGCGGCCTGGATGTCAGGGTCCACCATCATTTCGCCATCCGCATCATTCAAGCCGAATATTTGATGACCCGGTTCCAGAGTTACACGACCGGAACAACCGCAATGCAGAATGATATGCGGCTTTCCGCGGGAATCGTATTTCGCATGGGAGGAAATCCGGCTCCTCTGTCATTGACGCTGACGTGCTCCGCCAGCCCGGCTGCGATCTTCCCCGGCGACCTGGTTACGGTGACCGCGACGGCCAGCAATTTGGATCCCAAGCTCAATGTGGTTTATACCTGGGCCGGCGTGCCGGGCCTGCATGGCAACGGAACGACAGCCTCATTGGACTCGACCGCCACAGCTACTTTGGCGCCCGGCTCCTATTCGGTGAATTGTGGCGTGAAGGAAGGCAGACCCGGCAAGGAGGGCCTGAGGCCGTGGGAATCTGCCGCCGCAACGGCCAGCTTCACTGTGAAGGCGTTTGAGCCGCCGACGATCAGCTGCTCGGCCAGCCCCATCGCCCTCAATCCGGGCGACAAGAGCGCCATCACAGCTGCCGGCGTGAGCCCGCAGAACCGCCCGCTGACTTATAGCTACTCGGCTGCGTCGGGCGCGGTCAGCGGCACCGGCGCCTCGGCCACCTTCGATTCGACGGGCGTGCCGACCGGCCCCGTAGCCATCACCTGCAACGTAGCGGACGACAAGGGGCAGACGGCAACCGCAAACACCAGCGTGACGATTGCGCCTCCTCCGCCTCCTCCGGCCTCTCCCGCGGAGCAAGTGCAGCTCGAGACTCGTCTGGCGCTGCACAGTGTCTTTTTCCCGACCGATCAGCCCAGGGCCGCGCATCCCGAAGGCGGCTTGGTGGCCAGCCAGGAGGCAACACTGGCCACCTTGGCGACGGACTTCAAAAGCTACCTCACATTTAAACCCGATGCCCGCCTGACTCTGACAGGACATGCGGATGTGCGCGGATCAGTCGAGTACAACCAGGCGCTTTCCGAACGCCGTGTCGCTCGCACCAAGCAGTTCCTCGTGGAGCAGGGTGTTCCCGAAGCCAGCATTGAAACGCAGGGCCTTGGCAAGGAGCAAGAGCTCAGTGCCGACCAGGTGAAAGAGCTGGTGGAACAGAATCCCGAGCTGAGCAATGCGGAGCGGGCGAAGGTTCTCCATGACCTGAACGTCATTGTCCTGGCTCAAAACCGCCGTGTAGACGTTACGCTGAGCACCACTGGCCAACAGTCGGTGCGCCTGTACCCGTTCAACGCCGCCGATGCCCTGACGCTTATCCAGGAGAAGTCTACAACCCCCAGAAAGAAGGTCGCGGCGCCGGTGAAGAAGTAGATCCTTAAACGGCAGGAGAAGGCCAGTCGGCCTGTTCCTGCGGAACAACTGATAGTCCGGCCCCCACACCGTGGACGGCGGGGCCGGACGGCTTATAGCGAAAAAACACGTGGAGGTTTCTCTCCTGCAACTGCTCCGCTCTGCGCTGAGCCGCCAGTGTTCACCTCTACCTGGTGCTTTTGCTTGCCCCCCGTACATCCGCAAATCATGACGGCGGCCGCCAAAAGCACTCCGCACGCACCGATCGCACCATTGTGGGTTTGCACCTGTGGCCGTCGTACACCCTCAAGAGCCTCGGCCTGTTCCTGCTGATCTTCGGCGTACTTGCCGCCATGGGCGGTTTTCTGCAGATCGCTCCCATCTGGATCTATGGCCCGGATAGTCCGGCCGGCATCCTGCCCGGCGCGCAACCGGATTGGTACCTGGGCTGGATTGAAGACGCAATGCGCCTCTTTCCCGGCGTCAACATCAGCCTGGGTACGGTCCTGGTGCCTGAACTGTTCTTCCCGGCGGTCCTGTTTCCGGTGCTGGTGTTCACGGCGTTGTACGCATATCCATTTGTGGAAAGGCTGCACTCGCCGAATGGCCGCGAGCACCACGTCTTGAGCCTGCCCTGGCGGCGGCCCTGGCAAACTTCATTCGGATGCGCAGTCCTGGCGCTCCTGGTGGTGCTCGAGGTTGCAGGCGGCGACGACGTAATTGCGGTGGCGGCCAATCAGTCCGTCATTGCCATCCGGGCGTGGCTCCGGGTGCTGGTCTTTGTTGCGCCGATCATTACCTGGTTCGTCACCTATGATCTCTGCCGGCGAGCCCGCCGGCGGCATCTCGCTCGCGAGCAAGCCATTCCGCTGGCCGGGAGTGCGGCAGCCGAGGGAGCGGTCGCGGATGCCGAGACAGTTTGAGCGGATTACGGAATTCGCTGACGGAAACCTCCCGAAACGAAAGTACCGGGGCGGCCGATCTTTTCACCGGCCGCTTCATTTCTTCTCGCGGCCGACCACTTCTGACCCCGTGTGCGGCGCCGAGCGATGCGTCTCTCCGCTCGGTCCTTCCAGGTCGCACGCGGCAATCACCAGCGCAATGTGCGAGAACGCCTGCGGGAAGTTGCCCACCTGGCGCTTGCGGCCGGTATCGTACTCCTCGGCGAGGAGACCCACGTCGTTGCATAGCCCCGCAAGGGCTTCAAACAGAATCCGCGCATCCTCCGTGCGCCCGACAGCGTGCAGGCTGCCGACCATCCAGAAACTGCAGGCCAGGAACGCTCCCTCGCCGGGTGGAAGCCCGTCCTCCACCTGTTCCGTGTCGTACCGTTGCACGAAACCGTCTCGCATGAGTTCCCGCTCCACGGCTTCCACCGTGCCGCGCACCCGCGCATCGTCTGGCGGAAGAAAGCCCACCTGCGGCATCAGCAGTAACGACGCATCCAACTGGTCCGATCCGTAAGACTGGACAAAGCTGTTCTTCTTCGCATTGAACGCGTGCGCACAAACATCGACATGTATCTCATCCCGGATACGCGTCCACCTATCTATGGGCGCTTTGTACTTCAGGTTTTCGGCGATTTTGACAGCCCGGTCGAAAGCCACCCAGGCCATCATCTTCGAGTAAGTGAACTGCTTCCGTCCGCCCCGCGTCTCCCAGATACCCTCGTCGGGCTCACGCCAAATCTTCTCTAAATGGTCGAGCAACAACGCCAGCACTCGAAAATCGTCTTCGCCGTGAACCGCCATGTTTTTCTGCGCGTGGAAGAAGCAATCGAGCATCTCGCCGTAGATATCGAGCTGCACCTGGGTTGCCGCACCGTTGCCGATGCGCACCGGCCGCGAGCCCTCGTACCCGGAAAGCCAATCCACTTCCCATTCCACTAGCTGCCGCTCGCCTTTCAAACCGTACATAATCTGAATCTGGTCCGGACTCCCCGCCACCGCGCGCAACAGCCAATCCTGCCAGGCGGTGGCCTCGTCGTAGTAGCCGCTGCTGGTTAGCGCCATCAGAGTGAAGGTGGTGTCCCGCAACCAGCAGTAGCGGTAATCCCAATTGCGCACACCCCCGATCCATTCCGGCAAAGAAGATGTTGCCGCGGCCACAATGCCGCCAGTAGGCCGGAACGTAAGCGCCTTGAGCGTGATCAGCGACCGCTCCACCAGCTCGCGGTATTTGCCGTCATAACGCAGTTTGCGGGCCCAATGAACCCAGAATCTCTCCGCATCCTTCAGCGCCTGCTCCGGGTCTATACGCGCAGGATCCGCCTCGAATGACTCCCCATACGTCAGCGTGAACCAGATTCGCTGGCCCTTTTCCACGGTGAAATCGGCAACCGTAGTCAGGTTTTCGCCGTGCAGCGGGACCGATGCATGCAGCATCGTCAGATTGGGACCGGCCACCGCGCGGATGCCATCCTCGATCCGCGTCACCCAGGGAACGGTGCGGCCGTAATCGAAGCGCAGCTTCAGATCCATGCGCATCGCCACCGCGCCTTCCACGCCCTCCACGATGCGCACTACGTCGGAGTGGCGCTCGCGGATGGGCATGAAGTCGATGAGCCGCACAATCCCGCCGGGATGATGAAACGTGGTCTCCAGGATCAGCGTGTGATCGCGATATTGGCGCGTCGATTTCCATTCGCCTTCCGCGGGCGAGATGCGCCAGAACCCGTTCTCCTCGCTGCCCAGCAGTGCGGCAAAACACGCCTCCGAGGCGAAATCGGGCCAGCAGAGCCAGTCGATGGACCCGCGGTTGTCAACCAATGCCGCGGTCTCACAATCGCCAATGAGTGCGTAATCCTCGATTCGTGCGGCCATTCTTATTGCTCGTGATAGTTACGCATCAACCCGCCATCCACTACGAAGGTCGATCCGGTGATGTAGGTTGCGTCGTCGGAGACCAGGAAAGCGACCAGCCCCGCAACATCGTCGGGCGTGCCCATCCGTCCCAGCGGAATGTTCGCCAGCAAAGCATTCAGCTTGGGCTTGTCGGCAAGCAGCGCCGTGTTGATGGGCGTGGCGATGGCGCCCGGAGCAACATTGTTGATGGTGATCCCCAGCGGCCCCAGTTCCACCGAAAGATTGCGCATGAACATCCGCATGCCGCCTTTGCTGCAGCAGTAGGTGGTGAACCCCGGAAACACCATGTCCTCATGCACGGAACTGATATTGACGATGCGCCCCGGCTTCTTCGCATCGCGCAGCCGCCGCACAAATGACTGCGCCAGAAAAAACGGTCCCCGCAAATTCACCGTCATTATCTTGTCGTACTCCGCTTCCGGCGTGTCCCAGAAATCGGAGCGCTTCTCCATCCCCGCATTGTTGACCAGGATGTCGGCGCTTCCAAAGGTGTCCCACGCGGTGTTAATCAGGCAATTCACGTCGTCCGTTTTGGTCACGTCGGCGCGAACAATCTTTCCCTCCCCGCCCGCCTCCTGGATGGCGCGTTCTGTGTCCTCCGCGCCGTCGGGCGTGCCGATGTAATCCACGATCACCTTCGCGCCTTCGCAGCCCAGCCGCTTCGCAATCCCCTGCCCTATGCCCGTGCCGGCGCCGGTAACAATTGCCACTTTGCCCTTCAAACCGCGCATGAATCTCTCCTGGGCACAAGAATGCCTGTCCCGAATCCTTAGATGCGAATCGAAGCGCAGGGTTCGCGTCAGGTGACCGCCGCCATCTTCAGGCGGTCAACCGCAGCCGCCAACTTCCTCGCATCGAACGGCGCCCGCACCTTCGCGTCATTATCGAAATAGACGAGTGAATAGACAACCAGAAAGAGCGGGGATATCCACCTGAGCGCTCACCGCACCCGCGAACTTGCTAACTCGCCACGTCGCAAAGCGACGCGAACTTGCCGTCTTTGTCCTTGAAACGTCTTCCAAACACCGCTTTCGGTCCCTTGGCGCTTCGGTCCCTCGTTCCTTCGGCCTTTGTTCCCTTGGTCCCTCGTTCCCATGGTTCCTCCTAACCGCTTCTGTTTAGAATGCTGATGAGGAGTGCCGCCCTTCCATGAGATCAACTGTCGCTGCCGCCGACGCCGGAAACAAGGTCCT
>Ga0307372_10004252_pt1 | contig 22296 bp, 25 predicted proteins | sample OX1MG_FD_202533 | JGI IMG/M metagenome (GOLD analysis project Ga0307372, IMG submission 202533) | Soil microbial communities from Risofladan, Vaasa, Finland - OX-1 | ecosystem: Environmental > Terrestrial > Soil > Coastal area > Acid sulfate soil | place: Finland: Risofladan, Vaasa | collected...
CTGCCCGACCGGGAACTCATCAGCAGGTACTACGCGGTATGCCAGGCCTGCGGCGGGTTCCGCGAGGGTGATGAGCCGCTCGACCCAGTCTGTCCTTCCTGCGGGGTTCAGCTGACCGGCGTCCCGCAGCGTTACTGCGTGCCCGAGTTCGGGTTCGTGGCCCAGCGAAACCCCAAGCACCCGGGGATGACCCCGCCCAGGCGGAGCTGGAACGGCACCACCTATGTCCTGTCGCTCGCGGCGGAGGTCGAAGAGGCGACGTGGCACCTGGCGAACGGCGGGACCGCGACAACCCGCGCCGGATCCCGCGGCCGGCTGATCGCGGTGTCCGAAGGGCCGAACCGGGGAGGCTACCTCATCTGCGACTGGTGCGGCTGGGGCACCGCGGTAGGCAGACGAATCACCGGCCCGCATCCCCATCTGCTGCGGGAAAAAGACTGCACCGGGACGCTTCAGCCACGGGCGCTGGCACACCCCTATGAAACCGACATCCTTGAGATCTCATTCGACGGGCTCGCGGCGCCAGCAGCCAGTGCCGGCTACTGGCGCTCGACGCTCTACGCCCTGCTGGAAGGCGTTTCGGAACGGCTGCAAATCAGCCGCGACGATATCGACGGCACCCTGTATCCCACGCCCGGTGGCCGGACCGCGCTGGTGATCTTCGACGCCGTACCCGGCGGAGCCGGCAGCGCCACCCGCATAGCCCGGTCGTTCGACCAGGTTCTCGCAGCCGCCCTCACCCGGGTCGCCCGGTGTGACTGCGGAGAGGAGACCTCGTGCTACGGCTGCCTGCGCGGGTACCGCAACCAGCCCTTCCACGAGGAACTCCGCAGAGGCGCAGCACTAGAATTCCTCGAACCAATCGTCCCCGCGGGCCGATGACCATGCGCAGCCTGGGCTATCAGGAAGTGCGCTGTGCCGCATCAATACTCGTTCAGCGGCGTTGACATGACGGTGCTAAGGACCGCTAATTGCCTCTGATTCTGTTCGCGAGATGTGACCGCGAATGTTCGTGAGTTCGGACCGCACTGGGGGTTGGAAGCATGATCGATATTCGTGAGAAGTGACCGCGCCTGGTGCCCGGGGCTAGGTTTCAGGTATGCCTTCGATCGACGACATCGCGGCGGAGTACGTGGAGCGGGCCGCCGCCCTGGACCCGTGCTACGCCACTTACGCCGGGATCGCGGGGCACGACCACGAGCTGGCGGATCTAGGTGCTGACGGGTTCGCCGGACGGGCCGGGCTGGATCGCTCAACCCTCGCGGCCCTTGACGCGGCCGAAGCCCCGGACCCGCGCGGGCAGGTCGCGCGGGCCGCGATGCGGGAGCGGCTGGCACTGGCTGTGGAGTGCTACGACGCGGGGGACACCACCAGCGAACTCAACACCATCACCAGCTGGGTGCAGAGGGTGCGCGAGGTCTTCGACCTGATGCCCACCGACGGCGAGGAGGCCGCCGCCAACATCGCCAAGCGGATGGCCGCGGTGCCGCGGGCTTACCGCCAGTTGTCCGCGACCTTGCTCGACGCGGCCAGGGATGGCCGCTCCGCGGCCAGGCGGCAGGTCGAGGAGGTCGTCGGGCAGTGCGCGGCTTGGGCCAGGCCGGGGGATTCCTTCTATTCAGGACTGGTCGGGCGGCTGACCGCGGTCCCGGACTCGCTGCGGGGGGAGCTGGGCGTGGCCGCGCGCGCGGCTACGGCCGCTACGGCCGAGCTCGGCGCCTTCCTCGACCGCGAGCTGATGCCGCTGGCCAGGGAGAAGGATGCCTGCGGGCCTGAGGTCTACGCCCGGGCCTAGCGGTATTTCCTCGGCGCCGCCGTGGATCTGCGGGAGGCCTGCGCCTGGAGCTGGGAGGAGATCGCCCGGCTGCGGGCCGAGATGGCGCGGGTCAGTAACCTGGTCCGGCCCGGGGCCACCGTGGAGGAGGCCGTGGCGATCCTGGACGAAGACCCGGCCCGGCGCGTCGAAGGGCGCGAGAACTTCCGTGCCTGGATGCAGGAACATGCCGAGCGCACCATTTCGGAGCTGCACGGGACGCACTTCGACATCCCGCGGCCCGCGCACCGGATCGAGGCTGTGATCGCACCCACCAACGACGGAGGGATCTACTACACCGGGCCCTCCGATGACTGGTCCCGGCCCGGGCGGATGTGGTGGTCGGTGCCGGACGGCGTTGAGACTTTCTCCACTTGGAAGGAAGTCACGGTCGTCTACCACGAGGGCGTTCCCGGCCATCACCTGCAGATATCGCACGCCATGGCGGACAGGGAGAGCCTGAACCGCTGGCAGCGCATGTCCTGGGTGTCCGGCCACGGCGAGGGCTGGGCGCTCTACGCGGAGCGGCTCATGGGAGAGCTCGGATACCTGGACGACCCTGGGGCATATCTCGGGATGCTCGACAGTCAGCAACTGCTCGCCGCCCAAGTGGCCCTGGACATCGGGGTGCACCTGGAACTGGATGTTCCAAGGGGCACCGGCTGGCGCGAGGGCGAGCGCTGGAATGCCGAGATCGCCTGGGAGTTCCTGCGCGCCCACTCCAGCTGGGATGAACGGCAACTGCGCTCCGAGCTACGTCGCTGCCTCGGCTTGCCGGGTCAGGCCCCTTCATACAAGCTTGGTGAACGGATCTGGCTACAGGCCAGGGAGGATGCCATGGCACGGGCCGGAGGAGCCTTGCGCCTCAAGGACTTTCACGCCAAGGCACTCAGCCTGGGCGCTATGGGTCTTGACCCGTTGCGCGAGGCGCTTGCCCGCGTCTAAGGACGCTCAGCAAAGCACTGACGGGCCGGGACCGGCACGAGGTCAGCCTTCCAGATCGGCATTGGCTGAGAGTTCCGCCACGTGTCGATTCGTATCTGCGCGAGCGCCAACTCTGACGACCCGCTCTTCACCGGGGGGATCCTCTGCCCGAACGCCCGCGCAAGCGAGGCGCCGATTGCCGCCGTGGATTAACCAGCGTCCTGGGAAGCGCCACGCACCGTGAGCGCCGGTCAGCGCCCGGCCTCATATACGACCAGAATTCCCAGGTCTGCGCGCACTTTCCAGAAGCGCTGATGCGGTAGGCGCCCACACCGATCGGCAGCACTGCGCACGCCGCTGCCCAGCCCATCGGCAACGCTTCGTAACGACCCATATCTCAGCGGGCGGGTGCACGGATGCTTGATGAAGTACCTGCTGGCCAGCGTGCTCAGGACTTGATCGAGGCGAGTATGTCGGCGTCGAAGCCCTGACGGCGGGGGTTCACCGCCCCGGTGACGGTCTTCACGATCCGCCGGATGAATTCGATCTCTCGCTGAACCTCAGCCCGCCGCTCATCGGAGCCGGCGTCGCCGTCGTACTTGAGGTCAATCGCGTCGAAGACCTGCGCGACGGCGGTGACGGCGAAGTCCACGCCCCGGGCAATGACCGAGAGTGCCGCTGAGTGACTGGCCACGGTCTGAGGACGATCGAAGTCATCCGGCCCGTCCTGGCCTTCATTGTGGTTCAGCGGGCTCACCAGGAAGTCCCGGTCGGTGACGGGCGGGCTGCCGTCGTCGGCTCCGACCCGGAAGTCGATGACGACAGCTGGGTCGAGGTCTTCCAGAGTGTCAGCGGCCTCGCGATCGTCCAGGCATCCCAGAACAGCTATCCCTGCGCGCTGGCCGCCGCGCTCGGCTACCCGGACGCCGAGGACGACGACGGCGAGATCCTGCTGGTGCCCAGCGGCCAGATCGCGATCTTCAGCGCCGCCGGCGACGGCACCGGGAAGTACTCGGTCCCCCTGGCCGCCCCGGACCCGGGGCCGGTGCCCCGGGGAGCCCGGGCCGCCGGCCGCCGGCAGACACCGGCCTGCTGCTGCCAGCCGCGCACGCCGCCTACAAGCTCAAGGTGCGGTGGTGCACCGATCTCGACGACGACAGCGGCTTCGCGCGCTGGCTCCTGGTCCCGGAACCGGCCAGTCGCTGAGCACCTGCGCGGCGGCCACATCCTGAGCCGCCATCCACGCCGCGGCGCACCAGAACTGGCCGTCCGGCACGCCTCCAGCGGACCGCACTGAATGAGCAGTTCAAATAGCAGATCGGCGGGAGCGTGCGCCGAACGGCTGGTAGCACGGCTACAGAACATCCTGGAGACCGGCATCCAGTCCTGCCGGCTCGCTACCAGCAAGACCAGCAGCCGCAAGCGCACCCGCTAGCTTTGAAGTGACGGTTTGACGCTGACCGTCGACCGCTCAGAAGTGAGGACACTCGGCTCGGGCATGGGCTCCGCGGCGGGCCGTTTATGGCCTCCGCGACCCGGTGCCAGCACGACGGAGGCGCTCGCGGGCTTCGTCCTCGGACAGTGAGGTGATGGGCTGCCCGGCCGTGTGCTGATACTTGGCGTCGTAGGCCCTGGTCCAGACGCCAGCCGCCCACGACCGTTCGAGTTCTTCGGCGCTGAACTCCCGGCCACGCGCATGGCAATACGCGGCGACGAACCGCTCAGTGTCCTCGACGGTGGCTAGCGCGCTGACGGCCGGATACAGCGCGGCGGCGAAGCCGACGAGAACGGCTTCGCTATCGGCGGTCATGCTGTCCCAGTCGTGCACCGCCAGTAGCGCGTCTCCGCTCCAGCGCAGGTTACCGGCAAGCCAGTCGCAGTGACCGATCACGGCTTCGGACTCGCTGGCTCGCAGCCGGTCACGGGCACGGCGCCCGGCATCGTCTATCCACTGCGGGCGGCCGCCTCGTTGAGGCTGACGTCGGGGTCTTCGGGGCACGGCCACAGTCCGTCCTCGGCGTGGTTCCAGGCCGCCCACGACGGTGCCGGGTCGAGCGCGGGCACCTCGGCCGGCCGGGGGGCCAGCCTGATCAGCCGCTCGAACGCTTCAGCGAAGGCCCGGGCAGCGTGGCCGGAACTCGGGAGCATGGCGCCGCCCGGGACGTAGGCCTTAGCGGTCGCGACGTCGCCGCCGAAACGGGCCGCGCCGGTGAGCGGCCGGGGGCACGGATAACCGGCATGGAACAGGCGGCGCTGGACTTCTATGCATGCCGCTATCCGCGGCGAGTCCGGCCGCACCTTGACTACGACCTTGCGGTCGTCGGCCAGCCGGAGCCCGATGACCGCGGACAGGTACCCGGACCTGAAGATCTCATCCGCCGGCGGGCTGCCCAGATGCTCCATGCACCACTGGGCAAGGCGGGCACGATCCACGGCATGCGCGCGAGATGACACCCGAGATGACACCTGAGAATCCTCACATGCGCTAGGACGGCACTGAATAACCCGCGACTCCTGATCGGCGTTTTTGCCGGCAGTGTGTTCGATGTTCTGGGATGATCTTCCTATGCAGGGAAGATCACGGCTGGACCGGGAGCTGCTGGACGCGGGAGAGATGGCCGGGCACCTGGTCGCGCCGGGCAGCGTGTTCGCGTTCCTGGCTGAGCACCGGGCGGGGCTGTTCCCCGATTCCTTCATCGCGGACTTGTTCTCGTCGCGGACCGGGCGGCCGTCGCTGACCGCGGACCTGGTCGGCAGCGTGCTGGTGCTCCAGGCGCTGCATGACCTGTCGGACGGGCAGGCTGCGGATGCGCTGAGGTTCGACATCCGGTGGAAGGTGGCCTGCGGCCGGTCTTTGACGCAGGTGAGCTTCGACCCGTCCACGCTGGTGTACTGGCGGAAGCGGATCGCGAGGTCGGACCGGCCGGACCGGGTGTTCGACGCGGTCGCGGAAGTGATCGCTCAGACGGGTATCTTGCATGGCCGGCGCAAGCGGTGCGTGGACTCCACTGTATTCGACGACGCGGTCGCCACCCAGGACACGGTGACCCAGCTGGTGACCGCGATCCGGAAGGTCGCGCGGGTGGTGCCCGGCGCAGGCGAGGTCATCGCCGCGGCGTGCGTGCTGGACTACTCCAGGCCGGGCAAGCCGGATATCGACTGGGACGACCCAGCCGCGAAGGAAGGCCTGGTCAGCGACCTGGTGAACGACGCGCTGGCGGTACTGGCAGGGCTTACCGGGCCGGGTGCCCCGGAGCGGGACGACCCGGAGGCGGATGCGCTGGGGCTGCTGGCGCTGGTCGCCGGGCAGGACGTGGAGCCCGCGGGGGGATCGGACGGGATGGACGGGCGGTGGCGGATCGCGCGGAAAGTCGCCCCCGGCCGGGTGATCTCCACGGTGGACCGGGAGGCGCGGCATACCCGCAAGAGCAAATCGAAGCGGCGGGACGGGTTCCGGGGGCATGTGGCCGCCGAGCCGGAGACCGGGCTGATCACCGACTGCGAGATGACGATGGCCACCGGGCCGGGCAGCACGGATGCGGAGAACGGCGTGAAGATGGCCGCCCGCGACCGGTTCCGCAGCTCAGGCCCAGGCGCCAGCGCGGAAGCCGGGCCGCGGCCGCGGAAGGATCCGGGGGCAGCGGGTCAGGGCAAGGGCCAGGGCCTGGAGGTTTACGGCGACTCGGCCTACGGGACCGGCCAGGCCCGCGCTGACTACCGCGACGGCGGGCACGACACCGTCATCAAGCCCGGGCCGCTGAGGCCCGCGGTGCCTGGCGGGTTCACCATCGACGACTTCATCGTGGACGAGGAGCAGGGCACTGTCACCTGCCCGGGCGGCGTCACCCGGCCGATGAGCAAGAACCGGGCCGTCACCTTCGGCGCTGCCTGCGCCGGCTGCCCGCTGCGCCAGCAGTGCACCACCGCCAAAGACGGCCGGTCGATGACCATCCACCCGCACGAGGGCCTGCTCCGCGAAGCCCGCGCCCGGGCCAGAACCCCGCAGTTCAGGCAGGCGTACCCCACCCGGTCCAGTATCGAGCGGACCATTGCCTGGACCGCCACCCAGAACGGCCGACGGGTCAGGCTCAGATATACCGGCGCCATCAGCAACAACGCCTGGCTGCACAGCCGGTGCGCCGGGCTGAACCTGCGGACCCTGGTCAAGGCCGGCCTGACCCGCTCCGGCGGGGCCTGGGTCCTGGCCTGACCGGCCCGGCACCTCTCTGCGGCCCTCGCCGGCCCTGGTCCGGCACAGAAAGCTTCTCGCCAGCCCGCCAGGTGGCGCTAATCGTGAACCCGGGACGAGCCCAAACCGGTCACCGTCATCTCCGGCCCGCAAAGCGATCAGAGGCGGCGCCCGTCGACAAGCCTTGTTCAGAGCCGTCCTAGTAGTGCCACGTCCCGCGCTGCCGCCGCATCACGCCAGGTGAACTCACAACCGTCAGCCCGCCACTGACCCGTTCAGCGCGACGTCGCGTCAGCCCCGCAGCCGCGAGAGCAGCAGCAGCAAGATCAACTAACCGTCCCTGCCGCCGAATATCGCCCCAGCCCTCAACTCTGCCGGGACGCTGGAGCCAGGTCATGACGACAAGCGGGGCCAGCAGATCACTTGACGAGACGCACATGAGGCCTGGGACACCGGGCGGGTGTCCGATCTGGATCTTCGCGGGCTCATCCCGGACACCTGGATCTACGCGGACTGGCTCGAGCGGATTCTCGGCACCGCGGTGTGGGTTCGGATGTTCCGCGCCGCCGGATCCCTCAGCATCCCGTACGGACTGGCTCGCCCGGCTGGCCCGCCGGCCGTCTTCCGAGGGACGAGCGCCGAGCGGATGGCGAGCATGTCCTGGACCCAGGACGTGAACCACGCCGACCAGTTCCGCCAGCGACATTCCTGGCATGCCCCGACGACCATCTACAAGACCGTCGTCTCGCCTGCGGCTGTGCTTGCGCTGCTCGAACGAAGGGGAGAGAGCCCGCCCGAGGTCGTCGTGGACCCGGAGATGCTCAGCGGCATCGATCAGATCGGAGACATCCACCCGCAGCGCTTCCACGAACTCTGATGACAGCCGTTCCCGGTCACAACCGAGTGGCTGGTGACAAGCACCCGATAACCAGTTCGGGACCCGGCGCGACGGCCAGCAGCTCGGCCTCGATCGCCCAGCATTCGCCGGGGTAAGGGCTGGCGGCCAGGTCGGGCCAGCAGACCTCGGCGTCGGGGATGTGGCCGGCGCCGGGGCGGGCGGCGGCAGAGCGGATGCGGCGCTCGCTGCGCCACCACGCCGACCCCGCCGTGAACGGCATCCCGGCCTCCAGGGCGATCCGGACGGCCAGGACAGCGCGGATGTGGGCCAGGCGGGCCAGCGGGGGACGGCGGGCCGGGAACCGCAGCGCGGCGGCGCGCATCCCGGCCGGGGTGAGCCAGCACCAGCCCGGTCCGGGGCCGATCCGCCCCGTCTTGGCCAGCCCGGCGCGGCGCCACCGGCTGGTGATCGCCCGTACCCGGTCCGGCCTGGCGGCCAGCGCGGTGCCGAGCAGGTCGTAAGGGGCGCCGTACATGTCGCCGGCCAGGACCAGGCCCGCGATATCGCGGGCGGTGAACCGGACGCGCCCCGCGTCCGACCGGCGCGGACAGCCGGCGCGGTGGCTGGCCTCGCGGTGGTGGTTCTGGGCATGGTCGGTTGCCATCAATCCTCCTGTCCCGCGTGGCTGCGGGCTCGGTGAAGTCCGGGCCGCCGGTTCGGGCTGGCGGTCCGGTCGTGCTGGTCACTGGTCGTGCGAGATTAGGAGCTGTGGTGCGGAGAGCCGGGAAGCCGCGAGACCGCGGATCAGAACCGGCACCGCCGGGACGGCGCGTGCCGCCAGGCGGGGGTCGGCGCAGGAACAGCGCCGTCTGGTCTTAGATCTACCCAGCTTCGGGAGCTTGTATGGCTAACCATGCGGTGACATCAGTGTGCGGCGGGTTTGCGACGGCAGGCCGTCAGCTCCTGGGGCCTGCCAGGCCCTGGTGCGGCCAGACCGCCTGGCATGACGGCGAATTGCCGACGATCTGCTGGCCCATCGGTCTATTGTTCCGCCATGCCCAAAAGCCGACGTCGGCCACGCGCCGCCGCTAAAGCCACTGCAGCACGTCGAGCCGCGCAGGGCCAATCCGACGCTGCGCTCGCGTACGGCTGGCCCCCAGCCGGATCCGGAACGTGGCTCACTGGAGACATCAGCGAGGAAGAAGCTGCTTGGCTCGCCGGCGCTGCCGCCGTCAGGCAACGAGACACGGACGACAAGTACGTCTTCTCCGAGGCGCCGTGGGCGGTATGGCTGGAGGCTCGCGCAGCCGGCGCGCCGATGGACACGCTGGCCAAGCTCGGGCACGAGCCGTTCTGGTACATCTGGCGGGACGGAGACGAAGTGATCACTGACGCGGTAACGATTGCCGTGCTGATCGCCGGGGCCATGCCAGAGACCGTCGTCAGGACGGACCGCGATACGACGATTGCGCAGTCAGTCGAGGATCTTGCCGCCGAAGGCGTCCTGCGCTGGGATCAGGCCAGCCAGACAGCGACCCAAGGACCTCGCACCATCCGGGCAGCGATCGCAGAGGACAATGAGCACATGCGGCGCTTTGGGCACTACTGACGTGCTTCCGGGGAGCGCACGCTGCGGCTCTGAGCCACGCGCTAAATCGAACGCCGCAAGGGGCCGCAGCCCACACCGGCAGTTGGCCATGCGATGCTCCCTCACCACGAGATTGAAGCTCTTGACCTTGACCTTTGCAGTTGACCTTTGCAGTTGACCTTTGCCCTTGACGTTGACCTTGATTTTGACCTTTTGTCGGGCCGTCTGCCTGCCAGGCTCCGCGCCGGCAGCGCTTACAGCCGCATTCGGGCAGGCAGGCGGCCCGACAGCGCCCCTTCAGGGGCGCACAAGCACCGCACGCGCCCGCACGGCCACTGCGCGGGTGCTGTGCGGGTGCTGTGCGCAGTGAGGGCTGCTGTTATGCGGCGAGCGGCGGGCTGGCGAACGCGGGGGTCCTGAACATCCGCGTGAAGGCACGGGGGCCGTAGTGCTCATTGAGTTTTTGCGATAGCTGGGTCAGGGAGCCGCTGATCATGGCCGTCAGGATCAGCGTGTGCAGGTCGTCAGGTGTGGTCGGGCTGGCTTCGGAGAGGAATGTGTCGTATTTCGATCCGACTGTGTGCTGGTAGCTGGCCATTCGCATGAGGAACGCATGAGAGTCGGGCCGTGGTGGAATGCCGGGAGTGCTGCTGAGCCGATGAGCGGCGAGGTCGGCGGTGGTGACCTGGCCGGTCGTGTCGCGGTAGGCGAGGCGGTCGGGGTCTGCGGCGGGCGGGTCGATCCTGGCGAGGTCGGCTGCTTTCCGGGTGATGGAGCGTGCTTCCCGGTCGGTGGCTCCTTCCATGATGATCCCGAGGTTGCGGGTTGATGGCGAGCCGGGCCGGTCGGGAGCGGAGTAGGTACGTCCGTCCGGCTGACGGAAGTTGATGCCGTAGCGGGTCCGCGCTATGTCGTATCCATGACTGGCGGCGCGCCATTGGTAGAGGCGGTAGCTGCCGTAGTGGAGGCTGTCATGGGCGTATGCGCGTAATAAGTCCAGCGTGACCAGGCAGGGATCGGGGTGCGTCTGGTCGTGGAGGATGCCGTAGCGGGTGATGACGGCGGCCATCTGCAGGTGCCGGTATCCCTGGCCGGGGTAGTGGAATCCGCCGAACGCGTCCGGGTCGGCAGATGCCGTGCCGATCCACACTCGTTCGGGGGGCAGGAGCCTGGTGAGGCCGAGTTCCCGGAACCGAAGCCGGGCGAGTTCCGTGCCCGCGTGGAGCAGGCCCAGGTCCAGGAAGGCCGGGCGACTGGCGATCAGGGCCGGCATCGGTACCCATAAGAGTCCGGGGTGCCGGGCGTGGATGGCGGGGGTGGCCCGGATGGCGGCGAGGTCGGTTCTCAGGGCGCGGCGCTGGTCGGGAGTGCCTGCGAGGTGCTCGTTGGGCGTGAGCGGTGCGGTCATGCGTGGCCTCCGTGTTCTTCAGTCGGCTGGCTTTCCTCTGATGAGATCTAGGTGGGCGTCGAGTACGCCTTCTGGGAGTGCGTCGGGGGGGAACCACTGGGCGTCGAGGATTTCGAGGGAGCCGAGCTTGAGTTCGCCTCCGGTATGCAGTGCCTCGTAGGCGACTTCGACCCGGAGTTTGTAGCCGCTGCGCAGGCGGGCTAGCTCGCCGACGGTGACGGTCAGGCCGGTTTCCTCGCGGACTTCGCGGATGACGGTGTCGGGGAACGGTTCGCTGGCTTTGGCGTATCCGGTGGGCAGTCCCCATTGCTTGCCTTCTGGCCACAGGCGGTGGCGCAAGAGCAGCACCTGGTGGTCCTGGTCGCGGACGATGCCGGTGACGCCGATCATGAATTTTGCGTGCGCGAGCCATAGGACTCGCCATTGCAGGGGGCCGCGGATGAGACGCCACGAACGCGCGAGCAGGCGATGCATTGGAGTGCCTTTCCGGTAGACGGGTTAGTCAGTCAGCCAGTGAATCACCGGCTCCAATCGGGAGTGCGCGATACGGAACTATCGGGGCCTTTGTGCGGGCGGCGGGGTTCAGCGCATGGTGTGGCCGATGGCTTCGAGCAGGCGCAGGGCGTTCAGGGCGGGGCACTCGGCGCCGGGGTCGGGGTTGGGGTCGGGGAGCGCTCCGGGCTCGTGCGGGACGGGCTGGCGGGTACAGGGGCAGGCGGTTATGTTGGCGCGCAGGGTGCCTTCGACGGTGCGGGACAGGCCGGGGAGGAGGGCGATGCGGCGGGCCTGGATCGCGATGGGTGATCCGGCGGGCAGGGCGAGATATCCGGTTTCGAGGATGTCGTCTTCGTGGTCCTGGCCGGGCTCTCTGAAGAATCCCCAGATCTCGGTGATCTGGGGTTGTCCGTCCGGGCCGGTGTCGCTGTTTTCTGCGGCGAAGGTGAACACGGCACGGCGCAGGTCGGTGGCCTGGCCGTGCTGGGCGGGGCAGCCGGGGCGCGATGACGGGGGCTGGCGTGTGGTAGTGACGGCCGGGTTCGTGGCTGGCGGCGGCTCGGTGGTCGCGGCGGTGCCGGGCCGGCTGTCGTGCTGGTCGTTTCTGCGGCCTGGCGGGTCGACGTCAAGCGTGGTCATCAGGGGTGCTCTTTCGGGTCGTGGTGGCTGGGCTGCTGCCAGGCGGGCGTGGTCACTGGCGGGCGCCTAGTGGTGGTGGCCGGGGGCAGGTGGAGTTGGCGCCAGGCGGTGGCGAATGCCTGGTGGTGGGCGGTGGTGCCGTGGCAGCCGGTGATGATGGCCGTGATCTTGGCGAGGCTGGGCGGCGTGCCGCCGTGCAGGGCGGTGTGGAGGGTGGAGGCGGCGAAGGCGTGGCCGGAGCGGCGGGCCATGAGGCGGTAGGAGGGCTGGCCTGCCCAGGCCCAGTACCGACGCAGGGCGTGGGCTGGTTCTGCCGGGGTGCGGGCGGTGAGCGGGTCCGGGCACAGGTCCATGCCCGGCACGTCGCCGGGGGGTGCCGCCGATGCGGGCCGCGTGGTGTGCTGGCCGGTGGTGGTCATGTGAGGGGCGGCGGTGTGCCGAGTATGCAGAAGACCGTCTCGCCGCCGGCCGGGGGAAAGTAGTATCCCCATTCCTTGCTCAGGGCCTGCACGAGCATCAGTCCGCGTCCGGACTCGGCGTCGACGCTGGCGTCAGTTGGTAGGGGTGGGTTCGGGTCGTTGTCGAATACTTCGATCACTAAGCGGCCTGGCAGGAGCCGCAGGGTGAGGGAGATGCGCTCAACGCCGTCAAGGTTGGAGTTAGCGGGGTAGGCAGGCGGAAGCCCGGCGGTTTTGATGGCGTTCGTGACAAGCTCAGATACGAGGAGTTCGGCTATCTCGATCAGGTCCGGCCATACTTGCCAGGCTTTCAGTGATGCCTTGGTCTGGCACCGCGCCCAGAATGGTGCGCTGGGCAGCGTGGCTAGTTCGAGATAGGACGTTTCCTCGGGTTCACGTCTCATGTGTTCGCGTGGCTTTCCCGTGCTGATGCCGTCAAGGTGCGTTGCGGTGCTGGGGAATGACGCTATGCGCCTGGAAGGAATCTGCACAGGGACAGAACCCATTAGCCGCGGGGGTAAGTTCCGCCGCGACTAGGGTGTTTTGACGTTATCTAGCGGGCGACGCCCAGGAAGTCGGCAAGGGGGATGATTCCTGAGGACCGGTGCCTGCGGGCGAGCAGTTCGCGGACGATGGCCGTGGCGAGGCCGTGGCGTTGCATCCAGCCGGGAGCGAGTCGCCGCACTGTGCGGAGGGTGTCGATGGCGTCTGAGTCGCGGCGGGTCTCTGCCTGAGCGTGTGCGACATCGAGCAGGAAGCGGACCTTCCATGAAGTCGGGGTCTTGCCGGACATAGGCACTCGCTGTGCGAGGTCAAGGACTCGGGGCCATTGGCCGGCGGCTGCTTCGACTTGGACTGTTTGCATGGCGACGGATGTGGGACCGAATACGGTGGTCCAGCGATCGGTGGAGTCTTCGCCGGTTCTCAGCGCTGCGGCTTGAGCGACGTTGAGGAGTTCGCGTGCGGTGTGGTAGTTCTCGTACCGGGCGGCTGCGGTAGCGGCTGAAAGGATAAGCCCGCCGTAGACGGCGAGTTGTTCAGGAGTTGTCCTGCGGATCGTCGGCTCGATGTTATCTGCGGTTGTTATTGCTGTGCGCTCGGAGTCGGCTAGCCGGCCGGTGCGCAGGAAGACCCAGGTGACGCTGTTGGTGATCATGGCTGGAAGCAGCGGGTCGCCGGATCGCTGGGCTGTGCCGAGCGCGCGGTCCAGGCCGAGCAGGGCGAGGTCTTCCATCTGGCTCTGGACCATGGTGTGCGCGCCGAGCTGGAGCGCCTTGGTGAGCAAGGCGTGCGCGGCAGGGCCGTCAAGGTGCTCGCGGGCCGCGATCTCGGCTTCGGTGATCAGCCGGGGAAGGATGTCGCCGAGGGCGGCGAACTCGCCGGCGTGGTACAGCGTCCAGGCGTCCTCGATGCTGGAGCGGAGGGCGGGCAAGTCTGGCGGTGTGTCTTCGCCGTGGTCGTCGGCGGTCGGCGCGAAGTGGCTGGCGGGTGCCATGGCCTGGCGGATGAGCTGGAGTTGCGGGTCTTCTCGCGCTTGTTCCGGGGGCGTGCCCAGGAGAAGGGCGGTTGTTTCGACGCCCACGACGCGGGCCAGCGCGTTGGCAGTGGAGACGCGCATGGACTGACGCAGGTTCTGTTCCAGCTTGCGGATGGTGTCGATATTGACGCCAGCCCGCTCGGCTAGCTGTTCTTGAGTGAGGCCGGCGGCGCGTCGCGCAATTTTGAGACGGTCGCCTGCTGACATGTCGGGGAGCAGGTCCATCGGGTGGGAGTCCTCTGCTAGCTGGCTTCCGTCAAGCGTATCGCGTATGTGAACCGCCTTCGGGTATCGGCGGTAGGGCCGGGGCGGGGTTCGGGGTGACCCGTCAGGGTTGCCCCGTTGTGGGAGGGTGGGTGCGCGTAGGGCACACCTATGTCGTTGGGTGGCTGGGCGCAGCGGCTGCGGGTGCCGGGGGCGCGGCGGGACGCGGCGCGAGGTGGGGTGGGTGGCCGCCCGGGGGGCAGTGTGCGGGCTTCCTCGTGCGTGTGCGGTGGGTGGTCCTGGCTGGGTTTCTCCTTAGCAGGGCTGCGCTAGCTGTGGCGGCGGGGGATAGGTATCTCAGTTGTCCACTCGATGACCAGGCGGCGAGCTTGATCGGTAGGCTGATGGTTTTCGTATTTGCTGCTGCTCCCTATGGGCGTTTGAGGCAAATCCGAAAGCCCAGGCCCCCTTGAAGGGTTAACCCTGACGGGTGTTCACGGGATGCTGCGGTGCGGTGCCTGGCTGGTGACTGCCGGGCCGCCGGAACGGGGATGAGTCGGCCGTAAGCCGTCCGTGAAGGCCAGCCAATTGTCATCCGCATGGGGCAAGAGTCCGGCTCGCCTCGGGGCGCGGATGCGGCGGCAATGTGGTGGCTGGCTTCGCTACTGTGACGGTATGAGCTGGCTCGGATTCGCGGTGAGCCGTTCGGCCTGGAGCGCGCAGCTACCTGGTTGCGAGCCAACGCCATGCTGTCCCGCAATGAAGGCCAGGCCCGTGGCGGACGCTGCCGCGATCGTGCCTGAAAGGAGATCCTCACGTCCGTGATGACAGCGAAATGCCGGGCGTTGGTGCCCCGCGCTGACCGGCCAGGTCGGCGGCGGTGGTGCCTGGACCGCCCGGCCTCGGTCTACGTTGTCGAATGCGCCCGCGGCCACTCGCGGGCGCTATGCGCGGGGCATGCGCCGGTTCTGGACGCCGACCGGCCTGTGAGCGCCGGCGCTGATGGTCGCCCGGTGGCGGGTGATCTGTCGCGGTGCGAGGCCTGCCGGGCCGAAGATAGCGATGCGTGGCGGCATGGCGATGACGGCTATCTCGGATCGCGGCTTCGATGGTCGTATTTCCCCGAGCGCGGGCCGACAGAGCGGCATGAAGGCCGCCTCATCAGCGTCGGCGCGCGTCCCTCGCCGTGGCACATGAAGCATTCTCGACCCGGCCAGGTTGCCTGGGCTGCCGTGGAGTCTGGCGGATCACGGATGTTCGAGCAGATCTGGTGGGAACCGGGTGGCCGGGCATTCGCCCGGGAACGCCATCAGGAGGCCGGGCCAGTGCCACCGATGACAGCAGCGCGGGTGCTGGACTGGGAGTTCTGGCACCTGGCCGATCAACTGCACGAACTGGATGAGCGGCTGGATCGTTTGATGGCTTCGGAGCCGCTGCCGCTGCCCGGAACCGCAGATCTGTACCAGCTCGCGGACATGCTCTTCGTCCAGGCCGACGCCCTCCGTGCAGCCCAGGACGTGATCGTGGAACTCCTCGATACCGTACCGATCGACAAGCTATACGCAGAAGTCAGCTTGGATACCGCCATCAAGCTGATTGAGTCTGTATCGCCTTCATCCATGGGCCTGACTTGGTGAGTGCCCGCAACTGGCGAGCCAGACCGCCGACCATCCGAAAGCCATACTGCTTTGATGGTCTGCCCTGACGGGTGTGCGCGGAGGCTGCGGTGCGGCGCCTGGCGTGTGACTGCCGGGCCGCCAGAATGGGAATGAGTCGGCCATAGGCCGTCCTTTGTAGGGGCGGGTGGCCGGGGGTGGTTTGCGGGACAGGGGTGGTGTCCTGTAGTCAGGCCGCGATCCCCGGGCGGCTGGCCGGGCTGCCCAGGGATCGGCTGCGTGCCTGCTGCGGCTGTTCAGCGGCAGGCCAGGGACGGGGCTGTTTCGCTGCGCAGTGCGTGCAGGAGCGGGGTGAGGCGGGAGTTGCGAACGGCGTGGCCGTCCTGGCGTAGCCTGGAGGCCAGGGCGTCCCTGGTGAGCCGATGGCCGTCCCGGTACCGCCGGGCTGCCGGGAGCAGCACGGCGGTACCGGGTGGCAGGCCGGGAACCGTTCCCGTCCCGGCGGCCAGGGACGGGTTTGGCGTCCCCGGGCCGGCGGGCGTGGCGGGCCGACGTCGGGGGCCGACTGTCGTCCCCGGCCGGGGGGTGGCCGGGGGGTCATCGGCGGGGGCGTTGTCAGGGACGGGGACGGCCGGGAGGACGGCCTGCCGGGACGCTGCCTGATCGCCGTTGCCGACGTCGTTCCCGGGCGGTCGGGACGGCAAGGCGGCGGGACGGTCCCCGGTGTCGTGGTCCAAGATGCCGGACAGGAGCTTGACGGCGATCAGCAGGGCCAGGGCGGGCCGGCCGGCGATGACGCGGCTGATGGTGCCCGGCCCGGCGGTGGCGACGTTCGCGGCCAGGCTCCCGGCCGTGCCGATCGCCAGCGCGGCCCAGGGCAGCCAGCCTGACCGCCGGCCGGTGCGGCGGTCGGCGAGCAGGACGAGTGAGGCCACGATCTCGATGCCATCGACCGATAGGGGGAACGCGTGGGCGTGCCAGCCGGACTGGCCGTGTTCCAGGGCCAGCACGCGCATGTGGCTATAGCTGATGGCGCCGGCGATCCCTGCCAGCCCGGCCACGGTGGCGGTGGCCGTGCGGCTGATCCACTGGCCGGCACAGGCGGTCTGGGGTGCCGCGACGGCACTGCGGGCGGCGGCGGGAGCACTCATTTCGCGGCCTTCAGCGTTCGTGACCTGCTCAGACGTACTGGGAGCGGGTCACCTTCGATCAGGATCGACTGGTTCGCGTACCGGAGCGTTCGGCCCACTAGGGCTTGGAGTGCATGTATGCGGGCACGATCTGAGTGCTGTGCGAACCAGTCGGAGTTGCCCAGGTACCTCTCGGAACTACTCAGGGTTCGCGTCCGCCGTCCGCCGCCCGTCGTGCGGTGCTAGCCGACCCAGACGATGTCGAAGATCCGGACCTGCCGGGTGTCATCGTCGACGTAGAAGCCGATGATGCCGGCGCCTAAGCCGAAGGTGGTTTCGCGGAACCTCGGGTCGTCGCCCGGCGGCCGGATATAGGCGTCCCACGGTTTCCAGGAGATCTCGACGGCGCATTCGATCAGCGCGTCGCGCGCGTGGGCGGGCAAGGTATGGAACTGGGCCTGGGCGCCGCCACCGAACTCGACGCGGTAGGTCACCGGACGGGCCAGCCCGGGATGACTTGCTCGGCGGGCGCGAAGCCGGCACCGCCGCGGGCGCTGTCCATGCGGTCGCGGTAGCCGGGATCGGAGTAGGCGACCGCGCGGATGTGCCACAGCCGCAGCAGGTCATGCAGCTGGCGGAACTGCTCCGGCTGTCTGGCGCCGTCCACGGCGGCCTCATACTCGGCCAGGAACTGCTCGCGGTACGCAGCGGGCAGCACGCGCAATATCTCGACCGGATCGTCGGGCTCGGGAACGTCGGCAAGGTACGCGGTCACCAGTTGGTTCCCTCCTTTCACCATGCGACCGGACGGGCTACTGGTTCTACCGTAGACCGCGCCGCCGACAGCCACGGCATGCATGGCATTCTGCCCGCGGCCGAGTCCGCTGCCCGGGAAAAACGGGGCACCTCACGCCGCATCAATGGGCATCAGCCCGGCGGCCCGGCAAGAGGATCTGCTGGCACGACGCGGATGCCGACTCCTCCGCGCGCGGCTGACCCTGTAGAGGTGCGCCCGGGCGCCATTGGGCGTGCGCCAGCTGACCGGTGGGACACCGCAGTGACCCCTGGGTGGTGCGGGCCTGCGGGGCGCGGTAGAGCCGGGCGGCGAGGTCACCGGCATCGACCTCCGCGCTGACGCCGTTGGCTCGCCACCGCCTGGGTGATCACCCACGCACTGACCAGTCTTCGGCGAACTGCCGGGTGAGAGGGCGCAGAGCCCGGGTGAGCTCGGGTTGGAGGCTGCGGACAGAGCCGTGAGTCGGCCAGCGGTTGAGGGCTCGGGCAAGCCGGACTAGGTCCAGCCGGATGGTTGCGGACGACAATTCCTGCGCGTCGCCGAGCAGTTCGCGGGTTAGCCCGCAGGCATGGTCCACCTCGCCGGCCGCCGCGTAGGCCAGTGCCCGCCGGGCCGCGAAGCGAGTGCGGGCCTTCTGCGCGGTCGCGGGCAACTGCGCGATCTCGCGGTCGAAGACGGCGCCCGCGTCTGCGGGACGTCCGAGGTCATGGAGGCACCATCCGGTGACCATGGCGGCGGGATCGGCGACGGTCGATGTCCCGAGCATGGCGGTCGCGGGATCGTCCTCCGCCCGGGCCAGGTGCTCACGCCCGCGCTCGAGGGCATTTTGGCAGGCGATGTCGTCGGCCATTAATGCATAACCTTGAGCTTCCCGCAGGGCTGCGAGGCCGCGGACGCGTTCGGACGCGCGCGGATCCGACCGAGCCATCCGGGCCAGGTCGATGGTCTCCGCAGCGTCGCCACGGTACATCCCCACCAGCGCCCGGCGGACCAGCGCGTAGGCACCCATCTCCGGCTGGCCGGCGGCATCGGCGAGCCGCACAGCCTCATCGGTCCACCACAGCGCGGCGTGATCGTCGCCGATCTCCTGGGCCGTCCAGCCCGTGTACTCCGCATAGCGGGCCGCCAGGCCGAGCAGGATCGTCCGGGCCGGGTCCCGCGCCGAGGCAGCGAGGCCGCGCAGCGTCTCAGTCTGCGCGATCAATGTCGGCAGCAATGCACCTGGGAACACGCACTGGCCAAGCTGGCGGAGCTGGCCGAACAAAGCGGTGAAGGCCGTCGTGGCCGATTCAGCCTGGGATGAGCTGATCCGGGCGGGCGAAGGAATGGCAATCGAGATCACCGGCATCCCCGCAGACAGGAGGTCCTCGCGGACGAGAGGCACTGGCCGACGCCTCGCATCCGGGTCGCTGCTCACCACCGGGCCTCCCTTTCTTCTGCCGCCCACGGCCGGTCGGCGGTCGTGGGCGGACGCGGCTATGCCGGTCAGTGCGCCGCCTGAACCGAGCGCTGAGTCGCACAGCCGCGCTAGCTCGATGCTCGCGATCGCCTGGCCGGTCTCCACCTTGCTGAGGTAACCGCGGCTGTAGTGGACCAGCCGGGCCAAATCCCGCAGGGACAAGCCTGCCTTTACACGCCGACGTCGTAGTTCATCGCCGAATTCCATACCCCCCTGACCTCTCAGTTCACGGGGTTTCCTGTTTCCTCTTCATGGCGCAACAGCCATTCCATGGACCATATCCCCTCGTACCCATACGCTTGCAGCGTAGCGACATCCCAGAAGCGGGAGTAGAGCCGTGACACAATCCGCCATACCACAGGAGCCTCACGCCGATCGCCCGGTAACCGGTGAGCCGCAGCTTGAGGAGGAGCCGGAGGGCTGGCATAGGTGGATGGCGTTGTCGTCGGCCATCACGGGCGTTCTCGGAATTGCCCTCCTGGCTAATAGCCACGGCAACGCCGGGGGCATCCTCTTCGGGATCTTGTTCCTGCTCGCGGTCATCGCCGGGACCGTGGTGACCGGATTCTGGCTACATTTCGATCACCTGGAATGGTGGCAGAAAGGCCTGGCCAAGGCGGCCTACTATCCCGGCGGCGCATTCGGGATCTGTGCGGTCTGGATCATGAAGACCATCAACGTCATCGCCAGGACGATGCGCTGATTCCGTAGCGCAATCAGCCACCGAACGCCTGCGCCGGCACGTTGGGGGAGCATTTGAACGATGACGACGAGGTAGACGACATGCTCAATGCGGCTGCGACGCCCGAGACCTCGGCACCGCTCGATCCGCCGCGCGCCCGCGCCCCCAGGGCCGCCGAAAGGCTGACGATGCCAAAGATTTTCATCAACTTCCGCAGCGGAGATGGCGACTGGGCCGCCGAGGTACTCGGGGTGGTGCTTGAGCAGCGTTTCGGCAAGGACCACGTTTTCCTGTCCCGCAGGTCCATCCCGATCGGCGAACAGTGGCCGGACGCCCTGCTGGAGAACGCGCGGACCTGCGATGTCTTCCTGGCCCTCATCGGTCCGAGGTGGCTGACCATCAAGGGCGAGGACGGCCACCCCAAGATCTTCGACGAGCACGACTGGGTGCGCCGCGAGATCGCCGCCGCCCTCGCCGCCGACCGCGTCGTGACGCCGATTCTGCTCGGCGACACCCCGAGACTCGACCCCGCCAGCGAGCTGCCGGACGACATCCGTGACCTAGCCAGCAAGCAGGGTCCGCGGCTTGACGCGCGGCAATTCGATGACGATTACGCGGGACTGGAGAGGAAGCTCATGGAGATTGTGCCGGGCCTAAGACGGAAGCTACCGGGGGCCAGGACTCGTGTGAACTCAAATCTTGAAGTGGGAGAAATGGATGGCCATGTAGCTATTGTTCATATTCCCGGAGAAGAAGATTTGGATATCACAGCCCGGACAGAGATCGACCACATGGGACCGAACTCCTCATACACCGTGCTCAGAGTGGACGCGCTCATGGCGGAAGAGGGTGATCAGGGAAAAGAGGACCGCGGGTAGCCGCTGACGCGGCGACCCGCGGCGCGGCCTGGCTGCGGTATGGGGTTCCGGCTGCGGTGAGCGTGGTCTTCGGCTGCCTGGTGGCGGTCCTCACCAACTTGGCGACGGCGGGCGGCGCGGGCGGGAGCACCCTCGGTGGCCTGGTCGCGGGCATCGTCGCGTGGGCAGGATGGGAGGCGTGGCGGGCCATGCGGCGAGCGGCCGGCCGCGGCTGACGGGAACGCGGACACGGCCAGGGAGCGGGAAGAGACGATGGGCAAAGCAGAGTCAGCCGCGGGCGGACGGGAGCCGACGCCGGAGACGGCAGACGGCTACGCCGAGCTCTTCGATGCGGAGCTGATCGAGGAGCTGACTGGTGGCCGGGGGCGGGTTGTCTCCCGGGAGCCGCTGCTGGCGGAAATCATCGCCAGGCTGGATGAGCCTGACTGCCGGATCGTTCTCCTGGTCGGCGGGGCGGGTGCGGGGAAGACCGGCGTCCTGGCCGAGCTGGCGCGGCGGAACCGGGACTGGCCGAGGTACTTCGTCCGCCGCGCCGCAGAGCCGGAAACCGCCTACCAGCACGAGGGCGGCCTGGCTTCCTTCCTGACCGTGGTGGGCCTGCAGTTGCGCGCGCGCCAGCCCGAGCTGTTTCCCGGCACCGCGACGCTGGACGAAGAGGTGCAGGTGGGCGTGGTTGAGCGCGGCGCCAACCTGACGCTGCAAGATATCGACCGCGTGATCATCAACCCGTTCACGGACCTCAACCTCGGCCTCCGGGCGAAGGCCGGCCGGATCTCCGGCAACCTGACCGTGGTACGGATCGGCGACATCGTCGATGCCGCCTACGCCGCCCCGCAGGCGCTCGAGCCCGCGGCGCTGCTCGGTCCCGCACGTGAGCTGGCCGCCCGCGACCCGGATTCCCGCATCGTCATCCTGCTCGACGGCGCGGACGAGCTGCGGCTGCGAGACACCTCGGTCGACGTGCTTAACTGGCTTGCCGATCACCCGGAATTCCCCGCCAACGTGCGCTTCGTGATCGCTAGCAGGCCCGTCAGCGCGCGCTTGGACCAGTTGACCCGCGGCGAGCACGGGCCGCACGTCAAGCAGGTCAACCTGGACAAATTCAGCGCGGACGCGGAGAGCCTCGCCCAGCGGATCGCCGGGGACGAGGTCGTCCAGCAGGTGCTCGCCCGCCTGGGGGTGCGTCCCGCCGCGTTCGCCGCGTACGCGGCGAAACGGTCGAATGGGAACTTCCGCTACCTGACGCTGCTGCGTGCCATGGTCCAGGAAGCGGTCGACGACCCTGGCGCCGACCTGACCTGGCTGGCCGAACACGAGGACCGATGGCCTGACGGACTGAACGCACTGTCCCGGGACTACCTGCTGCGGACCCGGGACCGGGTCGGCCGGGCCGCCCGCGACGAAGGCGCGTGGGAGCGGCTGTACCTGCCGGTGCTCGGGATGCTCGCGGTCGCCGAGGCGGGTCTGACTATGCCGCAATTCGAGGCCTACGGCGGCATCACCGCCGTCGGCGGTGAGACGTGCGCGACCGCGCTGGACAGGCTCCGCCAGCTGCTGCGGGTGGAGCGGGGCAGCTACCGCTTCGATCACGCCTCAACCGCGGACTTCCTGCTTGACGAACAGGCCGCCGACGCGCTCTGGG
>Ga0307372_10004254_pt1 | contig 22294 bp, 25 predicted proteins | sample OX1MG_FD_202533 | JGI IMG/M metagenome (GOLD analysis project Ga0307372, IMG submission 202533) | Soil microbial communities from Risofladan, Vaasa, Finland - OX-1 | ecosystem: Environmental > Terrestrial > Soil > Coastal area > Acid sulfate soil | place: Finland: Risofladan, Vaasa | collected...
CACGCGGCGCGGCGGATCATATTCGGTGATCTCGTCGGCAAGACCCTCGTTGCCGCCGCCCAGCCGCAGCGTCGGCGAGAACCGCGACCCACGGGCCGGTGGTCCGTCGCTCAGGGCCCGCGCGGACACCACGCCAGGGTCCCGCTGGACCGTATTGTCGAACCGGGCCAGGCACGCGAACGCCTGATCGACGCAAGCGCGCGTGACGAGTTTCGCGGTGTAGGTCGGCACCGAGGCTCCTTGGTCACGGGGTGATGACATCGTGTCAGACGTGCGTGTGGCCGGACGCCGGGATCTGACGCTCAGACGCGTGTCGGTGTCCGCAACCGTCCGAGAACCCCGGTGATGATCGGCCACAGCCGCAAGCTGGCCCCTGGTCCCGATCGCCCCTCACGCACGAGAAGTAATGTTCCGTTACATGGTGATTTCCCGGGCCATCGACGGCCTCGGCGGTGACCGTCCCCCCGCATCGGCACCGTGCAGGTCGAGTTGCCATGGCGGTGCGATGGCGATCGCACCGCCGCGTCGGTCACTGCGGACCGTGCATCGGTTTCGCATCGCTACCTCGGCGCCGAGTCGTCGCACGCCGCCAGATCGCACGCGAACATGTTCTGGCGAGTGCGATGCCACTCCCCCGATCCCGCGACCGTCGAGCCGGACCTCACGATGCCCGGAGCGTCGTCGGCGTGCCGTACCGCCGACGACGCTCCAGTTGGCGACCGATGCGGACGTGCGCTCTGGGCACGGGTCGGTCGGGCACCGGACCCGTCCGGATCACTCCCGGCTCGGCCTGTCGATGTCCCGCTCGGACGGCTGGCCCGCGATGGACTATGTAACTTTGGCCACAAGGCCAATGACGGTCTCCAAGGACCGGATCTACCCTGGCCGCATGTTCACTATTCCCTCGGGCGCATTCACTCCAAGCATCGTTCGGCTCCGTCGGACGATGGGTGAATTGCGCGCAATCAAAGCCTCATTCGGCCTATAGATCTCTTGCCGGTGCGTCGCCACCACGGCGCTCCGGCACGGAGTCGTGTTTCGGCCGTCGGGAGTGACCCAGGGCGTCTGTCGTGTCGTGGCAGGCCTAGCGATGGCAGCCTGCACCCCGCGACTGCGAACCCCGCCGGACAGGTGTCCGACCGCCGGCACCGCACCCTCACAGCCGCGTCACAGCGCAGGCTCGCACACTCTTAACGCTCCTCATACCGGGCTTTCAGGCAGGCGCGCAACACTAGCCGCATGAGTCCTTCACCCAAGCACGTCCGTCCGAACGACCACGCCGCCTCCAACGGCGTTGCCTTCCGCGAGCGCGGCCAGCGCCGCCTGCGCAAGGTCACGACGATGACGATCGCCGGCGCAATTGCCGTGACGGCCGTCACAACGGCGCTCGCCAGCCAGGTGCCGACGCACCACAAGGCCACCACCGTTGCCAGTGGCGGGGTCGCCAGCAGTCCCGCCGCGATCGCCGCGGCCCAGCAGGCCGCCAACACGGTCTCGGCGTCCAACGCGACCGGCAGCAACTACAACTCCGGTTCCAACGCGCCGTCGACGTCCCAAAGCGCGCCCGTCGCGTCCTCGGGCGGTTCCTAGGCCACGGAGTCCTCTGGCGGCAGACGCTCACCAAATGCCGCCCGTGTTGCCGGCCGCCACAGCCACCACAGGCCGATGAGCGGCAGGACCAACGGCACGAAGCCGTAGCCCACGCCGAATTTCGACCAGACGCTGGCGTCCTTGAACAGGCCCGGGTCGAGCACACTGATGAGCCCGACGCCCACCACGCCGACGAACTCGATACACAGCGCGACGACCGCCGTCCGCCAGGACCCCGCCGACGGGAACGTAAAGCAGATCGCCGCCAGCAGGTAAATCACCGCCGCGACCGCGCTCAGGATGTAGGCGAGCGGGGCGTGCGAGAACTTCGTGGCGATCTGGAACACCGCCCGCGCACCGGCCGAGAGTGCAAACAGGGTGTAGACGGCTGCGATCAGTCGGCCAGGCCCCTGGACGGAACGTCGTTCGGGTGAACTCATGGCCGGTGGTCTACCAGAGCGCCAGCAGCCGCAGCACCGCAACGGCCACCGCGAATGTCACGACCGAGATGACCCCCGAGTCCCACTGGGTCGCCTGCGGCGACCGGCCACGCACGATTCCGTAGGGCAGCAGGATTACCGTCGCCAGCAAATACCCGAAGAATTCACCGATCGATGGAGGTCGGTGTCCGCCCGCGATCACCACCAGCGCGACGATCGCTTGGAGGACAAGTTCGATCTCGCCGATCGCTACCGCGGCCAGGTAGGTGCGATCGGGTCGACGTCGCGTCGCTGCGAGGATCAGCCCCCAGGCGCTCAGCGCCATGAGGAATACGAAGATGGCCAGCGCGGCAATTGCGTTCATCGCGGCACAAAACATACCCGCCGCTCCCCGGCCCCGGGGTGCTCGGCTCACGGGCCGGACGCGCCCGGCACCCTTAGGATCCCCGCAGGCCGCATCTCGGCGGCCCCGTGACCGCCCATCGGGGTCCGTATGACCACACCCGTCACCCACGATCCGCTGGAAGCCGCGCGCGTACTTGCCGCCGGGGGCGTCGTGGCGTTCCCAACCGAGACCGTCTACGGGCTCGGCGCGAGCCTCGAGCACCCCACGGCCGTCCGGCGGGTATTCGCGATCAAAGGCCGTCCGTCCGGGCATCCCCTGATCGTCCACGGGGCCGACGATGCGATCCTTGACCGGTACGCGACCAGCCTTCCCCCCGAAGCCCGCGCACTCGCCATCGCCTTCTGGCCCGGCCCACTGACGCTGGTGGTACCGCGCGCAACACGCGTGCCCGACACGGTGACCGGAGGGCGGAACACCGTCGGACTGCGGGTCCCAGACCAACCGCTGGCACGCGCGATGCTGCGCGCGCTCGGCGCAGGCGTCGCGGCGCCGTCGGCCAACCTGTTCGGGCGCACGAGTCCGACGACCGCCCGGCACGTGATGGCCGATCTTGGCGAGCACGTTGACCTGATCCTCGACGGCGGCCCGTGCGCGGTCGGCCTCGAGTCGACCATTCTCGATCTGTCGGAGGCTCCGGCGACGATTCTCCGTTCCGGTGGGATCTCCGCCGAGGCGATCGAGCGGGTTCTCGGTCGACCGGTCACCCGCACCGCGTCGGGCCCGGCACGGGCGCCGGGCATGCTGGCGGCCCACTATGCCCCGCGCGCCCCGGTGAGCGTCACGACGCGATCAGAGCTCGTGGATGCGTTGGCCGGTATGCGCGCATCCGGGCAACCTACGGCACTGATCGCGGCATCAGATGTGGACCCGGGTGACCCGAGCGTGACCGTCCTGCACCCCGCCGGCGATCGTCCTGAGGATTTCGCGCACGACCTCTACCGGCTGCTGCGCGAGGCGGATGCCGGCGGCGCCACCGCGATCCTCGTGGTGCCGCCCGAGGGCGAGGGCATCGCCGTGGCCGTCCGGGACCGCCTGGCCCGCGCCGCCTCCGCCGCTCGCCCAGACGACCGTTGAGACATCTCGTCGGGTTCAGCTCGCCGCGACACCATCCCGGGAGTTCCACCTCACGCAGGTCGCCAGCGGCAGCCGGGCGCCGGGCGCGATCGCGTCGCCGATCGTGAACGCGACCGGGATCAGTGCCGCGTGGGTGAGCTCCTGGTGCGCAATGTCCAAGCCCTCGGCGGCGTCTCGCCGCTAGAACAGATGGATGGCGGTCCATGCCGTGCCCAGCCCACCGGCGCGCGCTGCCAGCATGAAGGTGCACCGCCAGACGGTCCGCCGGGCCAGGTTCACGCCAGACCCCGTTGCCGGTGTGCGGTCGCGGGCACCGTATTCCTCGCGGCGAGCCTCACGCGCGTCGCGTCGCAGATCGGTGACATCCACGCGGTGCCTGGTGCCACCGCGTGGACTGATGCGGCTAGGCTGACGACCGGTGCCCGCGCTGAGCGCGGGCGTCCCCGGCCCCACCACGGGGATCGCATCCGATGACATCAGGCACACGCGTCCACCTGGTGGACGGCACATGGGAGCTGTTTCGTCACCACTTCGGCATGCCGAGCGGCGTGCGCGCTCGAGATGGCGCGGCCGTCCGCGCGGTTGCCCGCTCGATGACGGGGCTGTTGGAATCGGGAGCCACACATCTCGGCGTTGCGACAGACCATGTCGTCGAGTCTTTCCGCAACGCCCTGTGGCCCGGCTACAAGACCGGCGCGGGGATCGATCCGCATCTACTCGCGCAGTTCGGGGCGTTGGAGGACGCGCTGGAGGCCTGCGGGATCGTCGTCTGGCCGATGGTCGAGTACGAGGCCGACGACGCACTGGCGAGCGCAGCCGCCCGCGCGTCTGCCGATCCGGACGTGGTCCAGGTGATCATCTGCTCGCCCGACAAGGACCTTGCGCAGTGTGTCGAGGGAACGCGCGTCGTGCAGTTGGACCGGCGCACCGATCAGGTCCGCGATGCCGACGGCGTGCGAGAGCATTTCGGTGTCGCACCGCCCCAGATCCCCGACTGGCTCGCGCTCGTGGGCGACAGCGCCGACGGATTCCCGGGACTGTCCGGCTGGGGAGCGCGGTCGGCGGCGGCGGTGCTCGAGGCATACGGATCGCTCGATGCGATTCCCGACGACCCGGGAACCTGGACCGTCGGCGTGCGCGGCGCCGCGAGGTTGGCATCGGTGCTGAAGGCCGACCGGGAGCTCGCCGAGCGCTTTCGCACGCTGGCACGCCTGCATCGCGACGTTGACGTGTTGCCGACCGGTGTGAACGCGCTCCGTTGGTCCGGCCCGACCGATCGCATCGCGGCCGTCGCCGAGATGCTCGGGGCTTCCGAGTTGCCCGAGCGTCTCACCAGCCTGGCGGACGCGCGCGCCGGCTAGCTGTACCGACTCACCTGGTGAGTCGGTACAGCTGATATGGAGACGCATTTGTCAAGAGGCATGGCGAAATTGCCCGCGTAGGCGGGCCTTTTTTGTTGGGCCAGGAGAGCGCGCCGGGGCGCCTCGACGATCGCGGCGAGACGGCATATGCGCGGGTTGGTTACCGCATGACCGGGTGTTCGGCGGGGGTGGGGCGCTGTCGAGGATCGAGCGTCGCCTGTAGGGCTGCTCATAGCTGTGTCGCGCATCACCCCTCGCGGGGTGTGTGGCCGGCCGACCGGCGCGCTCTTCTCGCCCATCGCCTGGATCGGTGCTTAGTCCATTACGGCAAGACTCCAGCACCAGCCGGCAAGTTCCCTGGCCACCGTGACGGTCACCACCGTCGAGCATAGGCCGCGCCGACCCTCCAGATGTGCCCAGCGCCGATGCAGTCGCATCCCGGCCTGCTCGGCGCGGGCCCGCACCTCGGGACGACAGCCGACACGCCGACCTTCCAACTCACGCCTGGCACGCACGGGTTGCCGATGGTGCCAGGCGGCCTCAAACAACAGCCGGCGCGCGTGGGAGTTGCCGGCCTTGGTGATCGGGCCGCGGGCATGGCACGTCCCCGATTGGGACTCGGTCGGGACAAGGCCCAGGTAGGCGCCGATCGTGGCGCCCGTCAGCCGATGCCAGTCGCCGATCTCGACACACAGCGCAAATGCCGTCAGTGTGCCGACTCCACGCAAGCACGCGAGTCGTGACACGCATGCCGCCCAGCGCGGATCACGCGCCAGTTCGCAGATCTGGCGATCTAAGTGTGTCGCGGCGGATCCCGGCGCCGAGAACGGCACCGTAGGCGTCATCGAATGCCGCCCGCGCTCCGGGGTGACCCAGGCGCTGGCGGCGCAGCCACATCTCGTGGGCACGCGTCCAGGCGCGGCCGTGTTCGTAGACGAAGCCGTGGCGAAGCAGCAGCTTTGACAGCCGATGCCGCGCGCGCACCAGATCGCGGGCGGCTTCGTCGGCGGCACCCGGCACCCGCACCGCTACAAGCTCACCTTGACGCAATAGACGCGCCAGGTGCTCGGCGTCTTGGGCGTCGTTTTTCCGGTTGCGTCCCGCGGGCGAGCGTGCGATCAGGCTCGGGGCGGCGATCACGCAGCCGATGCCTTGCTGGGCGAGCGCCCGTGCCAGGCCAAACCCGGTTGGCCCGGCCTCGTAGGCCACCCGCACCGGGGGATCTAACTCGCCCACCCACCGCACCAGCTCCTCGGTGCGGTGCGGGACCCGCATCACCCGCAGCTCCCCGGTGTCCTCACAGACAAGGCCCGCGACCACGCTTCTCGCGTGCACATCCAGGCCAACCCACATGCCCTTCCCCATAACGGCGCCTCCCATGACTGTGGCTCTGCCTCCGGGCCAGTTCCCGGCGGCAACCCACGATTACGCATGAGTGAGGCGCCGCCCTAATGGGCCCGGCGCTCCATACGGTCTAGCCCACCAGCGAGCGGACGTCGGCGGCCAGCGCCGGCACACTGATGGGGATCGCACCGGCGTAGGTGCCGACCTCTTGCCCCTGTCGGTTGACCAGGACGACCAGCGCGGTGTGCGTCGAGCGGATCGCATTGGTCGGCTGGGCGCGGATGCCCCACGCCTGCCAAATCGGTGCGAGCTCGGCACGGGATCCGATGATGTAGCTCATCCGGCTGGTGAGATTGTGCGCCGACAGGAAACTGTTCACCGCCGTCGGGGTGTCCCCCACCGGATCCACCGAGATTGCGACGGTGTCAATCTTCGCGGCGGTCCCGGCGCCGATCGCGTTCAAGGCGGCCGCAATCTCGCCAGCGATCAGCGGACACGAGGTCGTGCAATGCGCGTACAGGAACGTCACCAGCGCCGGGCGCCCACCTTCCGGCACGCTGACGAGGTTACCGGTTGAATCACGACCGGCGGTCGGGGGCGCGGCAACGGGCGGGCTGATCGGGACGGCGTTGAGCGGTGGTGTCCCGCCCGTTCCGTTGACCAGGATCACGACGACCACCGCGAGCGCGCAGACTGCGGCCACGAGGATCGCACCTAGAACCCAAACGCGGCGCATCACCCGGTCATCGTACTAGAGGACGTTGACCGGCCCGCCGGTGCCCGGGGGCGAGCGAAACCGCCCGGCACGGGCGGGGTCAGGCCGCCGGATGCACCGTTGCGTTCTTGGTCGTGCCCGCCGGCGACGGGACCACCGCGATGACCTGTTCCGTCGGCACCTCGACCGATCCGCGCATCGCTGACACGACCGCACCCAGCAGCGAGAACCCGCACAGGATCCAGAGCGCCAGGTGCATGCCGCTCATAAACGGCGCAAGCTTTGCGGCCGAGAGCCCGGTCGTCAGACCGGAGAAGATCGAGAACAGCAGCAGCGTCGGCACGGTGGCGGTCACGATCATCAGCATCAGCGCGATCGAGATCACCGCACCGGTGTTCTGCAGCATCACGCGCGTGCCCGAGGCGATCCCGCGCCGCCACGGCGGCACCGCGGCCATCATCGCGCTCGTGTTCGGGGAGTTGAACACGCCCGAGCCGATCCCGACGATGCTCAGCCAGATCGCCGACACCCAGAATGGGCTGTTGACCTGGAGGGTCGTCATGCCGGCCAGCCCGGCCGCCGTGAGGAGCATCCCGAGCACCGCTGGTGCGCGCGAGCCGTGACGGTCGGACCAGGCACCGGCAAGCGGCGAGGCCACGAGCATGCCGATCGCCAGCGGCGCCAGCATCAGGCCCGCGGTGATCGGATCCTGCTTCTGGGGGCCCTGGAAGTAGAAGACGAACAGGAACATCAACGCGAACCGCGCCAGCCCGTTCAGAAACGCGGCTGCGGCTGCGGCGGAATACACGCGGATCCGAAACAGCGACAGGTCGAGCATCGGTGCGGGTACGCGGGACTCCACCCAGACAAAGATCGGCAGGCAGATGAACCCAAGCGTAAGACCGATCGTCACCATCGGCGCCGTCCAGCCGTCGAGTCCAGCATCCGAGAGCCCGAGCACCAGTCCGGTCAGCCCGACGAGCATGAGGATGTTCCCTGCCCAGTCGAGTTGCTGCTGGATGTCCCGCCGCACGGTCTCGTGGAGGATCAGCCAGGCCCAGACTGTGCCCGCAAGCCCCAGCGGAACGTTGAACCAGAACACCCACTGCCACCCGTAGGTGACCAGCCAGCCGCCCAGCACCGGTCCGATCACGAGGCCGACCGCAGCCACCATCACGTTCGTCCCCATCGCCAGCCCGAGCCGCTCGCGGGGGAACACGTCGGTCACTAGCGCGCCCGCGTTCGCGAAGATCAACGCCCCGCCGACGCCTTGAATCACGCGCCACACGATCAGCGACATACCCGACCCGGCAAAGCCCGCCCCAAGCGACGCCAACGTAAACAGCGCCGTCCCCAGGACGTACAGGCGCTTTCGTCCGATCTGATCGGCAAGGCGTCCGGCCGGCAGCAACAGCACCGTGCTCGCGACCATGTACGCCAGGATCACCCAGACAAGGGTCAGTAGCGAGGTGTGCAGGGCTCGCTCGAGATTCGGCAGGGCGATCAACAGCGTGCCGCTGTTGACGGTCGCCAGGAACATGCCCAGGCTCGTCACCGATAGCACCCACCAGCAGTAGCTGGGGTGTTCGGCGTGTACGCCCGGCCGGCGTCGGCGCGGGGGCGCCGCCGATTGAGACGGGGAACTCATAATCGTTAGTGTACTACTGAATTGTGCACGAGCGCCACGCCACCCTACGAGTGCGGTCCCCCATCGCCCGCCGGGCCGCGCAGATGCCCGACGTACGGGCGGCGCGCGATGATGATGATTGCGCTGAAGCGACCCTGCTGGCTTGCCAGGATCTTCTCGGCGTGTTTGCCGGGCGCACCGCCCCCCCGGGCCCGTCCCAGCAACGCAAGGCCCTTGCGCGGGCCCACGTGCCGGATGACGGCCAATGCGCCCGGCAGCAGCAGCGACTCATGGACGACGCTCTCGATCTCGAGACCCACAGCGGTCACCAGGGCGCGCCACTCAGCCTCGGTGAGCGGGAACAGCCCGCCAGACTCCGGCTCGGCGAGGCGCGTCCGGACCGCGCTGGTCGACTCCCCGGACAGCCCGGCGTCGCGCAGGCACAGTTCGTGCAACCCGAGGCGCCCGTTGGGGCGCAAGAGCCGCGCGGCCTCGGTGACGACGGCCTGTTTGGCCGCGTCGGGGATCCCGAACAGCAGCCCCTCGCTGACCACGACCGTCGCGCTGGCGGTCTCGAGTCCGGTCGCGTCGGGCGCGCCGAGCTGCGCGCGGGTCACGGCACTCGGTACCGCTGCCCGCAGCTGGTCCGCCGCGGCGGCATCGCGACAGATGCCGGTCCACGCGTACAGGTTCTCCTCGGTCGCCCGCAACCCGGTCTCGCCCGTGCCGGGGGCCAGGTCGACGATCCGATCCCCGGCCACGAGGCCGAGTCCGTCGATCAGGGCGACGGACCCGTCCGAACCCCCGGGCTGCATGGCCCATACCCCATAGTGCCGCGCAGCCGGCCACGCGAACGTAGCGGACGAAGGTTCATGCCCGAGCGCATCGGGCGTACCGGTCGAAGTCATGCGCCTCCCGTGACGCGGGGGATCCAAGTCCCCCGACACGATATCCGTCGGCGGCCGCGCGGGGAGCCGGTAAGGCCGCGTACTGCTCGGGCCCGCGCGCTCTACCGATCGACGCTAGGAGCCCGACGGGTCCTGCTTGTCGTTGGCCTTTTCTGCCGCCGCCTGGGCGTGCAGACGACGCGCCCGCTCGGCCCGCGTGGCCCCGACGAGCGCGAACGTGAGCATCCCGCCCCAGAAGAATCCGTACCCGATCGCGCGGCCAACCGAAATATTCGGGACGAAAAGCCAAATGTGGATGAGCGACATGCCGATGATGCATATCGGGGCGACCACGGCAATCTGCACCACGACGCTGAGATCCTCCCACCACACAACGATGCGAGGGCGTTTTTGCGGCGTGGAATCCACACGAGCACAATAGCGACAGCGCAGCAGCAGAGCGGGTAGGTCCACGGATGTCCACGCAATCTGAACGGCTTCGCACCTGGGCAGGAACCCTTGCCGACATCACGGGCGCGCTGGCCCTGCTCGACTGGGATCGCGACACGATGATGCCGTCCTCGGCGGCCGACGCGCGCGGGCACCAGATCGCAACGCTCGCGGTACTGCATCACCGCGAGCTGGTGCGCCCCGAGTTCGGTGAGATCGTCGCCGCACGAGCGGCCGACCCGGACGCCGCCCCATCGGCACGGCGGGAGGCGCAGCTGCTGGCACACCAACGCGAACGGGCCGAGCGCGTGCCCGAGGCGCTGGTGCGCCAGCTCAGCGAAGCGGCCTCCGAGGCGCTGGCCGTGTGGACCGACGCGCGCGAGCGGGGCGACTGGGATTCCCTGCGGGGACCGCTCGGCCGGCTCGTGGCGCTCAAGCGGCACGAGGCACAGGCGATCAGTGGTGGCCACGAGCTCTACGACGCCCTGCTGGACGAGCACGAGCCTGGCGCGCACGCGGCTGAGCTCGCCCCCATCTTCACCGCGCTGGCCGAGCGGCTGAGTCCGCTCGTCGCTTCCGGCACCGCGCAACCTCCCCCGACGCTGCCCCAGCGCGACTGGCCCCGCGCCGCGCAACTGCAACTCGCCCACGACGTGGCCGCGCTGATCGGCTTCGATCTGACCGCCGGGCGGATCGGCGAGTCGGCCCATCCATTCTCCAGCTCGTCCGGGCTCGGCGACGTGCGCTTCGCGACCCGGATCGACGAGCGGAACCCGATCAGCAACGTGCTGAGCGTTCTTCACGAGGCCGGCCACGCGATGTATGAGCAGGGCTTCGATCCGGACTACGCACGAACGATGCTCTGGGACGCCCCGTCGCTGAGCGCTCACGAGGCCCTAGCGCGTTTCTGGGAGAACCATGTCGGTGGCGCGCTCGAGTTCTGGCGGATCATCGAGCCGCGCATGCGCGAGCTGTTTCCTGCGGCCATGCGGGGGCTCGACGCCGGCGACTTTCATGTGGCGACCGCAACGGTATGCCCCTCGCTCGTGCGGGTCGAAGCCGACGAGGTCACCTACAACCTGCACATCGTCCTGCGCTTCGAGCTCGAGCAGGCCCTGATCACCGGTGCACTGGACGTGCGGGATCTTCCGGAGGCGTGGAACGCCCGGATGGACGAGCTCCTCGGAGTCGTCCCGGACTCCCCCGCCGACGGCGTCATGCAGGACGTCCATTGGGCGGACGGACTGTTCGGATACTTCCCGACCTACACCTTGGGGAACCTCTACGCCGCCCAGCTCGCCGCGGCCGCCGACATCGCCCTTGGGGGCCTGTCGGCCGCCATCGCCGGCGGGGGGTTCGCCGACATCCTGGGGTTCATGCGTAGTCGCATTCACCGGCACGGCGCGCTCTACCCCACCGCGGAACTGATGGAGCGCGCCACCGGCGTCCCGCTCGGGGCCGACATGCTGATCGCACACCTTGAACGCCGAACGCTCGCATCGGCGTCCACCCGCGGCACCGACTAGCCAGCAACGGCGTCGACCGCGCCCCTTCGGCCGGACCGGCCTGCTGCCGATACACCACTGATGCGACGCACGTGCACATTGCTGGCCGCGGGGGTGCTGACGACCGCACTCATCGCCGGACTCGCCACGGCGGCGCCCACGCCGCACCGTGGCGGACCAAGCGCGAGGGCCGCTGCGGCGGGCGCACACGGATCCGCCGGCGAGATTCAGCTGCTCGACGCGCTCCGTGCGCGCATTACCGCGGCGCGGGCACTCGAGTCCGCGACCCTGGCTGCCGTCGAGCAGCGCCTGCGAGCGATCTACGCGATCCCGGGCGAGGACCCCGTCATCGCGCTCCTGGCCGGCGACATCACCCAAGCCCAGGCCCTCGGTGAGCTGGCAGCCGCTATGACGCGCTCCGACGAGCAGATCCTGTCCGAATACACGAATTCCCTGGCAAATCTTCAGACCGCCCAGGCCGAATTCGCCCAGAATATGCTGCGCATCAACGCCGCACGACGCATCGAGAAGGCGCGCCGGGCGGCTGCACAGCCCGGCACCACAGCACACGCGACCAGCGCACCGATGGTCCCGGCCATCCACCCGCCCGGTGACGGGCTCCCCTCAGCAGTCGCCAACCAGCACACCCTGCCCGGTGCGGTTCCGATCAACCCGCACACCGGCCGACCGTACGGCGTGACCGGCGCATAGGCCAAATTCTCGACCTTAAGTTGAGGTCGAATCTAAGCGCACGTCGATGCGAGTGCCGCGCCGACGACGCCGGCCGCGTTGCGCAGCCCCGCGATCACGATCCGCGGCCGGACCTCGAGCAGCGGCAAGAAACAACAGGCCTCGCCGGTGATCTCACCGCCCAGCAAGATCACGTCCGGCCAGACGAGCTGGTCGACGCGCTGCAGATAGGTCTCCAGACGCCCAGCCCACTCGTCCCAGCTCAGATGCTCCGCCTCGCGCGGTCGGGCCGCGGCGCGGTCCTCGGCGACCGCACCGTCGATTTCGATGTGGCCAAATTCAAGATTGGGCACCAACTGTCCATCGACGAACAACGCCGAGCCGATCCCGGTACCGAGAGTTAGCATGAGTACGACACCGGTCTCGCCCACGCCCGCACCGAACCGCATCTCCGCGATTCCGGCCGCGTCGGCGTCGTTGAGCACCACACACGGCCGCCGGAGTACGGACCTAAAGAACTCCGGAGCATCGCAGCCGATCCAGGTCTTGGCCAGGTGGGTCGCGGCCATGATCTGGCCGTGGACGACCGGCCCCGGAAAGCCGATGCCAACCGGGGCATCCGGCGAGAGCTCGGCGACAAGGCTCGCCAGGACGACAGCCATCTCGTTCGGGCCGCCGCCGGGCGGCGTCGGAACGCGCCGGCGCGCGCTGACCAAACTCCCTGTTGTGGTGTCGACGAGCCCGGCCTTCACCGCGGTACCGCCGATGTCGAGTCCGATCACCTTCACGCCGGCGCCTCTTCGGTTGCGTAGTGCACCAAGGACAGCACCTCGTGCGGGACCAGCTGCTGACGCCCGCCCAAGAAGTCGAGCTCGATCACGAACGCCGTGCCGACGACGATGCCGCCTTGCGATTCCACCAGCGCGACCTTGGCGGCGCTCGTGCCGCCGGTCGCCAACAGGTCATCGTGCACCAACACGCGCTGACCGGGGCGGATTGCCCCGCGCTGGATCTCCAGCCGGTCCGTGCCGTATTCGAGCGCATAGTCGTGCCCAATCGTCTCGCCCGGAAGCTTGCCGGGCTTGCGGGCGGCGACGAATCCCGCGCCAAGCGCCCGAGCGATCCCTCCGCCCAGGATGAACCCGCGGGACTCCGCTCCGAGCACAAGGTCAACGGCACGCGGACGGGCCCATTCGGAAATCCGGTCGATCACGTAGTTGAGCGCCGCTGGGTCGGCAAACAGCGGCATCAGGTCATAGAAGACGATCCCGGGCTTCGGATGGTCCGGGACGCGCCCGATGACCGCGTCGAGATCCATCAAGTGACCGGCTGCACCAAGCTGCGCAATTCGGCAACGAGCATCAGGTGACGTAGGTGCGACACGAGGCCGGCAAGCTCCTCGAGCACGGCGAATGCCTCGGTGCGCCGGTCGGGGTTGCGCGAACGCAGTCCGCTCGCGAGCAGCTGCTCGAGCAGCCCCGCCTCCCGCTCGGCCGCGGTACGGAACAACCGCAGGTGGCGTGGCTGGACGCCGTACTGCGCCAGCTCGGCCGCCGACTGGACGACCTCGAGCGCGACCTCGTCGAAGCCCCCGTCCGTGTTGATGAGCCCGTACTCCTCGAGCTCACGGACCAACACCGGCGAGGCGCCGGTCCGCTCCAGCAGCTCATCCAGGTTGTAGCGCCGGCTCGGTGCGGGCTCGGACAATCTCGCGCGCTTGATCTGCTTGGCCTGCGATGCGGCGCTGAAACTGACCGACGCGTGCGACTCCAACTCCTGGCGGATGACCCGCAGCGGCAGGAACTCATCGCGCTGCAGGCGCAAGATAGTGCGCAGTCGTTCGAGATCGTCCGGTGAGAACAGCCGGTAGCCGCCCGGCGTCCGCTTGGGCGACACGAGCTTCTGGTCCTCGAGGTACCGGATCTTCGAGATCGAAATACTCGGAAAGTCCGCCTTGAGGGCGTCGCAGACCGCGCCGATCGACAGCGTGGCGTTGTCCTGAGCGGGAGTTTCGGTGCGTTCGGGAGCGGTCGTCATGGGTTCAGCAACACCAGTCGGAACTTGCCGATTTGCACCTCGTCGCCGTTCTGCAGGCGCTCCTCGTCATGGATCCGGCGGCGATTGACGTACGTGCCGTTGAGGCTCCCGAGGTCGCGCAGGACAAGCCCCTCGACCCGATGCTCAATCTGCGAGTGGTGCCGGCTGACGGTGATGTCGTCGAGAAAGATGTCCGAGTCGGGCGCGCGGCCGATGCTCACGATGCCCGTGCGGGGAATCGGGAATGCGACACCGGGCGGCCCGCCGGAACGCACGGCGAGCACCGGCCCGTCCAGTCCCGCCGGGTCACCGAATCCGAGCGCGGGTCCCTCGCCGAGCGCGAATGGGCCGGTGCTCTCGAGCGTGACGCCGTCCGGGTGCAGCGGAGCGCCGCAGTTGCTGCAAAAGCGGTGGTTGGGACTCTGCTGCTGATCGCATTCGGGGCAACGCACGCGGCTCAGCCTGGTCCGTCAGGATCCTCTTGCAGGCGCTCCACATCCGGGAGACGTCCGGCAAGGATCCGCGCCAGCGCGTCAACGTCGACCACCGAGAGCGCACCCTCGTCCTTGGCCGTCAGCCGTCGCACCAGTTCTTGGCGCAGCATGTCGATTCGTCCGTGAAGCACGCGCCGCTGCATCGAGACCTCACGCTCAGCTTGAGTCAGATCGTCGATCAGCTGCTTGAGCTCGGCGTCGGGCAGCGCGGCGAGGTCGGGAAGCGGTTCCAACTCCATCTGGTGACTCCTTAAGGGTGGCCGACCGACAGCATAGCGCCCCAACGACCGAACCCTCAACTTTGGGTTGAGATACCTCTCCCCCGGAGCGCCACGAGAGCGGTGCGGACGTAGTGGATGAAGCTGGCGATCGACAGCACGACCGCGACCCAGAACAGCACATTGATCCAGACCGCGGTACTCAACAACGCGAGCCCGACCGCCGTCATCACCAAGAACGACGACACTTTCCCGAACAGGTCGACGCGCGGGTCGATGCCGGAGTTGCGCATCATCACGACCCCGATCATGAGCGTGGCGTCCCGGATCAGGATGATGAGCGGTCCCACCGGCCCCATCCGGCCGATCGCGATCAGCCCGATGAGCCCGACCGCCACCAACAGGCGGTCGGCAAACGGATCGGCGATGCGGCCAAATGTCGTCTCGGCATCGAGCGCGCGCGCCAAGCGCCCATCGATGAAGTCGGTCACAGCCACCGCGGCGAACGTCCAGGCGGCCATCGCGCTCGTCGGGCCACCGTCATAGGCGAGCATCCAGATGATCAGCGGCAGCGCGAGCAGGCGGCCCACCGTCAGCGCGTTGGGCACCCAGTGGAACCGACGGGCGGTTTGTGGACTTACCCGCATGAAATCAAGTCGGGGCGAGAGGATTTGAACCTCCGACCGCCCGGCCCCCAGCCGGGTGCGCTACCAGACTGCGCCACGCCCCGTGGTGCCGCCTCAGGTTACCACAGGGCACCGGTACGACCCACCGCACGCGCCGCCCCACGGCTGCCATACACGACCGCTCACCGCACCTGGCCGAGCAACGCGACGATCGCCGCGGCGGCGCCATGCAGCGGCACATCGTTGCGCTCCCGCCCCCGCCGCATCTGCACCTCGAGCGGCCCATCGGGCAGGGTGCGCTTGCCGATAGTGACTCGGATTGGACATCCCAGCAGTTCGGCCTCCACGAACTTCTCCCCAGGCTTCGTGCCGTCCCGGTCGTCGAGCAGCACCGCGAGGCCAGCGTCCGAGAGCTGGGCATATAGCGCATCGGCGAAGGCCGCTTGTGGGCTCGCCGCCTCGCCCACGAGCACGATATGGACGTCGAACGGAGCCAGCGCCTTCGGCCAGACGATGCCGGCGTCGTCATGTGACTGCTCGATGGCCGCGGCCAAGACCCGCGCCGGCCCGATCCCGTACGAACCCATGACGATGGACCGCTCCTGGCCGTCGGCGGCGAGATACGTGGCACCGAGCGGGTCGGAGTACTTGGTTCCCAGCTTGAAGATGTTGCCGATCTCGATCACCGGCTCGAGCTCCAGCGGCTCGCCGGACACCGGACACCCCTCCCCTGCGAGTACCGTCCGAATGTCGGCGAGCTCCGCGTCAAAATCACGTCCGAGTACCACACCGCGCAGATGCTCGCCGTCGCGGTTGGCCCCGGTCACGTAGTGCCCGGTGGCGATCGTCGCGTCGGCGACGATCCGCACGCCCTCGACGCCCACCGGCCCGAGCGAGCCGGGGCCGGCGCCGAACCACGCGCGAATCTCATCCGGCTGGGCGGGGCGATGGCGCCCGACGACGTGACTGAGCTTCTTCTCATGGAGCGCATGCGCGCCGCGCACGAGCGCAAGGACGGGTCCGTCGTCGCTCACGACCACGACGCTCTTGCACAGGCGCCCGGCCGGAAGGCCCGTGAACACGGCAAGCTCGTCGATCGTCCCGATGCCCGGCGTCGCAAACGCCTCGGCCGACGAGGGTGTCGGCCCGAAGTCCGGATCGATGGCGACCGAGGTTGCCAACTCCACGTTGGCGGCGTACGCGCCCGAGGGTGCGCGGGCGATGGTGTCCTCGCCGGCGGGGCTGGGCGCCATGAACTCGTGCGCGCCCATCCCACCCATCATGCCGACATCGGATTCGACCATGTACCACTCGAGCCCACAACGATCGAAGATGCGTGCGTATGCCTCGGCGTGGGCTTCGTACGAGCGTGCGAGCCCGGCCTCGTCGGCGTCGAGTGAGTACGAGTCTTTCATCGTGAACTCGCGCACCCGCAGGATGCCGCTCTTGGGACGCGGTTCGTCGCGGAGCTTGGTCTGGAACTGGTACCAGCTCTGCGGTAGGTCGCGATAGGAGCGGATCTCCCGCGCGGCGTGCCAGGTGATGATCTCCTCGTGGGTCATCCCGAGCACCATCGCCCGACCACCACGGTCCTCGAGCCGGAACTGCTCGTCGAGCCCGTAGCGCCCGGTGGCCTCCCAGATCTCGGCGGGGTGCATCACCGGCAGCTGGAACTCCTGCGCGCCGATCCGGTCCATTTCCTCACGGATGACGGCCGTCACGCGGTGCACTGAGCGCAATCCAAACGGCAGGAAGCTGTACAGGCCCGACGCGAGCTGACGCACGAGTCCGGCGCGGACCATGAGCTTGTGGCTGATCGCCTCGGCATCGGCGGGCGCGTCACGCAGTGTCGGCCAGAAGCGGCCGGACAAACGCACCGATCCGCCGCGCGGGGCGACCGGCATGCGCCACGTGTGTGTGGAGTCGTCGCTCATGACGCCGCACCCTACCGCGCGCGGATCGCTACCACCGGACTACGCCGCAGAGATCGCCGATCCGACCCGAGGATAGTGGTCCTCCACGTACGTCTCGACCATGGCGATGAACTCCTCGGCCAAGTCGTCGCCGTCGAGCGTGCGCACCTTCTCACCGTCGATATACACAGGGGCACGCGGGGACTCGCCCGTGCCGGGCAGGCTGATGCCGATGTCCGCCGCGCGACTCTCACCGGGACCGTTGACGATGCACCCCATGACCGCGACCGTTAGGTCGGCGACGCCGGGCCGCTCGGCTGCCCAGACCTCCATGCGCGCCGCCAGGTGCGTCTCGATCTGCTGGGCCAGCTCTTGGAAGACCGTGCTCGTCGTGCGACCACAGCCCGGACACGCGGTGACCTGCGGGCGAAACTGGCGCAGCCCCATCGCCTGCAGTAGCTCGCAGCACACGCGGACTTCCAGCGTGCGGTCCGCGCCGGGATCCGGCGTCAGGCTCGCGCGAATCGTGTCGCCGATGCCTTGCTGAAGTAGTACCGCCAAGGCCGCCGAGCTGGCGACGATACCTTTGCTAGACATCCCAGCTTCGGTCAGGCCGAGGTGCAGCGGGTAGTCGCAGCGCGCCGCGAGATCCTGGTACACCCCCACCATTTCCTGCAGGCGGCTCGCCTTGCACGACAGGACGATCTTGTCGTGGGCGAGACCGAGCTCCTCGGCCGCCTCGGCAGACGACAGGGCACTGGCGATCATCGCCTCGCGCACGACGATCTCCGCTGATTGGGGATCCGGGCGCCGCGCATTCAGGTCCATCAGCTCATCGAGCAACTCGGGATCCAACGAGCCGAAGTTCACCCCGATGCGCACCGGGCGATCGAATTCAATGGCGATCCGCACGATGTCGGCGAAGTTGGCATCGTGACGCGCGCCGCGCCCAACGTTGCCGGGGTTGATCCGGTACTTGGCCAGGGCGTCGGCGCAGTCCGGGAACTCGCGCAGCAGCGTGTGACCGTTGTAGTGAAAATCGCCTACGAGCGGTACATCGATGCCGTGCATCTCGTCCAAGCGCGCCCGGATCTCGGCGACCTTGGCCGCACTCGCCCGATTGTTGACGGTAATTCGCACGATCTCGGACCCGGCACGGGCAAGGGCGGCGACCTGTTCGGCGGTGCCGATGGCGTCGGCCGTATCGGTGTTGGTCATCGACTGAACGACCACCGGGGCGCCGCCGCCCATGGTGATCGTGCCGATTCGGCAGGCCACGCTCGTGCGTCTGGACCAATCGCTCATGACCGCAAGAGCCTACTTCCCGCCGAGGACTGTGCCATTGGCGATGTTCAAGACATCCTTCTGGACCACGACGAAGAACAGCACGACCATCAGCGCGATGCCGATCACCGCCGCACGCTCGTACGCGGCGGCCGGCAGCGACCGTCCCCTGATGCGCTCGATGACGGCGAACAGGATGTGCCCGCCATCCAGCGGCGGCATCGGGATCAGGTTGAATAGGGCCAGCGCAAGACTCAGCACGCCGGTGAACGCGAGCACGGTCGCCAGACCGCGCGAGGCGACCTCGGTATAGACGGCGCCGACACCGACGACGCTCTGGACCTGTGTCGGTGTCTGGAAGATGCGGGTGCCGGTCTCGTGGACGACCCACCAGGTGTATTGGGTGCCCTTGGAAACGCCGGCCAGCGGGCCCGCGCGCTCGGTCGCGTATCCGAAGCCCACGCCAAGGTGACCGATGCACCCGGTCTGGGTCGCCGGGTCGCAGGCGGCGCCGCTGGCCTTCACGGACTTCAGCCGCACCGTGCGGGTGATGTCCGCGCCGGAGTGGGCGTAGGTCACCGTGACGAGACCGTTCGGGTGGGAGGTCAGGATCTTCCGGAACGCATCGGGATTCGTGCTGGATTGACCGTTCACGGCAACCAGCGTGTCACCCGGCCGCATTCCCGCCACGCCGGCCGGCGAGGACACCTCGATTTGGGCCAAGCGCGTGGTCGGCGCGCCGCCGTTCGGGATACCGACCCAGTACATCACCGTGAAACACACAATGGCCACGAGGATGTTCACCGCCGGACCGGCGGCGATCGTCGCGATCTTGCGCCACATCGTGGCCGAGTAGTACGCCCGCGGCACGAGCGCATCCGGGATTTCCTCATCCCTGCTCATGCCGCTGATCTTCACGTAGCCGCCGACCGGAATCCATCCGACTCGATACTCGGTTTCCCCTCGCTGGAAACGCGCCAGCGATCGCCCGAAGAAGATCGAAAACCGCTCGACCCGCATGCCGCACCATTTGGCGACCACCATGTGGCCGGCCTCGTGGACGAGCACGAGGAAGATCAGGATGCCGATGAACTGGAGGATGTAGACGCCGGTCGTCACCGGGCAGCCCCCACCAGCGCCTCATCTACGGCCGCGCGAGCGGCCCGGTCGGCGCCCAGCACCGCCTCAAGGTCGTTGCCCGGACCAGCGGCCACGGTCTCCAGCGCGGACGCCACGAGAGCGGCTATGTCCAGAAATCCGATGCGCCCGTCAAGGAACGCCGCGACGGCGACTTCGTTGGCCGCATTTAGCACGGCGGGCGCCGTGCCACCCGCCAGCCCCGCCGCGCGGGCCAGGCCCAAACACCGGAAGGTCTGGTCGTCGGGCTCCATGAACTCAAGGGTACGCCCGGTCAATGGCATCTGGCTGTGTTGCGGGGGCGCGTCCGGCCATCGCAGGCCGAAGCCGATCGGCACACGCATGTCCGGCGGACCCAAGTGGGCCATCACCGACCCGTCGTCCAGGCGGATCATCCCGTGGACGACCGACTGAGGATGGACGACGACCTCGATCCGCTCGTATCCGACGTCAAACAGGTGGTGGGCCTCGATGACCTCGAGGCCCTTGTTCATCAGCGTCGCGGAATCGACAGTGATCTTGGCACCCATCGACCACGTCGGATGCGCCAGCGCATCGCGGGCCGTGACATGGGCGAGCTCGGCCATGGTCCGACCGCGGAACGGCCCGCCGGACGCAGTCAGGATGATCGCCGGCACGCGCTCCGGCGGCACCGCTGCCAACAGCTGAAAGAGCGCCGAATGTTCGGAATCGACGGGGATCAGCGCAGCTCCAGTCCGCGCCTGCACCTCGGCCACCAGCGCTCCGCCGGCAACGAGCGTTTCCTTGTTGGCCAGTGCGACCGGAATCCCGCGTGCGAGCGTCGCCAAGGTCGGCTGCAGACCCGCCGCACCGACGAGCCCGTTGAGCACCAGATCCGGCTTGGACGCGTCGATCAGCTCCGCGAGGTCGTCGGTCGCCGGCAGGCTTCCGCCGCCCGCGGCGCAGACCGTATCCCGGATGCCCCGCGCATGCGCCTGGGCCTCCATCTCATGCCGTCGGGTCCTACACGCGAGCCCACACGCCACCAGGTCCGGGCACGCGTCGATCACCTCGAGCGCCTGGACGCCGATTGAGCCGGTCGAGCCGAGTACGAGAATGCGCCGCACGACGAATCAGTGTAGCGGGGGCACGCGCGACGCCTTGCCGCTGCGGTTACCGCGCCGCGTCCCGGCTAGTCGACGAGCGCCTGCGCGGTCTCGCAGAAGGCGGCGACAAGCGCGACGGATGCGTCGAGATCCTCGGGGTCGAGCGTCTCCACCGACTGATGGACGTAGCGCGTCGGGATCGACACGCAGCCGGCGACCGCGCCGTCACCGGAGAGCTGGAGCTCCCGGGTGTCGGTCCCGCCGCGCGGCATGATCTCCAGCTGATGGGCGATCCCGCGCTCGGCAGCCACCGCGAGCAGGTGCTCAACCACACGTGCGGGGACGATCACGCTGGTGTCATAGACCTTGATGGCCGCCCCGCCGCCGATGGTACTCACGTGTTGATGTGCCGCGGTCCCCGGGCCGTCGTTGGCGAGTGTGATGTCCATCGCCAGCGCCAGCTGCGGCCGGATGCGCGCGGCGGCCACACGCGCTCCTCGTAGGCCAACTTCTTCCTGGACCGCAGCAACCGCGAAGATCTCGCACTCGTGCGGACCGAGCGCCCGCATCGCCTCGATGAGCACGTACAGACCAGCCCGGTTATCCAGGCTCTTGCTGGTGACCAGGTTGCCCAGGCGCGCCAGCTCGCGCTCGCGGGTGACGACGTCGCCGGGACGCACGAGCTCACGCACCCGCTCCGCCGAGAGCCCGACATCGACGTAGAAGTCCTCGAGCTTCGGGGGGCGCTTGCGGTCCTCCTCGCTCATGAGATGAACGGCAGTCGTGCCCATGACCCCCAGCAGGTCCTCGCGTCCGTGGACGATGACCCGCTGAGCGGTCAGCGTCTTGGCATCAAAGCCGCCGAGCGGCAACACCCGCAGGAACCCCGAGTCCTCGATGTGCTGCACCATGAACGAGATCTCGTCCATGTGAGCGCACAGCATCAGCCGGGGGCCGCTGCCGGCCTTGCGGGCCACGAAGTTGCCCAGCGGGTCCGTCCAGCACTCGTCGGCGAGCGGACGGAGCTCACGTTCCACGACGGTCCGAATCGGCGCTTCGTGTCCGGGTGCCCCGGGGGTTCGGCACAGCTCGGCAAGCAGATCGAAATTCACGCGGCCCACGGTACAGGTCGCCGGAGGGGGGCATTCGTTTGTATGCTTATGATGATGTCGCTTACGAGTCGTTCACGCGTCTGATGCCGACCCCTCCGGCAATCGAACCCCTCACGGTCGAATCGCTGCTGAGCTGGCGCTTGGTCGTGGCCGGACGCCTCGTGAGAACGATGGCCGACGCCAACCTGGACGCCCAGGCCGGTGGCGCACCGGCCCTCGGTGCGCTCCTGCGCCTCGCCGATGAAGACGGCATCAGCCAGGCCGAACTCGCCCGCCGCCAGCGGGTCGAATCGCCGAGCATGTGCCGTATGGTCGAC
>Ga0307372_10004257_pt1 | contig 22288 bp, 15 predicted proteins | sample OX1MG_FD_202533 | JGI IMG/M metagenome (GOLD analysis project Ga0307372, IMG submission 202533) | Soil microbial communities from Risofladan, Vaasa, Finland - OX-1 | ecosystem: Environmental > Terrestrial > Soil > Coastal area > Acid sulfate soil | place: Finland: Risofladan, Vaasa | collected...
AGATTAATCAGAAATTTAAATCAGAATTATCAACATTACTTACACTAAAATTCCAATTCTTTGATGATAAAGATTCACTAATTTACGCCTTGTGAAGTATAGATTTATAATTCAATTCGGCTTCGGAACAAATTAAATCCTCTATAATTAATAAAATATGAGCAAATCAAAAACTACCCCCCAAGATTATCAAATTGAAGATACTTCATGGCGGGTAGCTAAATTAATAATGGGAAATACAAAATTGAGTAATTTATGGAACGGAATAAAGTGACAAAAGAATTTATTTTGTTTACTTCTAATAATTTTCCAACCGGCGGACCAGGCGCTACCTACGTACATTTATTCTGTAAAGGGATTAAAGAAAATGCAGGCAAAATATCTGTTTATTTATTTAAAGGACATACTTATAAGAAATATAAAAATCATAATGGTAGAAAAAGTCATACCGGAGAGGGCATTAAATACACTTATCTGGGAGTTTCTAACCGATCTGAAAATAAGATTTTAAAGATATTTGAAGATATCCTTTCAATTTTACGAACATTTGGTTTAATGGTCAGACTCATTTTTAGGAGGAAGAAAATAACTATTTTCGTTTATTCCAATGACCTTTTGTTTAATGCCCCGGTTTATTTTTTTTCAAAACTATTCGGCATAGAAATAATTTCATTCGTACCTGAATATCTTGAAAACGAAGAATTTAAAAGTTTAAGTTTCATTCAAAAATTAACATCATATTCATTTTTGATAAACTATAATTTTCTAAATAAACTATCCAATAAATTGATTGTATTCAGTAATTTTTTAAGAATTGAATATATTAACAAAGGTTACGATGGACAAAACATAGTAGTTCAGCCTAATCTTACTGATTTAAGTGGATGGTATGATCCCCAAAAAATTGAATATACTATCGGATACGCCGGTACCCCTTCAATAAAGGATGGCGTAAATGATTTATTGTCTGCTGTAAAAATTTTAAAAGACAAAGCAGTTATTGTAAAGGTTCTGATTGTTGGAGATTCCACTGGTAACACCAGCTTAATTCCTTTTTTGCAAAAACAATGTGAAGAACTTGAAATTATTAAGCAGGTAACTTTTACAGGCCTTGTAACACAGGAAAAAGTTAAGGAGTATTTAAACAGTTGCGAAATCCTGACAGTAACACGCCCTGATACGAAACAAACTAAAGCAGGTTTTCCAACCAAACTCGGTGAATACATGGCTTGTAAAAAAGTAGTTCTTGCAACTAAGTTTGGGGATATTGAAAACTATTTTACTGATAAATTGGAAATCGTTTTGGCTGAACCCGCTAGCCCTTCTTCAATAGCTAAAAATATTTTGTGGATTTTAAATAATTTAGAAAAATCGGCAATAATCGCAGAAAATGGATTTGAAAAAGCAAATGAATTGCTTAATTATAATATGGGAGTAAAAAAAATCATGAATTTTTTAAACTAAAAAGAGATTAGAATCGGGGCAAGCGTTTGGTGATTGGGTCTTATTGGAAAACCATAAATAAGTTAATCATGTGTGGTATCATTGGTATTTTACATTTTGATCAAGACAGGAAAGCGGATCAGGCAATTATAAAAAAAATGGCTGACACTATATCGTATCGGGGACCTGATGGTGAAGGCTATTATGTAAATCGTAATCTGGCTTTTGGGCATCGGAGACTCTCTATTATAGATCTCAACACAGGCGGTCAGCCAATGTTTAGTGAAGATAAATCCCTGGTATTAATATTTAATGGGGAAATTTACAATTACATTGAATTAAGGGAAGAATTAAGGAAAGCAGGTCATAAGTTTAAAACCACTTCCGATTCTGAGGTTATTATTAAGGCTTACCAACAATGGGGTATTGATTGCCAAAATAAATTTAATGGCATGTGGGCTTTTGCTTTGTGGGACGACCATAAACAGCAGCTTTTGTTATCTCGTGACAGGATTGGGGAAAAGCCTTTGCATTACGCCGTATTTGACAATACTTTGATTTTTGGCTCAGAAATAAAGACCATCCTGGCCTTTGGTATGCCTAAAATCCCCAATATAGAACTTCTCGAAATCTATCTCTCGCTGAGTTATATTCCAGCCCCTTTCACTTTTTACAAAAACATTCATAAGCTTAAGGCTGGGTGCTGCCTGATTATTCAAAATAAAAAAGTAAAAGAACATCAATACTGGGATTTGCCTGAGATTGACGAAAGCAATTTGAAATCTAATAAAAAAGAAATATTTGAGAATTTTGAAAACTTATTTAACGATTCCGTAAAAATTAGAATGCGAAGTGATGCACCTTATGGGGCATTCCTTAGTGGTGGGCTTGATTCTTCTTCTATTGTAGCTTTAATGTCTGAAATTAGTTCCATTCCTATCGAAACATTTACAATTGGTTTTAAAGAAAAATTTTTTGATGAACGTCATTTGGCAAACCTTGTTGCCAATAAATTTCACACAAGTCATCATGAATATCTTGTGGAGCCTGAAACTTTCGATTCGTCATTCGATAATATTACCTTTCATTATGATGAACCTTTCGGCGACTCGTCAGCAATCCCCACCGGCCATGTTTCAAAATTTGCTGCGTCAAAAGTAAAAATGGTTCTAACAGGCGATGGCGGCGATGAAGTTCTCTCAGGTTATACAATTTATCAGGGTGAAAAGTTTGCCTCTCAATATAATAAATTGCCAAAATGGACACAAACTGGGATTCCCTCACTTTTATCAATAATATCGAAACCCGTAAAGGGTAATGCCCGTTACAAACTAAACCGTGCCAGGGAAGTTTGTGATTCTTCAACCTTAAATTTTCAGAACCGTTTTTTATCAAAGGCTGCGTGTGCTGACTTAACAACTATAAAACAAATAGTCCAAAATGAAAGGGTATATCCTATTGAAGAATTTTTAGCGGACTTTATGTTAAAATGCACCTACAAAGATTCTTTTTATCAATTAATGTACCTCAATCTCAAGTTATCCTTACCTGATGATATGCTTACAAAAGTAGATCGCATGAGCATGGCGTATTCACTTGAAACAAGAACCCCTTTTTTAGATTTTAGACTAATAGAATATATGGCTCATGTTCATAAACAAGTCAAAATGAAGAATTATGAGCGTAAAACAATTTTACGAAATACTATAGGGAATAAACTTCCCAAGCCTTTATTAATGGCTCCCAAAAAAGGGTTTGGGCCTCCACTAAGAGAATGGTTTAAAGGAAATTCTTTTTCAGAAAAACTAAATAGTTTAGAAACGACTCCTTTTTTAAACAATAAAGTCATTCGTGAAATCATTCAAAAGAATAAATCCGGAAAGAATGATTATGGAAATTTTATTTGGATGTTACTGATTTTAAACAAAAAAATAAGTGAAATATGATTATAAATATTTTATTGTTATTTGAGTCAAAAGCAAAAATCACAATATGGGTAAATTAATTAAATTGAATATCTAAAAATGACTGAACAGAAAAAAATCCTTTTAATTGATTTCTGTAATTTCGAGGATTATCCCATTGGAGGACACCTTTCTTTTGCTAAAAATCTAATGCTGGCTTTCAAAAATGATTTGGCATTAATTGGAATTACTACTAATGAAAAGGATCCTTTAGGTCAATGGTTTAAAAAAGATATTCATGATGTTTTATACGATTTTTTCGCCTTGGCAAGATACAAAAAATCAAAAACAAAACATGTATTGCCGGATAGATTGGTCTGCTACATACTTACAAATTATTATAAAAAACGTATATTAAGTTGTAATATAAAGAATGTCTTTATTCAGAGGCATGACATTTTATTAGCTATCAAAGGTTTCGGTTTTGAGAATGTTTGCTATCGTTTCGGCGGTTTAGAAAATCCATTAGAATTCTCAAAGTATAGGTACGCTAAACACATTGCAGCTTTTTTTGATAAAAAATTTTTTTCATGTTTTACTGGTGTAAAATTAATCTTAGCTTCTGGAGATAAAAATTCCATAAAGCAAATGACGATAAGTAGTAAAGGACATATAAATAGTAAATCTGTTTACATGTTTCCGACAAGGATTAATGATCAAATTTTCATGCCATTGAATAAATCAGAAGCCCGAAAAAAATTAAATATTGGCGAATCTGATCTTATTGTTTCTACCACTGGTAGGTTAAGCTCGATAAAGGGATGGAGGTTTATGATTGATTGTTACATTGAGTTTGAAAAGAGAAACCCCAATAGCTCATTTTATTTTATAGGAGAGGGGGAAGATTATGATAAAATAAACGATTTCATTTCTTCCAGGGGTTTACAGTCAAAGATCAAATTAATTGGTAAAAAAAATCCAGCAGAGGTCGCACTTCTCTTAAATGCATCTGATTTATATATAATGGGGTCACACAAGGAAGGGTGGTCCACAACACTGGTAGAAGCCCTTGCTTGCGGAGTTCCCATTTGTACAACAAATTTCAGTAGTGCCAAAGAAATTGTTAGTGAGGGGATTACAGGGTATGTTGTAGAAGATCGTAATATTGAAGTTTTTAGCAATAAAATGGAAGATTCATTAAAACTTAATAGAGCCGGACTTCCAATTTCTGCCCAAATAAAAAGGTATGCTGTTTCTGAACTCAGGGCTGATCTTTTAAGTCTTTGGAGCTTAATGTAAATGCGTTTCCTGTTAACAAAATTCAATTAGTATGTCATTCATGGAAGATACCAAATTTTCAAAAAGAGATCAATCAAATAGGTCTCAAAAAAGGATTCTATTTTTAAGCACATTAACACCACCTTATTATGGCGCTTCCTTGTCAAGTGAAATGTGTCTCAATATTTTGAAAGAAGAAAAAAACTTTGACATCAGAAATATCAAATTAAATTATTCTAAAGAAATGTCAGACGTGGGCAAACTCAATCTAAAAAAAATATATGGATTCTTTCAGATAAGCAGGCAGATAAAAAAAAATCTAAAACAATTTAATCCAGAGATTATATATTTCGTACCTGCTGTAACAGGATTTGGTTTAATAAGAGATTACTGTTTCTTGCGAATTATAAGATTAAAAAAAAGAGGGCGCTTAATTTTACATATTAGAGGGCAATTCAAAAAAAAAGATTGGAATAACCCATTTAAAAGAAAGTTAATAAAACAACTTTTGAAATGTGATAAAGTGATTGTTTTAGGCCCGGAACTTATAAAGAATCTAAACAATTTAATTAAAAAAGAAAATATCTACATTCTCCCAAATGCAATTGTTAATACATTAAAAGATAATGAGTTCGAAAAAATAAAAATGAATAAAAAAATAAAAAAGATACTAAGACTGCTATTTCTTTCTAATATGCAAGAATCTAAAGGTTGGTTTAAAGTATTGGAAGCTTCCAAAATACTTCGTGATTCCGGAATAGAATTTGAATGTCATTTCGTAGGCAAATGGTCAACAAGGAGGGATGAAAAAAGATTTTACAACTATGTTGAAGAACATAATCTCTCTAAAATAGTCAATTACCATGGCCAATTATTAAGCAGAGAGAAAAATGATATTTTATCAAAAACTGATATACTTATTTACCCAACTGAATATGACGCCTTCGGTAGAGTAATTATAGAAGCAATGGAATATGGAATAGTTACTATCTCTAACAAGGAAGGCACGATTCCTTCAATAATTAAGCATGGTAAAACGGGATATGTTCTTGACAACAATACCGCTACTGAAATATGCGAATATATAAAGAGACTTTTGGATAATTCCTTAAGATGTGATATGAGTATTAATAGTAGAAAACGCTTTTTAGAGAAATTTACCATTGAAACATACAGAAATGATTTTACTGCTATCTTTCATGAGAACTAATTCCTTAATATATTGAACTTGCAAATAACTAGTAATTACTTCCGCTAATTACTTTCACAATAGATTTGACAGATGATCCCCATTAATAATACACTAAAAGCTGCATTAGCAAAAGAAATTGTTGCAATGTGATTTTCAAAGCCCATAAAGGAGTTCGAAAAGTGACTTTTATGACCGTTTAGAATTTTACATAATAAAGTGATCATCAAGATTCAACCCACTAATAAGCTAAAACTAACAAGACAGATTTGAATATTAAAGTAATTACAAAACTACTTTCCACAATATTTTCTATGAAAATTAATAATACTAATAAATCTTTGAAAAATCATAATCTGGCATATGTCGTAACAAGATCTTAAATTGCACTTCTTCTGTGAAGAGCTATTCTCGCTATAATTCAGAAAAACTAAAAGAGTTGGTAAAAGTAGATTTTCTTGGTGTAATTGAAGCTGTGGATGCCGGACAAAAAATTATCTTGAACCAAAAATTTAAAGAAGATACCATCAATCAAATAATTGACGAAGACATTTATTCGTGTTGGGAATCAATCTTGCATATGCCTATTGCGCTTCAATAGTATCATTTGTTGAAGAGAGGATTCCATTTATAGATCACAAGTTAAAAATAAAAGGTATAATAGATTTATGGGGGAATTTGGATTGAACAAGATTAAATATATTTAAAAAAGTTCTACCCAATTTCTGATTTAAAAAATACGTATAATATAAATAGAATTAGTTTTAGGCACAAACGTCCATGAAAGAAATAAAGATCTTTAACATAAAAGTTCATCCTTTTACCAAAAAGGAATTTCTAAATATAATTGAGTCTAATTTGAAAAATGGCAATCGAATTATACAAAATGGTATAAATGCGGCTTCTATAAATGGGCTTTCAAAAAACAAAGAATTAATTCACGCTTATAATAATTCTGATTTAATGAATATTGATGGAATGTCCATTGTGTGGGCATTGCGTTTCTTAGGCTATTCAATTCCGGAGAGAGTTGCCTGCCCTGATTTAGCAAATGATATTTTAGCGTTGGCTGAAAGAGAAAATTATAGCATTTTTCTTTTTGGAGCAAAGGAAACAAGTTTATCACAATCTGTCAAAAACCTTTCTGCAGATTTTCCAAAACTAAATATAGCGGGTCATCGTAATGGATATTATCAAACAAAAGATGAATATGCAATTGTAGAAATGATTAATGATTCAATGCCTGATATTCTTTTGTTAGGTATGCCATCCCCACAAAAAGAACTTTTTGTTGAAAAATATAAAGATAAACTTCAGGTAAAATATTTTTTTGGAGTGGGTGGTTTCTTTGATATACTTTCAGGAAAGACAAAACGAGCACCTCTCTGGATGCAAAAAACAGGTTTAGAATGGATATACCGTTTTATGCAAGAACCGAAGCGTATGTGGTACCGTTATATGGTTGGGAATATTAAATTTATTGGTTTGGTTATAAAGGAGAAATGGAAAGGTAAGAATTAATAAAATTAAAGTAAAAAAAGAAAAAGAGATGGAGAGAATAAGAAAATCTTTTACAATCGGAGGAAAACATTAAATAAGAATATACTTTTAAATAAATTATTTACGTTTTTCAATCGCTGAAATAAAATCAGCTTGATGTAAGTGTCTTACCCTTAAAAAAAATCATTGAACCGCCAGTTTGACCGATACCTGCAAATAACTCTTATAGTTTTAGATTTAATTATGTTGAATCTGGTATTCTTCCTTTGCCAGATTATTTTTGCAGAAAGTATTCGCTACAATACATCAAACGCGTATTTTAGATATTTAACTTTTGCCAATTCATCGTGGTTACTACTTTCTTTCTTTTTAAGAACTTATGCTTTATCCAATATTTTAAAATTTGAAAATTTCACAAAAAGAACGATTCAGGCATATTTAGTATGGATTATCCTGGTTTTATTTTATTTATTTTTTTATCGAGAATTATCAATCTCCAGGTTTTTCATTTTAAGTACAACAGGAGGTTTTGGATTAGCATTATTTTTAAACAGGTTTATTTACCTGGGAATATTCAGGTATTTCAGGAATAGCGATTTGCTTATTAAGAAAGTACTCATACTTGGATACAACGATACTGCAAAAAAACTAACCAACTATTTCGAACAGGATGGCCTCAACATGCAAATATTAGGGTATATAGAAGATGACAACAACATTTCCGAACTATCCCATTATCCAGTATTAGCCAATATTTCTGAAACTCTGCGGATCGCAAAAGAAATGGAAGTGGAAGAGATATTTTCAACCATTACCCCTGAACAAAACAAGATTATCTATGATTTGATGTATCAATCTGAAAAAGAATGTATCAGATTCAGAATCGTCCCCAACCTTTCAATATTTATTACCCGGGAAGTACACATAGAGTATTTTGGGGATTTACCTGTTTTATCTTTACGCAAAGAACCTCTTGATGATGTTGGAAACAGAATCAAGAAAAGAGCGCTTGATATAACAGCGAGCTTATTGGTAACTATTTTTATTTTATCCTGGATGATCCCAATAATTGGCTTGATCATATTACTAGAATCCGGAAGGCCTATTTTCTTTAAACAACTTCGTACCGGAAAAAATAAAAAGCCTTTTTATTGTATCAAATTCAGAAGTATGAAATCTAATAAAGATGCCGATTTAAAACAAGCGACTCAACACGATAACAGGATAACTTCTTTTGGAAGATTTCTTCGGGAAAGCAGTCTTGACGAATTTCCGCAATTTATCAATGTACTGCGTGGTGAAATGAGTATAGTGGGGCCAAGGCCCCACATGATAAAACACACAACCGATTATTCAAAAGTAGTAGATGAATATATGGTTCGCCAATTTATAAAACCCGGCATTACAGGATGGGCGCAGATCAACGGATACAGAGGTGAAATTACCAACTCTGAACAAATAAAAATGAGAGTTAATAAAGATTTATGGTATTTGGAGAACTGGACTCTATGGCTTGATTTAAAAATTCTTTTTTTGACTATATATTATATTTTTAAAGGTGATGCAAAAGCTTATTAAGATCATTGCATTTTTCTATTATAAATTTCAATCCATGATATGTCAACTCCCTGTTTTACCTAACTGTAATTTTAATACCTATCACCAAATAAAACCAGACTTGTATTCATTAAAATATTGCAAATAGTTTTTTAGAATACCAGATTTATATTTTCATGAGACAATAAATAATATGTGTGGTATAGTAGGAATAATTAATAAAACCGGAAAAGAGGTAGCTTACCCTATTTTAAAAAAGATGGCAGATACCATTCACCACCGTGGTCCTGATGAAGATGGGCTAATGATTGAAGGCCCTGTCGGCTTTTTCCATAAAAGGCTTTCTATTATTGACCTTTCAACTGGTCAGCAACCTATGACTTTTGAAAATTATACCATCGTATTCAATGGCGAAATTTATAATTATATCGAATTAAAAAAAGAATTAAAAAAGAAAGGACATGCATTTCATACTACATCCGACACAGAAGTGATTCTCCATCTGTATAAAGAGTATGGAAGTGATTCTGTAAATCTGTTGAATGGAATGTTCGCTTTTATTATTTATGATAAAAACAATAATTCAATTTTTTTAGCGCGAGACCACTTTGGAATTAAACCTTTATACTGGTACCATAGCGATCATTTTATTGCTTTTGGAAGTGAAATAAAAGCTTTGCTAGCGCATCCTGATATTAAAGCTGAGCCTGATACCACTAATCTTTATGAATATCTCACCTTCCAATTTATAATGGGCGAAGGCACGATGTTCCAAAATATTTATAAAATTCTTCCAGGTCATTTCATGTCAATAGATTTAAAAACATGGGATATCAAACAGGAAAAATACTGGGAACCCAATTTCGGGATTGACCATTTTCATACCGAAGAATATTTTATTATGGAACTTAAATCAATTCTTGAAGAAACCATTTCTCAGCAATTAAGAAGTGATGTTTCATTAGGTACTTATTTAAGTGGTGGCATTGATTCGTCCCTGATTACAATTATGGCTTCTAAATTTTTGAATAAACCCTTCCAATCATTCAGCGGTGCATTTAAAGAAGGTCCCGAATTTAATGAACTGGAATATGCGCGAATTGCGGCAAAAGCTGCAAATGTTGAATTATTTGAAATTTTCCCTACCGAAGAGGAATTCATTGATCTGATTCCAAAATTGATTTACCATCTTGACGAACCGGTAGCGGGTCCCGGGCTTTTTCCCCAGTATATGGTATCAAAGCTTGCAGCAAAACATGTAAAAGTGATTCTCGGTGGGCAAGGAGGTGATGAAATTTTTGGAGGATATACCCGTTATTTGGTTGCCTACCTCGAACAGGCGCTAAAAGGTGCCATTTATGAATCAAACGAAGAAGGAGAACATATCGTTTCACTAGAATCTATTTTGCCCAATCTGCCTACTCTTCAGCAGTATGTTCCAATGATGAAAAATTTTTGGAAAGAGGGTGCCTTTGAAGAAATGGATCAGAGATATTTTCGCCTGGTTGACCGGATGGGAAACACAGCAGATTTTTTTAACCATGATTTTATGAAAGAATGCAATCATGAAGAAATTTTTAAAAAATTTGCAGGTTATTTCAATAACCCTGACACTAAAAGTTATTTTAATAAAATGACCCATTTCGATATGTTTGGAAGTCTCCCAGGTTTGCTCCAGGTAGAAGATCGTGTAAGCATGTCCGTTTCAATCGAATCAAGAGTTCCTCTTTTGGATAAAAGAATTGTAGATCTTATTTCAAGAATGCCAGCGGGAATGAAATTCAAAGGTGGGGAAATGAAATATTTTTTGAAAAAAACTGTAAAAGATATTATGCCAAAGGAAATCATGAACAGAAAAGATAAAATGGGTTTTCCTGTCCCATTGCATATATGGTCAAAGAATAAAACAAAAGGTTTTATCATGGATACTTTGTTATCTAAAAAAGCAAAAGAAAGGAATATGATCAATACAGACTATGTAGAAAAACTGATCAATGCCGAACAGCCTTTCAGCAGGGGATTGTGGGGGCTTTTATCCCTGGAGGTATGGTATGGGCAATTTATTGATAAGTAAGCCTCCCTGCCCTCCAGAGGAGGGTTCTAAAAAAACAGGAATTTTAATTATTTGTTCTTTACTATGTCTTAGTCTGACCATCGGTGCCGACTGCTTGGGGTGATTTTGCAAGTCAATCCTTGTCCGGATTTACGACTATCAAAAAATATGTTTAATAAAAATCCGAAACTAACTCCTGATAAAAATCAGGAATTATAAGATTATAATTTCAGTAAGATTAAGAATGCCAGGTCAAATGAAAACTTCAGCTAAACTTTTTCTTACTGCTGTAACTCAACTTTAAACCCAAAAAACAATTTTAAATGGAATTAAACACATCGCCTTTAAGGGTGGAAAATTGGAAAATTGAAAAGATAGGTGTAATAGGCCCGGGTATTGTTGGAATGCCAATGGCAGCAATGCTCGCCAATGCAAAAATAAAAATCGGAACAGAACAACCAGCCCAAGTAGTGGTCGTCCAAAGAAATTCTAAAAACTCAGGCTGGAAGGTTGATATTATCAATAATGGTAAATCTGTTATTGGTGGTATCGAACCCGAACTGGATGATATTACTCATGCAGCAGTAAAAGCCGGAACCCTCTCTGCAAGTTCTGATTTTTCAGTTGTTTCGGATGCGGATGTGATACTGGTTTCTATTCAAACTGATAAAAATGAAGAGGGATTTGAACCCGATTATGGACCTATGTTCGGTGGCCTTGAAAAATTAGCCGAAGCATTACAAAAGAAACCGGCAGATAAGATTCCATTAGTAATCTTCGAGTCAACTCTTGCTCCTACCACTATGGATACTTTGTTTCGCGAGCACTTTAAAAAATATGGTTTAGAGGAAGGTAAAGATATTTTATTGGGAAACAGCCCCAATCGCGTAATGCCGGGAAGGTTAGTAGAAAGAATCCGTGATGCTGATAAACTTGCAGGCGGGTTGCATCCTGAAACGCCAAAGCTTATTGCAAAACTTTACAATCACATTGTAACCAATGGCGACGTTTTTCAAACAAACAGCCTCACTGCTGAAATTGTAAAGACCCTTGAAAATGCATATCGTGATGTAAGAATCGCTTTTTCGACTGAAATAGTGAGATATTGTGATGAGCATGATATTGATTTTTATAAAGTAAGGGATAAAGTTAATACCAGGTTATCCCAATCAGATAAAGCTTCTACAGATCCGAATGCAGTTCCAAGTGGCGGAATTTTAATCCCGATGCTTGGAGTTGGTGGACATTGTTTGCCTAAGGACGGGATTCTTCTTTGGTGGCGGAATTTTCAAAAAGGAAATGATACGAGCAAAAGCCTTATTCTCGAATCAAGGCTAATAAATGATGCCTCACCTGTTCACACTTTCAAACAAGCAGAGAAAGCGTTTGGGAATGTGCATGATAAAAAGATTGCTTTATTAGGCGTAGCATATCGTTTCAATTCTGAAGATACACGAAACTCGCCTACCCTTGTGCTGGCAAATTATCTAAGAGATAATAATGTAAAATATATCATGCACGATCCTTATGTAAAAGACGATGATCAAAATGTTTTGAGATTCAAACAGCAGGATCATTTAACACACGATTTGAATAAAGTATTAGAATTTGCCGATTATGTTTTTATTTGTTCAGCACACAAAGAATATATTGATCATTTTGATACAATAACATCAGCAAAAAATATCAGAGGCATCATGGATGCTTCCAATATTTACAACAGAAAACAATTTTCAGAGACTCCTGAACGATACGCCGGTATTGGAAAAGGGACGAAAGAACCATCAAGAGATTTTATCCAATTTGTATATGAAAGTTTTCGTGCCATGGAAAAGGGATTAGGACACGAACTTATAGGACTTATTAATTTCTACAATGAAAATTATGCCTTTGACGAATATAACAAAGTAAAATTTGGGGATGTACAAAGGTTGGCAAAAACCTGTTCTACCGGTTGTGAAATAGCTAATCCCGACGCAATAGAAAAAGTCCCTGATTATAAAGGTTTTTCGAGCATACTTTCGAGGAAAGGATTTTTAAATAGTAAAAAATAATCGTCATTGCAATAGATTTCAAAAATTAAAAAGAACTTCATTCGCCGTGGCAATCCCACCAATTGGAAGAATAAATTTTCTTTTTATAATGATGTTTATCATTTCACTCAGAGATTGCCACGTCGCCATTAACATCTTTCCAAACGATTAAAATCATACACGCCTCCTCGCAATGACGAACAGATGAGACAAATCTAATAACTCAAAATAAACATCTTGAGAATATTTTCAATCGTTGGCGCACGCCCGCAGTTTATTAAGTTAGCCCCTTTATCAAAGGGTCTTGCAGGTATTCATAAAGAAATAATAGTACATACCGGACAGCATTACGACTATGCCATGTCCGAAAAGATTTTTATTGATCTTGGCATCCGCGAACCCGATATACATCTAGAAATAAATGCAGGAAGTCCCACTTCACAAATTACACAGATGATGATGATGCTCGATTCTGCAATGATCAAATTTAAGCCTGATCTCGTCATTGTTTTCGGTGATACTAATTCTACATTTGTCGCCGCTATGGTAGCGGCAAAACTGAATATCCCGATTATACATATTGAAGCGGGGTTGCGAAGTTATAACCGTAGCATGCCCGAAGAAATAAACCGCATTGTTACTGATCATGTTTCCAAATATTTATTTGCTCCCACACAAACAGCTGTCAATATTCTCAAAAATGAAGGCTTGGGGAAAATTACATTTTTTACTGGTGATATCATGGTAGATACCATGAAAAATAATCTCGAAATTGCCATAAAAAAATCATCTATTATTTGTCAACTAAAACTCCAGGATAAAGAATATAATTTACTAACCCTGCATCGAAATTACAATGTAGATGACTCAAAAATTCTGGAACATGTTTTAGATGAGTTGGGGCAATTGGAACAAACAATAATTTTTCCCGTTCATCCGCGCACAAGAAAAATGCTTGCCGATAGTTATAGGGTTCCGTCAAATATTAAAATGATTGACCCGCAGGGTTACCTTGATTTTATTTCACTTGAACATTCTGCCAAAAGAATTATTACTGATTCAGGCGGTATTCAAAAGGAAGCGTATATTTTGAAAAAACCGTGTATTACTTTACGCACCGAAACCGAATGGGTAGAAACCGTTAAAGAAAAATGGAACCTGCTTATTAATCCTTCCCAAAATAATATCGCTTCCAGAATAAAATCTTTTAAAACACCTGAAAACCAGGTAGAAGTTTTTGGGGGAAATGTAACTGAAAAAATGATAAAAATTATTAACCATATTAATTAATAATGGCAGAACAAAAAACATGGGGAATCATAGGTGGCGGAATGCTCGGAATGACACTGGCACTAAGGCTTTTACAAAAAGGGTTTAAAGTAACCATTTACGAATCTACCGAAAAAGTTGGTGGTCTTACAAGTTCGTGGAAAATGGACGGTGTTGTATGGGACAGATTTTATCACGTCATCCTGATGTCTGATTTGAATACCAGGAAAATTTTAAAAGAAATAGGATTAGAAAATGACCTTCATTGGGTAGAAACTAAAACCGGTTTTTATTCTGATGGTAAATTATACTCCATGTCTAATCTTGTTGAATTTTTTAAATTTCCGCCTATTAATCTCATTGATAAATTCCGTTTGGGTCTTACCATTTTTGCAGCTTCCAAAATAAGAAACTGGCAGCGTTTAGAAAATATTCCCGTTGCCGATTGGTTAACAAAATGGTCGGGGAAAAGGGTTTTTGAAAAGATATGGCTGCCACTATTGAAAGCAAAGTTGGGAGATAATTATAAAAATACTTCCGCAGCCTTTATCTGGAGTACTATACAGCGAATGTATGCAGCACGCAAAAGCGGGCTAAAAAAAGAAATGTTTGGTTATGTAACCGGAGGATACGAAAAAATAAATAATCGTTTTGCCGAACACCTTTCAAAAATTGGAATCAATATTCAATACAATTCAAAAGTAAAAAATATTAAAAAAACTTCTTCCGGAAAAATAGAAATCATTGCTGAAAATTCGACTCAAATTTTTGATGAAGTTATTTCAACATTGTCTTCCAGGGAATCGGTGAAAATTGTCGAAGGACTTACAAATGCAGAGACTAATCAACATAATAATATTAAATATCTAGGAGTTATTTGTCCTTCTATTTTATTAAAAAAATCTATTTCACCTTATTACGTTACTAATATAACTGACAACTGGCCGCCATTTACCGGAATCATAGAAATGACAGCGCTGATAGATAGCAATGAAATAAAAGGAAACCATCTTGTTTACCTTCCAAAATATGTAAATCCTGATGATGAATTATTTGACAAACCCGAAAAAGAATTACGAAATATATTTTTAGGGTCCCTTTATAAGATGTATCCAAATCTGTCTGAAGAAGATCTTCTTTTTTGGGGTGTATCAAAGGCTCGAATTGTATTCGCATTACCTACTATTAATTATTCTAAAAATGTTCCGGGAGTCACAACATCCTTAGGCAATTATTATATTATTAATTCAGCACAGATTATTAACGGAACTCTCAACGTAAATGAAACCATCCAGGTTGCTGAAAATAAACTGAAAGAAATATTAAATAATAATGGCTAAGAAAAAACCCATAGCAAGCATTTCCCTTGACCTCGACAATCAATGGACGTACATGAAAATTCATGGTGATGAAGGATGGGACAAATATCCTTCTTATTTCAGCATTTTTGTGCCACACATTCTTGATATTTTGGACGAACTTGATTTAAAAATTACTTTTTTTATTGTAGGAAAAGATACCGAGACAGAAGAAAACAGGAAGTATCTGCGGATGATAACTGAAAGAGGCCATGAAGTAGGTAATCATTCATACCATCACGAATCGTGGTTACAAACCTACAGTTATGAAAAAATAGAAAAAGAAATCCGGGAAGCTGAAGAAGCGATTGAAAGAGTTACCGGACAGCGCACCACAGGTTTCAGAGGGCCGGGATTCAGCTGGAGTAAAGATCTATTGAAGGTTTTGGAAAGCAGAGGATACCAATTTGATGCTTCGACTCTTCCCACTTATTTAGGACCGCTTGCGAGAATGTATTATTTCAAAAAATCTGATCTTTCAAAAGAAGAAAAAAAAGCGCGCAAGGAGCTTTTTGGAAAATTTAGCGAAGGATTCAGAAAGTTGAAGCCTTACAAATGGGATTTAGGAGAAGGAAAAAGTATAACTGAAATTCCGGTAACTACGATGCCGGTTTTTAAATTGCCATTTCATTTAAGTTATTTAATTTATATCGGAAATATTTCTATGCCCTTAATGAAATTATATTTAAGTACGGCAATTACAATATGTAAAATAACTAAAACGCCAATCAGCTTTTTATTGCATCCTCTTGACCTTATTGGGGGTGATCAAATAACACAACTGGCTTTTTTTCCTGGCATGAATGTGAATAGCAATAAAAAAGTAGAGGTATTTAAAACAGTAATTAAGTCCCTTAAAAAAAATTATAAAGTAACAAATATGAGTACTCATTATAGTCATCTCAGAAATTTAAAAATAAAAAAAATTAAATTAAATTAAAATTCATGAAAGCCCTTACCAAAAAAATTGATTGGGTTGATGGACTAAAAGCATTTGCGATAATTGCTATTCTGCTTAATCATTTTGTGGAATCATTTGGGCCTGGTCCATGGTTCTCCAATCCATCTTACAATTGGCCCATATTCTCTGAAAGAATGTTGACCATTTTCCCTCAAGGTGGTTCAATAATAGTAAGAATAATAAAATTTTTAGGGTGGGTGGGGGATATGGGGCCAGGCGTGTTTTTTCTTGCAAGCGGTTTAACACTAACCATCTCTGCATTACATAAACCCCTTAACACACTTGAATTTTATCGGAAACGACTTTTAAGAATCTATCCTTTATACATCACTATTCATGTAATCATAATGATCGCAGCTAAATATTGGTTCAAATGGGATATCCACTTTTTTTCAATTCCCACAATACTGAGTTTATTAGGCCTGCGATTTACAGACTCCCTGTTTTTCTATATCAATCCTTCCTGGTGGTTCATTTGGGTGATCATTCAAATGTATTTTTTATTCCCTTTTTTATTACTTCTTTTAAAAAAGAAAGGTGTAAGAACCTTCCTTTTAGTAACTTTTACTGTAACTGTTTTATCCCGCCTTTGTGGTGTTCTGGGTTTTACTTATTCAGGCAATTTATATTTCTGGATGACGGGCTTATTTGTTGGTACACGGTTATTTGAATTTACTTTTGGAATGTTCCTTGGATATTTATTATTCAATAATAATATTTTCCTATCAAATTTTTTAATTAACAAAGGTAAATGTCTTCTTGTTTCCCTGGGTATTTATTTGGTTGGATTTATTTTATCCTGGACTTACACGGGGAGTATTTTTTCAAATATTTTTATTACGATTGGCATGTCGGGGTTATTCTATGCAATTTTTGAATTCATTTTTCAAAATAGAAACTCAATAAAAAATCCGTTTCTTTGGATTGGAAGAAATTCATTCAGTGTTTTTTTACTACATCAGCCATTTATGATGTATGTGAGCCCGCTTTTAAAGGGACTGCAAAAAGGAGTCGTATTTATTGTCATAATTGCGCTTTCTTTCGTTGCAGGATACTACATTGAAAAAATAGTCAATTTCTCTATAAAATTTCTTCAAATTCATAAAAACTCAATTAAGAAAATTTTTACCGGCAGATGGAATTTAATCCTACTCTTTTCCTTGATATTACTGTCGGCAACGGTTAGTTTTCTTTACCTTGTGGGATTTTCTAAATATGACAATATTTTAAAATTTATTTTATTTCTTATATTTTTAGACGGAATATTTTTAAGAATTAATAAAAAATTTAAAATTGCTTTTTTAAAAAGATTTATTGACATACTCATTATATTAACATTTATATTTTCTTTAATAACAGTAAACTGGCGTTCAGTATATTGGTTAATACTGATTTTTTCTGTTATTCCTTTAATAGCAACTATTAAATTAAGAGAGTTGCTCTCAATATTAATTACTGCTTTTTTATTATTTGGAGGAATTGTTTTTGGGGAAATTTATTTAAGAAAAAACAGCCCTGTGGAAGTGGGAGAATGGGGAGAAAGACCAGCGCTTCAAATGGACTCTACCACTATTTTTTCTTTAATCCCCAACAAGACAACCCATTTAAAATACAACAACTATGACTACTATGTTAAAACCAATTCTATGGGTTTTACTTCTCCCGAAATAGACTTATCAAAGAAAGCAAAAAATGAAAAACGGATATTAATTCTCGGAGACGCATTTTCAATGCCTGAAGGTGTGGAATACAATTATTCGTATCCGTATCTGTTAGAACAAAAACTTAGGAAAGATTATCCAAAATTCATCATAAATGTAATTGATGCGGGAGTAACAGGATATGGCCCAAATGAGGAGTATGCTCAATTAAATAAATATATTAAAATCATAAAACCTGATTTTGTCATCAACCAATTCTTTGTCAATGAATACTCTGATATCATTGTTACAAAATTGGAAAGGCGAACTAATATTGGTTTTTTTGTAGATAAGTCACGAAAGAAAAAATATTTTGAATATGATCAACTCCCTATACATTTAAAAAATTTCATGATGTATCACTTGGGTATTACTGATACAGCCTATCGTTATTCTAAATCTTTACTTTCTCTTTACGAAAAAAATTCCCCATATTTTAGTGACTCGGTAATTAATAAAGTTAGTAATTACTTTGACAAGATGAAAAATTTATGTTTAGAAAATAACGCTGAATATATAGTTATGTATGTACCGGGGCAAATCAATGTTGCCAAACCAAAAGATATCGCCTTTTATCCTTACTTTGAAAACCTGCAGGACACAAATGAATTCAGTTTAGACCGGCCTCAGAAATTAACCGGGATATTATGTCAAAAGAAAGGAATCCCTTTTTTAAATACAACCGGTTATCTAAAAAGTTATCCGGTGCAACCTGTTTATTACAGTGAATCATGGCATTGGAATAAAGTAGGGCATATTGCAATTTCAAAATACCTTGAAAAATACTTCGTTAATAACCAATTAATAGTGCTTCCTGAAAAAGACACCGCATTAAAAAATTGATGTCACCCTACCTTAAAATCAATGTGATTCCTGAATTCTAGTATTTCTGAAAAGGAACTGATTAAAAAAAATGAATTTATTGAACACTATAAAATTTGAAAATGAATTTCCTCGATTCTAAAAAATTAAAAGCTTCTTTTAAAGATTATTTAAATAGCTTTTTTTGCCAGAATTCTATTAAATTAAGTTATCAAAACTTAATCATAATTCTGATACTATTGATGATTCTGATTATCCGTCTATATTACATAAATACCCCTGCAATTGATCGTACGGCCTGGAAAGAAATAGATTATATTGCCATTTCAAAAAATTACTTGGCTAACGGATTTAATTTCTTCAAACCAACAATAACATGGCCAGCTGATCCACCAAGAGTTACTGCAATGGAATTCCCTTTGGTTCCATACCTGGCCTCATTACTATATTACTTTTTCAGGTTCAGTGTTTATACTGTCAGAATGGTTACCCTTATTGCATCTTTAGTCACAATTATTCTTGTATTTAAGTTGGTTAAAAAAGAATTGGGCCAGATTCCAGCAATTCTAGCTGCATTAATTTCTGGTTTACTTCCACTGAATAGTTTTTTCAATAAATTTTTATTTTCGGACCCTTCTATGATTGCTTTTTCTGTACTTGCTATTTATTATTTTTCAAAATGGATGGATTCGAACAAAACCAAACATATTATTTTGGCGACGTTTGGTTTTACAATAGCTATTCTTCTAAAACTAGAACCTTTATATTTATCAATCATTTTTTTAGGCCTATTTATACATAAGTATAAATTCGATTATCTTAAATACAAGCCTTTGATTCTATTTGGATTGGTTTCTATCATATTACCGATTGCATGGTATAGTTATGCTTATTATCTGACTTATCATTCTATAGATGTATTTGGTATTTTTAAAGGTCATGATAAATTTCAAACATTTGGTATGCTTTCCAGCAAAAAATGGTATTTGCTTATGGGTAACAGTTTATTGTCTTTATCTGGTGGTAAATTAGGAGTTTTTCTTATTGGAGTTGGGTTTTTTAGTTTAATGATAGCAAGAAGAGGTTTACTTTTTTTCCTCTATTTAGCAGCTATTTTATTTTATTTTGTTGTAGTAGCCGAAGGAAATATTGACGGGCCTTACCGGCAACTTGTAATAGTTCCAGTACTCTCCTGTTTCATGGCAATTGGAGCTATTTCTTTAATGTATACTGTAAGCTTAATAGCAAAATTTTCAAAAAAGAATCAACAGGTTATTTATTTCTCTTTCAGTTTATTGATTGTTTTGGCAATTCAATTGAGGCATTTGGATTTAACAACAACTAATTCAACTGCTCCTGCAAATCCTCAAGAATGGCAATTAGCCAGTATTGTTAAAAAATATTCGAACAGCAATTCTAAAATGGTTACTCTGGGGGCTTACTCATTAAATAAAGGCGGAAACGATGTAAGCCCTGTCATTTATTATTATACTGGAATTCAAGGCTGGACTCTGCAAAAAAATGAGTGGAATGTGGATACGGTCGAAAAACTTAAAAATAAAGGTGCAGATCTATTAGTTGGCTATAATTTATATCGCGAACCTGGCTTGATTGAGTTTGCTTCCGAATTAAAAAAAATATTTCCTTTATTATATGAAAATAAAGAGAAAGGCTGGATCATTTTATCTTTGAAAGGCCAGCCAAAAAACTAACCATGAATGAAACCTTAATGAAAGATTTTTTGAATACATGGTGATAATTTAAATATTAAGGAACGAGTGAAAAAAAAGCTAACTGCAATATTACCTTATCTGCTTATGCTAAGGCCCTATCAATGGACAAAAAATTTGCTTTTGTTCAGTGGTCTTATATTTTCTACCTCTTTTTTCATTGGAAACGATCTTTTAATAAGTATCCAGGCTTTTGTTATTTTTTGTATTACCAGCAGTGGGATTTACATATTAAATGATCTTCGTGATATTGAACATGATCGTTTAAATCCCGCCAAAATAAACCGACCAATCGCTGCCGGAAAAATATCAAAATTAAAAGCTGTTGTAATAATGGTACTTTTATTAGTTGCCTCTGTTACATCCGCATTTATATTGGATAAAAACTTTTTTATTATCATACTAATATATCTGAGCCTTAATATTGCATACTCTTTTGGCCTGAAAAATATTGTTCTCCTCGACGCAATGATTGTTGCTATCGGTTTTCTCCTTCGTGTTTTTGCAGGATGTGTGATTATACACGTAGAAGTAACGCCCTGGCTATTTATTTGTACATTTTCATTAGCGCTTACTTTGAGTTTTGGAAAAAGAAGAAATGAACTGAATGAACTCAAACAGGAAGCAAAAAAATTTCGGGAAACATTGGAATTTTATTCAATCCAGTTACTTGATATTATCCTTACTATTTCCAGTGCTACTGCATTAATCACCTATTCATTATATACTATGGCCAATGAAACTGTGCAGCGATTCGGTAATAAACATCTTATTATTACGATGCCTTTTGTTATGTACGGTATATTTCGTTTCCTGTATCTGATTTATACAAAAAATAAAGGAGGTGATCCGACAAAATTATTGCTGTTTGATTTTCCTTCCATATTAAATGGGGTACTGTGGATAGCCAGCATATTTTTTATAATTTATGGTAAAAGCTATTTTTTTTTATAAATGAAAATATCCAAATAACAAATGGATTCCAATATCACAGTAAGAAAAGTGACTTTTTAAAATCAGTAAGGAGTGCCTTCCTTATTTCGTTTCACTCGAATTAATTTTTGCTACAGGAAAATTCAACAATCTTTTTCTATTTATAGTAAACACGATAATAAAAGTATAGAGGTTTTAACAACTCTTACCCGATACACGATTTTCTATTTTGTAAGCTATTTATTCCGGAAAATCGGAAAATACCTGGAATAATACTGCCTATTCTTTGAATATTGTACCAACTATTTATTTTTAATAAACAAGACAGTTGCCTATCAGTAACCAAATCAAATGATCAATAAGACGCAAGAAAAAAATATCCCTTTGGTTGTTGACCTGGATGGTACATTTATAAAAAAAGATTTGTTATATGAAGGATTCAAATCAATCGTAAAAAAAAATTTTCTGTATATTTTTTTATGCTGTATTTGGATATTAAAAGGAAAAGTATATCTCAAAAAAAAACTTTTAAAAAAAATACATATTGAACCAGCAAAG
>Ga0307372_10004259_pt1 | contig 22282 bp, 21 predicted proteins | sample OX1MG_FD_202533 | JGI IMG/M metagenome (GOLD analysis project Ga0307372, IMG submission 202533) | Soil microbial communities from Risofladan, Vaasa, Finland - OX-1 | ecosystem: Environmental > Terrestrial > Soil > Coastal area > Acid sulfate soil | place: Finland: Risofladan, Vaasa | collected...
TGTTTCACCTGCTCGAGATGATCGCCGCCGGCGCCGCATCTCCGGCGCTGGTGCTCGGCTTTCCGGTCGGGTTTGTCGGCGCCGCCGAAGCCAAGGCAGCGCTCGCCGGCTTTGGCCAGGGCCTTGCGTATATCACGCTGCACGGACGGCGCGGCGGCAGTGCGCTGGCGGCGGCGGCGGTTAACGCGCTGTGCGGCGGGGCGGGGCAATGACGCGCTGGCTCGCGGTGATCGGGATCGGCGATGACGGCCTTGCCGGGCTCGGCGCCGCGGCGCGCACGCTGATCGACACCGCCGAGGTGCTGGTCGGCGGCACGCGCCACCTGGCGCTGGTGCCGCCCGGCGAGGCGGAGCGGCTGGTGTGGGCGCGGCCAATGGCGGAAACGGTCGCGGCGATCGCAGCGCGGTGCGGGCGGCGGGTCGTCGTGTTGGCGAGCGGCGACCCGATGTGGTACGGCGTCGGCGCCGTGCTCGCCCGCCATTTCCCGCGCGAAGAGATGACGATCGTGCCGCTGCCGGGTGCGTTTTCTCTGGCCGCGGCGCGGCTCGCCTGGCCGCTCGCCGAATGCGCGGCGCTGAGCCTTCACGCCCGGCCGCTCGATGCGTTGCGCCTGCACCTCGCGCCCGGCCGCCGCCTGCTGCTGCTGAGCGAAGACGGGGCGACGCCGGCCGCCGTCGCGTACTTGCTGACCGGGCTCGGCTGGGGGCCGAGCGTGATGACCGTGTTCATCCATCTCGGCGGGCCGCGCGAGGCGGCGGTGGCCGCCACGGCGGCGGAATGGGGCGAGCGCCACACCGCCGATCTCAACACGATCGCGCTCGAATGCCGCGCCGCACCCGAGGCACGGCTGCTGCCCGCGGTACCGGGCCTGCCCGATGACGCATTCGAGCATGACGGACAGCTGACCAAGCGCGAAATTCGCGCCGCGACTCTGGCCGCGCTGGCGCCGCTGTGGGGCGAGACGCTGTGGGACATCGGCGCCGGCGCCGGCTCGGTGGCGATCGAATGGCTGCGCGCCAACCCGGGCGGCGCGGCGGTGGCGATCGAGCGCAACCCGGCCCGTGCCGCGACGATCGCGCACAACGCCGCGGCGCTCGGCGTGCCCGGCCTCTCGGTCGTCCCCGGTGAGGCACCGGACGCGCTGGGGCAAATTCCGGCAAACCTCGCGTCGCCCGACGCGGTGTTTGTCGGCGGCGGGATCGGCGTGCCGGGGCTGCTGCCGGCGCTGTGGGCGGCGCTGCGCCCCGGCGGGCGCCTCGTCGCCAACGCCGTGACGCTCGATGGCGAGCGCATCGCGGTCGATTGGCAATCCCGGCACGGCGGCACGTTGACCCGGCTCGCGATCAGCCGGGCCGAGAAGCTGGGCGCGCAACTGGCATGGCGGCCGCTGTTGCCGGTGACCCAGCTCTGCACCGTAAAGCGCGCCTGACATGGCGGGCGGGCTGGCCGGAGCGCGGCCCTATGCCTTGCTGAGCGCGCTGTGCCTGCTGCTGTACCTGCCCGGCCTCGCTACGATCCCGCCGCTCGACCGCGACGAGGCGCGGTTTGCCCAGGCGTCGCGCCAGATGCTGCAGACCGGCGATTTCATCCGCATCCGCTTTCAGGACGAGGCGCGCGACCGCAAGCCGGCCGGGATCTACTGGCTGCAGGCCGCCGCGGTCGCGGTACTCAGCACCGCCGAGAGCACGGCGATCTGGCCCTATCGCCTGCCCTCGGTGGCAGGCGCGGGTGCCGCCGTGCTGATGGTATTCGCGTTCGCGACGGCGCTGTTTCGCGCCGACCCGGCGATCGCCGAGCCGCGCCGCGCCGCCTTTGCCGCGGCGCTCTTGCTTGCAGCCTCGCTCGGCCTCGTCGCCGAGGCGCATATCGCCAAGACCGACGCGGTGCTGCTCGCCACAATCGTCGCCGGCCAGGCGATGCTCGGCCTCGCCTATCTGCGCGCGCGACGCGGCGCGCCGGTGCCGCTCGCCATCGCGGCCGGGTTCTGGGTCGCCGAGGCCGCGGCGATCCTGATCAAGGGACCGGTCGGGCCGGGGGTCGCGCTGCTGACCGCGGCCGCGCTGTCGATCGCCGACCGTGAGGCGCGCTGGCTGGGCGGGCTACGCCCGGTGCGCGGGGTGATCCTGGTCGCGGTCCTGCTGGCACCGTGGCTGATCGCGATCGAGCGCGCGACGGCGGGCCAGTTCCTCGCACATTCGCTGGGACGCGATTTCCTCGCCAAGCTGATCGGCGCGCAGGAATCGCACGGCGCGCCGCCGCTGACCTACCTGCTGCTGGCGCTCGTCACGTTCTGGCCGGGCTCGCTGTGGCTGGCTCGCGCCGCGATCGGCGGCTGGCGCCGGCGCGAAACCGCGGCGCGGCGGTTTCTGCTAGCCTGGCTCGTACCCTATTGGCTGGTCATCGAGCTGGTGCCGACCAAGCTGCCGAATTATGCGCTGCCGGTCTATCCGGCGCTGGCGCTGCTCGCTGCCGCGGCGATCGCGGACGGCGCCGCCTTTGTGGGTTCCGGCTGGGCGCGATGGGTCGACTGCGCGGTGCGCGGCCTGTGGGCGCTGGTCACGCTGGCGCTGGCAGCGGCGCTGGTTGCGCTGCCGTTGTGGTTTGCACCGCATTTCTCGGCGCTCGGCATCGCCGGCGCGGTGCTGATCATCGCCGGTGCGGCGGCGCTGTGGCGTCGCCCGAACCCGGCGGGTGCGGCCGCGCTCGCGGCAGTGTTTGCGCTGGCGCTGGGGATCGGGGTCGCGCCCGGCCTCGACCGCCTGTGGCTGAGCCGCTCGGCCGCGACGCTGGTCGCCTTGCATCCGCCGCGCGCCGGGGCGCCGCTGGTCGCGGTCGGCTATGACGAGCCGAGCCTCGTCTTCCTGCTCGGCACCGGGCTGCACCTCGGCAATGCCGCCGGTGCGGCGGTGCTCCTGGCGCGTGGCGGCGAGGTGCTGGTCAGCGACCGCGAGCAGGCAGAGCTGCGTCGCGCGCTGACCGCGCGCGGGCTGGCGGCGCGGGCGCTTGGCAGCGTCTCCGGCACAGATTATTCGAACGGAAGGCACATGGTCATCACGCTGTACGACGTGGAGCCGGGCTGAGATGGAAGCCGTCGGCCAGGTGTTCGGCCTCGGGCTCGGTCCGGGCGATCCCGAGCTGGTGACGCTGAAGGCACTGCGCCTTTTGCGCGCCGCCGCCGTGGTGGCCTACCCGGCCCCGGAAACCGGCGACAGCTTTGCCCGCTCGATCGTCGGCGAATTTCTCGACCGCGGGCAGCGCGAGCTGGCGTTGCGGTTTCCGATGCGCCCCGGCCCGGTTCCGGACGCCGCCTATGACGCGGCCGCGGCGGCGGTGCGGCGCGAACTCGATGGCGGCGCCGACGTCGCGCTGCTGTGCCAGGGCGATCCGCTATTCTACGGCAGCTTTGCCGGGCTGCTGGCGCGGCTCGCGCCGCGCTATCGGGTGACGATCGTGCCCGGCGTGTCGTCGCTAACCGCGTGCGCCGCGGCCGCGGCCACGGCACTGGTGCAGCGCGACGAGACGCTGGCGGTGATCCCGGCGACGCTGCCCGAGGACGAGCTGGCCCGACGCCTCGCGGCAGCCGACCGCGCCGCGGTGATCAAGCTCGGCCGGCATTTCGCCAAGCTGCGCCGGGTGCTCGACCGCCTCGGCCTCGCCGACGGCGCGGTCTATGTCGAGCATGCGACGCTGGCGAACCAGCTTGTCGCGCCGCTGAGCGCGATCACAAGCGACACGGTGCCGTATTTTGCGTCGGTTCTGCTGCGCGGCGGGGCGGGATGAACGGCGTACCCGAACGGGCGGCGGTCGTCGTGCTCGGCCCGAGCAGTGCGGCGCTGGGCCGGCGCCTGTGTGCGATCTTGCCCGGCGCCATGCTGGGGGCGCCGCGGGCGATAGCAACCGCGCACGATGAGCCCTACGACCGGCTCGCCGACCATCTGACGGCACTGTTTGCCGCCGGGCGGCCGATCGTCGGGATCTGCGCCAGCGGCATCCTGATCCGAATCCTGGCGCCGCTGATCACCGGCAAGACCGTCGACCCGCCGGTCGTCGCGGTCGCCGAGGACGGCTCGGTCGCGGTGCCGCTGCTCGGCGGCCATCACGGCGCCAACGCCCTCGCCTGCGCGCTGGCCGAGGCGCTCGGCGGGGTCGCCGCGATCACCACTGCCGGCGATTTGCGGCTCGGCCTGGCGCTTGACGAGCCGCCGCCCGGCTGGCGCCTCGCCGACCCAGCGCCGGTCAAGGCGATAACCGCGGCGCTGCTCGCCGGGAAGCCGGTGGCGCTGACCGACGAAACCGGCACCGCCGACTGGCTGAGAAACGGGCGGATCGACTGGGCCGAACGGGCAGAATTCGCGATTCAGGTGACCGACCGCGCCGTCGGTACCAACCCGCAGACGCTGGTGTTTCACCCGCCAGTATTGGCGCTCGGGGTCGGCTGCGAGCGCGACTGCGGCGCCGACGAGCTCGCCGCGCTTGTTCGCGACACGTTGGCCGCCGGCGGACTCAGCGCGCAGGCGGTCGCGGCGGTCGTGTCGATCGACCGCAAACTCGACGAGCCGGCCGTTCATGCCCTGGCCGCCTCGCTCGGCGTGCCGGCACGGTTTTTCGGCGCCGACCGCCTGCTCGACGAGACCCCGCGCCTGACCGAGAAATCCGACGCGGTGTTCCGCGCGACCGGCTGCTGGGGGGTTGCCGAGGGCGCCGCGCTCGCCGCGGCCGGGCCCGGCGGCGCGCTGCTCGTGCCGAAGCGGCGCGCGCGGCGGGCGACCTGTGCGGTCGCCCGAGCCGCGGCGCCGATCGACCCGGACTCAATCGGGCGTGGCCGCGGATACCTCGCGATCGTCGGGATCGGCCCCGGAAACGCGGATTGGCGCACGCCGGAAGCCAGCGAAATCCTAGCTAAGTCTGAAGACTTGATCGGGTATTCGCTCTATCTCGATCTTCTCGGCCCGGCGGCGGCCGGCAAGGCCCGCCACGAAAGCGCGATCGGCGACGAGACAGCGCGGGCCCGGCTGGCGCTCGATCTGGCGGCGGCCGGGCGGCGGGTCGCGCTGGTTTCGTCTGGTGATGCCGGCATCTATGGCCTTGCCGCGCTGGTGTTCGAGCTGCTCGACCGCGAGAAGCGGCGCGATTGGGGCGCAGCCGAGATCGCCGTATGCCCCGGCGTCAGCGCGATGCAGGCGGCGGCGGCGCGGGTCGGCGCGCCGCTCGGGCACGATTTCTGCGCGATCTCGCTATCGGACCTGCTGACCCCATGGGACGCGATCCGCCGCCGTATCGAGGCCGCCGCCGCCGCGGATTTCGTGGTCGCGCTCTACAACCCGCGCTCGGCACGGCGCCCCGATCGCCTCGCCGAGGCCGCTGCGGTCCTGCTCGCCCACCGCGCCCCGGCGACGCCCACGGTCATCGCCCGCAATCTCGGCCGCGCCGGCGAGACGATTCGGGTGGTTTCGCTGGCCGGGCTGGCGGCCGAGCCGATTGACATGCTGAGCCTCGTCATCGTCGGCAGCAGCCGCACGCGGCTGATCTCCGGCACGACCGCGCGGGTCTATACGCCGCGCGGCTATTTTCCGGAGCCGAGCCGGTGACCGTGCATTTCATCGGCGCCGGGCCGGGGGCGCCGGACCTGATCACGGTGCGCGGCCTCGCGCTGATTCGGCGCTGCCCGGTTTGCCTTTACGCCGGTTCGCTGGTACCGCGCGCGATCGTCGCCGAGGCGCCGCCCGGCGCGCGCATCGTCGATACCGCGCCGCTGACGCTCGACGAGATCGTCGCCGAAATCGCCGCGGCCGATGCCGCCGGGATCGAGGTCGCGCGGGTGCATTCGGGCGACCCGTCGCTGTACGGCGCGATCGCCGAGCAGATGCGCCGCCTCGCCGCGCTCGGCATCGCCTACGACGTGACGCCGGGGGTGCCGGCCTTTGCCGCCGCTGCCGCGGCGCTGCAGTGCGAGCTGACCGTGCCCGGTCTGGCGCAGACCGTCATCCTGACGCGCACCGCGACGCGCGCATCGGCGATGCCGCCCGGCGAAGAGCTGAAAACCCTGGCCGCCAGCCGGGCGACGCTGGCGATTCACCTGTCGATCACCAACCTGGCGCGCGTGGTCCGCGACCTCGTCCCGCATTACGGCGACGACTGCCCGGCGGTCGTCGCCTATCGCGTCGGCTGGCCGGATCAGTTGCTGATCCGCGGCACCCTGGCCGACATCCGCGGGCAGGTGAAGCGCGCCGGGATCACCCGCACCGCGCTGATCCTGGTCGGCTGCGCGCTCGCCGGCGAAACGCGCGGCGAAAGCCGGCTTTACGCCGCAGACCACCACCATGTGCTGCGCCCGCGCCGGCCCGCGCCGGCAGCGCGTTAGTGCGCCGAGGCCTGGCGCAGAATCCTCACCAGCATCGCTTTGTGGCTGTCCTCGGCCCAGCCGATCGCGTCGCGACCGGTGTAATCGGTCTTGCGCGGGTTGCCGCCCTTGGCCAAGAGCGCCTGCACGATCTGGACATTACCGTGCCGCGCCGCGGCCATCAGCGGCGTCACGCCGCTGTGGTTTTCGCTGTTCGGCGTTGCGCCGGCGTCAAGCAGTTGCTGGACGATGTCGATATGGTCGCGATCTGCGGCATAAAACAGCGGCGTGTTGCCCAGCGGGTCCTTGACGTCGATCTCGGCGCCGGCCTTGAGCAGCATCGCGACGATCTCTGCATTTCCGTTGGCCGCGGCGATATGGAGCCCGCTGCGGCCGGCGTCGTTGGTGCTGTTCGGGCTGCTGCCGCTCAGCAGCAAGCGCTGCACCGCGCCGGCGTCGTTCTGCTCGACCGAGTGGACGACGCTGTTCCAGTAACTGGCGAACGGGTTTAGCAGCTGGGCCCGCGCCGGCGCCGCGATCATCGCGGCGACAGCGGCAACAAGGCCGGACGCGGCAAGGCGCCGGGTGATCACGGCAGCCTCTGCGCGAGCGCCGGGCGATTGTCGCCAGCGAGCCAGTCGAGCGCGGCCTCGATCGTGTCGACCGCAGGGCCGGGCTCAGGCGGCGGGCGGCGTACCATGACCACCGGCAGGCTCAATTCGCGCGCCGCGACCAGCTTTGCCTCGGTGGCGGGGCCGCCACTGGCTTTGCAAACCAGCACGTCGATTGCATGACGCTGCAGCACGTGCCGCTCCTCGGCGAGGGTGAACGGGCCGCGGCCCAGGACGATTTCATGAAAGCGCAGCGGCAGGCGGTCGCGCGGCGGGTCGACGAGCCGCACTAGAAACCGCACCGTGTCGACCTGCGCAAACGGGGCGATCGAGCCGGACCCCACCGTTAGCCAGGCGCGGCGCCCGACCCGGGAGACGACGGCGGCCGCCGCTTCCAGCGTATCCACCTCAATCCACCGGTCGAGCGGATGCCGGCGCCACGCCGGGCGCAGCAGCATCAGCCGCTTGACCCGTGCGGCGTCGCACGCAAGCCGCGCCGAGGCCGAAATCTCGGCGGCGAACGGGTGGGTGGCATCGATCACCCGGTCGAACTTGTGCTCGGCAAGATAAGCCGCGAGCCCGGCCGCGCCGCCGAACCCGCCGATGCGGACGGTTCCGGGGATCGGCCCGGGGCGACGGGTGCGGCCGGCCAATGCCGTGGTCACCGCAATCGCTTCGCCAAAGCGGGCGAGCGCCGCCCGGGCCAGCGCGGCGGCCTCGCCGGTGCCGCCGAGAATGAGGAGATGGTGTGGGATCATCACCCTCCTGCGTCGCCGACCCGCGCCAGGAAATCGCCGGCACGGTCGACGATCGCGACCTCGACCGCAGTATGCCCGCTCAGCGTCGCCAGCGCTACCGCCCGTGCGCGGCGGGCGATCCGGTCGGCGAGCGGCTCGCGCCATGCGGCAGCAAGCTCAGCGACGGCGCCCGCGCTGTCAGCCTTGCTGGCCGCGTCGACCACCGCCGGATCGGCGCCGAGTTCGCCGAGGATACCGGCGAGCATCGCGCCGTCGACCCGGCTGCGGCTCGAGTGCAGATCGAGATGTCCGGCGGCGAGTTTTGTCATTTTGGCTAAGCCGCCGGCTAGAGTCATCTGTCGCACTGGATGCCGGCGCACATATTTCAGCGTGCCGCCGACGAAATCGCCCATATCGATCAGCGCGTGGTCGGGCAGGCCGTAAAGACGCTGCACCGCGCGCTCGGAGGTGCTGCCGGTCGCCGCGGCGATGTGGTCGAGCCCGGCAGCGCGTGCGACATCAATGCCGCGCTGGATCGCGTGGATCCACGAGGCGCAGGAATAGGGCACGACGATGCCGGTGGTGCCGAGGACCGACAACCCGCCGATGATGCCGAGCCGCGCATTCATGGTCTTTTTGGCGAGGTGCTCGCCGCCCGGGATTGCGATCGTCACGACGAGGTCGGGCGGCGGCACGCCGTGGGCTTCGGCGAGGTCGAAGAGCGCGGCGCGGATCATCGCCCGCGGCGCCGGATTGATCGCCGGCTCGCCGACCGCGAGCGGCAGGCCAGGCCGGGTAACGGTCCCGACCCCCGCGCCGGCGGCGAAGACGATGCCCGAGCCGGGCGCGCCGGCAGCCAGCTCGGCGATAACCAGCGCACCGTGGGTGACATCCGGGTCGTCGCCGGCATCCTTGACGATGCCGGCCCGGGCGCGGCCCTTACTGGCTTCGGCCAAGGCCACTGCGAAACTCGGAGTCTGCCCGCCCGGCAGGCGGATCGCGACCGGATCGGGAAACCGGCCGGTCAGCAGCGCGGCATAGGCGGCCCGCGCCGCCGCCGCGGCGCAGGCGCCAGTAGTCCAGCCGCGCCGCAACTCGCTGGTTTGCCGCCGTGCCATCCCGCAAGTCTAGCCGATTTTGTGCTAGCGTCGGCGTCGTGATCGACCGCCTCCACCTTCCCGAATTCGCCCCTGGCAGCGTATGGCTGGTCGGCGCCGGCCCCGGCGACCCTGGACTGCTGTCGGTGCTGGCGCTGCACGCGCTCGAACACGCCGATGCGGTCGTCTATGACGCGCTGGTCGATCCGCGCATCCTGGCGTTGGCGCGGCGCGGCGCCGAGATGGATTATGCCGGCAAGCGCGGCGGGCGGCCGTCGCCACGCCAGCCCGACATCTCGGCGCGGCTGATCCGCCTGGCGCACGACGGGCTGCGGGTGTTGCGGCTCAAGGGCGGCGACCCGATGGTGTTCGGGCGCGGCGGCGAGGAGGCGCTGGCGCTGGCCGAGGCCGGCGTGCCGTTTCGCATCGTGCCCGGCATTACCGCCGGGATCGGCGGCCTCGCCTATGCCGGCATCCCGTTGACCCACCGCTCGATCAACTCCGCGGTGACGCTGGTCACCGGGCACCCGAGCGACACCAGTGCCGAAGCCTCGCCCGACACCCGCGACTGGGCGGCGATAGCGCGCGGCGCGCCGGTGCTGGTGCTGTACATGGGGCTGAAGCATCTCGGCACGATCGCGGCGCGGCTGATCGATGCCGGCCGCGACCCGGCCGAGCCGGTGGCGATCGTCAGCAAGGCGACGACCGCCGCCCAGCGCGTGCTGATCGCGACGCTCGCGACCGCGGCCGCCGAGGCCGCGACGCAGGCGATCGAACCGCCTGCAATCGTCGTCGTCGGCGCCGTGGCGCGGCTCGGCCCGGTGCTCGACTGGTTTGCGCCGGGCGAGGATGTCGGATGGCCGGCGCCGGGCTGATCGTCGCCGCGCCAAGCTCGGGCAGCGGCAAGACGCTGGCGACGCTCGGCCTGTTGCAGGAGCTCCGCCGCCGCGGGTTGCGGGTGGCGGCGGCCAAGGCCGGGCCCGACTATATCGACCCCGGCTTTCACGCACTGGCGAGCGGCGCGCCATGCGTCAACCTCGACGTGTGGGCGATGCGCCCGGCGACGCTGGCCGGGCTGGTCGCCGCGCTTGCCGCGGCGGCCGAGATCGTGGTGTGCGAAGGGGTGATGGGCCTGTTCGACGGCACCGGACCGGACGGCGAGGCCGGTTCGACCGCAGCCCTCGCACGGGCGACCGGGTGGCCGGTGGTTCTGGTGGTCGATGCCCGCGGCCAAGGGGTTTCGGCGGCGGCGCTGGTCGCCGGGTTTACCCGCCACGACCCCGCCGTGCCGCTCGCCGGAGTGATCTTCAACCGCGTCGCCGGGGCGCATCACCGCGCGCTGCTCGAGGCCGCGATCGCCCGTCACCTGCCCGGCCTGCCGTGCCTCGGCGCGGTACCGCAGGACCCGGGCTTCGCGTTTCCGTCGCGCCATCTCGGCCTGGTTCCGGCCGACGAGGCGGCGCCGGCCAATTTTGCCGAGACCGCGGCGCGGGTCGGCGCCACGCTCGATGTCGAGCGGCTGGTTGCGCTGGCGCAGCCGTCGTCCCTCAGCGCAGCTGAGCCCGCCTCACCCCTGCCGCCGATTGGGCAGCGGATCGCGGTCGCCCGCGACGATGCGTTCGCCTTCGCCTATCCGGCGGCGCTCGACGGGTGGCACCGACAGGGCGCCGAGCTGTCGTCGTTTTCGCCGTTGCAGAACGAGTCGCCGCCGGTCGATGCCGATGCGGTCTACCTTCCCGGCGGCTATCCCGAGTTGCATGCCGGCCGGCTCGCCGCGGCGAGCCGGTTTCTCGCGGGATTGCGCGGCGTCGCGGCGACGGGCGCGGCGGTTTACGGCGAATGCGGCGGCTACATGGTGCTCGGCGAGACGCTATGCGACGCCGCGGGAGGGGCGCATCGCATGGCCGGGCTGCTGCCGCTCGCCACTAGCTTTGCCGAGCGCCGGCTGCATCTCGGCTACCGCACCGCCCGGCTGATCGCCAGCGGTCCGCTCGGCCCGGCCGGCACGGTTTATCGCGGCCACGAATTCCACTATGCGACGATCGTGCGCGAAGAAGCGGCGGCGCCGCTGTTTGCAATTGCCGACGCATCGGGAAACGACCTAGGCCCGGCCGGGCTGCGCGCCGGGTGCGTCGCGGGCTCATTCATCCACCTGATCGACCGGGCCGACTGACCGGGCGCCTTATAGCCGCTTGCCGGTGTCGCGATCGAACAGGTGGATATGCTCGGGCCGGATCGCCAAGTTTACGGTACTGCCGAGCGGCGGCGCGAACGAGCCCGGCACGCGCGCGATCAGCTTGATGCCGTCGCCGGCAGTGCCATGCAGGATCGTGTCGGCGCCGAGCCGCTCGAGCAGATCGAGCCGCAGCGCCAGCGGTCCCCCCACCGCCGGCTCAAGATGCTCGGGCCGCAGCCCGACCAGCGCCGGCAGGCCGGCACCGCGGCGGATGCCCCGCCCGAGCGGCAGCATCGCCCCGGCGACCGCAACGCCGCCTTCGGCCAGCGTGCCCGGAACCAGGTTCATCGCCGGGGAGCCGATAAACCCGGCGACGAACACGGTTTCCGGCCGCTCGTAAAGCTCGAGCGGCGGGCCGATCTGGTCGGCAATCCCGACATTCATCACGATCAGCCGGTCGGCCAGCGTCATCGCCTCGACCTGGTCGTGCGTCACATAGAGCGAGGTCGTGCCGAGCTGCTGCTGAAGCCGCTTGATCTCGACCCGCATCTGCACCCTGAGCAGCGCATCGAGGTTCGACAGCGGCTCGTCGAACAGAAACACCTTGGGGTCGCGCACGATCGCGCGGCCCATCGCCACGCGCTGGCGCTGGCCGCCGGAAAGCTGCCGCGGCTTGCGGTCGTAAAGCCCGTCGAGCTGCAAGGTCACACCCGCGCGCTCGACCCGAGTGCGGATTTCCGCCCGGCCCATGCCGCGCATCCTGAGGCCGTAGGCCATGTTGTCGTAGACGCTCATATGCGGGTAGAGCGCATAGTTCTGGAACACCATCGCGATGTCGCGGTCTTTCGGCTCGACGTTGTTGACGACCCGCCCGTCTATCGAAACCGTGCCGGCGGTCACGGTTTCGAGCCCGGCGACCATGCGCAGCAGCGTGGACTTGCCGCAGCCCGACGGCCCGACGACGACGACCAGTTCGCCATCCGCCACGGCGCAGCTGACGCCGTGGACAACCTCGCGGTCGCCATAGGATTTGCGCAATCCGTCGAGGGTCACGGTGGCCATCTACGCCTCGGGATGGCGGAGGATCGTGACGTGTTCGCGCGATACGCCGCCAACGCTTGATCCTGCGTCAGCAGAAGCATCCGCCCCCTCCGGGCCTCTGCCATCAGCATGCGGTCGGTTCGGGCGTTCATCCGGTCGACGCCCCCGGCTCGCGACGATAGCGGTCGCCGCCGGGCGCGGAGCTTTTGACGAAGCCGGCCGCCTCGAACAGCCGGCCGATGCTGGAGCGGTTGGCGGCGGGGACATTCGCGGTCAGCGGCGCCAGCCGGCTCACCAGCCGCGCCAGCAACCCGCCGAAAACGCCCTGGCGGCGAAACTCGGGCAGCACGCCGGCATACCGCAAGTCGAGCGCCTCCTGCTCGCCCCAGAACCGGTCGGTCTGGTTCGGCTCGGCGAGCAGGAAGCCGACGATGCCGCCCCCCTCGTCGACCGCGACCCAGGATTCGCCGGAACGGGCGCAGTTGCGGATCACGCGATAGAGCGCCTCCTCGTGCTCCAGTTTTTCGAGGCGCAGCGGGATTTCATCGGCCACCCTCTTCATCGCCGCGAGGATATCGGGCGCTTCTTCCAGCGCAGCCGGGCGATAGGTGATCATTTCTCAGTCTCGACAAGGCCTTTGACGAACCAGCGCTGCATCAGCACCACGACGGCGACCGGCGGCAAGATCGCGAGCAGCGCCGTCGCCATGATCAACTGCCATTCGGTCTGGGTATCGCCGTTGCCGATCATCTGCCGCATGCCGATGACGATCGTCGTCATCGACGGAGTATCGGTAACCAGCAGCGGCCACAGATACTGGTTCCAGCCATAGATGAAGAGGATCACGAACAGCGCCGCTATATTGGTCTTCGACAGCGGGATCACGGTATCGACGAGAAACCGCCACGGGCCGGCGCCGTCGATCTTGGCGGCCTCGACCAGTTCGTCGGGGATCGTCAGGAAGAACTGGCGGAACAGCAGCGTCGCGGTCGCGGAGGCAATCAGCGGCAGGGTCAGCCCGGCATAGGTGTTGATCAAGTGGAGATCGGCGGTGATCTTGTAGGTTGGCAGGATGCGCACCTCGACCGGCAGCATCAGGGTCACGAAAATCGCCCAGAAACACGGCCGGCGCAGCGGAAAGCGGAAAAATACGACCGCATAGGCCGAAGGCACCGAGATCGCGATCTTGCCGGCGGCGATCGCCAGCGCCATCACAAGGCTGTTCAGCATCATCGACCAGACCGGCTGGCCGCTGGTCTTGGCCGTGCCGGCGAGCAGCGCCTCTGCCAAATTGTGGAAGAAGTGCGGCCCGGGAACCAGGCTCATCGGCGCGCTGAGGATGTCGGGCAGCGTGTCGCAGGCGGCGACAAACGCGACGAACAGCGGAAACAGCACCAGCACGATCCCGGCGATCAGCACCGCATGCGGCACCACTGCGCTGCGGGGGGCGCTGACCATCATCGGCCGAACCTGCTAGGCATAGTGGACCCGCCGTTCGATAAACCGGAACTGGACCGCGGTCAGCACGATGACGATCGTCATCAGCACCACCGACTGCGCCGCCGAGCCGCCGAGATCGAGCCCGACGATCCCGTCATACCACACCTTGTAGACAAGGATTTCGGTCGCCTGTTCGGGACCGCCCTGGGTGACGTTGTGGATTACCCCGAATGTGTCGAAAAAAGCGTAGACGATGTTGACGACGAGCAGGAAAAAGCTGATCGGCGCAAGCAACGGAAAGACGATCGTCCAGAACCGCCGGCGCGGCGTCGCACCGTCGATCGCCGAGGCCTCGATCAACGACGCGGGGATCGCCTGCAACCCGGCGAGGAAAAACAGGAAATTATAGCTGACCTGCTTCCAAGCCGCGGCGAGGATCACCAGCAGGAGCGCCTGCGGCGCGTTCAAGAGATAGTTCCAATCAATCCCGAGCCAGCGCAGCGACGCCGCCATGACCCCGATGCTGGGGTTGAACAGGAACATCCACAGCACGCCGGCGATCGCCGGGGCGATCGCATAGGGCATCAGCAGCACGGTCTTGTAGACCGCGGCACCGCGCACGACGCGGTCGGCCATCACCGCGAGCAATAGCCCCGGCGCCAACGCCAAGACCGCGACCGAAAAGCTGAACACCGCGGTAACCCCGAACGAGGCGAGGTAATCGGGATCGTTGAACAGCAGCGAAAAATTCTGAAACCCGGCGAAATGGGTCGTAAGGCCGAACGCGTCGCCGCGCAGCAACGATTGCTCGATCGCCTGCGCCGCCGGCCAGAAAAAGAACACCAGCGTCACCGCCATCTGCGGCAAGAGCAGAAGTGCCGGGCACACCCACCCGCCGAAGGTGACGCGGCGTTCCATCTGCTACCCTTCCTGCTCCCCTTCGGGGCCGGCCAGTTCCTCCCTCACCCTTCCCACGCCTGCGGCGCCGGCCCCTTCCCTCTCCCGCAATGCGGGAGAGGGTGGTGAGCGAAGCGAACCGGGTGAGGGCGACAACGCACGGTGCGATCTCACTGCGTGTTGCGCTGAAACTGGCGCAAGAGGGCGTTGCCGCGCTTGACCGCGTCGTCGAGCGCGGCCTTGGCGCTTTCCTTGCCGGCAAACGCGGCTTCGAGGTCCTCGGCGATCACGTCGCGGATCTGCACCATGTTGCCGAACCGCAGCCCGCGCGAGTTCTGGGTCGGCGGCTTGCCGGTCATCTGTAGGAGCGCGACCTCGGTGCCGGGGTTTTTCTCGTAGAAGCCGGATGCCTTGGTCGCCGCGTAGGCGGCCTTGGTGATCGGCAGATAGCCGGTGTCTTCGTGCCATTTCTCCTGCACCGGGACGCCCGACAGATAGGTGAAGAACTCCGCGATCCCCTTGTAGTGATCGGCCGGCTTTCCGGCCATCACCCACAGGCTGGCACCGCCGATGATCGAATTTTGCGGCGCCCCCTTGACATCGGGGTAATAGGGCAGCTCGGTAACGCCGAAGTCGAACTTCGCGCCGCTCTTGAACATGCCGTAGGCGGCCGAAGAATCCTGGATCATCCCGCACTGGCCGCTGATGAACATCGGCTCGGGCTCGGTGGTACGCCCGCCATAGTCGAAGCTCTTGTCCTTTTCCGCCGCCGCCAGGTTTGCGACATGGCGGATCACGGTCGGGTTGTTGAACTCGAGAACCGCGTCGGGCCCTTCGAGGCCGTTTTCCTTGGTCGCCAGCGGGATGTTGTGCCAGGCGCTGAAATTCTCGATCTGAACCCAGCTCACCCAGGCCGAGGTGAACCCGCACGGCAGCCCGGCGGCTCGCAGCTTCTTGGCGGCGGCAAAGGTCTCCGGCCAGGTCTTGGGCGGCTTGTCGGGGTCGAGCCCGGCTTTCTTGAAGGCCGCCTTGTTCCAATAGACGACCGGGGTCGAGCTGTTGAACGGCAGCGACAGCATCTTGCCGTCGGGGGTGCTGTAATAGGCGGTCACCGCCGGCAGGTAGGCCGCCGGGTCGAATTTCTCGCTGGCATCCTTCATCAGCTGATAGACCGGCTTGATCGCGCCTTTGGCCGCCATCATCGTCGCGGTGCCGACCTCGAACACCTGGACGATATCGGGCGCGTTGCCGGCGCGGTAGGCGGCGATCGCCGCGGTCATCGTCTCGGCGTACGAGCCCTTGAATACCGGCACGACCTTGTATTCGCTCTGCGAGGCGTTGAAATCGGCGGCGATCTTGTTGACCCGGTCGCCGTTGACCGAGGTCATCGCGTGCCACCATTGCAGCTCGATCGGATCGGCATGGGCCGGCCCAGTAACCGCCACGAGACCGGCCACCGCCGTGAGAATCGCCGCCAGCGCGGCGGCCAGGATCGTCGACCGCATGTTCTCCCCCCGGTTGCGGCAGGCCCGAAGCCGCTTGCCCTTGTGGACTAACACCTTGCCAAAACACCACGGGCGCGGGAAGCTTTTGTGACAACCGCGCCGGACAAAGGAAAATCGTTCGTGCCGCCCGCCCGCAGCAACACGCGCCGCGCCGCACCGCTGGAGATCGCGCTGCGCCAGGCCACGGCGCTCGAGCTCGGCGTGCCGGTGGTGATGCGCGTCAATCCACGGGCGAGGCGGATCTCGCTCCGCCTCGATTCGGCCGGACGCACGATCGCGCTGGTATTGCCGCGCAGCACCGACGCTGAGGCCGGTCTGCGGTTTCTGGCGGCGCAGCGGGGGTGGATCGCCTCGCGCCTGGCGGCGCTGCCGGCGGCGGTGCCGTTTGCCGATGGTGCGATCGTGCCGCTGCGCGGCGAGCCGCACCGCATTTGCCGCGCGCTCGACCCGGCGGCGCCGGCGGTCGCGATTGTCGACCGCGAGATTCGGGTCACGGGCGAGCCGGCATACCTCGCCCGCCGGGTGCGCGACCACCTGATCGCGCTGGCGCGGCACGAATTGTCAGAGCGCGCCCGCGCCTGCGCTGCGCGGCTCGGACGGCAGGTCGGCCGCATCGGCGTGCGCGACACCAAGAGCCGGTGGGGCAGCTGCTCGGCCACCGGCAATCTGTCATTCAGCTGGCGCTTGGTGTTCGCCCCGGACGCGGTGATCGATTACGTCGTCGCGCACGAGGTGGCGCATCTCGCCGAGATGAACCACGGCCCGCGGTTTTGGCGCGTTGTCGCCAGCCTGACGCCCGACAGCGTCGGCCCGCGCGCCTGGCTGAGGCACCACCGCCTGCGGCTGCTGTCGTACGGCTGAAACGCGACACGGCCGCCCGCCGGATGGCGGACGGCCGTGCCGCCGGAGACGGACCGGGCCTAGTGGCCGGTCGCCCCGCCAGGCGACGCAGGGATGGTTTCCGGCGTCGTCGGGCCCACGGTGCCGCCTGAGGAACTGCCCGTCGACGGGTTAATCGTCGGGCTCATGCTCGCCGGCGGATTGCTGGAGCCGGAATTCGGCATCGCATTGCCCGCGCCGCCATTCAGCTTGGCGAGCGTCGCCTCATCGAGGGTCGAGCTTTGCGGCAGGCCGTTCTGCTGCTGGAATTCTGCCAGAGCGGCCTTGGTTTCGGGGCCCATTTGGCCGTCGATCGCGCCGTGATAGAGCCCGTGCGCGCGCAGCTTCTCCTGCGCCTGGCGAATGTCTTGCGGCGAATCCGCGTCGGATTCCGACGGGGTGCTGGCGGCCGAGGGGCCGGTGCTCTCCGACGGGTTGTTCATGCCCGACGGATTGGTCGCGCCCGGCGACGGAATCATTTCGGGTGTCTTCATCGACGGCGAAGCCGACGATGGTGGCATATTTGGCGGGGCCGTCGAGCTTTGGGCCAGGGCCAATCCGCTCGTCGCCAGCGCCATGCCGCCGATGATCGCGGCAGCGGTCATGATACGTTGCATTGGGTCCTCCGGGGTGCAGCGACACGAACCTCGTGCCGTTGCTTGGTTAACGAAACCAAACCGGCGCGGTTCCCGCGGCCGCGTCCTAACCATTTGTACAAAAAGCTGAAATCGCGTAACTGGGGAATTCACCCGGCGGTTTGCGCGCGCCGCATCAGCCACAACAGAAGCAGCAGCGAGGGCAGGCAGGCGGCCGTCGACAGCACGAAAAACGGCACCCAGCCGAGATGCTGGGCGAGATAGCCTCCCGATGCCGCCAGCACATTGAGCCCGAACGTCGCCAGCGATGACAGCAGCGCGTATTGCGTCGCGGTGAAGTCGCGATGGCAGAGGCCGGAGAGATAGGCGACGAACGCAGCCGAGGCCATGCCGCCAGTCAGGTTTTCGCCGCCGATCGTCACCGCCAGCATGCCGACATCGTGCCCGGCCCACACCTGCACCGCATACATCAGGTTCGACACCGCCTGCAGCCCGCCGGCCACCAGCAGCGCCCGGAACACCCCGATCCGCAGCACCAGGATGCCGCCGAGCGCGACCCCGCCGAGGGTGGCCGCGACCCCGTAAATTTTGGCGATCGTCGCCACCTCGACCTTGGTAAAGCCGAGCAGCACGTACAGCGGGTTGGCCATCGACCCGGCGAGCGCGTCGCCGAATTTGTAGAGCACGATAAACACGACGATCGCCGCCAATTGCAGCGTGCCGTTGCGGCGGAACATGTCGAGAAACGGCGCTGCAACCGCACGCGCCAGCCAGGTTTTGACCCGCGCCGCCACGCTGCCGCCCGGCAGGGTTTCCGGCGGCCCGGCCTCCGGCTCCGGGGTCAGCCACACCGTCACCATGCCGACCAGCATCAGCCCGGCCATCAGCTCGTAGGCAAAGCGCCACCCGCCATAGCTCGCGGCATAAAGCGCGCCGGCGCCCGAGGCGAGCATGCCGAAGCGATAGCCCCATTGCGTCGCCGCCGCGCCGGCGCCCTGCTCGTCGGCGGTCAGCAGCTCGATGCGATAGGCGTCGATGACGATGTCCTGGCTCGCCGACAGAAACGCCACCGCGACTGCGGCGAGCGCGGTCGCCGCCGGAGCGACCCGCGGGTCGCTAAAGCCGAGCACGACGATCGCCAGCGCCAGTAGCGCCTGAATCACCAGCGCCCAGCTACGCCGCCGTCCGAGCCGGGCGGTCAGCAGCGGGATCGGCATCCGGTCGATCAGCGGCGACCACAGCGGCTTCAGCGAATAGGGAGACCGGACGAGGCCGAACAGGCCGATCGCGGTCAGCGACACGCCGAGATCGGCCAGCCAGTATGCCAAGGTGCCAAAGGTCAGCGCCAACGGCAGGCCGCTCGAAAACCCCATCAGCAGGATCGCGACAAGCCGCGGCCGGCCATACACGGAAAGCGCGGCGGCCCAGCCCGCGGCGCGCGCGGCGGAGCCCTCGGCCGGCGTTACCTCCGGCTCGCCCTCCAACCCGTCACGCCGGGCGCGGGACGACGAGGCTGCGGGGATCGTTCGCCCTCCCCTGGCCGGCTCAATGGCCTTTGTCGCCGGCTTTGATCGCGTCGGCGGCAATCTGCATCTTCACGATCGTGTCGGGGTCGAACACCTTGCCGTCCTCGGCCGAGCTGCCCTTCTTGATCCGGTCGACAAAGCCCATCCCCGAGATCACCTGGCCCCATACGGTGTATTTATCGTCAAGCTGCGGCGCCGGCGCAAAGGTGATGAAGAACTGGCTGTCGGCGCTGTCGGGGTCTGAGGTCCGCGCCATCCCGACCGTGCCGCGCACGAACGGCGTTTTGGTGAACTCGGCATCCAGCGTGTGGCCGGACCCGCCGGTGCCGGTGCCGGTCGGATCGCCGGTCTGCGCCATGAACCCGTCGATCACGCGGAAAAACGGCGAGCCGTTATAGAACCCCTTGCGAACCAGCGCCTTGATCTGGGCGCAGGTCTTGGGCGCGAGATCGGGGCGCATCTGGATCACCACGCGGCCATAGATCAGGTCGAGATAGATCTCGTTTTCCGGGTTGACAGCCGGTGCCGGTGCCGCCGACGCCGTGCCGACAACGGCAAGGCCCAACAGCAGCACCGCCAGTCGCAGAAACGCCTTCATTCCCCCACCCCCGTCGTTCTGGACCCGCCATCGTCCCAGCCACGCGGGCGGCAATGGCCCGCGTAGCATTCCGCATTCCCGCTGTGCGGCGTCCGGAATGACGCCCGGCGCAACCTAATCCTTGGCGTCGGCGGCGACCTGCAGCTTGATGATCTTGTCCGGGCCTTCGACCATGCCGCTGGAGCCGCCGCCCTTCTTGATCGCGTCGACGTGCTCCATGCCCTCGGTCACGGTGCCCCAGACCGTGTACTGGCCGTCGAGGAACGGGGCCGGCTCGAAGCAGATGAAAAACTGGCTGTCAGCGCTGTCGGGATTCTGAGCACGCGCCATCGAGCAGGTGCCGCGCAGGTGCGGTTCGCCCGAAAACTCGGCCTTGAGGCGATTGCCCGAGCCGCCGGTGCCGGTTCCGGTCGGGTCGCCGGTCTGCGCCATGAACCCGGCGATCACCCGGTGGAACACGATGCCGTCGTAAAAGCCACGCCGGGCCAATGCCTTGATCTGCGCGCAGTGCTCCGGCGCCAGATCGGGGCGCATCTCGATGACGACCCGCCCGGAAGCGAGATCGAGATAAAGGGTGTCTTGCACGATAAAAAGCCTTTCGCTGGTGAATGGGGGCAGAGGCCGTCCGCCGCCGCCAAAATCCTACGCCGCCTTCTGGCGCTCGTACCAGCCGCCCCGGCGAAACCGGTTGAGATAGGTCGGCAGGATCGCCTCCACCGCCTCGGGCGTGATACCGAGCGCCGGCAGGCCGAGCGCACCGCCGGCGACGATATTGTCGCTTTTCAGCATCTCGACCTGATCCGGGGTCAGCGGCGGGTTCGGCAGCAGCGCCATCAGGCGCGCCTGCAGCGCGGCGAGACCGAACGGCACGTCCATCAACAGCCGCTTGCGGCGGATTTCGCCGAGCAGCAGCTCCATCAGCGCGCGGAAGGTGTAGACCCGCGGACCGCCGAGCTCATAGGTGCGCGCCGCAGTGGCGGGATCGTCGAGGCAGCGCAGCACCGCATCGGCGACATCGCCGACATAGACCGGCTGAAACCGCGTCTCGCCGCCGCCGATCAGCGGCAGCGCTGGCAGCAGTAGCGCCATCGCCGCGAACTTGTTGAAGAACTGGTCCTCCGGCCCGAATACGATCGACGGACGCAGGATCGTCGCGGTCGGAAACGCGTCGAGCACGCCCTGCTCGCCGGCCGCCTTGCTGCGCGCATAGGCCGAGGTTGAGCGTGGCTCGGCGCCGAGCGCCGAGATGTGGATGAAGCGCTCGATCCCCGCCTCGCGCGCCAGCCGGGCGAGCCGCGCCGGCGCGCTATGGTGCACCAGGTCGAAGCGCTGCCGACCGCGCTCAGCCAGGATGCCGACTGCGTTCACCACCGCGTCGCTGCCTTCGAGAAAGGCCGGCAATACCCGCTCGTCGTCGATCGCGACGTTGAGCAGCGCGACCTGGCCCGGGTCGCCCATCGGCCGCAGGAACCGCGCCTCCTCGGCATTGCGGCAGCCGACCGCGACCGCGTTGCCGCGCGCCGCCAGACGCTTGACGACGTAACGGCCGATAAACCCCGACCCGCCGAGAACTGCGACGCGGTGATGCCTCATGTGCTCCTCTGGAGGGAAAGACGCCTCGCCTTTGATAGCAGAAAACGCCTCGTCATTGCGAGGAGCGCCGCGCCGCGGCAATCTCCGCTGTGAGGATTTCCGTCGGCGCGAGATTGCTTTGCTGCGCTCGCAATGACAACCGGGATGCAGTGGGCGGGATGGAGCGGGCAATGACGGCAGGGACGGGGCTAACAAACGAGTTTTCGGTTCCCGAGCGGATGAAAGCGTGGGTGCTCGGCGGGCCCGAGGAATTAAAGCTCGTCGACAAGCCGGTGCCGCAACCCGGCCCGGCCGAGGTGCTGGTGCGCATCGACGCGGTGGCGATCTGCGCCACCGATCTGGAAATCCTCAAGCACGGCGTGCCGGCGCTGGTCGACGGCGAACTGCCGTTCAACAAAAATTTCACGATCGGCCACGAATACATGGGCACGGTGGTCAAGCTCGGGCCCGCGGTCGACGAATTCCAGCCCGGCGACCGGATCACGGTCGAGGTGCATGCCGGGTGCGGGCGCTGCGAGCGCTGCCGCGAGGGCATGTACACCTCGTGTCTCAATTACGGCAACCGCGCCAAGGGGCACCGCGCCAACGGCTTTACCACCGATGGCGGGTTCGCCGAATACGCGGTCAACAACATCAACACGCTGGTCCACGTGCCCGACGACATGAGCGACGCCGAGGCGACGCTGGTGGTGACCGCCGGCACCTCGATGTACGGACTCGACGTGCTCGGCGGCCTCGTCGCCGGCGACGCCGTCGTCGTCACCGGGCCGGGGCCGATCGGCCTGCTCGGCGTCGCGGTCGCCAAGGCGCTCGGCGCCGACCCGGTGATCCTGACCGGTACCCGCGAATCGCGGCTCGAACTCGGCCGCCGGCTCGGCGCCGACCATACCGTCAATGCCCGCCAGGAGGACGCGGTCGCCGCGGTGCAGCGGATCACGGGCGGCAAGGGCGTAAGGTTCGTGATCGAATGCTCGGGGGCGCCCAACGCGCTCAACGAGGCGGCGCTGATGGTCAACCGCGGCGGCCGAATCTGCCTCGCCGCGTTCCCGCACGACAAGGTGCCGGTCGATATCGGTCACATCGTGCGCAACAACATCTACCTCTACGGCATCCGCGGCGAAGGTAAGAGCGCGACCCACCGGGCGATGGCGCTGATGAAGCAAAAGCGGTTCGACGCGCGGCTCGTCCACACCCACACCTTCGGCCTCGACGATCTGCCGACCGCGCTGCGCTATGCGCGCGAACG
>Ga0307372_10004261_pt1 | contig 22271 bp, 20 predicted proteins | sample OX1MG_FD_202533 | JGI IMG/M metagenome (GOLD analysis project Ga0307372, IMG submission 202533) | Soil microbial communities from Risofladan, Vaasa, Finland - OX-1 | ecosystem: Environmental > Terrestrial > Soil > Coastal area > Acid sulfate soil | place: Finland: Risofladan, Vaasa | collected...
GTCGGCACGATCGACGCCAGCTCGGCGATATACGCGGCGCCGCCGATCATCTCGAGCTTGCCGCGGGTGCGCAGCGCGTCGCTCAGCGTGATCGCATCGACCGGCTGGCTGCGGTCGGAGAGATCCGCCATCGCGCGGAAGATCTCGCGATGCGACTCGCGGTAGAAATCTTCCGCGGTTATGGTTTCGAGCGCAAAATTGATCGCCTCGTTATCGAGCAGGATCGCGCCCAGCACCGATTGTTCGGCTTCGAGATTTTGCGGCGGAACGCGCCGTAGAATGTCATCCGCACCGTCTGCCACACCACCACCTCCGACGCGCGCGAGTTCTTGTAAGGGGCGCGATTATGCGCGAACCGGGGCGCGTCATCAAGCGACTTTTCAAGATCAACACGATGTCCCCCGCGTGTGAAGAGCTTATCCACCGCCCATCCACACCCCTCAGCGAAGGCGGCGGCGCTTTTCGTTGCGCGCTATCATCGGTCCCACGAGCATCCCGAACAAAAATCCACCGACGTGCGCCCACCACGCCACCCCGCCGGCGATCGCGCCGCGGGAACCGGCGGCGATTCCGGCATAGAGCTGAACGCCGAACCATAGAAGCAGATAAATCACCGCCGGAATTTCGATCATCTGAAGGTACACGAAGATCGGCAGCACGGTCAGGATGCGGCCGCGCGGATAGAGAATGAAATACGCGCCGAGGACTCCCGCAATCGCGCCCGATGCCCCGATCACCGGGACGACGGACCCCGGCACCATCGCGACGGTCGCGATCGCGGCGGCGACTGCCGAGGCGAGATAGAACGCCAGGTAGCGCCGCGAGCCCATCCGGTACTCGACCGCCGCGCCGAAGATGAACAGGTAGAGCATGTTGCCGGCGATATGCCACACTCCGCCGTGCAGAAAAATCGAGGAGACTATCGTCCCGAGCGGCGCCGCGATTGTTCCAGCCGGACCAGCCGCGAACGGCCGCGTCAGGATAGCGGCCAACGCGTCCGACGCCGCCGACACCCGCGCCGGAACCATCGCGAAGCGCGCGACGAATCCGGCGGCTTTCGCGCCGAGCATCAGTTCGTAAATGAATACCGCCAGGTTGACCGCGATCAACGCCAGGTTTACGGGAGTCAGGCGGCGCGGCGCGGCGCTATCGCGAAGCGGGATCATCGGCGCGATGCGGTATCCTCAGATCGACCTGGAGTTCGGCGGTATCGTACAGGCAGCCGATGGGCGGAAGCGAGACGCCGCGTCCGCGTCGCTTGAGGATCGCCGCGATGTATGCGAGAAATTTTGCGAACCCGTTAGTGGGCGCGGTTCGATCGGGCGCGCGCCGGGGTTCATCACCAGGGAGGTCAGGATCATGGAAGTTGTGTCACAGGAAGTAATGGTGACGACGGGCGCGGAGAAGATGCCCGCGCATCTGGCGCGTCCGGCGTCGGGAGGACCCTACCCCGCGCTGGTGGTAGTCATGGAAGCGTTCGGCCTCAACGCCCATATCAAGAGCATCACGAACCGCTTCGCAGCCGAGGGCTTCGTCGCGATTTCGCCGAACCTGTATTTTCGCCAGCCCAACAACGTCGTCGCGTACAACGATCTGCCGAGTGCGTTCCGCCTGATGGGATCGATCAACGATGATCAGATCGTCGCCGACATGACCGCGACGATAAATTTTCTCAAGACCCAAAAGGAAGTCAAGCCGGTATTCGGAACGGTAGGCTTCTGCATGGGCGGACGCGTTAGCTTTCTGACCGCGTGCCGCAATCCCGACGTCAGGGCGACCGCGCCCTACTATGGCGGCGGAATGGTGACTTCGCGCCAGGCGAACGTGAAGCCGCCGATCGCCTATGTCGAGGGGCTCAAGGCGCCGGTGCTGGCGTTTTTCGGGGGCAAGGACGCGTTTATCCCGATCACCGAGGTTGACGCCTTCCGGGACGCGCTGAAGGAATCGGGCAAGCCGGCGGAGGTCGTGTTCTATCCCGACGCCGACCACGGCTTCATGTGCGACGATCGCCCGTCGCATCATCCGCAGCACGCCAAGGAGGCGTTCGCCAAGACGATCGCGTTCTTCAAGCAGAATCTTGCTTGAGGAATCGATGCATCGGGCGCGATCAAGTGAATGAACGAAAGCGGGCCGGTCTGATCCGGCCCGCGCTCTTTTTCTTTGCTGGAGCCGCGATCCTGTGCGCGGCGGCTTGCTATTCGTCGAGCTACCGAAAGGAACTGGGCGCGAATACGGATTTGATCTCCGAGCTTTCCGACAAGCTCGCCGACTACTGCCGCGCGGACTTCGCGATCGATAACCGGCAGGTCTCTTCCGAAGAGATGGGAGAGTTCTACTACGCGCTCAAGAAGGCGCGCGGCCTGTCCGCGATGACGACGCGCGAATCCGCGCGAGCATCGCATCGCGATTTCGACGCGATGCTGGATGCGTACCAGCTCTTTGCGCGCAACGCCGATGAGTACCGCCTCGCGGGCGGTCGCGATCCGGCGCGCCTCGCCGAATTGATGGGGCAGCATCAGAAGGTGGAAGCTGCCGCCGCGAAGGTCCGCGCGGATTTAGTGCGCGAGAATGACTGAGCGCGAGCAGCACCCTCACCCGCGCGTCACGGCGATTGCTACAAGGAGCAATCGCCGTGACGCGCCGCCCTCTCCCGGCGGGAGAGGGTATATACAAACTCACTCCCAGGGATTGCCGTAGCGGTCGAGGCATACCACCTCGCTCACTGGTCGGCGCTTGATCGGACCGAAGTTGTCGCTTGGATAGCCGATTGGCATCATCGCGTAGGTCTGCACTTCGGGCGGGAGTCCCAGGATCGCGCGCACTTCTTCTTCATAGTACATGTGAATCGTGGTTAGGCACGTGCCGAGGCCCTGCGCGCGGCAGGCCAGGATGATGTTCTGCACGGCGGGATAGATGCTCGAGCCGCTCGACCGCGCCATCCCGCGCATCTTGTCGAGGATCTCGGGCGCGAGCTTGGGCGCAGGACCCGACGGCGCGATTTGCTTCAGGCACGCGAGCAGCAGCACCGGAGCGTCGGCCATGTGCCCGACCAGATAGGTGGCCGAGGCCTGCAGCTTGTCGAAGGTGGATTGCGCCATGTGCGCGGGCTTGGTGCGATTCTGATAAAGCGCGAACAGGATGTCGCCGGCTTTGCGATAGATATCGCCGAGCTTTTTGCGTTGCTCCGCATCCTTTACCACGACGAAAAGCCACGACTGCGCGTTGCTGCCCGAGGGCGCGCGGATCGCCGCATCGAGAACCTTGGTCATCACCTCATCGGGAACCGGATCGGGTTTGAACCGGCGCAGCGCCCGCGCGGAATACATCGCTTCGAAAATTCCCATCTCAGCCATGAAGTATCTCCAAAAGAATTGCTTGCGGCCCGACGAGTATCGGTCATCCGTTTACGAAAAAAAAGGGCGTCCGGTTTCGGACGCCCCGCGATATGCAAACTTCCGCTCTCGCTCAGACGGGATGACGAGTGCCCGGCGGGCGCTCCGTCCCCATCAACATCTTCATCACCTTTTTCGCCTCTTCTGGATCCTTGACCATCACGCCCGGCTGATCGTGATGCCGCATGACCTTGTCGTCGGCGGTGAACTCGCGCACCGTCACGCAGTATTCGAGCAGCAGGCCGTTGGGATCGCGGAAGTAGATCGAGCGGCACCATTCATGGTCAACGACCGCGGTCACATCGACGCCGCGTTCGAGCAGCGTCGCGCGCTTGGCATCGAGTTCCTCGATCGTGTCGCAGTTGAATGCGAAGTGATAGAAGCCGCTCGGCAGGCCTTGCGCGCTGTTGATGTCGGTCGCCCACTCGGTCGGAATGCCGGGAACTTTTTCGGGGCACATGAATGCGACCAGCGAACCGTCGCCGGTGTTGAGGAAGACGTGCTTGATTTTGCCGTTGCCGGGGGTTTCAATCACGTCGGCCCACGCAACTTCCCATCCGAGCTTCTGCGTATAGAACTCGATCGTGCGCTCGATATCGAGCGTCGCCAGACCAAGATGATGCACTCCCGTACGCTTCATCGCCAAGACCTCCTCTGAACGATAGTTCAGACCGGCTGGCGCGTAGTCTAGCACCGCGGCACGGGGGGTAGTCAAAACCTTCCAAACGCTCGTTCAGGGGATCAATCGATGCGGATGAGCTTGTGCTTAATCGCGTAGCGCACGATCGCGGCGGTCGAGCGGAGGTCGAGCTTGTGCTTGAGGTTTTCGCGATGCACCTGCGCGGTCTTGGGGCTGATACCGAGGCGCTGAGCAATTTCCTTGGTCGTGGCGCCGTCGCCGATAAGGCGCAGGACCTCGCGCTCGCGGCGGGTGAGCTTGGGACCGCTTTTTTCGCCGGGCTTGAGGGGATGGCGCAGGCGGGCGAGTACGATTGGCGCGATCGACGGACTTAGGTAGCGGCGTCCCGAATACACCGCGCGCACCGCCGCCACAAGCTCGCTCGCGGCGTCGGTCTTCAGGAGATAGCCGCCGACGCCCGCCTCGCTGAGCGCCTCGATTACGTAATCCTCGTCGTCATACTGGCTCAGCACCAGCACCTTTGCGGCCGGGCAGTCACGGGCGATGCGATGCGCTGCCGCAAGGCCGCCGAGTCCCGGCATCCCAAGGTCGAGCACGACAACGTGCGGATGCAATTGCGCGGCGAGGTGAATGGCGGCCTCGCCGCTTGCCGCCTCGCCAACGATTTCGCATTCGGGTTCGAGCACCAGGCGCAGGGCCTCGCGAAAGATGCGATGGTCGTCGGCGAGCAGCACGCGGATGCGTTCGTGATTGTCGCTCATGCGGGCTCCGGAATTTCCGCGCTCAGGATGGTGCCGGAAGGACTCGACGCAATCTCGAGTTTCCCGCCCATCAATTCGAGCCGTTCGCGAATCCCGCCGATCCCCATCGCGGCGTGCGCGTCCGCCGGCATCCCGCGGCCATTGTCGCGCACGATCACACGCGCGCATCGTTCGTCGCGCTTGATCGTCACCTGGACTTCGCTCGCACCGGAATGGCGCGTCACGTTGGCGAGAGCCTCGCGCGCGACCTGCCAGCATAGCCGCTGAACCGGCGCCGAGATGTGCTCGGCGCGCCTTCCGCGCACCAGTTGCCCCGCAATTCCCTGCCGCCGCATGCGCTCGAGTTCAGCCTCGAGCGCCTGGGCCAGGGTGATGCGCTCGAGCGCGGGCGGCTTGAGCTCGCGGATCCGGGCGCGCAGTTCCTGTGCGATCTGGCGGAAGATATCGCGCGCCTCTTCGCCGCCGCCCTCGAGCGCGATCTGCGCCGCCGCGAGCAACTGCGCCTGGTCGTCATGCAGTTCGCGGGCGATTCGCGCACGTTCGTCGTCGATCGCGGTGTACATCCTGAGCGCCAGCCGGCTGACCAGCGCGCGATTGTCTTCGAGTGCGTCTTCGGCATTCCAGGCGCGAAAGATCGGCGCCAGGCGCGCGCCCAAAGTTTCCGCGCGTGCGCCGAACTCGGGCGCCGCCAGATCGCCCTCAGCCAGCCCGATCACCGCGGGCCCGGACGGAAATACGATCCATGCGGCGCCTAGCATCTTGTCCTCGGGGAGCGCGCGCGGCGCGGCAAAGCCGGGCAGGCGGATGAGCGGGCGGCCGGTGCGGGAGCATTCAGAAATCGCGGAAGCTTCGCCGAGCTCGCGCGGACGCGCGACCCCGCGCGCGGCGGCTACGATTCCCAGCGCGCCGCCGCGCGGCGCCGCGACGATCCACTTTCGGCATCCGAGCGCGCTCGCCACGGCTGCGCCCATCGCGGCAAACCGCCCCGCTCCTTCCAGCACGGCGATCTTCTCCGCCACGCGGTCGAGCGCCTCGCGGTCGGCTTCCCGCGCGGCGGCGGTCTCGGCAAGCGCGGCGGAGCGGGCGAGCGCGGCGGCGGCCTTGTCGCGCCAAAAGGTGCGGGAGCGCGCGGTTTCGGCGCCCGTGATCGTGGCGATCGCCGCACGTCCGACAAGTTCAAGTATCGCTTCAGTTTTTGCAGCGATGCGTGCGGCGCCGCCAGCGGCCCCGACTCGCAGCGCGACCGACCCGTCGCGCAGCCCGAGCGTGGTCACATCCGGCGCGATTTCCGCCGCGCAAAATTCCCGCCCGCGAGCGCCCGGACGCTCGGCTAGTGCGGCTATCGCGGCGCGCAGCTCTTCACTTGCCGCGGCGCCGGGCGAGATCGCCTCGACTGCGCCGCCGGGAGTATCCCACGCCACCACGCAGGCGCGGGCGCCGAGCGCAATTCGGCCATGTTCGGCTAATTTAGCTATCGCCGCGCAAAGCTGCGCGTCTTGATTTGTGCTTTCCGGCTCAGCCGGCGGCGGGTTCTGAACCCTGCTCAGATATTTCGCGTCGCGCACGCCATCCCCTCTTCTGGCGGAGCGATTACCCTGCTTCGCGATACTCGCTAGTGATTCGCCCCCGAGGGCTCGCGCCCAAGGTCGTGGCCGAGGCGATTCATTTCATCTCCAAACGCGGTCCAGTCGCCCGACTTGAGCGCGTCGAGCGCGCGCGCATAGTGCGACGCCGCGGCCTTCAGATCTGCGGGAGTCAGCGGCGGCGGCGCGGCAGATGCCGCGACCTGTTGCTGGGGCGGCGCTGCCGGGGCGACCTTCGAAATCGTCGGCGCCGACGGCGTAACCTTCGCGGCAAAGAGCGCTTGCAAGGTCGAATCGAGAGTGTCGCCCATCACGACCCGGTCGCTGTACGACGCGATCACTCGCTGCAACTCGGGGAGCTGTCCGTTCTCGGCCCGGATGTAGAGCGGCTCGACGTAGAGCAGCGAATCCTGGATCGGGATAACAAGCAGGTTGCCGAGCACCACCTTCGAGCCCATTTGATTCCATAGCGAAAGCTGGCGCGAGATGTCGGGGCTTTGATTGATGCGCGCCTGGATCTGATACGGGCCATAAAACAGTTTGTCTTTCGAGAACGAATACTCGAACAGATGCCCATAGTCGGAGCCGTCGCATCGCGCGGCCAGCCACGAGATCATGTTGTCGCGCCCCTGCGGTACCATCGGGAGCATCAGAATGTACTCGGCATGGGACTCGCCGGGCAGCCGCATAATCACGTAGTAGGGCTGCATCTGCACCGTCTCGCCGCCGTAATTCTCGCGCGGGAAGCCCCACAAATCCTCGCGATTATAGAACACTTGCGGGTCGGTCATGTGATAGGTGCTGTAGATCTCGGCCTGGATGAGGAACAGACCCTCCGGGTAACGGATATGCGCGCGCAGATCGGAGGGCAGCGCGGCAAGTGGCTTGAACAGGAGCGGAAAGATCCGTTCCCAGGTTTTGATCACCGGGTCGTCGGGATCGGCCACATAAAAGTCGGTCTGTCCGGAGTAGGCGTCAACCACGACCTTGACTGAATTGCGGATATAGTTGATACCGTCGCCGCTGCGCTGCGAGTAGGGGAAGTGCTCGCTGGTGGTATAACCATCGACGATCCAGACGATGCGCCCGTTGTGCAGCACGGGGTACGGGTCGGGATCGAGATGCAGGAACGGCGCGATATAGGATATGCGGCCGATGATATTGCGCCGCAGCATAATCTTGCTCTGCGCGACGATATTTTCGGTCACCAGCAGGTTGATATCGCGGTAGTAGAAACTGAACAGCAGGCGCCGCCAGAACCCGGCAATCGGCACGCCGCCCGAGCCCTTGTAGAACGAGAAAACGTTGTCGGTGCCGCTCGGATAGTCGAATTCCGGCGTCGCCGAGTTTACCACGACGTAGTTATCCGGCTCTTCGCCAAAGTAAATTCCGGGCTGATCGATCTTGAGCCCCACGCTCGAGTTCGCCGGAATATCCTTGATATAGAAAATCGGCAGGCCCTCGGAATCCTTCGCGTTCACGGGGCTCATCGCCACGCCGGCGCCGTGAGTGAATTTCAGATGCTGGTTCACCCAGGTCTGCGCGTTGTCGGGAAGCTGCGCGACATTCATCTCGCGCGCCGAGAGCATCACCTCTGTGTAATCGTCCGCGATATTGTAACGGTCGATATCCACGTCTCTGAAGTCGTAGTACAGCCGGATTTCCTGGAGCTGGCGGTAAGTCGCCAGGAGCGGACGCGGATCCCACAGCCGGATATTCTTGATCGTCGGCGCATCCTGCTGGATCGAGGTCATCGTGAGCAACCCCTTGCCCCCAAAAGGTTTCACGTCCACGCCGTCGAGCTTGTACGCGCGCCGGGTCATCGCGATGTTGCGCTCCAGGTACGGGCGCTCGACGCGCAGCTCGTCGGGTTTGACGATCAGGCGCTCAAGGACCGGCTGGATGAAATTCAAAATCAGCGCCGGGGCGAACACGATCACCGCCGCGATCACGGGGCGGCGCAGTCCCTTTGCCGTGGCGTTCGAGAAGCACACCACAGCCGCAATGATCGACAGCGCCACCAGCAGCCACAGACCCGGACGCCACAAAAGCGAGTCCACGTAGCGCAGGCCAAAGACGACGCCGTTGGTGTGAAACAATAATCCGAACCGCGCCAGCCAATAGCTCATCGCGCGCTGGACGAAAAACAGTCCGAGAAGAATCGACAGATGCGCCGCCGCGCCCGGCGTGACACGGGGCGGCGATTCGCGGAAATCCAGCGCTCCGCGAACCCAGTACACCCCGACCGCGGCCGCGCCGGACAGGAAAATCACCAGGAGAAAAAGATCGCGAAGATCCTCGAGCAGTGGGAGCGTGAAGACGTAGAAACCCACGTCGTTGCCGAAGGCTTTCTCAGTCAGCCCGAACGGCACGCCGTAGAACGATTTGAGATACAGGTCCCAGCTCGAAGACTCGCCCTGCGCCGCAAGGATCGCGAGCACTGCCGCGGCGATCATCACGATCGTCTTCCATGGCACGCGCTCGCCAAGCGCGCGAATCAGCTCGGGCAGATTAACCTCGCTCATCTGGTCGGGCCGGCGCACGACGTGCAGCCGCTCGCGATCGCGGCTCAGCCCGACCGCGGCCAGGCCGCTGGCGGCGATCGCGGCGAACGCGACGATCCAGGCGAGCGCGAAGATCGCGATCTGGGCGGTCACCTCAGTCGCGAACACCTGCTCGAAACCGAGCGAGCGGAACCACAGGAGATCGACGAAAAATTGGTCGGCGATCGACAGGAATACGAGCGCGGCGATCACGATCGCCGCAATACCGAAGAGAATTGTTCTCGGACGCATCAGGGTGCTTGGCTACTCGAAGTGCGGTTACTCGCCCCGTGCGATCCGGCTTACGTGCTCGCGAACGATATCGGGCGGACACAGCCAGACGAACAGCTTGAGGGCGGCGACGGCCACCAGGATCCAGTCAAGTTCGCCCACCAGCGGGATAAAATCCAGCTCGAGCGCGGGCGGAGTCAGCATCAGGAAGAAAGCCAGCACCGGCACCATCTTGGGTAAAATCGGCACACGCGCGTCGGCCATCAGCCGCCAGAAGACGCGGACGAACTGGGGCAGGAAGGCAAAGAATCTGCCCACCGTCATCGGCGACAAGAATTGCATGCGCAGGAATTGCCGGAACATCTACCAGATACCCTTAAGGCGGTACTTTAGCACAAGCGCAGTCCGATAATGCCATCGCTTACGCGCCGGACCGGAACGGATTTTCTGCTACAATAACCGGCGCGGCGGCTGGCGAAAGGAGGCTCGCGGGTTGAAACGGCACATGGCGCTAGGCGACTTTCTCGTCGCATACCTGCGCAAAATCGGCGTCGATACGATTTTCGGTATCCCGGGCGATCTTGCGCTGAAGCTGTTTTTCGCGCTCGGCAAGCGCCACGGCATCAGGATCGTCACCCTCTCGCACGAACCCGGCATCGGGTTTGCCGCCGACGGCTACGCGCGCGCGACCGGGAAGATAGGTGTGACCTGCGTCACGTATGGCGCGGGCGGCCACAACATGGTGAATCCGGTCGCAGGATCGTTTTCCGAGCGCGTGCCGATTCTGATTTTCTCGGGCGGCCCCGGCGAGGAAGAACGCAAGCTCGGCACGCTAATCCATCATCAGGCGCGCGAGATCGAATCGCAGCATCGCATTTACCAGGAGGTGACCTGCGCGTCGCGCGTGCTGACCGATCCGCGCACCGCGGCGCAGGAGCTGCACGCGGTGGTCCGCGCCATCTGGGCCGAGCAGCGCCCCGGCTACGTCGAGATTCATCGCGACATGGTTGACCGCGTGATCGAAGTGCCCAAAGAGCTGATCGACTGGGACGGCCATCTGCACTTCAGCGAATCCGACTCGCGCAAGGTCGAGGAAGCCGCGCGCGAAACGGCCGCGATGTTCAACGCGAGCCGGCGTCCGGTCATGATCGCGGGTATCGAGATCCATCGCTACAAGGCGGCGCACGAGCTGGTCGAGCTGGCCGAAAAGATGGGTGCGCCGGTGTGCGCGACGGTGCTCGGCAAGGGCGCGTTCCCGATGGACCATCCGCTCTACATGGGCGTGCACGTCGGACCGATAAGCCCGCCGCCGATCGTCGCGCGGATGGACTTGGCGGATTTTGTGCTCAACCTCGGATGCCTCAAGACCGACATGAATTTTGGCAATCGTCCGCCGCGCGTCATCCAGGGGCGTTCGGTGTGGGCGGTCGATCGCAAAGTGGACGTGAAGTATCACACGTATATCGATGTCGGCGTGCGCGATTTCGTTCGCGCGCTGTTGCGCCAAAAGCTGCGGCATCACGAAGAAGCGGTGACTTACGCGGATAATCTGGGCGGCACGTCCACCGCCGAAAACAAGCAGATCCGCGTCGCGCAGATTCTGGTCGCGGTCAATGAATTCCTGGCCGCGCACAATAACTACCTGGTCGTTACCGAGTCGGGCGACATGCTGTTCGGCGGACTCGACGTGCGCGTGCCGCATCACAGTACCTATCTGGCGCAGGGGTTTTATGCCTCGATGGGATTCGCGGTGCCGGCCGCGATGGGCGCGCAGGTGGGCGCGAAGATGCGGCCGATCGTGCTATGCGGCGACGGCGGCTTCCAGATGACTGGTCCCGAGATATCCCACGCACCGATAATGGGCATCAATCCGATCGTGCTGATCGTCAACAACGGCGGATGGGGCATCTTCCGGCCGATCGTCGAACGCCGCGACCTGCTCGACATTCCGTCGTGGCCGTACGCGAAGCTCGCGCGGGATTTTGGCGGCGCGGGCTTCGAGGCGCATACGCTCGGGCAGCTTCGCAAGGCGCTCGCCGCGGCGCACCGATCGCGCTCGTTTGCGATAATCGACGTGCGCGTCGAACGCGACGACCTGTCTCCCGTGTCGGTCAAATACATCCGCGCCGCGGCCAAACGGTCGCAGGCTCCGCGAGCGCGCGCCGCGCGCGGGAACGGATTCATATGACCGACGCCACCAAACTCCATCGCATGCGGCATCGCGACTTCAAGTGGAGCGTGCCCGAACACTTCAACTTCGGCGCGATCGTCGATCACTTCGCCGGCGACCCCAACCGAGTCGCACTGTTGTGGGAAGACCAGAACGGCAAGCGCGCGCGCCTGACCTACGCCGATCTGCGCGCGCAATCCAACCAGATTGCGGGCGTGCTCGAGGCCGTGGGCGTGCGGCGCGGCGACCCTGTCCTGCTGGTTCTGCCGCGCATCACGATGTGGCAGGCCGCGTACATCGGCGCGCTCAAGATGGGCGCGATCGTGATTCCGTGCGCCGCGATGCTGCGCGAGAAGGACCTGGTTTACCGTGCGAATCACTCCGGCGCGTGCGCGATTATCGCCGGCGTCGAAAGCGCCACGATGGTGGCCGAGCTGCGCAGCCAGTGCCCGGGCCTGCGCCACTTTCTGCTGGCGGGAAGCTCGCGCTCCGGATGGCAGGGGCTGCCCGAGCTGATGCAGCAGGTGTCGGCGGACTACACGCCAATAGCCACTCGCGCCGCCGATCCCGCAATTTGCTATTATACTTCCGGCACCACCAGGGAACCGAAGGCGGTCCTGCATAGCCACGCCTACACGTGGAGCCATCAGTACACCGGGCGGAACTGGCTCGACGTGGCCGCCGACGGAGTTCACTGGACGACATCCGACACCGGATGGGCCAAGGCCGCGTATGGCGTCCTGTTCGGGCCGTGGATGAACGGCGTCGCAACGTTCATGTACAACGGCCGCTTCGAGCCCAAACGCGAGCTCGAGTTACTCGCGCGCTATAACATCACAACGTTCTGTGCGCCGCCGACTGAGTACCGGATGCTGATCAAGGAAGATCTCGCGGCTTACCAGTTTCCCCGGCTGCGCCACTGCACAGGCGCCGGCGAGCCGCTCAATCCGGAAGTGATCGAGGTATGGAAAGATCGCCTGGGGCTTGCGATTCACGATGGCTACGGGCAAACCGAAACCATCATCCTTGCGGCAAACGTGCCCGGGATGGAGATAAAGCCCGGTTCGATGGGACTGCCGTTCCCGGGACACGACGTGCGCGTCCTCGATGAAGATTTGCGCGAGGTAAAGGACGGCGAAGCCGGACAGATCGCGGTGCGAGTCGCGCCTGAACGCCCGCCTTCGTTGTTCCTCGAGTACTGGAAGAACCCCACCGAGACCGCGGCGGTCTTTCAGGGCGATTATTATCTGACCGGAGACCTGGCCACGCGCGACTTGGACGGATACCTGTGGTTCGTCGGACGCGCCGACGACGTGATCATTTCGGCGGGCTATCGAATCGGGCCGTTCGAGGTTGAGAGCGCGCTGCTCGAGCATCCGGCGGTAATCGAATCGGCGGTGGTCGCGAGTCCGGACCCCGATCGCGGATCGATCGTCAAAGCGTTTGTGCGGATCGCGCCGGATGCTGTGAAATCCGACGCGCTCGCCCGCGACCTGCAGGAGCACGTCAAGCGCATCACGGCGCCCTACAAATATCCGCGCGAGATCGAGTTCGTGGACGAACTGCCAAAGACGATCAGCGGCAAAATTCGCCGCGTCGAACTGCGCAAACGCGAAGAAGACCGCAAACGCGCACGCTAGCCGCCGCAGAGAGCGCCGGGCATGCCGGCCCCTCAGGGCGATTCGAGAAATTGACGCAGCGTCAAAATCCGCACCCGCCGGAACGCTCCCAGCCGGAGCATCGCGCCGTCACCAGTAACAATCGCGTCAGCGCGTCCCGCGATCGCGCATTCAAGAATTCGGTTGTCCGGTTCGTCCGTGAGTGCCCGAATGCGCCGCGGCGGTTGAACCATCACGCCAACGTCGCCGAGAAACACTGCGATACGCGCCAATTCGTTGACGTCGCGTCCGAACTTCCGCGCCATCACGCCGAGGCATTCGTCGATGATCGCATGAGACAGTATAAGGCGGTCGCGGCGATTCACGACGCGGTGAAGCGCGGCGTCCGCGCTGCCGCCCGGAAATACGAATGCGGAGACAAAGATGTTGGTGTCGAAAACGACTCTCAATCGCGCAGGTACCGTTGCAGATCCCGCTCGGTGAGAATGCCCTTTTCGCGCGCCTTGCGGCTCCAGTAGCCCTGAATCCCGCCGAGCTCGCGATTCATCCGCTCAGTGCGCGCTATCCGAAGGGCATCCTGGATCACGGAGCTGAGACTCCGGGACTCGGCGCGCGCGATTCGCTCGGCTTCGCGCGCAAGGTCTTTGGGCAGAGAGATCGTTCGCTTTACCGCGGTAGATGCCATCGCGTCATTCCGTCGCTCGGGTATGATTATTTCCTACCACGGCTTGCGGCCGCGCGCTAGCGATGGCTGGCGCTCGGAGCCGGCGAAGGCGCAGTCGTGCCGCTCGTTGCAACGTCGGCCTTCGGCAGCGCATCGCGAAAGCCGCTTTGCAGCATCAGCGCCCCGACTGCGCGCGACAGCGCGACCGACATCGATTCCTGCGGGTCGGTCTCGAGCGGCAAAAATACTTCCGTGCCGACCGGAGCCGGCGGTTCATCTTCGGTTCCCATCGTCTCGCCAACGTAAAGATCGGAGTTGGCGCGCGAAGCGAGGGTGAACTTGATTCGCACCTTGGCCTTCATGACGAAGTATTGACCGTGCACGGTTTCATCGGCGCCGTAATGCTTGTCGATCGAGGCTTCTTCGATCGTCGTCGTGAGCACGAAATCAACGCCCACCGGCAGCGACGCGGCGCCGTTTCTGAGCGACCCCGACAAGGCCGGCTTGAGCCCCGCGTCGCCCAGCGCGCGGACGACAGCCTCGGTGACCGAACCTCCAAGGTCATGCACGTAAAGCGGACGATCGAGCGAACCGTCAACCGCATAGACTCCACCGACGCGAATCCATCCCGACGCGATTGCGCCGCCCGCGGGAAGCACCGCGATTCGCACGGGGCCGAAGATTCGCTCGGAGCCGGGAACGAAGCCGGGCAGATAGTGCAGGCGCATCGCGGGCGCGGGCCTGCATCCCGACACGATCAGGATCGCTGCCAATCCCGCCACGAATGCGGCCAGCGCTTTCGCAAGGTGTGTAATCGGCAGCGCGCCCGCTGTGCGGCAACGAGCGTTTCGAGGCATCGCGCTATAGTTCGGGTGGCGCGACAGGCTGATGTCTGTCACGCCACCACATGAACACGAACGCTCCCGCCAGCAGCAGGACCGCGATCGCAACCCACAGCGACGCCAGATGCGCGAGCCGGAGCGCGTGATAAAGTTCATCGCCAACCAGATAACCTACCGTCGAGATCAGCGTACACCAGACCATCGCGCCCAGCACGTTCCAGCCGAGGAAACGGAAAAACGGCATCCCGGCCGCACCCGCCATCGGGCCGGCCATGAAGCGGACGCCCGCGATAAAGCGGGCCATGAAGACCGCCTTGGCGCCGTGAGTCTGGAAGAAGATCTGCAAGCGATCGTAACGCTGGCGGGCGAAGCTGAAATTGGCGGCCAAACGGGCGAGCAGCCGCTGGCCTCCGGTGCGGCCCAGGATGAATCCGCAGCAGTCGCCGCTGACCGCGCTGGCGATCGTGATGAGATAGACGATTCGCAGATCGAGGATATTGCGCCCGGCCAGGAATCCTGCCGCGAGCATGACGGTCTCTTCAGGAACCGGCACGCCGAGATTGCCAACGAACACGCAGACGAAGATGCCCAGGTAGCCCCAGGTCGCGAGAATGTCCGCGATATGCTCGGGTTTAATGATCTCGTGCATGCACCACTCCGCCCGCGCACCCGAAGCTTCTTTCCTCGGGCCCCGCACTTTCGGACGGGTCTAGCTTGCCGCAAGACTGGTCGCAACGTAAGGGGGGTCTCGCGAGGCGGTTTAACCGCCTGCGGTCACTGCCTGCGGCAACCAGACCACACTAGCGCCACGGCAATCAGCAGGCTCAGGATCGAAATCAGCGCACCCAACTCGAACGCGGTGCCGCGGTACCTCAGCGTAATAGATTGCCGTCCCGCCGGAACCGACACCGCCAGTAATCCATTGGCCGAGACCACGCTGCCCTGCCCCTGCGCAAGACTCCATCCGGGCTCGTAATTTTGATTTATCACGACCGTGGCTCGCGCGGGCGCATCGACCCGATAACTCAGCCGATTCGGCGACCACATGACAAGTTGGACCGTGCCCGGGCCGGCCATGTACTGCTCGCCCATGTAGCCCTTCTCATTGTATGCGACCACGGTCGTCTTCCACGGAGTGTATTCGTAGCAATGGACAAAACCCAGATTGGCCTGTGCGACTACGGTCTGGTCGAAGACATCGCCGTCGGCAAATTGGCGGAAATCGGCGGAGTATGGAATCTGATGCGGCACACGATCGAAGGCGTCAGCCAGAAACGGCGTGCCCACCAGCAGAGAATCGACCGTACCGGCAACCAGCAGCACCGCGACGCACCACCACCCGGGGCCGCCAAACCGGCGCTGCAACTCCTCGGCGCCATAAGCCGCGGCGATGCCCACGCAGAAGGAAATTGGAATCAGAAATCTTGAGCTCAGCCGCATTATCGAAAGGAACGGCAATTCGCGCATCCAGGTGAACACCGGTATCAGGCAGTTATCACCCCGCAGCGCAAGGACGAGAAACCATCCGATCAACAGCCACGGGATAATGCGCGGGCGGAAGAATATCAGGCTCGCTGCCGCGAGCACGACGAACGCGGGCGATAGATAGGATCCAAATTCGATGAAGAAGCGATTTTGAAGTGCGATCTGAACCTGATCTCTCGCGAACCAAATCTGCGGCAGGTCGTGCCACATCACCCACGCGGGGCCTGACGCAATCCGGCCGCGTTCGCGTACCACCTCGAGCATCGGAAGCAGCATCACAGCCGCGATACCCAGTCCCAGCGTCCCTCCCACGCCGATCGCCGCAAGCGGACGAAGGCTCCGCCGCCGGAGCATCTCGAATACTCCGAACAACCCCACCACGGGCAACTCCGTGACTACCATCAGCGCCGCGCCTTCACCGAACGAAAATGCGAACAGTAATGCTATCGCCACGGTGGCGACTTGGAATCGCTCCTCGGCCGCCACAATCGCAGCGAGCAACCACGGCAGGTACGCGACCGCAAGAAATGTGAGGTGTCCTTCGCCGAGATGCAAGGGAAACCAGCCCCCTGCGGGAAATACCGTCGCCGCGACTATCGCGGACAGCGGCCGCAACCCGAGCAGTCGCGAGAACAGGTAGCCTCCCGCCCATGCGATCGCGAGATGCATTGTGATCTCAAGATGCATCCCGACCATCGCACCCAGGATCAGGTGAAGCGCAAAGAACGGAGTGAAAATGCGCGACTGCGGATTGCCGAGCATCGCCATCCCGCCGCATTTGTAGGGATTCCACAATGGAATCTGATGAAAATGCCTCACTGAGTAATAAGCCACCCAGTGAAGCTCCGCCTCGAAATCCCAGTCGTTCTGCTCGCTTGGCTGAGTGAGCCGCAGCAATATTGGATAGCTGAAGAGCACTCCAAACAGGGTCGCGCCAAGCCCCACCCAGCGCGCCTCCGCGGTGCGCCAGAATCCGGCGAGAGTGAATGCCCGCGCGGCTGCCGATGACGCGGCGCGATCGCCGGGCGGTGGCCGCTCGCCGCCCGAGGCGGAAGAGGAATCAGCCGCCAAAGCCATAATGCCCTATATGCCAGACGCCGAATGCGATTAGTATTATCGAGTAGCCAATGAGAATTCGGGTCAACTGGTCGGCGCGTCCTCGCGGCAAGCCGAGCCCCATCAGGGCGAGCAAAAACGGGAATGCATGTACGTAATGACGGGTTCCGAACTGCTGGAAACCATTGGTCCAGTAGAACAGATCCGGAATTACAGATATTAACGCCATCGCGAGCAGGATCACCGGCATCGTTCGCCGCAAGCTTGGCCGCATCGCGAGCAAAAACGCCGGGCTGGTAAGAACCAGCGCCTGCCCCCCTATTTCCGGATGAATATAGGGAAACTTGCTGCTGACGTTCGGCGCCATGAAGAGCAGTGTGTATAAGTTTCCCGGCAAGTACTTGAGTGAAAACAACACCGAACCCGGCGGCGCAAAGATGAATACTCCGCGGTCGAAGAAGTTCCCATAGCGCGCGAAGTTCAAAGCGCCATACACCAGCGCCGCAATCGCGAACCCCGGAGCCATCGGCAGGAGCGCGCGAACGCTGCCCCGGCGCAGGTAGGCGAGCGCGATCCAGCCCGGCCATACGAAAGCGAGATCGTACCGGGCGATCGCCGCCAGCCCCGCCAGCAGGCCAACCAGCCACGGACGTGCCTCGCCTAAGATCTCAGCGAGGGCGGCGAGCGTGAAGCCCACCGCCACCGTCATCGTGACTTCCCAGCTCCCGCCGTTGACCGTCTCCGACCAGATGATCGTCCCTACCCCAAAAAATATGGTGAGCCAGACGCGCGCATTTGCGGTGAGCTTCAATCGCCCGAGCATCTTCCACGCGAGCGCCACATCGAGCGCACCGACGACGACCGAAAAGAGCGACTGGCTGGTGGCCATTCCCCACCACGCGACGAACGGAATAAGCAGAATGGCGGGCAGAGGAGGATGAAGCTGATAGCTCCGGCCGTGGAACTGCGCATGCTCAATATAGTTCGGAGCGTCGATCCATGTGTGACCGTGGATTAACGCGAAAGCCTGCCGGACGTGGGCGTTGAATGGACTGGGCTCGTACATTGTGACGCCGTAGAAAGCGAGGAACGCGACAAACACGGCGAAGATACACCATCGTTCGCCGAACCCTTCGGCGGGCCAAGTCGTAGCGGCCAATCTATTCCGGACGATCTGTGGCGCCGCAAGTCCGGCAACCGCGCATGCGAATGCAAGGTAAATCAGGAAGTTGGAATGGCTCGCCTGAGTGAAAAAATAAGGCGCTCCAATTGCAATCGCCACGATCGCGAAGGTGAAGAAGCTTCGCGCGACCCCCTCCCGCGGATCCGGGTGTGGAACGCGAACGCGATCCTCACTCATCAGCGTTCCGCCGGAATTGTTCCGAGTTATATCCAGTAGTGGGGCTTGCGGCATTTTGATGACTATTTCTAGCGAAAAGGGCGCTGGCTTTCATAGTGGAGCTGGCGGCGTTGACGGGGCGTCCTCGCAGCGGCGCAAAGGTGTTTGAGTTGCGCATGATTCCGGTCACGTATGCGCGGCTTCGGCGGCGCCACTCTGAAGCGACGCGGGGTTGCGATATACCGCGAATATCCCGTATCCGACGGCGACGACGCAGGCGGCCACGTTGACGATCGAGATCGCGAACCGCGCATCCGGACCGAGGGGCAGATGACCCTCAGCCATCCCAGGCACGCGCACGAGATTGAAAAACACGTAGGCGGCATCAAGAAAGAGCGTTACCGAAAGTGCCGCGTAGAGCGCCCCGATCGTGCGTGATGTGGGCACAAGCGGCGCCATCAGCGCGACAGCATAGAATAGATATCTTTCATGCATTCGCGGCGCGAACGTGAACATCCCAAGGTAAACGATGAGTACCGAATAGAATAGAAGCCACGGCGAGCTTTGGCGCCAGATGATCCACGCCGCGAGCACGTACACCATCGCAAACAAAAAGTTACCAAGTTCGAAATACGAAACCGGTCCGATCACCCTGTCGGTGTCCAACACGATGAGCCCGCCCATCGCCAGCATCAGGTTGAAGGCGTTGACGGAGGCCCATGGAAAGAAGTTTGCCGACGACGAATAAACATCCCAAATGAAATGCCACGGATGCACGACCTGAAACGGTGCGATTATCAAAATCGTGATCGCGATAGTCGCGGCGGCGCTCCTCAACCAATCTCTTTTGCCGCCGCTGATTAGCGTCAGCCACGCGAGGATCGGGATCAGCATCAAGCCCTGCGCTTTGATCATTCCCGCCATCACCGCGATCGCCCAGGCCATCGCAAAGCGCCGCTCCGCCGCCATCAGCACGCTCAGCAGGACGGTCAGAGCGAGCACCGAATCGTTCTGGCCCCATACCGTGCTGATGTAAATCAGCGCGGGATTGAACGCCACCAGCAGCGCCGCCGCCGACGCGGCCCGCGCCGTGCCGACCTTGCGCGCCGCCGCGTACACGATCAGCGCGAGCAGAAGATCCGCTGTGACGAGCGGTATCTCGACCATCACTCTCAGGTTGAATCCCGTGCGCGCCGTGATTTCCGCGGCCGCCCACAGCACGTAAAGATAGGCGGGTGTGTACATACAGGCGAATCGGGGATCGTAGGCGTGCGCCGGCCCAAGATGCGCCATCGCCAGGCCCCAAATCTCGAACTGGCGCAGGTCCACTATTTCCCCCGGCAGATAGGGCAACATCGCGACCTTGACGATCGCGAGCGAGGTCACGATTCCGGCGACTATCGTGAAGCACCGATCTTTCGAGCCTACAATCGGCTTCAGTGCCGACACTACCGCCGACGCGAAAACGGCCGCCAACGTCAGCCCGGTGACCACCCCAAGCGCATAACTCAGGAGGTCCATTCAAAATTCCGGCATTCCCATTTTCAAACGCGCCTCGTTCACCGCGCCGCCGCACTCGACCCGTCGGGATTGCGCGCCAGCATCAGGATCGAGACCCCGACCGGCAGGGAAATCCTTCGGAGGAGATAGCGCTCGGAGGAGAAAACCATCGTCAGAATCCAGTTGACGGGCGGCGGCGGCATCCGCAGATCGTGTCCGCCGCGGCGCGCCCCAATGAAGCGCTGAACGAGCCTCGCGGCCGCCACTATCGGAAGCAGGAAGAAGTTGTAGTAGCTGAGTTTCAGGATCTCGAAGCCCGCTTCGAGCCCACGTGCGCGCAGCTCAGCCGGCCGGTAGCGCCGACGATGATGATGCGTCGTGTCGTGCGCGCTCCACAGCCAGGGGAGCGCGGGAACAGTCGCGATCAGCACGGCCCCTGGATTCATGCGCGCGCGAAGCGCGGCGAGCGCCGCGACATCGTTATCGAGATGCTCGAGCACGTCGGTCATCACTACCAGATCGAAGCGCCGTCCTCCGAAGGGGATGTCATCGGGAAGACGGCCTGGCGCAATTTCGGCAAGCCCGCGCGAAGCCGCAAAGCGGCGTGCCTCGGCATCGAGTTCGGTTGCGTACAGTTGCCCGCGCCGCGCCAGCATCGGGAAGTTGCCCCCGGTGCCGCACCCGGCCTCGAGGATCTGCGGATGGGCCGCGAGCGCGAGACGATCGAGCAGGCTGGCGACGATCGCGCGGCGCGAGACAAACCACCAATGGCGATCCTCGACCTCGGCCATTCGCGGATAGAGACTCGGGTCCACGTATGGATGCTCGATCTCGGGCTCAGGCGCCGCGGCTGCGGTCGTCGAAGCCCCACAGGTCGCGTACCAGGTACAGCGGGCGCCCCTTGACCTCGTTATAGACGCGGCCCAGGTACTCGCCGATAACTCCCAGCGTGATCAATTGAACGCCGCCAAAAAACAGAACCACCACCATCAGCGACGTATAGCCCGGCACGTCAATACCCTTGCCGAGCTTCAGGATTGTAAGGAACAAGGCATACAGAAATGCGAATATCGAAATCACCAGACCAAGGTAGCTCCAGATTTTCAGCGGCAGTGAGCTGAACGAGGTAACCGCGTCGATCGCGAAGTTCCACAGCCTCCAGTAGTTCCAGTTGGTGTGCCCAGCGTGGCGCGGCTCGCGCTGATAGACGATTGCGGTTTGCTTGAAACCGACCCAGGCGAACAGCCCCTTCATGAAACGGCTGCGTTCCGGCAACCGCGCCAGCACCTCGACCACGCGCCGGTCGAGGACGCGGAAGTCGCCGGTGTCGCGGGGAATCGGAACATCCGTGACGCGGTCGAAGATGCGATAGAAGAGATAAGCGGTGAGCCGCTTGGCAAGAGTCTCGCCCTCGCGGTCGGCGCGCGTCGCATAAACGACATCGTAGCCCTCGCGCCACTTTTCGATCATCGGCTCGATCAACTCGGGCGGATCCTGAAGGTCGGAGTCGAGCAGCACGACGGCGCTCCCGCGCGCGTAATCGAGCCCGGCGCTGAGCGCCACGTCTTTGCCGAAATTGCGCGACAGGCTGACAATCTTGACCGCCGGATTGCGCTCGCGCATCGCGAGCAGCCCTGCCAGCGTGTCGTCGGTACTGCCATCGTTGACGCAGATCACTTCAAAGGAGGCGCCGATTCGCTCGAGGACCCGGAGCAACCGCGCGAACAGCTCTTCGAGATTAGCTGCCTCGTTGCGCATCGGCACGACCACCGAAAGCTCGGCAGCCTGCACGGCTGCGGGCGTCAGTTCGCCGGTCGTGGGCGCCACGAGGTTTGCCGGGTTCGATGACGGCTCCATTCGAATTCCTCGAAAGTGCTTAACTCAAACGGGCCCGTGATCAAAGCACCCCTCCTTCGCCGGACAATCGCGCGCGCTACCCGCCGCCGTTCATCTCCTCGGGCGGCAGGACGTTGCGGAAGAATAACCAGTACAGAAATGTGTTGAGCGCCTGCATCGCGGCCGCGAATTCGAGCGGCAGTGACAGGTACAGATGCTCCATGAACAGGCCCGCGATATACGGACCCACCGCCGACATTACCTGCGAGGGGAAATTGGCGAAACCCGAGGCGCTCGAACGCTCCGCCGGCGGTATCACTCCCATCAGGTATGACTGCCGGACCGGAATCGAGAGCATATTGAAGATCGCGCGGATTCCATAGATTGCCGCCGCCCACAAAAACGTCGGCATCAGCACGACCATGAACAGCAGCACCGTCGAGATCGCTCGCGTCACCACCACCGAGCGCACCGATCCGAGCAGCAGCGCGAGCCGCCCGGCCATCAGGTAGGGAATTGCGCTAACCAAATTCAGCACGAAAAAAGCCTCGGCCAGTTCCGCCGAGCCGACGCCGAAGCGGCGGTAAAACCAGTACACAACGAACGGCCC
>Ga0307372_10004262_pt1 | contig 22270 bp, 25 predicted proteins | sample OX1MG_FD_202533 | JGI IMG/M metagenome (GOLD analysis project Ga0307372, IMG submission 202533) | Soil microbial communities from Risofladan, Vaasa, Finland - OX-1 | ecosystem: Environmental > Terrestrial > Soil > Coastal area > Acid sulfate soil | place: Finland: Risofladan, Vaasa | collected...
GCCCAGAACAACGAGATGAGGATGAAAATAATCTCCTACAACGCAGCAAGGATAGCGAGTCTGGCCTGCTCCCTACTCAGAGGGTTTCTACAGAGCCGGATTTGGACACTGGTTAAATACACGATGCAGAGCCGAAGCGTCGGAGCGCCCACACCCTTCTTTGATCGTCTCAAGGACCCCTTTCAGACTGTCGCTCGGGGGGGGCGGGACGGACCTTCCCGCTTATTACAAGAGGCATGGCGGCTTCTTCATCTCCGGGGCGGTGGACAAGTACATGCACATCGTCCTGAACAACAGGTTCGAGCCGGGGATAAGGCTCAGCTACAGCCAGACCGAGATAGTGGACTCGATCGACGACATACGGCACCCTATGGTAAGAGAGGCTCTGAGGCTCCTGAACCTGAGGGACAAGCTCGAGATCGTCTCGCTCGCGGACGTCCCTGCAGCGACCGGTCTCGGATCGTCAGGGAGCTTCACGGTGGGGCTACTCAACGCCCTCTACGCACGCCAGAGAGTCGTCAAGACACCCGAGCAGGTCGCCGAGGCAGCCTGCGACATAGCCATGAACCGGCTTCACGAGCCTTCGGGAAAGCAGGACGAGTACACGGCGAGCCTCGGGGGGATAAGGTCTTTCGAGGTGGACAAGGGCGGGAAGGTGACGACGAAGGAGCTCGACATCTCAGAGAGCACGCTCTCCGAGCTCGAATACGGCATAATGATGTTCTACACCGGGATCACAAGGAGCGCCGGGGAGATCTTGGGGAAGCAGCAGTCGAGGGTCGCCGAGAAAGACGGGGAGGCGGTGAAGAAGATGCACGCCATAAAGGCGATCGGTCTGGAGAGCAAGAGAGCGCTCGAGTCGGGGGACCTCAAGAGGTTCGGGGAGCTCCTCCACGAGCACTGGACGGTGAAGCGCGGCATCACGGACAACATGACGACGGACAGCGTCGATTCGTGGTACTCCACCGCGAGGAAGAACGGCGCCTTGGGTGGGAAGCTCGTCGGGGCGGGGGGTGGAGGGTTTCTGATGCTGTTCTGTCAGGAGGGGAGGCAGAAGGTAAGGGCGGCCCTCGCAAGAAAGGGACTTGCCGAGATGAGGTTCAGGTTCGACTTCGAAGGAAGCAAGGTAATCTACAACGTCTGAGACCGCTGGCGAGACACAGGCGGGAGGTTTTGGGCTTCAGGCCGCCATCTTGGTCGGGGGCCTGGGGACGCGGCTCGGGAGCTTGACGCGAGACGTCCCAAAGGCAATGGTGTTGGTCAGCGGGAAGCCGTTCCTGGAGCACGAGATCGGCCTGCTGAAACGGGGCGGGATAACGGATTTCGTGCTCTGCGTGGGCTACCTCGGCGAGAGGGTGGAGGAACACTTCGGGGACGGCAGCAAGTGGGGGGCCAGGGTCAGGTACAGCCGCGACGGGCCGACGCTCCTCGGGCCGGCGGGCGCGCTCAAGCGGGCGGAGCCGCTCCTCGACGAGTTCTTCTTTGTCACCTACGGGGACGCCTACCTCCGCGCGGACTACCGGGGCATGATGAGAGCGCTGGTCGATTCGGGAAGGCTCGGCGCGATGGCCGTGTTCGAGAACCACAACAAGTACGGGAGGAGCGACGTCGCGGTGAGCGGGGGCCGTGTAGTGCGGTATGACAAGCGGGGCACCGGGATGGACTGGGTGAACTATGGCGTGTCCGCGCTCAGGAAGGGCGCCCTCTCACTCATCCCACCCGGGAGGGAGTACGGCGAGGAGGAGTTCTACGGAGAATTGATCAAGCGGGACGAGCTCCTGGCTTTTCCTGTGGCAGACCGGTTCTACGAGATAGGGACGCTAGCGTCGCTCAAGGAATTCGAACGGTTCATCTCGAGCCCGCGCTGAGGCGACTTCGGGGACTCGTCACGCGTAGGAGCGTATGATCTCGGCGCACTTCTCGACGCCCCTGTACCTCTTCGAGATGAGCCCGATGGATTCCAGGCTCTTCTTGTATGTCGGGTCGCTGATGCAAGCGTCCACGGCGGCCGTCAGCCTCGCAGGCTGGAGGTCGCCCGGTGAGATGGCTATCCCCAGGCCAAGGCTCTGGAACTTCTCCGCATTCCCCAGCTGCTCGGAGTGGTTGTGTATGGGGACGAGGACGGCGGGCTTGCCTGCGTCGATGCACTGCCCGATCGTCCTGTGGCCCGACCTCCCTACCATGACCGCAGAGAGCGCGAAGAGCTCGTCTTTGATGGGGCACCAATCGTAGAGCAGTGCCCCGTCTGCAATCCGCCTGGGCTCCGCCGAGCCTCCCAGGTAGCCCATCGAGACGACGACCTTGTATCTGCTCGAGAGCGCGCCCACAGACCGGAGGACGATGTCGATGAACCTGCTCTTCGTCGCGTCCGGCCCGCTTATCTGGAAGAAGACGAGCGGGCGTCTGTCAAATCCGAGAACCTCCCTCGCCTTCCGGAGCTTGTCCTCGCCCACCTCGAGCCCAGGGGACGTGAAGCCCACGTACCTGACTATCCTCGAGAGGTCGGTCCCGGCGACGTTCGCCTCGCCTATAGTGTACGGCGGAGGGAGGTCGGTGAGAAGGACTTGTTCGCTCAGCGACCACATCAGGCCGAGGACGTCTCCGGCTATCCTCTCGTAGATGCGCCCGAGCGCGCCCCCCCTGAACCTCGGAGGCAGGGTGACCTTGAACTGGTTCAGCATCGTGACCACGGGACGGGACCTTGACCTCGCCGCGAGGACCGCGGAGAGCCGAGAGTCGGACGCGACCACCCTGGGGTCGAACTTCGCGATGCTCTCCGCCTCGAAGGCCACCTGTCTCGAGAAGGAGCGAAACATCTGAGGGAAGTGCACCATGAAGTCCCTGCCGGAAAAGCTTCCCTCCTCGGTCCATTCCACGTCTAGCGCGGGGCACTCCACGGTGTCAGCCCGCGGCTCGTGCGTCCGGATGTAGCGCAGCCCCTGGCCAGAGCACGAGAACCTGATCCCGTCCCCGCTCGCCGTGGTGGACCGAGCGATGTCAAGGGCCCGGGTAGCGTGGCCGAGTCCCGAGCCGAAGACGGCGAAGTAGATGCGTTGCACGGCGGTCGACTTCCTGGGTGTCTGGCGCGCCTATTTATCCGGGCAAGGCGGGCGTCCTGTCCCTTGTGGAAGCTCCGTTTCGAGCTGCCGACTGACACATGACTACCTAAAACTTACATAGTAGATTCATCAAGTTCTGAGCAGTCTTCCCAGGACTCGATTTTATGGTAATACAACTCTGGCAGCTAGTGGAGGCGATTACTATTGTCATCACAATCCCTGTCCTCGCCCTGGAATACTACTGGGTAATGCTCTTCGCGACTTCGACGAAGTACCCCAGAAGCATGGCCAGCCAGGACGTGAGGCTCGAGAGCCATCCGATGGTCTCGGTGCTCATCGCCAGCTTCAACGAGAGGTTCGTCATAGAGAGGACTCTCGACGCGGTGAAGCAGATAGACTACCCCAAGGACAAGTTACAGGTGGTCGTAGCGGACGACTCGGACGACCAGACTGTCGAGGTCATAGACGCGAAGGCGCACGAGCTCAACGGCCTAGGGATCTCTACGATCGTGTCGAGGCGGCCTAGTCGGGAGCACTTCAAATGTGGCGCGCTAAACAAGGCCATGGAGAGCGTCGTGGGAGAGTTCGTGCTGCTCCTCGACGCCGACTCGATCGTCCCCCCGGACGTCCTAAGCAAGGGGATAGCTGCCGTGGAGAGCCACCCGCGCGCGTCCTTCGCTGCGTTCCGCTACGGTCACTACAACAGGAACGACAACATGATAACGAAGCTCTTCGCTCTTTCTCAGGACATTGGGGACACGCTCTCCAAGATGGGAGCGTACAAGATAGACGCGCCCTTCTCCTTCCAGGGGGGGTTTGCCCTCGTCAAGACGAGGGACCTCAGGGACGTGGGTCTCTGGTCGAACGAGAGGATAGCCGACGACGGAGACGTCTCCATCAAGCTGTACCTGGCGGGAAAGCGAGGGATCTACCTAAGCAGCGTGAAGATAATGAGCGAAGACCCCTCGACACTCGAGGCCTGGAAGAAGCAGGTCGCGAGGACGTCGCAGGGATGGTGGAGGTGCATCGCGAAGTATTGGAAGACCATCGCAACCGCAAAGGACGTGAGCATCCAGAAGAAGGTCGGGCTCCTGCTCATGCTTCTCGGCCCGTTCTCCGGCTTCAGCTGGATATTGGTCACGTTCCTCTCTGCCATCGCCGTCGTGACGGGCGTGATACAACCCGCGAACTCGATATTCAACAACCCGATCTACATTGGGGTCGTCGCCGTCCCGTTCGCCGTCTCGATGGCCTCCGGGGCGTGGGCGCTTTGGGTACAGGGCCTGATGACCGCCCGCAACGTGGTCCTCATCCCCATGCTCGGCTACGTCACGGGCGCCATGCTCAGCCTTTCGTCTCTGGGGTTCTTCTATGGCGTTTTCGACCGGACCGGCTTCTTCCAGTACAGGACGCCGCACTCGGGCTCCGGCAAGGCGAGCAAGAAGACCTACTTCAGGCACTTGACGAACGACAGGAACGCGGTCGTGGAGGCTGTCCTCGCGGTGGCGGCGATCGTCCTGGCGGTCCCGGTCCTGTTGCAGGGCGTCTGGTTCCTTTCGCTGTCCCTCGTGGGGTTCGGCATCTTCACGCTCAAGTCGATGAGCCTCTCCAGGTACTTCCAGCTACGCCAGCCGAGGGTGAACTCTGCGAAGGGGGTCGCCGAGAGCGCTCCCGCTCGCCAGGGCGAGATGGACCTGGCGCCGCGAGTCAAGGCCCTGAAGGGTCGAATCTGACCCGAGACAGTAAGTCCGGCCCTTCGCAGACGGCGATCAGACGAGCGCTAGGAGGTGGGTGAAGGCGTACGCGGGGATGACGACGTACACCCACTCGTGGTGGAGAAGCGCCCTCCTCTTCTCCGCGGTGGAGAAAGCGTCCAAGGTCAGGTCGATGGTCAAACAGATGCCTAGCAGGAAGAGCGTGACCTCGACGCTGGGCCAGAAGGAATACCAAAGGATGCGCATGTAGTGAAGATAGAGCAACGTGGCCACCGTTACATAGACGGTGGGGACTAGAGCCAGCAGGAAGTTCCTGTGGTGCAGCCGGTGACCGAACAGGTAGAACGGCTTGGCAATCCCCTTGTGGTATAGGATGTCTCCTGCCTTGTTGAGGAGCGCTGTCGAAGAGACGACGACGATAAAGCCCGCCACGAGACGCAGTTCGAGCTCTTGAGTCATCAATTTTTTTGCGACTCGCAGAATACCCGCATCTGGCATATTTTAGCGTATAGACAAGGCCGTTCTACCCCCGGCCGGAGGGAGCCGAGGCCTCATGTGAGGGTCTCTAGGAAGCCGGAGAGGCAGTCCCTCAGCGAGAGGAGGAGCGTGTTCCCGACCTTCCTCCCGCTCGTCGCGAGCCTGGAGAGGCGCTGGACGCGGAAGTAGATCGGCGGATGGGGGTCGAAGGTCAGCCAGTCCAGGAACCTCGCTCCGTGAGAGTACTTCTCCGCGTACAGCTGTCGGAAGCCGATGTTGGCGAGCGCGGAAGCCAGCACGCCAGGCTCCCCGAGCTTGGCCGCCGATTCGGTGTCAGCCCTGGTCTCGAGGACCTTCCCGATGGAGAAGATGACGGCGAATATGAGGACGTAGTAGAAGAGGCCCAGATACAGCAGCAGCGGGAACCAGAGATAGAGCCCGCCTAGGTAGAGCACGAAGGTCGCGGAGAAGAGGATCAGGGAGTCCCTTCCCTTTATGTGACCGAGCTCGTGGCCCACGACGGAAGAGAGCTCAGCGTCCCCGAGGTCCTCCAGAGAGCCAGCCGTGATTGTTATCGACGACCTCGAGGGGGAGACCCCCGTGGCAGCTGCGTTGTCCGCCACGCTGTTCACGATGGTCACCTTCGGCACCGGGAGCCTGAAACGGTCCGCGACCCCCTTGACAAGGCCGTGGACGTCCCGCGTGATGACCTTGATCTCATCGGGGGAGGACTTGATCCCGGAGGTTGCGAGGACCTGGCGCACCGCCTCGGCCGCACCTGGCCCATCCAGCGCATCGCCCGAGATCCTGGCCTCGAGCCTGTCGCTGATGTCGGAAACGATTTTCTTCGCGAACTTCGCTACCTCGCCTTTTATCTCGACGGAGACGGGCACGCACACCAACGTTACCCTGGGCCTCTCTTGGGTCGGGCGGACCCTGCCGACGAGCAGCGCTATCCTGTCCGAGTAGAAGAGCGCCACGAGCTGGATTGCGAGCACGGCGAAGATCGCAGAGTCGCCGAGGACGAAGAAGAGCCCGAAGCTCAGCGCCATGATCAGGATGTAGAGGTTCATCATGTTCCCGCTGATCAACCTCCTGAGCGTCTCCCCCCCGATCGCGGGGCGGGCGGGGACGTCCCTCACCCCCTTCTCTCCAGTCGAGAAGATGAAGTAGAGGCTGGTGGTCTTCGCCTTCGCGAGGACCATGTCGACGAGCACCTCGAGGTCGTCGGCCACCCTCCGACACGCCTGCACGCCCGGCTCGTCGACCGGGTCGAGCCCGGGGAACCCGATCACGACCGAGGTCGGCCCGATGGCGAGGCGCACGACCTTTCCGCGCAAGGGCTCAGTGGCACGGCCCGGAGAGACGGGCGGCGAGAAGCCCCAGTCGAGCTCTACGCTGCGGCCGTCCGCGGACCAAGTCTCACGGTAGGACCTCTCGGAGAGAGAGTTTAGGTTCGGGTCGAGGTAGTGCTTCTTGACGTACTCGGCCATGCTCCGGACCGCCGGGAGGGAGAGCCCCCCCTTGATCGTGACTACCTTGTCGGGCTGGAGTGTGTCGACCATCGCGCGCGGCTCTGGGACCGGCCGGGCCGCAGCCTCTCAAAAACCCGTTGGTCTCCCTCGCACGCCAAGTGGCCTCGCCCGAAAGGGCGCGCTCTCCCGACGGACCACGATAGACTGCGTGAGATGCGGGGAGAGACTCCAATCGCCAGTCCGTGGCGATCTGGAACACTGTCGCCAACTGTGGTGCAAGAAGTGCGAGAGGTGGATGGACAGGGAGCTTGTAGCTGTCCTCAACATCTCTCGCAGGGGGCGGGTGAGGTTCGCCCGTTCATCGACGGAAGGCGAGGCAGGCGAAGCAGTGAAGCGGAACGCGGAACGTGACGGGGAGCCGCTAATCCGTAGAGTAGATGCCTCGAAACTGCATCGTGCATAGCAGACGCAGTAGAATCAAAAGTATAAACGAGCGGAAGAGAGGCTGAAAGGTGGATGAGCTTGGAGGAACTGAGAGAGCAGAAGAAGGCGGAGATCCGACTCATCGCGGACTTGACCTTCGAAGCCACATTGGCGGTGGATGCGAAACTATCGAAGCTCGAAGAGAGACGGGCCGACAAGTCGCTGGCCACCCAATAGCCATCGGATCTTCCCCAGACCTTACGCCTAGTCCGAGCAGCCAACTTTCGCGTCCTCTCGTCATAGACCGCGGGCCATGCTCCCTCATGGGACTACCCTCCGCGATGCACAAGATTGAGACCGCGATAATGGCGGTCGTGTTGGGGAGCGAGTCCAAGCCTATCTGGGTCTGCACTGCATCTGCCCAGCAAAAACCACCCCCTTGACAGGCGTTATCGCGGCAGCCATCGATACGATTATCATACAATTGTATGTTCGGGGTTACCGACTATTAACTTGTGGATGGCGCTCTTTTCTCCGAAGCACGGTCACCCGAGTCCCGAATTCAAGAGTCAATTCTTGGGGAGCCAAGCCTCTTTACCATGCGTTGGCCCACTTTCTCGAAACCCCGCTGAAATCCAGTCTCCGGATCTTTTTCAATCTGCGAAACGGCAACAAAAGTGAATACTCGCCTCGGCAAGTAAGAGAAGGCATGAAAGAGACTCAGAGCACGAACAGCGGGGATGTAAGCCCAAGGCTCGATCAATCGAAAGGAGAGCTCCGGGCTTCAACCGGGGAAGACTGGGTTCTGATATCGGGTGAGGCTCTGAGAAGGGTCTATGAAGGAGAATTGACCATGCTCCAATCCGGCGCATATGTCCTCTGGTACAATGCTGGCAAGACCGTGGGGACGACCGAAGGGAAGAAGTTTTCCGAGCTCATCGACGAAATTGGGATTGACCAACTCGCGAAGGAACTGGGCAACAGCTACAGCAAGCTTGGGTGGGGGCTCATTGAAGTGGGTGAGATCAACCTGCTCAAGAGCGAGGTTAGGATAGTCATGCGCAATTCTCCAATGGTGAGAGGGGTCTCAGCCAAAGAACCGAGGTGCTGGTATGTGCGTGGGTTCATGGAGGGAATGATCTCGTCCATCTTAGGGGCGGAGGCGACGGCGTTCGAGCTTTCTTGCGAAGCCGTGAACGGGGACCACTGTGAGTTTGTTGTCAATTGGAAATTAGGCACCTCACCCTCTTCCGCGCTGTGATTCCAACTGGGCCGCACCCTGCGGATTGCCAATAGCTGTCGATTTGAATCGGGACGATATGATTATCATCCAATTATATTTTTGAGTTAAAGGCGCCGTCCAGTCTTCGATTGGTCTAGTGTGACATGCATTCGGTACCAAACGACAGCTCGACAGAGCCGGCCACGCATGTAGTCCTGATGGCCTCTTGAGCCATGCCCAAGCAGGCAGCTGGACTCCGGATCTTCGGTGACAATCCAGAACCCGCCTGACTGGAGCTGCCCCTGACTCCTTCCGGATGCCAGACACGAATCTCTAGGTCTTGTGCGTCCCGCAGTGCTGCTCGTGAATCTCTGGCCATCGCTTGGCTACGGCCCGGCAGACCATCTTCTTCTCGTCCGGGGTCCCGTTATGAGACACTCTCGAGAGCGCGTCCCTGGCCCTGGCGGGCGTGTCGATCGGGTGGGCGCGCTTGGACGGGACGGCGAAGTCGGCGTCAGGCAGGGAATTCCTCTCCGCGGCCGTCAGCGGTCCGGCGAAGTCGCTCTTCTCGAACTTCTTAGACACGGATGATCCCAGCCCTGACGATGGCCATAAACTGATCGGCCTCCAAGACGGCGCCCCGATCAGCGCTCATCAGATTTTGACGGTCCTCCGCCGCGTAGAGCTAGGCGAATCGCCAAGCTCGGACTCCTCAACTCTCGCGGGCACCTCCCATGGAGTGCGGCATCGGTCCAACTATAGTGCGTAGCGGAGAGGGAGTTGGAGCCTATTTGCGGTGGATGCGGTGCGGCCCGACCAGGTCACTTGTTGCGTCGTGGGTTCCAAGTTGAGAGGGAGGGTTCTTGGTACCTATGACTTCCGCGACTTCGCTCCAAGCTACATCACTAACGCCGTGTAGAGCCTTCACCGCATCTATCAGTTCGACCAGTTCTTGGCCGCCTCGGACAAAGACTTCCGCCCTCAGGTCGATCTTGACCTCTCCGACGGTCCCGCCGACGAAAACAACCGGGTTGAGTTTTAACAGCTCTTTTCCTACCGAAATGGTTCGCCCCCCACGGGTGGAGATTTGAAGCTGTAGTTGCCGCCAGCCGTACCTCTCCAAGTTCAGCGAGTATGTCACCTTCAAATATTTCTTTGTCAATTCTCTGCGTTTGACTCTAGCGGCCGTCAGAGAGATCCCAACATTTTTTGCTAGCTGCTGAGAAGAAATTTCACCGTTTGACCGAAGAATATCGCCCAGGATGATCGCATCCTGTTCAGAGAGCAGGTTGCGCATTAGATAGGAGTCCGTGCGGGGCATTATAACCACGAGGTCCCATGGTGCCCGATGATGATGCCCTATGATGGCGCGTCCTGGCTCCCGACAAATCAAGCGTGACGTTTTTCAGGGATTTGAAGCTCGAAATAGTCAATTAGGCAAGCATAGTTCCACTCGAATAGTATCTATGATTGCATCATAAGCTGTTCGTCAGGTGAGCCTAGGAACGTGATTAACGTCGGAGCCAACAACCTGGAGACCGCCTCGTCGTCCCGAGCTACCCCTTGGCGCACGTACTCCTTCTCCACCTTGGTTTGTACCTTCGGCGTCCTGATCTGGCCTTCTTGACTCATCCGCTTGCTAGAAGCGGCCGGTTTAACCCCTAATAACATCCCGGCAGATACGATTATAACTTCTGCATTTTCGGTCGGAGTCGTGAAGTCGGCTAGGGAGCTCGTCGTCCCAATCATGTTCTTGGCAGAGGGTGTCTTCTGGCTTGCCGTGGTCGCTACTGGAGGAGCGGGCCTCCTGACTTTCGCCGCGCTGGCGTTCATAGTCAGCGGATTGCTGTTAGCCTTGAGGCCAGACAACCCGGCGACAAGGCCGCTCGCGGGAGCGAGCGCTCTGTTCGGACTCACGCTCGCCGTGTATCAGGTCTACGAGGCCTCCACGCTCTATGGCACGAGCCTTAGCATGGTTGGGCTCACGAGCGGCGCGGTCTTCGGAGTCTTCGCCGTCATCTCTGCGTATCTCGAGCTCGAGGCCCTATCGATGGGTAACCAACCCGAGGCGCCGTCCCCTAAAAAGCCCTAGAGGGTGTCGGGCAAGCCCCGTACCTGGTGCACTTTTCTCAAGAAATACACCATGTAGCCGCTTATCACCAGCATGGACATGTAGACCTTCGTCGCGAAGACAAGGTTCCATGGGGTCGAGCCTGGACTCGCCAGGACATTCGGGTTCGGAACTACGCTGGAGAGTAGCTGGATGCTGAAATAGGAACCCCATAGCATGAAGTTGTACATCAGCGCGTATGCAGCACCGAAGGCCACGACTATCGCGACGAGCTGAAGCGAGGCCAGCGCGAGGTGAGACCACTGGGCGAGCTTGTTCTGCCAGAGCCGCAGGCCGGTGTAGAAGAAAGTCACGGCGGCGATGCTGAGGTAGGTCACCGGCTGCGTGAAGTATGGGAGTGGCCAGGAGACGTTGACCATGTTCTGCCCTATGACCGGTATGCTCCCGCTCGCATACAACGCCGAGGTCCCGATGCCGTAGGCGAGCGTGGCGAAGATGATGAAGCCGGACGCTCCAAACACGACCTTGTACATCAGCTGTGTTTTCGCGTCCGGACGGCGGAGCTCGTCCATTTGCTCCATGGGTTTTCGTCCGATATGCCTCGGACTTTCCTTTAAAGTGTTTGCCGGCGCGCCGTCTCGCCGTCGGTGAAGAAAGCGCGGGCGTCATCGCAGCCGAGATTCGAGCTGCCCTAGTCGACGGAATCGCTTGAATCCCTTAAATGGAGACTGGCTGGGGGAACGAGACGTCGAGAGCAATCATGGACTTAGAGGAAAGGCTTGCGCTCGTGAAGAGGCCGCCCACGGAAGAGGTCCTCACTGAGCTCGAGCTCGCAGCGCTCCTCGGGAGGGAGGCGCACCCCAAGCACTACATCGGGCTCGAGATCTCAGGGCTGCTTCACCTGGGGTATCTGCTGAATAGCTTCAAGATCAACGATTTCATAGACGCGGGCATCCGCTGCAAGGTCTTCCTCGCCGACTGGCACAGCTACATCAACAACAAGATGGGCGGGGACCTCGAGAAGATAGAGAGGATGTCGAGATACTTTGAGAAGGCCTTCGGATTCCTCTGCCCTGGGGTCGAGTTCGAGCTCGGGACAAGGCTCTACAAGGGGAACGACCAGTACTGGAAGGACCTGCTGCGCTTCTCGAAGCAGATCACCCTGGCGCGCGACACGCGGTGCCTCACGATAATGGGGAGGACGACCAAGGAGAAGCTCGACGTCGCTCAGTACATCTACCCGCCGATGCAGGCGACCGACGTCAAGGCCATGGACCTTGACATCGTCCACAGCGGGATTGACCAGCGGAAGGTGCATGTCCTTGTCAGGGAGGTATTCCCGTCTCTCGGCTGGAAGGTCCCCGTCGCTGTCCACCACCACCTGCTCGCAGGCCTCCAGAAGCAGGAGGGCATCGGAATGGACGAAGACGCGGAATCCGACAAGATCGTCTCGAGCAAGATGAGCAAGTCCAAGCCGGACTCGGCCATCTTCATCCACGACAGCGGTGAGGAGATAGCCAGGAAGATGGGAAAGGCGTGGTGCCCGGAGAGGCAGGCCGAAGGCAACCCCGTGCTCGACTACGCGAAGCAGATAGTCTTCCACGAGACGGACCGGGTGGAGGTGGTGAGGCCCGAGAAGTACGGAGGGACAGTCGCATACGGGAGCTATGCGGAGCTCGAGAGCGCGTACGTCGCTGGCAAGCTTCACCCCACAGACCTGAAGCAGACGGTGGCCTCGAAGCTCGATGAAGTCGTCGCACCGGTGAGGGAGCACTTCAAGGGGACGAAGATTCTCGAAGAGGTAATGACGATGTTGCACGACGAGGCGAAGGCCGTCCCAGCGCGGTGACCAAAGCGTGAAGTTCATCCCGATAAACGTCCCCCTGCTTGGGAAGGAGGAGAAGGACGCCGTGATGGCGGTGCTCGAGAGCGGCGTCTTGACCAACGCCAGCTACGAGGGAGGGAAGTTCGTCAAGGAGTTCGAGGGGAAGCTCAAGGCCAGGGTGGGGACGAAGCACGCGGTGGCGGTGAACTCCGGCACGGCCGCGCTCCATACTTCGCTGGTCGCATACGGGATCGGTCCTGGGGACGAGGTCATCGTACCGGCCTTCACCTTCGAGGCCACCGCGAACGTCGTCCTCGCCTGCGGCGCCAAGCCGGTCTTCGCGGACATCAAGGAGGACTACAACATCGACCCTGGGGACGTCCGGAAGAAGGTGGGCAAGAAGACCAAGGCGATAATTCCCGTCGACGTCTACGGCTACCCCGCCGACCTCGACGAGGTCAGGGAGATCGCAGACGGGCATTCGATCAAGGTGATAGAGGACGCCGCGGAGTCCCTCGGGGCGGAGTACCGTGGCAGGCCCACGGGGAAGACTGACCACTCGGGCTGCTTCAGTCTCTACGCGACCAAGGTCATCACGTCGGGGGAGGGCGGCGCGATAACCACCGACGACGACGAGTTCGCCGACCGCGCCAGGCTGGTAAGGAACCACGGGATGCAACAAGGCTACGACACCCGCGTCCTCGGGTTCAACTACAGGATGCCCGAGATGGCGGCCGCAATCGGGTCGGTCCAGATGGACAGGCTGGACGGGTACATCGAGGCGCGAAGGAGGAACTCGAAGGCCCTCACGGAGACGATATCGCGCATGAAAGGGGTCGAGCTCAGGCAGGAGTCGAGCGACAGGAGGCACGTCTGGTACCTCTACACGGTCTTCCTTGCGAAAAGGAGGGGAGAGGTCATGCAGAGGCTGAGGGCCCGCGGGGTCGGGGCTGCTGCCTACTGGGAGACGCCGGTGAACATGATGCCGCTCTACGAGCGGCTCGGCTATGCCCAGAAGCTCCCCGCTGCCTCGAGCGCCGCGGCGCACGTCCTCTCTCTCCCAGTCCACCCCGGGGTGAACGAGGCCGAGATCCGGTTCGTCGCCGAGGAGTTCGCGAAGGCGGTAAAGGGTTGAGCCTCGGGAAAGGCCCATCGCCCCGAGCTGATTCGATGACCGTCGCGACACGCCAGCCACGGGTCTCCGTCGTGGTCCCCACGTACAACGAGAAGGAGAACATCAGGGAGTTCAAGCGGAGGCTCGAGCCGGTCCTCCAGTCGATGGGCGGGAGGGTCACCGTCCTCTTCGTGGACGACAACAGCCCGGACGGGACGGGGGCGGAGATCAGGGGCCTGATGGAGAGCACGCCCGCCTTCCGGATCCTAGAGAGGGAGGGCAAGAAGGGGCTGGGCACCGCCTACATCGAGGGCTTCCGGAAGGCGATCGAGGGTCAAGACCCGGAGATAGTCGTGCAGATGGACGCCGACCTCCAGCACCCGCCCGAGATTCTCGAGTCTCTCGTCGAGAGGGTCGCCTCAGGCGGCGCGGATGTCGCCATAGCGTCCCGACACGTCAAGGGAGGGAGCTTCAAGGGGTTGAACTGGAGGAGGAGGACGATAAGCAGGGGGGCGAGCTGGTTCTCGAGGACGGTCCTAGGTCTGGGCGTCAAGGACACCACTACCGGCTTCAAGGCACTGAAGAGGAGCGCCGTCGAGTGCCTCCTTGCGCACCCGCCTCGCTCGGCCGGTTTCATCTTCCAGGTGGAGTCGCTCTACATCATGAAGAAGAACGGCTTCAAGATGGTGGAGGTCCCGTTCACCTTCGAGGAGAGGGCGAAGGGTGCCTCCAAGATGGGAGGGGGCGAGATGTGGGAGTTCCTCGTCGGGGTCCTGAGCATCAGGTTCAGGAGATACTAGCCGGTCAGGCGGAGGGCTTCTTGTCGGTGCCGGCCGCAGGGGCGCTCGGCGCAGCCGGCGCCTGTCCCGCGGTCCCTGCCATCTCGGGCATGGGCTCCGGAGGAGGAGTGGTCGCCATCGTCCACCCGATCCAGCCGAGGATTCCCAGCAGCACAACCACGCCCAGAAACGCGGTAATCTCGAGTATTATTGTCGCCCAGAAGTAGAGGAGGACACCGTAGACTATTATCCCCAGGATGCTCCCGCCGAGTATAGCTCCTCCCAAGGCCCTGTCGTTTGCCATGCAAGCTGAGGGTCGCAAGGGCGAAATTTAACCGTTCTCATTGAAAAGGGAGCGATTCACGGGGCAACGTAGAAATACGCCCCCCGGGCGCGTGAAAGCGAGATGTCTGAAACACAACCGCCGCAGTCGGGCGAGGCGACGGCCGCCATCGCACCCGCCGGCGAGCAGCCGGTCAAGGTCTTCCCAGGGGCGGTCTACGAGTGCGTGAGGTGCGGTACGAAGACCACCCAGGAGGAACTTTCCTCCCTTCCCGAGGTGAAGTGCATCTGCGGCTATAGGGTCTTCAGGAAGGTCAGGCCTAGCGTGGTCAAGCAGATCAAGGCAATCTGAGAAGTCGCTGTCTCCGGTTCTTTGCTACGGACTCCTAAAATAAGGTCTGGGCGAACGGGGCGCTTCGAGACCAGATGAACTACGAAGACGTGATGAACGTCGCCCAAAGGCGCGGCTACCTCATCAAATCGGCCGAGGCGTATCCCAACACCCCGGCGGGGTTCTGGGACTACGGCCCGCTGGGGGTCGCGCTCAAGAACAGGTACGTCGAGCTCTGGCGCAGGAACCTCGTCAAGCGCGACGAGATGGTGGAGATCGACGCCGCCCAGATCATGCCTAGGGCGGTGTTCGTCGCCTCGGGGCACCTCTCGAACTTCACAGACCCGATAGTCGTCTGCGGCAACTGCCGCTCGCTGTACAGGCCCGACAAGCTAATCGAGGAGAGGCTCGGGCATCCCACCCCCGAGAACCTGCCCGATGAGAAGTACGACGAGCTGCTGAAGGAGAACGGCATCCGTTGCGCAAAGTGCAAGGCAGAGCTCACGGGTACCAAGAGGTTCAACATGATGTTCAAGCTCGGCATAGGCCCGCAGGGGGACGAAGCCTACCTCAGGCCGGAGACGTGCCAGGGGATCTTCGCGGACTTCCCGTACCTCTTCAAGACGCAGAGGCTCAAGCTCCCGAAGGGGTTCGCACAGTTCGGGAAGAGCTTCCGGAACGAGATAGCGCCGAGGCAGGGCGTCCTCAGGGTGCGCGAGATCTACCAGGCCGAAATAGAGGTCTGCTTCGACCCGGAGAACGTCTCGCTCCCCAAGTTCGACGTCGCCTCTGGCTTCGAGCTCTCTATCTCGAAAGGCGACGTGGAGCCTGTCCCGACGAAGGTCTCGGATGCCATCGCGGCGGGGGCGATTCCGAACAAGCTGATAGGATACTACCTGTACCTCATCCAGAGCTTCTACGAGGACGCCGTCGGGCTCTCAAAGTCGGACATCAGGCTCCGCACGCTCACGGACGTGGAGAAGGCATTCTACTCGAAGGTGGCCTTCGACCTGGAGGTCAGGACATCGGTCGGGTGGCTCGAGCTGGTGGCGTGCAACTACAGGTCGGACTACGACCTCAAGAGGCACTCTGAGGTGAGCGGGACGGACTACATGGTGGAGGACAACGGGAAGAAGATACTTCCCCACATATTCGAGCTCTCGATGGGGGTCGACAGGAGCCTCTACGTCATCCTGGAGAAGGCGTACAGGTCGGAGAAGGACAGCAAGGGAGGCGAGAGGGTCTATCTCTCGCTGAGGCCGAACGTGGCGCCCATCCAGGCGGGCATATTCCCGCTTGTCTCGAAGGACGGCCTCGACGCCGAGGCGGAGAGGCTCTACAACTCGCTCCGGATGGACTACGACCTCTTCTACGACGAGTCGGGCTCGATAGGGAGGAGGTACGCGAGGGCGGACGAGGCGGGTATCCCCTTCTGCGTCACGGTGGACCACGATACGATGACCAAGGGCGAGGTCACCGTCAGGCAACGGGACGACAGGTCGCAGGAGAAGGTGAGCAAGGACAAGCTAGGCGAATGGCTAAAGGCCCACCGCCTGTAGGCGAGCCCCCTCAGCGCAGAAGCAGGAACAGCCCGGCCGAGCCGAGCGCCCCGAATACCGTGGCGAGGACATTCACCACGTGGTTGTCGACGAACCTCAATCCCGAGGAGAACCTGGTGGGCTCGCCGCAGTGCACCAGGCTCTCGGAAGGCTTCCCGCAGACCACGCAGTAGCTCTTCCTCTGGAATGTGGCGCCCGCCACGCTGTCGGCGAGCGAGCCGATCATCCCTCCGAAAATGGAGACCGCGACGACGTACGCCGGAAGAAGGCCGCTCGCGACCCCCAGGGCCGCCGCCACCACGCCTATGAGGGCTGAGGCCAGGAGCGTCCCGGCGAAGCCCATCGGGCTCACGCCCCCGGACGTCCCCGGAGAGACGCTCATCCCGGGGTGAGTGATCAGGCGCGGCGGGGACCTGTTGAGGAGGCCGAGCTCAGTCGCGACAGTGTCGCTCGCTGCCGCCGAGATGGCGCCGACGTAGAGGACCGAGAATGCGAGGCCGCCTCCGAGGAGCTCCCCCAGCCCGAGCAGCGAGGCGACCCCCCCGTTCGCGAGTATGTTGGGCCAGTTCCTCGTGCCACCCTTCTCCTGAGCGGTCCCTATGCTTTTCTTGTATTCGTAGCGGTACCAAGTGAACGCTACCCCGAGAACGAAGAACGTGGCGACGATCACGAACCACCTCCAGCCGCCCCCGAGGATTATCGGGTAGCCAACCGCGAGGCTGGCGAGGAACCCGCGCCTGTCGATGGAGCTCGCCCCGATCGCGACTAGCGCGAAGGCGACGACGACCGCCAGGTCGACTAGAGAAACCAGTAGGGTGACTTGAGCCACGATAAGCCGAGTTTGGACGCGCCCTTTCTACGACCTAAAAAGGTTCCCCGGTGGCTCCGCTCCTCAGGGCTTGGCGCGTTCGCGGCCCAGAGTCGAGAGCGAGGAGATGATGTCAGACTCGTCGGCGCTGTGGGAGAGCGCCAGAACAAGGCCCTCCTTCTTCGCAAGGTCGACCGCGAGGGGGTCGAGGTGCTCCGGCCCGTGGACCACCACGACCCTGGGCTTCAACTGGGAGACGCGGATGGCGACGAGGGGACTCCTTCCCATGCCCACCTTGGTGAATATTATCGCCCTCTCCGTGGTCGCGCCGAAGATGCGGTAGAAGTCGTAGCCCGAGAGCGCGTAGATGGTCTTTATGCTGTCGACCACCGTGTACCCATAGAGGTGGAGCTTGCTGGGGTCGCCCACGAGGACCTTTGCCTTCACCCTGTGGAGGAGGTCGGCTGCGCTGATCGGCTCGACGAACTCCTTTATCGCGAGGATCGCCGAGCTGTCCTCCCTGGACAGCAGCCTCGACGCGACCCTCCCCTGTGACTCGTCCAGGGTGACCATCGCCTCGACGTACCTCCTCACGAAGAGGACGCCCGGGGAAGGCCTCCTGCCGCTCTCGTAGTCGCTGAGGACGGAGGGCGAGAGCTTCAGCTGCCTCGCCAGGTTGATCTGCCGGATGCCGAGCTTCTCCCTCCAGGACTTTAGGGCCTTGCCAGGCTCTTCGCTGGCGACTACCTCGCCGGCTATCTTTGCCACTGACTCTTGGCGGGAGGATTCCATCGCACCGAAAACAAAGTGAATAAGTATTAAACATTTGCCGAAGAGCCGCCGCCAGGGTTCTGCCCGGCGAGGAGGAGCTGGTTCCCACCCTGGAGGGGGACGTCCTCGGTCATTCGGCGCACGCTCGCCACCGCCTCGGCCCGCCGCCGCCTTCCCGCGTGCCTCCCACAGAGCGCAGGCCCGTGGCGAGACATGTGGATGTAGCAGAAGGACGACTCGCATTTGCGGCACGTGAAGAAGTATTCGTTGGCGAGCCTCCTCTTGCAGAACGCGCACGCCGTGGCGCGCGCCCCGCTCTGCGGCCCGGGGCCCATCTCCTCGAGGGGTGAGAGGACGGCCACTTCGGTCGTCATGGCTCTGGGCTCCTGTGCCCGCGGACCGCGACGCTGACCGCGTCGCCCTCCTTCTGGAAGAAGAGCCTGGTGAGGCCGGTCGGGGGCGAGTCGAAGGCGTCCACGGTTACCAATATCGGGAGGTTGCTCACCGCGTGCCCGAGGGCGAGGCACATCCTGGGCGGGAGGGTGCGGACTATGGACCTCACCGTGTCGGTGTCGACCATCGAGGCCTGGGAGACAAGAGAGAGGTCGGAGTCGTTCGAGAAGTTGTAGAGGAAGATGTTGTCGGCCTGCCTATAGATCTCTTGCTTGATCGCGTCGGGCTGGTTGGTGACGAATGTCGCGAAGACCCCGAAGTGCCTCATCCTCGTGATGAGGTCCTCCCAGTACGTCTCCCGGAGATAGAGGTGTGCCTCCTCCGAGAGGAGGAAGACGGGCGGGATCTTCCTGTGCTCGAGAAGCTCGACGAGCTTGGAGAGGACCAGCTCGACGGTCATCCTCCTGTTGAGCGGGGAGGTCCGGGTCAGCGAGATCACCAGGGCGCCTCCTTCTGGATGGGTCTCGAAGAAGGTCTCGATGGCGTCGTCGTCCCTCGTGTCGGGGTCGCCGACCTTCCCCTCGTAGAAGATGCCAGAGTTGGAGAGGGTGTAGAACCTCGAATAGAGCGCGTCCCGGACGAACTCGTTGCAGCGCCACTGCTGGATGTAGTTGCCCAGGGAGGTCATGCCCAGCTCGTGCTTCGCATCCATCGCCTCCCAGATGCGGATGAATTCCCTGATCGAGGTCCCGGTCATGTCCAGCGAGTGCTGCAGGAGCGAGGTGATGGCGCGGAGACCGGCCCCCGCGAGAGAGAACTTGAGGTTGCGCCCGGGCCGCCTCACGTCGATCCTTTTCGCGATCTCGGTGCTGCTCCCGTCGGCCTTCATCCCGATGCTGCCGTACTCGTCGTTGAGGTCGAAGACTATGCAGTAGGCGCCCTGCTGGACGAGGCCTCTGACCATCATCTTCGCAAGGTGCGACTTGCCCGACTCCTTCCTTCCCGTGATTATCGTGACGCGGCCGTCGAGCGCCTCGGCGGGGATGCTGAACTGGTGGTTCCTGCTGCCGGTCCTGCCTATCTTGATGAACCTCTCTCCCGGCCGCCCGACCAGGTCGAGCAGCTCGTTTACGCTGAGCTTCGTTATCTTCGACGCCGTCCGCGAGGGCACCCAGTCGTTCCTGGAGCTGTACCGCCCGTGCTCGATGCTCCCCCTCGCCTTGCACTGAAGGAGCCTCATGTCTCGTATCTCCTTCGAGATAGTCGCCACGTCAGCCGGGTCCTCCGTCACCCCCTGTGTGGAAGAGAAGAGGACCTCCTCCCTGGCCACCTCTTCCTCTATCCCGCTCACGTCGAGGTAGTTCTCGTCGTAGATCTGCAGGATGAGGCTCCTCTCGTCCTTGTCAGCGACCATGAGATAGTCGCCGAGCCTCACGTTCTCGGTGGGCGAGGCGACCACCAGGATGTTCGCGCCCTCCTTCCTTAGGATTCTCATTCTCAGATCACCCTGAGTTGCTCAGGCCGCCGAGCGTCATCCTGCGGAGCCCGAAGGCGGGGAGGTGCTTGAGGAAATACCGCCTGGACAGGTAGGCCTTGAGGGCGCAGTCCTCCGACCGCGAGAAGACCGAGAGGTGGTGGGCGACCCTCAGGGACTCCGGATAGCCGACCGAGAAGCCGTCGTTGTAGAGGATGAGCCCGAGGACCCGCTGGAGCTGCGCGATGGGTCTCGCCACGTCCAGCCTGAAGACCAGCCCGTCGTTGCTGAACTTCGCCACGATGGTCTGGATGAGACCTTCCTGGGCCGCGCAGTAGGCTGGCCCCATCGCTTTCGAGACCGTCCCGGTCAACCTGCTCGAGGCGACGAGGGAGCTCGACTTTGAGAAGCCCACCAAGCACGCGTCCGACTCCGATTGCGAGACTTTCGCCGGGTAGAGCTCGAAGGGGTGCTTCAGCGAGCCGTCCGCCATTACGACGGAGATCTGGGGGGAGGAGACAAGGGCGGAGACCAACTTCTGCTCGACCGCGTTCCTGATGATCCGCTCCGCGATCTGGTGGTCGGTGAGCGCCACGCGCAGCTCGAACGGTTCGAGGTCCGCCGGGAGGCCATAGGCTCCCTTGGCCGAGAGGTACACGATGGTCGGGCCGACCCGGAAGTAGCCTCTCACGAGCCCGGCGCAGCTGAAGGTAACCGCGGCCCTGACCGCGTAGACCGCCCCTTCGAAGGACTCGCCGAGGAGTATGCAGGAGGAGTCGGTCGAGGCGATCGTCACCTGCTCTTGCACGGGGAGAATGGGGTGAAGCTCGCCGTCGCAGGCCTCGCTCCAGCCGGCGAACGGATAGGTGTCCTTCCCGTCGTGATTGAAGATGAACTCCTTGCCCGCGAGCTTCTCGTGTATGAGCCCCGAGGAGAGCTCGAACCTCTGCCTGAACTCCCTCGCGAGAGACTGGAGGGTGTCCATGTTCACGACCGTTGCGACGCTCAATTGATTGTTCATGTTGCGCAACATGCCTATCCGCAACTTAATTAATAAGTATTGCGCATGATGCTAGTGCGCAAGATGACCTTCCTCGGGGACGGGGCGGAAAGCTTCGCCGCTCGGGGACGCGGCGCTTCCGAACTCTTACATCGACCAACGGGAGACCTGTTGGCGTCTAGGATGACTTGTGAGGTCGACGCGGTTGTCCGGTGAGCCCTCGACGCCCAGCGTGACGGTCAAGCTCAAGCGCGGCTCCTGGGAGATCGAGATCACCTGCGCCCCCGACAAGGTGCAGCAGGCGGTAGAGAGCGTCCTGGCAGGGATGGTCTCGAAGGAGCTGGTCTCGATAGAGGCGTCGCTGGACTCCCCGGCAGCGGGCGAGGACGGGAAGAGGTTCGACACCTGCAGGGGGCTCCTCGAGAGGATGTGGAAGGAGGGTTGGTTCGCCTCGGAGAAGACCCTGGGCGAGGTCCACGAGGAGCTGGCCCGAAGAGGCTATCATTATGACCGCACCGCGGTCTCGCACTCGTTGGTCGACCTCGTCAGGGAGGGGACGCTGTTCAGGGACGGGACGATGAGGAACTACCGTTACGTGCAGAAGCGGCCGCCGGAGCCTCAGGCCGCCGGGGCCTAAGACGGCCTGGAGAACTTCTTCGAGAGCTGGGCGTGCAGCCAGTGCACCCCAGTCGTCGTTATCCTGTACCTCCCGGTCCCCTCGCCCTCGAGCCTGTCCACCGCGCCCGACTTGTTGAGTTCCGAGAGCCGCGAGCCTATCGTCTTCGCGAGGAGGCTGGTCGCCGTCTGGAGCTCGACCACGTTCATGTCGTCGCTCTTCGCCTTCCCAGAGAGCATCGCGGCCTTTGCGGCGACGAGCTGGAGGGCGATGACGTCCTTGTCGCTGAGCTTCCTATCCTGTAACCAGACCCTCGGCCCCTCCTCAGTGAACCTGATGTAGTCCTTGAACATCTGTATCAGGTCGTTGAGGGAGTAGTTGACCGAGATGCTCTTTGCGAGGTCTATGTTGGGGATCTCCTTCGAAATGAACTCGTGAAGCGAACGGAAGACCACGTCCGGAGAGCCTGAGAACTCGACCTTTACATCGCCGTAAGTGACGACGACTGCGAGCTGCCTTTCTGTGGAAGCCGACAAACCCGGACGATGGGAGAAATTCGTCCCCGATTAAACATTTGTCGAGCGGGAGCCCTCAGTTCGCGGAGGGCGCGTCAAGGTTGAGCTGCTCTTCCTCATCCGCTACCTCGAGCGCGGGCGCCGCCTCTTCCTCCGCCTCATGCTGGACGCCGCTCGGTTGGACCGGCGTGGGCACGCGGCCAGCTCCCGTGGGCGCGGTGTAGACGTACTCGCCGCCCTCGCCCTTGAACCGTCTGATCCTGGAGCTCTTGGCGAGGCGGAGCAGCGCCACGGCTACGGACTGCTTGGGGTAGTTCAGCCCGTACGACTGGAGAGCATCTCTCACCTCCATAAGCTTCCT
>Ga0307372_10004264_pt1 | contig 22253 bp, 22 predicted proteins | sample OX1MG_FD_202533 | JGI IMG/M metagenome (GOLD analysis project Ga0307372, IMG submission 202533) | Soil microbial communities from Risofladan, Vaasa, Finland - OX-1 | ecosystem: Environmental > Terrestrial > Soil > Coastal area > Acid sulfate soil | place: Finland: Risofladan, Vaasa | collected...
GCGACGTCGCCCGGGCCAAGCTCCAGCCGTTCGATCGCCGCGCGCACGGAAAGCGGCGTGGACCCGAGATGGACCGGAATATGCGCCGCCTGCGCGACCAGCTCGCCGCCGCCGTCGAACAGCGCGCACGAGAAGTCGTGGCGCTCCTTGATGTTGGGTGAGAAGCCGGTCTGGCCCAGCACGACGCCCATCTCCTCGGCGATCGCGGCCAGGCGATTGTTCATCACCGCAAGCGTCACCGGGTCGAGCTTCATCGCGGGCTTCCTTCTCTGGTCATCTGCGGCCTTCTCCTTGAATCACCCTGAGCGACCGTCGAGTCCGTTCCTGCGGTCGTCTCCTCTTTTTCAATCAGCTTGCTCTTCAGTCATTCTCTTCTTCAGTCATTTTTTGCTTCAGTCATCCCTTTTTCTTCAGTCATCCTGAGCGAAGCGAGTCCGCGAGCGCAGTCGAAGGACCTCGCGCGGTCCTCCGCGCGCCCAGGATTACGCGCTGCGCGCGAGATCCTTCGACTCCGGCAGCCTCCGCTCAGGATGACTGAAGCGGTGCAAGCGCTGGACGACTGAAGAAGCGCAAGCGCCGGATGACTGAAAGAAACCTCGCGCGGTCCTCCGCGCGCCCTCCGGCGTTGGACCTTGCGGGCCTGGCCCGTCCTTCGAAACTCATGCTCCGAAACTCACGCCTCCAAATGCAGGTTGCCGAAGCCGTCGGTGCGCAGCGTGAACTCGGGCGCGACGTAAGCGGTGGCGCTCAGTTCGACCACGATCGCCGGTCCACGAATCCTGGCGCCGGCGCCGATCGCCTCGCGCGCGTAAACCGGCACCGCGCGCGTGCGTCCGCCGGCGACGACCTGGACCCGGCGCGCCGGCGACGGCCGCCCCTCCGAACGCCCGAGGCGCTCGGGCGCAGCGGCGGCGCCGGGCGCGGTCGCGCGCAGGCGCAAATTCACGACCTCGACCGCGGCCGCGGGCGCGGCGTGGCCGAAGATGCGGCGATGGGCGGCGTGGAACTCCGCCGCGAAGCGCGGGGTCAGCCGCACCTCGATTTCGTAGGACTGGCCGCGATAGCGCACGTCGACGAAGAGCGTGGCGCGGATTTGCGCGCGGCTTGCGCCCTCGGCAACCAGTTCGCGCCGTGCGCGCGCCAGCATCGGGGCCGCCCGCGCGGCGAGGCGCCGGTACTGCGGCGCGGTCTCGCGCACCGTGAGCGAGTATTCGCGTCCCAGCGGCGCCTGCAGCGCGCCCCACGCGCAGAGCAGTCCGGGGTTGCGCGGCAGCACGATATGCCGGATGCCGAGGTCGAGCGCCAGTTCGCAGGCGTGCATCGGGCCCGCCCCGCCAAACGCCATCAGCGCGAAATCGCGCGGGTCCAGGCCGCGCTCGACCGTGATCACGCGTACCGCGCGTTCCATGTTGGCGTTGACGACGCGGATGACGCCGCCGGCCGCGCCGATCGCATCCGTGCGCATCGCACGGCCGAGCCCGCCGATCGCCCTTGCGGCGCGCGCCGGATAAAGGCGCATCGCGCCGCCCAGGAAATTCTCGGCCACCAGCCGCCCGGCGACCAGGTTGGCGTCGGTGACGGTCGGCGCCTCGCCGCGTCCGTAGCAGGCCGGCCCCGGATCGGCGCCTGCGCTCCGCGGGCCAACCTCGAGCGAGCCCCCCGCGTCGACCGCCGCGATCGAGCCGCCGCCCGCGCCGACAGTGTGGATGTCGATCACCGGGGTGCGCACGGCGTAGCCGCCGGGATGGCTGAGCGTGCGGATCGCGGCCCGGCCGTCGAACAGCGACACGTCAGTCGAAGTGCCGCCCATGTCGAACGTGATGAAGCGATCGACGCCGGTCGCGCGCACCAGCGCCGCCGCGCCGATCACGCCGGCGGCCGGGCCGGAAAGAATCGTGCGGACCGGCTCGTCGCGCGCGAGCCTCGCGCCGATCGCGCTGCCGTTGGATTGCATCACGCGCAGGCGCCCCGCCCGCAGATCGTGCTCCAGCCGCCCGAGATGCGACGACATCCGCGGCGCCACGTACGCGTTGACCACCGTGGTCGAGAGCCGTTCGAACTCGCGATACTCGGCAAGCAGGCGATGGGAAACCGACAGCGGCAGGCCCAGCGGCGCGAGCGCGCGCGCCAGCCGCCGCTCGCTCGTCCCATTGGCGTAGGAATGCAGCAGGCACACGGCGATCGAGTCGGCGCGGCTTGAAGCCGCGGCGCGGCGGACGCGATGCAGTTCGGCGGCGGTCAGCCGGAGCGCCACCTTGCCGTCGAAGTACGTCCGCTCGGCGACTCCAAGGCGCTGCGCGCGCGCCACCAGCGGTCGCGGGCGCCCGGGCGCGAGCGAATAGAGGTCGAGGCGATTTTGGCGGCCAATCTCGACCAGGTCCTCGAAACCGGCGTTGGTCAGCAGCAGGACGCGCGCGCCCTTGCGCTCGAGCAGCGCGTTGGTCGCCACGGTCGAGCTGTAAGTGACGAGATCGGGAAGCAGCTTGGGCTTGGGGCCGTCCGGCTCGCCTTCAAGCATCGCTTTAAGTCCGGCGACAACCGCGCGCGCAGGGTCCTCCGGCGTGGAGAGCACCTTATGCACCCGCAGGCGGCCGCCCACCATCGCAACCAGGTCGGTGAACGTGCCGCCGGTGTCGATTCCGATGATTACGTTCGTGGCCATCAGGGTTTGAGCAAGACCTTGAAGTTTGGCGGGCGCTCGGCGGCGGCAAAGGCGGCCGGCGCGTCGTCGAGCGCAAAGACGCTCGAGACCAACGGGCGCGGATCGACCTTGCCCGAGGCGAGCGCGGCGATCGCCGGCGCAAAACGGCCGCATCGCGAGCCCACGATCGTGATTTCGTCGACTACGGCCCGGGACAGGTTGAGCGGCGCGCCCGCCGCCGCCGTGCTCTTGAGAATCACCGTCCCGCGCGGACGCACCAGCGCGAGCGCCCGGTTGAGCCCGGCGCTGCGCCCGGTGCAATCGACGACCACGTCGAAGCCGGGGTCGAGCCGATCTTCGAGTTGTACTTCAAGTCCGAGCGCGGCCAGACGGTCGAGCTTGTCGCGATGGCGGCCGGCGAGCACCGCTGCGTAGTCTTCGGCGCGGAGCACGAGGGCCGCCAGCGCGCCGAGCCGCCCGTCGCCGAGCACCGCGATTTTGTGGTCGCGCCGCAATCCGGTTTGCTCGAAGATCTCGTAAATCGCCGCCATCGGCTCGACGAAGACCCCAAGCTCGTCGGAGATCGAGTCGGGCAGAACGATCAGGTTTTCGTCGGGCAGCCGAAGATACTCGGCAAACGCGCCGTCGCGGCCCAAAATCCCCAGCACGGTGCGGTTGGGACAATGGCGTCCCAGGCCCTCCAGGCAGCGGGCGCATCGTCCGCACGCCGCGTTGATTTCGCCCACCACGCGCTGCCCGGCGAGCGCGGAGGTTCGCGTGTCGACGACTTCGCCGACGAACTCGTGGCCCGGCACGCCGCGATAGGACATGTACCCGCGCGCCAACTCGAGGTCGGTGCCGCAGATCCCGGCCATCCGTACGCGCACGATACTTTCGCCCCGCGCCCGCGCGGGGTCGGGATAGTCGTCGCGAATGGTAAACCCCTGTCCTAATAGCAGCGCGCGCATCGACCGATTCAAACAAAAAAGCCGCCACGTGCGCTACCGGAGCGCAGCTATTTCCGGTCGGAATTTATTTACGGTTACGGTAAGAGTTTCGCCGCCGCGCCGTTGGCCTGAGCAACCCGTCAACAAACCACAGCGCGACCACACTTAGCAGGATCGCGAGCCATAGGCGGATGGAAGCACGAGGGGAGGGAGGTTTTTTTTCGTCGTCCACAGATGCACACAGACTCTGGGCGGCGGTGGTCGCGCTTTAAGGCAAGCATTACGCGTACCAGCTAACGAATGAGACAAATGGGCGATGTTTTGCGGGTGCGTCCTCCGCAGTGTTGCGGAAATGCAACCTGCTTCCGCAGAAGGACTGCGGACGTCCCTTTCACGCGTTCCTCGCCGGTCGGTTTTCTGGAGACGATTCGGAATTTTCCCGCGATCAGTCTGAAGCTTTGCTCTTCGTGGTCTTTTCGGACGAGGACGAGCCGCTCTTGTCCGATGAGTCCGACGACGAGGTCGCGCTCGTGGAGCCGTTGGCGCCGTTGCCCGCGGATTCGCCGCTCGGCTTGTCGCCGGATTTGTCGCTGGACTTTTCGCTCGAGGCGTCGGTGGATTTACCGCTGCCCGAGCGGGCGTAGTCTGTGGCGTACCATCCGGAGCCTTTGAGCACAAACGAGGTGGCCGAAATCATCCGTTCGACCTTGCTCTTGCAGGTCGGGCAACGCTTGAGCGCAGGCTCGGTGATGCGCTGCGTAGTCTCGAACGTTCCGCATTTGGGACAGTGATACTCGTAGATGGGCATTTTCGGTAGACAGAGTTGCTTGGCTTTCAGCCTTGAGAATTAGGTAATCACGCCCGGCAGTCTTGTCAATTAGCCGCAGCCGGCCATGATTAGTCGGGGATTCGTGCCGCCTTCCATCTTCCCAGAATCATGTTCGTGATGCCATCGCCGCCAGTTTGGCGGCTACGGCGGCTGGATCGCCGCAGGTAATCCGGAGCGACTTCTGCCGCACTGTTGCACCCGCGACCAGTTCGACCGCCGAGCGCGTGACCCCGGCCATCCGGGCGACCGTCTCGATAAGTTCCGCGTTGGCCTTGCCACGTTCGGGCGGGGACGCGACGCCGATCACCAAGCCGCGCGGATCGACGCGCAATATCCCGACGCGCGAGGCGCCGGGCCGTGTCACCACCTTGAGGGTCACGGAACCGGCGCCCGCCTTCAGCCATGCGGGAGGCCCGGCGATAGCTTCGCGTCGAGCGGCAGTCTGGCGCGATTCGGAAGCGATTCTACGAGCCGTATATCACCGCCGCAGGCGTTATGGCTCGCAGGAGGGAGACGATCAACACGCGCTGCACGAATTGAATCGCGATGAGAACGACGATGGGCGACAGGTCGAGGCCGCCAAAGTACACCGGCAGATGCTCCCGAATCCAATCGAAAACCGGCTCGGTCATCCCATAGAGCGCGCGCACGATAGGGTTATAGGGGTCCGGCTGGACCCAACTCAGCAGCGCCGCGATGATCACGATCCAAAAATAAATCTGGAGTAGTCCTGAGAGCGTCTGGGCTGCAAACACGATGGTGCTTACCAGGATATCGGGCATGGTCGATGACTCCGCGACGGCTTATACGACGCGTCCGAGTTCGCGCGAGCGCTCGGCCGCAGCATGTATGGCACGCGCCACGATATCAGAAAAGCCGTCCGCGGCTAATTGTTTCAGCGCGGCTTCGGTGGTGCCGCCGGGCGACGCCACGATCCGAATCAGCTCGGCCGCCGCCATCGGCGAGCGGCGCATGTTTTCCTCCGCCCCGCGAATCGTCTTGAGCGCCATCCGCAGCGCGAGCTCGGCCGGCAGCCCCTGTGCGACGCCGGCGTCAGCCAGCGACTTGGCGAACAGGTAGACGTAGGCCGGGCCGCTGCCCGAAAGCGCGGTCACGGCGTCGAGCAACGACTCGTTCTTGAGCGCCACCGCGTCGCCGACGGCGCGGAAAATCCTGAGCGCAAAGGCTTCGTCGGCGCGGCTCGCGTTGCGCCCGCGCACCAGCGCCGCCATCCCCTGACCAACCATCGCGGGCGCATTCGGCATCACGCGGATAACGCGCGCGCGGCCACCCAGCGCGCCCTCCAGGCGGCCCAGCGTGACCCCGGCCGCGATCGACACGAAGAGTTTGGAACTAAGCCCGCCTGCGCGCGGCGCGCCGTTGCCATCGCCGCCGCCGCGGGCAAGCTCGCCGAGCACCGCGTCGATGGTTTGCGGCTTTACGGCGAAAAGTACGGCGCGCGAGGAGTTCAGGACCTTGAGATTGTCGGTAGTGACTTCAATCTTGAGCGCGCCTTTGAATTTGCGCCGGCGTGCCGCGTCGACGTCGGAGGCGATTAGCTCAGACGCCTTGAAGACCTTGTTTTCAACCAGGCCGCGCGCCAGCGCTTCGGCCATGTTGCCCGCGCCGATAAAGCCCAGCTTTCTCATCGCGCACGCTCGCCGAAGATCGCGCGGCCCACCCGCACGATCGTCGCGCCTTCTTCGATCGCCATTTCGAAATCGTCGGTCATTCCCATGGAAAGCTCGCTTAGCGCAAGCCCGGTCGCCGCCGCAAGCCGATCGCGTGTCGCACGCAGCGCGGCGAAGTGGCCCCGCGCGCGCTCGGGGTCGGGCGCCGGCGGCGGAATCGTCATCAGGCCGAGAATTTCCACCCCCCCGCGCGCGGCCTCGATCAGGCGCTCGACCTCGGCGGCCGCGACGCCGCTTTTGGAGGCTTCGCCCGCGGCGTTGACCTCGATCAGCACCGCCACGGGCGGTGTCGAACGCGCGCGGCCAAGCGCCAGGGCCAGGCGCATCGAGTCGAGGCTATGGATGAGCGTGAAGCGATTCGCGGCGTCGCGCGCCTTGTTGGTCTGCAAATGGCCGATCAGATGCCATCGGAGTTCCTTCAGATCGGCCAGCGCATCCTGCTTGGCCGCCGCCTCCCGCACGTAGTTCTCGCCGAACTCGCGCGCCCCGGCCACGTAGGCGGCGCGAATCGCCTCGGGCGGCTGGGTCTTGCTTGCGAGCACCAGTCTGACCGCCCCCGGCTCGCGCTCCGCGCGCCGCGTGGCGCGCGCCATTCGCTCGCGCACCGCGGCGAGTCGCGCGGCGATTTCCTCCTGCGTCAGCATCCTGTTTGCAATCAGCTCCCGCCGTCGCGCCGCGCGATCGCATGGCGCCGCAGCGCCGCGAGCACTTCGCCGACCGGCAGGCCCATCACGTTGTCGCGCTCGCCCTCGACCTCCACCACCAGGCCCGCGCCCTCGGCCTGGATACCATACGCGCCCGCCTTGTCCATCGGTTCGCCGCTGTGGATGTAGGCGTCGATTTCATCGTCGCCGAGTTCGCGGAAACGGACGCGGCTCGCGATGGCGCGGCTTTCGGCTACGCGCCCGTCGCGCGCCAGCGCGAATGCGGTCACCACGGTGTGAAAGCGGCCCGAGAGCGTGCGCAGCATACGACGCGCGTCGGCGTGGTCGCGCGGCTTGCCGAGAATTGCGCCGCCGCATTCGACCACTGTGTCCGCGCCCAGCACCAGCACGCCGCCGGCACGCCGCGAGACCGCGAGCGCCTTCTCTTCGGCCATCCGGAGCGCGAATTCCGCGGCCGGCTCGTCCGCGAGGCGTTCTTCCGCGACCCCGCTCTCGCCAAGTTCGAACTCGACGCCGGCCGCCGCGAGCAAAGCTCTGCGCCGCGGCGAGGTCGAAGCGAGAATCAATCTGGGCGAACTCATCGTTGCGATCCGGACCAGGCTGTCGTGAGATTCCGCTGCGGAGCCCACCGGAAATCCCGTTGCGTAACCTGCCTGGAAAAAGAGGTTGCAGGAGCGCGTCGCGCGGCGCAAGCGCGGCCCGTGCGGCAGACTCTTTGGCTGGACCACGATGGTCTGCCTGCTCAGGCGCTATCACCGTGACCGGTTGCGGGACCCGGCAGGAGAAGCCCGCAGACGTAAGCCACTGGCTTTCCTGTCGATCTTCTGATGAAGCTTTGATGAACTGGTCGACGAGCCCCTGCCCCTCGTGGGGGCGGCCGCCGGGATTGCCTTGCGTCGCCCGAACCCAATTGAAATCAAGTGGTCGGCACGTTACCCTATGATGATGTTTGTGAAGCCAAGAAGTGGGTTGGTGGGTTTGGTGATGGTGGCGGGGTTGACCGCACTTCTGGTCACTCCAGCGCGGGCGCTCGGCCCGGTCACCGCGGCGGTTGCTCCGTCGATTCGTGGCGACGCGCGATCCATCCTGGGTCAGTTCGCCGTTCTCACCGTCGTTCCGATCGATCCGCAACAGGCCTTCGTCGAGGGCTACGAGGCTTACCGCGCGCATGACCTGATGAAGACGATCGAGCGGATGACGCTCGCGGCCGACAAGTATCCGGCGCTTGCCGACTACGCACTGTTCTTTCTCGGGTCGGCCCAGCGCGACAGCGGCGACAACTCCAATGCCGCCGCGACTTTCCGGCGGCTCAGCTACAGCTATCCGCAAAGCGTGTTCGCCGATGAGGCGTCGCTCCAGTACGCGGACCTCGAATTCAAGCTGGGGCGGCTCGGTGATGCGCAAGCCGCGGCCGCGGCGCTGGCCGCGCGCAACCCCGCTCCGGAGATCGATCAGCGGGCGCGGCTCATGGAGGCACGCGCGGCGCTCGGCCTGGGCGACACGCGCGGGGCTTTCAGCCAACTTCAGGCGCTGCGCGAAAAGTATCCGCAGGGCGCCGCCGACGGCGAGGCGCGCACGCTTGCGTACTCGATCGCCGCGGCCCATCCGGACCTGATCGACACGCACTCGCTCGGCTACCATCGGAGCGAGGCCGCCCTGCTCCTGCGCGAGGGCCAATCCACGATCGCGCTCAGCCAGATTGACGACGCACTGGCACTGGAGCCGCCGGCGAGCATGCGCGCCGAGATGTTATGGCTGAGGGCGCGCGCACTGCGGTCCAACTCCGACCGCGAGATGGCCGCGCTCAACGCCTATCTCGAGTATGCGCCGCACGGCGAGATGGCTTCGGATGCGCTCTATCGGCTGGGACATCTGCAATGGCGGACCGGCGACACGAAAACCGCGCGCGCGACATTCGCCAGACTGGTGGAAAGATTTCCCGCAAGTGAGAGGGCGCCGGCCGCGATGTTCGACATCGGGCGCGCGTATGAGGACGATGCCCAGTGGGACCTCGCGCGTGCCGAGTACCTGCGCCTGGTCCGGAGCTATCCGCATAGCACGCAGGCTGCCGATGCCCGCTTCCGCGCACCGTTTGCGCTTTACATGACCGGGCACTTCGACGCGGCGGCGCGCGAATTCGCCTCGATGAGGCCGATGGCCGCCTCGCCGTCGGAACGCGACGGGCTTGCGTACTGGCATGCGCGCTCGATCGAGCGCTCGGGCCAAAGCATCGCGGCCACGGCGCTTTACCGCGAACTGGCGCAAAGCACCGCGAGCAACTATTACCCCGAACTGGCGGCGCGTAGAATCGGCGCTCCGTCCGCCCAATCGGCCGCGGCTGACGCGCCTCAAGCCGACGCCGCCGTGCCTTCGGTCGCTCCCGGCAGTCTGGCCGCGTTTCATCTGAGCCGCGTCACCACCTTGAAGACGCTCGGCCTGAGCTATCTCGAACCGCCGGAGCTGCGCGCGCTCGCCGCCGACGATGCGACCGACCCCCGCGTGCGCGATTTTGTCCTTGCCGAATTGCAGCGCACGGGCGAGTGGTACACGGCGATCGAGATCGCGGTGCGGCTGGAGAAGAACGGCAGTCTCGACTCCTCGACGACCGAACGGCTGCGCTACCCGCGCGCCTACTGGGACATGATTGCCCAGGCCGCCAACGGCGACGCGCTCGATCCGTATCTGGTGCTCGCGCTGGTGCGTCAGGAGAGCCTGTTCAATCCGCAGGCGCGATCGGTGAGCAACGCGCGCGGCCTGATGCAGTTGATGCCGGCCACCGCCGATCGGATAGGGCCGTCGGCGGGCGTCGAACAGGCCTCGCTCAACCTCTACGATCCTTCGCTGAGCGTGCGCGTGGGCACCGCCTATCTCAAGAACCTGTTCGCGATGTTCGGCGGCGATCCATTCAAGGCGGTCGCGGCCTATAATGCGGGCGAGCACGCGGTCCAGCAATGGAACGCGAAGTATCCCGGCGACGACGATCAATGGGTCGAGAATATCGGCTTTCGCGAGACCCGCGACTACGTAAAGCGGGTGATCGGCGGTCTGCGGGAATACCGGATGCTCTATCCGCCGCCGACGGCGGCCTCCAACGGCGCGCCGCAGTCGCAGGGCCCGTCGTAGGGCCGGCCTCCATCGTAGAGCCGCCAATTGCAGAGTCGGCGTCCGGCCGACCGACGGCCGCATCATTCATCGGGCCGCTGTCCGGACGATTCATCGGGCCATTCGTAGGTATCGACGTCGGCGAGGATTTTCTCGACCTCGCGATAGTCGGCGCGCAGCCGCCGTCGCTGGTCTTCAAACGCGTAGCGCTTGGTGGACTTAACGGGTCCGCGTGCACCGCGCTCGCGCAACGAATCAGCGAGGCTGCGCCGGGACTCGATGCGCGCGCGACCGCGCTGGTCGACTCACCGCGATGGCCGCGCGATCTCGATTGGTCGCGCGGGAGAGAAAGGCGCGATCCCCAACCGCGAGGGCGCGAGATCGACGTCGAACTGCGGCGAATCTACCGCACGCTGATAGCTGCTCCCGATAGCAAATCCCGGAAGCCGGGGCTCTCGATGTTTCCGACGCCGAGATACGACTACTTCGCGCGATGCGCGCGCGATCCGCGATGCAAGCCGCATCTGAAAGCGATCGCCGCGGAAGTATTCGGTGCGTTTCCGAATGACGATGACGATGTGCGCGAGTCGCCGCCCGGCGGCGGCGGAACCTTCACCCGCTTCATGCTGGCCGGATTCGCAACCTATCTCGCGTTGGAGCGGCTCGGCGTGTCGGCCTTCGAATCGTATCCCGATCTGCAATTGCGTCTTTCTTCTCCATCGGCGGAGCTTCCGCCCAAACGCCGGCGTGCCGAGGCGTTGGCCGCGCGCCGTCGTATCGTCGCCTCGCTCGCGGCAGGGTTCGGACTTCGCGATTCTCCAGTGCCGGCAAGTCTCGACCAGGCCGACGCCGCGGCGCTGTCGCTCGCGGCCGCCGTCTCGGCGCGCATCGGCGCACTGTGGATGGTGAGCAATTCGTGCGAGGGGCGTTTCATGCTCGCGCTCGACGCTGGCCAGGCGCGAGTCCTGACCGCGTCCGAAATCGTTCGTGTCTGGGAAAGATAAAGTCCGCTCGGGCCGCGATCAGCCGGGGCCAGGCGACGTGCGTATTCAGCGGTACCACGAAACCCCGCCCGTTCCGTCATCTTGAGCGAAGGCTGCCGGAGTCGAAGCAGCCGCCAACGACCACGAGCGCCAGTGCCGCCACAAGCGGATTTTTGTTCATGTAATTTCCCCGACCACAGGCCTTAACGCAGGAATCCCACTAACCGACGAATAACTCGGACCGCTTGGCTCCGTGCAGCCGCCTCCCGTAATGCGGACCTCGTGCGCGCCGTCCTTAAACAGCAGTGACCAACTCCCTGTAAGCCGACACGTCGATCTTTCCGACGGCAACTTTTGTGCTAGCGGCGTTGCCACCGGTTGCTTGGCGGCCCCGCGTGCGCCAACCTGCAGACTGATGTCCGCGCAGCGCGAGTTCAAAGCGGTCTTTTTCGATCTCGACGGCACCCTGGTCGATATCCACGGGCCGCTCTACATCGCCGTGCGCAGCGCGCTCGACGACCTCGGCCACGCGCCGCCGCTGACCCGCGAGGGCTACCATCAGGCACTCGAGCGCGACGATCCCTACCTGGGTTTGCCCGAGGATCAACGCGCCGAGTACATGAAGCTCGCGTTCGCCTATTTTCTCGTCGAGATCGATCGCACCGAGCGGCTCGAGATTCTGCCCCACGTGCAGGAGACGCTGGCCGAGCTCAGACGGCGCGGTTACGCGACCGCCGTGATCACCAGCCGTCCCGGCGACTCGCAGCGGCTGGTCGAGAAACTCGCGATGGTCGGGCTGGCGTCTTACTTTGACCAGGTGATCACGCAAACCGGTAGCACGATGCGGATCCTCGACAAGACGCAAAGCCTCAAGCAGGCCGCAATGCGCGCCGCGATCCTGCCGCAGGCCTGCATGTACGTCGGTGACGAGCCGCGCGACGTGATGGCCGCGATGAACGCGGGTTACGGCGCGTCGGTGGCGGTCGCCACCGGGCCGGCCAGCTACCGCATGCTGAGCGACCATCCGCAGTACCGCGCCGATTTCGTGATGCGCTCGATGAACGAACTGATCGAATTGCTGGAACGGCTCAAGGGCGAGGATTGAGGGAATCGGCGTCGCGGCGATCGCGATTCACACAAAGGGCAGAGGGGGTGGCGCTTTGGCAAACTCGGCGCGCAGCGCTTCGAGGCTCCGCAGATCGTCCACGGTGCGAAAAAAACCGCGATGCACGTAGCCAAATATGGCCTGCCCCCGCGCCAGCAGCGGCGCGAACAGATCGCCCATCAGGCTGAACGGCGGCGGTATCGCGGGCATCAGTTCGAACAGCGCCGGCTCGCATAGCAGAACGCCGCAATACATGTAGGTCTTCAGGCGCGCCTCGTCGGCGGCGTCGAGCGCGAGCCCCGCGGACCAATAGTCCTCGAATTCAACGGGTGTGCGGCGCACCAGCAGGCGCATCCGGCGCACTCGCGCGTCCGTGTCGATCTCGATTCGGCTGTAAGCCTCAGGCGTGCCGGTTTCGCGCAGCACCAGCGTCGCGAGACCGCCGCACCTCCGATGAAACTTCGCGAGCGCGCGCAGGTCCAGATCGATTATCGTGTCGCAATTGAGGATCGCGAAGGTCTCGTTGCCGAAGAACTCGCGCAGTCCAACCAGAGGACCGCCGGTGCCCAACAGCGTCGCCTCGGGCGCATAGGTTATCCGCAGGTTCAGGGCGGCGCCGTCGCCGAGCGCGGTCCGCACCGCGGCGGCCAGATGATGCACGTTGATCGCGACCTCGGTCACGCCGGCGCGTGCCAGCATCTTCAGCGGATAATGAATCAGCGGACGACCGCCAACTTCGACGATCGGTTTGGCCAGGGTCGCCGTGAGCGGCATCAGGCGCTCGCCCTTGCCCGCCGATAGCACCAGCGCCTTCATCGATGGGTCATCCCTCTCACTGGCCTTTCGCGCGCGTGGCCCGCGGCATTAACGCACGTCGAAGGCCGCGCGCAATCGTGGGAAATCGTCCTTTGCTCCAGGCCTCGCCAGCAGCGCTAGAATTCTTCGTGCCTGCGCCACCGCGTGCGGAATGAATGCCGCGTAACCCGGCTTGCCCTGGCGCTCGAGAGCGTTGAAGCGTCCGATCACCTTGAGCGCGTGTTGAAGCACGCACAGATGATAGCTGTTGACGAACGCAGCGGCATCGGGGCAGGGGGCGCCGCGGCGCGCGAGACCGGCGATGTAGTAGTCGAGCAGCCGCCGCTCCGCGTCGGGACTGATTACCCGGTCGGCGTCGCGCGTGGTGAGCAGCACGGCGAGATCCTGTGCGGCGGGCGCGAGCAGCGCGTCCTGAAAGTCGATTACCCGGATGCGCACCCCGAAGCGGTCGCGTTGCACGAAGAGGTTGTGGCCGTGGTAGTCGCGATGCGACAGCACCCGCGGAAGACGGCCGAGCCGCGCAGCGAGGTCGTCGAGTTCCGGGGCAACGGCGCCGAGATCGGTGCCGGGCGCGACGCTCGCCGATCCGGTCGCGAGAAAGTCCTCCATCTCCCAGCGGAACAGCCGTTCGTTGTATGCGATCGACGCGGCGATACATCCATGGTCGAGCCGCCGTGTGCCCTCGACATGAATCAGCAGAAGCTCGTCGACCGCGCTCCGATAGAGCGTCGCCGGCTTGGCGACGCCGTCGAGCGCGGCCTGGAACAGCGAGGTCTCGCCGACGTCCTCGACCAGCAGCATCCGGCGCTCCGGGGCCGCCACGTAAACCTCGGGCACGGCCGCGCCGATCGATTCGAGAAAGCGCTGCACGTTCAGAAAAGGAGGCTCCGCCGGCGGCGCGGAGATTAACTTCAATGCGCGCACGTATGCGGGCAAATCGTCGGGGCCGAGGTCGATGGCAATCGCGGATGCGGGCGGGGTCGCGCTGGACCCGCCACTGGACGGCGGGGCGTCCAGCGCGACCCGCCAGAAGCGGCGGTTCGACGCGTCGCCCTTGAGCGCCACGATGCCGCCGGCGCACGCGCCGGGCCATCGGCTGGCGAGCGCGCCGGCGAGCCATTGCGCAAGCGTTGACGGTTCGGCGTTCGGGGAAGCCACGACGCGATCTTAGCCGCTGCACGTGGCGGCGGCCATGCGTGCGGGCTTTTGCCCGCACGCATGGCCGTCGCCACTGAGCCCGCGGCCCACGGCCGCGCCGCGTTGCGCGGACAACGCGCGCGCGTGGCTACTTGCCCGACGGCGCCGCGGCGCCGTCGAGGCTCATCAGCTCTTCGTACAGGCGCTCGATTTCGCCGCCGAGCCGCTCGTAGGCGGCGATGAGTTCCTTGGCGTCGGCGCGCTGCAGGTAGAAGTTGGGGTCGTTCATCTGCTCGCCGAGCGCGGCGCGCTCGGTTTCCTTGCGGCCGATATCGCCCTCGATCACCTGGCGCCGGCGGGCGCTGCGCTCGCGCTCGCGGCGCTGCTTTATTTCGTGGTCGTGCGCGGCGGCTCCGTCCGTCCCGGCGTGGCCGGGGGCGGACGGAGCCGCCACGCGCTGGGCGCCTGGGCGTCCGCCGTTGCCGGTGGACGCGCCGTTGGCCACGCGCACGCCGCTGATGGCGGCGGCACGCTGCGCGGCCGCCGCAACCGCCGCTGCGGCCCGGGCCGCGGCGCCATTGGCCGCGATGGCGGCGGACTCGGCCGCCGCCTTCTTGGCCAGGTAGTAGTCGTAATTGCCGAGGTAGCGCGTCGCGTGGCCTTGGCCGACCTCGATAACTTCGGTCGCCAATTCATTGAGCAGGTAGCGGTCGTGACTGACGATCACCACGGTGCCTGGGAAACGGCGCAGCGCTTCGAGCAGGGTGTCCTTGGCCACGATGTCGAGGTTGTTGGTCGGCTCGTCGAGCAGCAGGCAGTTGTTGCGATGCGCCAGCACCTTGGCCAGCGCGAGCCGCGCGCGCTCGCCGCCCGAGAGGACGCCGGCCGGCTTCAGCGCGTCGTCGCCCGAAAAAAGCATCGCGCCCAACAGCCCGCGAATCTCGCCGGTGGTCATCCCTTCGGCCGCGTCGCTCAGCTCCTTGAGCGCGGTCTTGCCGTAGTCGAGCGACTCGGCGAGGTTCTGCGCGAAGTAACCGATTTCGACGCCTGCGCCGACGGTGCGCGTGCCGGCGGTCATCGGTTCGATACCGGCCAGCAGCTTCATCATGGTGGATTTGCCCGCCCCGTTGGGGCCCACCAGCGCGATTCGCGCGCTGCGTTCGATCGTCAGGTCGACGCCGTTGTACACGGCGAGGTCGCCGTAGCGTTTGACCGCGCCGCGCAGCTCGAAGACCCGGCGCCCGCCGCGTTCGCACTGGGGAAAACGGATCGCGGGCGGATTTTCGCTGCCGGCCGGCGGCTCCAGCCGCTCGATTTTGTCGAGCTGCTTGATGCGGCTCTGCACCAGCTTGGCCTTGCTCGCCTGGTAGCGGAAGCGGCTGATGAAGGCTTCCATGTGCTCGATCTCGGCGCGCTGATTTTCATAGGCCGCCTGCTCCAGTTGGCGGCGTTGCTCGCGCTCGACCAGATAGGCCGAGTAGCCGCCCCGGTATTCGACCAGCCGTCCGCGCGAGACTTCGACAGTGCGATCGGTCACGCGGTCGAGAAAGTAGCGGTCGTGCGAGACCAGGATGATTCCGCCCGGATAGTTCGCCAGGTAATCCTCGAGCCAGTTGCGCGCCTCGAGGTCGAGATGGTTGGTCGGTTCGTCGAGCATCAGGAATTCCGGGCGACGTACCAGCAGCTTGGCCAGCGCGATACGCATCCGGATGCCGCCGGAAAACTCCGCGACGTCGCGCGCTAGGTCGGCTTCGCTGAAGCCCAGCCCGAACAGCACCGCCTTGGCGCGGCTGTCGGCCTCGTAGAAGCCGTGCCGTTCCAGTTCGCTCAGCACGTCGCCGAGCTCGGCCAGCGCGGCTTCGTGTTCGGGGCCGCTATGATGCTTGGCCAGGATCTCTTCGAGCTCGACCCGGCGGCGGTCGAACTCGAGCATTTCGCTGAGCGCCGAGAGCGTCTCCTCGAGCACGGGCCGGCCGCCCATCTCGGGCGCGTCCTGCGGCAGGTAGCCGACCGACGAGCGTTGCGGCCGCGCGATACGGCCCGCGTCGGGCGCGATGACTTCGGCGATCATGCGCAGCAGGGTGGTCTTGCCGGCGCCGTTGAGGCCGACCAGGCCGACGCGCGCGTCGTCCGCCATCGCCCAGCTCACGCCCTCGAAGATCGTGCGGCCGCCGTAGAACTTTGTAACTTTATCGAGCGCCAACATTAAGGTAAATTCCGACCGACTCCGGAAACTTAGGGCAATTCCGACTAAAGGGAACGAAAGCGCGTGGCGCTTGTGCCGATCGGCGGCTTCGCCGCCCACGGCTTTCGCCGCCAGCCCCGCTTAATCCCCCCATCTTAGCCGCATCGGCGAGCGTGCAAAAGCCGGGGGGCGCGGGCGGCTCAATCTCGGCCGGGCGTGACTTGCGGCAGGAGCCTTTCGCGCCGGGGTATGGACGGGGCGGGGCGCAATCCGTTTAATGGTCAAATGAGCCCGGACTGGCGTGGCCGGCCGGCGACAAGGGAGGAACGATATGCCCGCAATCCGGGACGGCGACCACATCCTCGTAATCGATCGCAAGCTTTTCCACGACGACAACACGCGCTTCTTCGTCGGCGTGGTCGAGGAATACGACGATAGAGTGATCCGCCTGCGCGGCTTCCCGTTCCATCTGAGTCCCTACGAGGTCACCGGCGTCGAGCGCCATGGCGAGCAGCGGGTAAGGGTGCTCTCGATGTCGGGCGATATCCTGCTTTATATGCTCCCGCGCGAAACCGAGCTCGAAAAGATGCAGTTGCGCCGCTCGCCCAAGTCGCTCCAGATGACCGACGGTGGCGCGGTGACGATCGATCTCAGCGAATGGCTGATGCGCGCCTAACCTTTGCGGCCACGGTCGTGACCGCGGCGCTTGCCGTGTTGGCGCTGATCGCGATACGGCCGGCGCCCGCGTTCGCCCAGGAGCAGCAGAATCAGGCGTCGGGGGCGACGCCGATGTCGGGGCCGGGGTCAGGGATGGACGGGCGCGGCTTCCATCACGTCGATATCCCGCAGCCGCCTTTGATCACGATGACCGCCGTGCCAGGCTACGGTCCCGCGCCGCTCACGGTCGGCTTCTTCGTCAATACGGTCGATCCCGAGGGCAAGGGCTTCGTCTCGTACGTGTGGAATTTCGGCGACGGACAGGTCTCGATGGATCCGCCGCTGACTTTTTTTCACACCTACCAGGCCGCCGGCAGTTACGTTGCGACCGTCAATGCGACCACCGCGGATGGCCGCGTCGCGGTCGGCTATGTCGGAATCACGGTGCGCCCAGGTATCCTCAACTAGGCGATCGCCTGACGCTTACGAAGGCCGGGTGAACGGCTCAGTCGCCCGGCTTGATAATTTCAACCTTGCCGCTTTCCAGATTGTAACGACCGCCGACGATTTTCAGGCTGCCGTCCGCGACGCGTTTTTCGAACAGTGGAGAACCTTCGAGCATCCTCACCTGGTTGGTCACGTTCAAATCGATCGCGCCGGATTCGAGATTGCCGCCGCCGAGCTTGCGCGCCTGGTCGACCGCCGGGCAGATGTTGGCGAAGATTTCCGGCAATTTGGCCGCGGGTTTGCTCACGCACTCGGTAAGCGCGCCCTTGACCGCGCCGCAGCTATCGTGCCCCAGCACCATGATCAGGTTGGCGCCCAGGTGATCGACCGCGTAGTCGATACTTTCGAGGCCCGCACGGGTGACCGTGTTGCCGGCCACGCGCACCACGAAAAGTCCGCCGAGTCCCTGGTCGAAGATCAGCTCCGGCGGCACGCGCGAGTCCGAGCACGACAGGATGACCGCGAACGGCGCCTGACCGCCGACGAGTTCCGCGCGCCGCTTGGCGTGCAGCAGCGGATGGCCGGTCGCGTCGCTCTGGAAGCGCTGATTGCCCGCCATGAGTTGCGCCAGAGCCTTATCCGGGCTCATCGCCGGAGCTCCGGCGCCGGCGGCCGCCAGGACCGCGGAGAGTTGTACGACTCCAAAGATCCAAAGCGCGGCCATCGCGAACGCAAACGTAAATTGGATTGTGGGGGTTGTGCGCATCATGAGCATTGTATGTCCCTCGCCTGCCGTAAATCGCCGCGGTGCTCGCCGCAAAAAGCGGATGCGCCGCCCGGCGCCGCGGAAAGCTTACCATCATCTTCGATCGATTGAAGCGTTTGCCGCGCGCGCATTGACACCGGCGTATCGCTTGGCAACTAAGTAGATATGCGACGCGTGTGGATTCCCGCTGCGGCGGAATGTGCGATCGGATTGGCAATCGTGATGGCTCTCGGCGCGGCCGGATGCCTGTCCGACGCGATCAAGGAAAACCAGCGCCAGCTCGATCAGCAAAAGGCCGAACTGGATCAGCTCAAACAGCAAGTCGCCGACCTCAAGGCCGCCCAGCAGCCCTCCTATCCGACCACCGCGCCGCCGCCGGGCTCGTGCGACAAGCCCGTGATGCAGGCGGCGACCAAGCGCGGCGGTGATCGGTTTGCGGCGGGCGAATTCGCCAAGGCGCTCGGCTATTACCAGGATTCCGTAACCGCCTGCCCGACCAGCGCGCAGGCCCAGCTCAACGTGGCGCGCGCGTACGAGGCGCTGGGCGATCGCGAGCAGGCGATGAACTACTACCGGCGCGCCATACAGTCCGCCCCGTCGGAGGACGCCGCCGTCGCTGAGCAGGCGCGCCAGGCGCTGGGGCGGCTGGCCGCGAAGTAGCGTTTTCGATTTCGCTGAACCGCGATCCGATGAACTGGCTCATCGAACCGGCCGCAGCCACCGACCGCGTATCAGGAGGGAGGCTCCTTTGAAAGACGTATTCAGCGTCGAAGGCAAGGTCACAATCGTAACCGGCGGCGGCACCGGAATCGGCGCCGTGATTGCGCGCGAGTTCGCCCTGCGCGGAGCGCCGGTGCTGGTCGCCAGCCGCAATGCCGGGCACCTGGAGCCCGTGCGCGACGCCATCCGCAAGGTCGGTGGCAAGTGCGAGATGGCGGTGTGCGACGTGCGCAACGCCGAGTCGTGCGACGCGCTGGTGGCCGAGGCGGTCAAGCACTTCGGCCGCCTCGACGTGATGATCAACAACCACGGCGCGAGCATCGCCTCGCCCAGCCTCAAGCTCTCGCCCAACGGCTGGCGCGCGGTGGTCGCGATCAACCTCGACGGCGTATTCTTCTGCTCCAAGGCCGCGGCCCGCCAGTTCGTCGAGCAAAAGGGCCCCGGCGCGATCATCAACTTGTCCTCGACCGCCGGCGTTCACGGCTCGGCCACGATGCTGCCCTATGCGGCGTCCAAGGCCGGCGTGATCAAGCTCACCGAGTCGCAGGCGGCGGAATGGGGCCATCTCGGCATCCGCGTCAACTGTATCGCGCCAGGTCCGGTCACCACCGAAGGCGCCGCCGAACGCATCTGGCCCAATGAGAAGGTGAAGGCGGCGATGCTCCTGTCGCGCGCGCTGCAACGCTTCGGCACCTGCGAGGAAATCGCCTACCCCTGCATCTTCCTGGCCTCCGACGCGGCGAGCTTCATCACCGGCGCCCTGCTCATCGCCGACGGCGGCAACCTGCGTCACGGCGACGCACTCCAGGTGCTGCCCGAATAGCGGTTCCGAGGGCGCGGCGGCGCTTGTCCCAGCGCGGCGCGGCGTGGTATCCGAAGGCGCGCGGGCAAATTCGGGCCCGCCGCCGAGAGGTAGCGAAAACTTGGATTTCGGATTCAGCGAAGAGCAGGAGATGCTGCGCCGGAGCGCACGGTCGCTGCTCGAGCGCGAATGTCCTTCCGCGCACGTGCGCCAGATGATGGAGGACGAGCGCGGGTACTCGCCCGAACTGTGGCGCAAGATGGCCGCGCTCGGATGGCTCGGCCTGGTGCTGCCCGAGGAGCATGGTGGCGCGGGACTCGACTACGTCGATCTGGTGGTGGTGGCGGAGGAGATGGGCCGCGTGCTGCTGCCGTCGCCATTCATCTGGACGCTGATGTTTGCCGAGGCAATCGGCCGCGCCGGCTCCGACGAACAGAAGCGTCGGTTCCTCCCCGCGATCGCGCGCGGCGAAATCATCGCCACGGCCGCTCATCTGGAGGCCAACGGAAGCTGGGAGCAGGACGGCATCACGCTTGGCGCGCGCAAAGGCGGCGCCGGCTTCGTTCTCCACGGTGAGAAGTTGTTCGTCAACGACGCGCAGGTTGCCGACTTCTTCCTGGTCGCGGCGCGCACCGGCGGCAAGCGTGGCGGTCGCAAGGGCGGCGGTGGCGTGACGCTGTTCGCGATCGACGCCAAGCGTCCCGGTATCGCGGTGACGCCGCTCAAAACCATGGATCGGACGCGCAAGCTCGGCGCGGTCGCGTTCCGCGACGTGAAAGCGGGGGCGGCCGACGTGGTGGGCGAAGTGAATGACGGATGGCCCGTGCTGACCTCGGCGATCGATCGCGCCAAGGTGGCGCTTGCGGCCGAGATGATGGGCGGCGCGCAAAAGGTGCTCGAGACCACGGTCGCGTATACCAAGGTGCGCGAGCAATTCGGCCGCCCGATCGGCAGCTTCCAGGCCGTCCAGCACAAGTGCGCGAACATGATGGTCGACATCGAAGGGGCGAAGTCCGCCGTCTACTACGCCGCGTGGGCGGTCAGCAATGACGCGACCGACGCCGCGACCGCCGCCGCGGTCGCCAAGGCCGCCGCCTCCGACGCTTACCGGCGCACGGCCGCCGACGGCATCCAGATCCACGGCGGAGTTGGCTTCACCTGGGAGCACGACATGCATCTTTACTTCAAGCGCGCCAAGTCTGCCGAGTTCACTTTCGGCGACGCCAATTTTAACCGCGAGATCGTGGCGCAATCGATCGGGCTGTAAATAAACGATGACGCGACGCGGCGGCGCGCTTATGCGGGCCGCCCGGGGAGTGTTTCGGCGATGGTGGATAAAAGCATAATCGGCAAAACCGGCAAACCGTTTACGATGCCGATCGAGTGGAGCAAGGTGCGCGAATTTGCCCGTGCGGTTCGCGATCCCAATCCGGTCTATTTCGACCCCGAGCTGGCCAAAAAAGAATGCGGCGGGATTCCCGTGCCGGTCACTTTTCTCCAGACCAGCGCCTTCTGGCAGACCGCCGAATCGGCACCCCCGCTCGACATGTTCGACCCGCGGCGCATCCTGCACGGCGAGCAGGAGTTCGAGTTTTTCAAGCCGATCCTCGTGGGCGACACCTTGACCGGCGTCGCGCGCGTCGCCGACATCTATGAAAAAGAGGGCGGGCGCGGTGGCAAGATGACTTTCCTCGCGGTCGAGACGACCTATACCAATCAGCGCAACGAGAATGTCGCGCGCTCGCGCTTCGTGCTGGTCGAAACCGGCCAGGCGGTTGGAGGATGAACATGCAAGCGAAACTGAAATTCGACACGGTAAAGGTTGGCGACGCCATTCCGACCATCACCATCGACAACGTCGCGCGCCCAGATTTCGTCCGCTACGCGGGCGCCTCGGGCGACTTCGTGCCATTGCACTACGATCAGACTTTCGCCGAGGCGGCCGGCATCCCGACCGTGTTCGCGCAGGGGATGTGGACGGCGGGATGCCTTTCGCGATGCCTGACGGATTTTGCCGGGGCCGGCCAGGTCCGCCACTTCAAGGTGCGCTTCGCGCGGCAGGTGTGGCCGGGCGACACGCTGACCTGCCGCGGTACGGTGACCGCCAAGAACGAGGCCAACGGCGAAAAGCTGGTCGAAGGCGAACTCGAAGTGGTCAACCAGAAGGGCGAGGCCACGGTCAAAGGCGCGTTCCGCGTCGCCGCGGCCTGAGCGTTCGCGCGATCACACTGTGGCGCGCCGGGCGCGCCGGTCCTAAACTTGGAGTACGATGTCTGAACCGCGCTATGTAATCATTCACGGCCATTTTTACCAGCCGCCGCGGGACAGCCCGTGGACCGGACTCATCAGTCCCGAGCCCGGCGCCGCGCCGTTCCCGAACTGGAACGAAAAGATCCTGAGCGAGTGTTATATCGCCAACGGACGCGCGCACATCATGGAGGGGCGCGTCGCGCATATTCGCAACAACTACGCCGCGATCGACTTCGACTTCGGTCCGACGCTGATTGGCTGGCTGGAGCGCCACGGCGCGCATGCCTACCGCGCGATCCGCCTGGGCGACCAGCGGAGCGTGGCGGAGCGCGGCGGGCACGGCAACGCGATCGCGCAGTCCTACAACCATTCGATCCTGCCGCTGCTGCGCCCGCGCGACCGCGCGTTGCAGATCGCCTGGGGAATCGAGGATTTTCTCGCCCGCTTCAAACGCCGGCCCGAAGGTATGTGGCTGCCCGAATGCGCCGCCGATCACGACACGCTGCGCGA
>Ga0307372_10004265_pt1 | contig 22250 bp, 26 predicted proteins | sample OX1MG_FD_202533 | JGI IMG/M metagenome (GOLD analysis project Ga0307372, IMG submission 202533) | Soil microbial communities from Risofladan, Vaasa, Finland - OX-1 | ecosystem: Environmental > Terrestrial > Soil > Coastal area > Acid sulfate soil | place: Finland: Risofladan, Vaasa | collected...
TAGGCTGCCGTCGCGGCCGGCGCGACGATCTCGCGCTGGCTACGCACGTCGAGGCTCGCCAGCGGCTCGTCGAGCAGCAGCAGCGACGGCTGGCCCAGGAGCGCCTGAGCGATGGCGAGACGCTGCTGCTCGCCCCCCGAGAGTTGCCCCAACGGAGCATCCCTCAGATGACCGGCCCCAACCGCGTTAAGCACGGCGTCGATCTGCCCGCGGCGCTGTGCATACGGCAGGCTGACGCCCCAGTGGTGCCCGTCGAGCCCAAAACCGACGAACGCGCGGCCGGTGATCGGCAGGTCCCGGTCGAAGGAGCGGTCCTGCGGACAGTAGCCCACGCGGGGATTGCCGCGGCGGAGCGGGGCACCCTGAAACCGGACCGCTCCCTCCGTTGGGCGGATCAGCCCGAGCAGGAGCCGGAGGAGAGTGCTTTTTCCCGCGCCATTCGGACCGATGATTCCCACGAACTCGTTGGGCCAGATCGTCGCCGACACATTGGCCAAGACGGCTCGGTCTCCCAGCCGGACCGTGACGGCGCTCACCTCGACCAGCGGCGGGGCCGGTTCTCGGCGATTGGCAGCAGTGATCGTGGTTGGCTCAGCCGTCATCATCGTCCGAGCGCCTGCTGAAAGGTCTCCAGTTGATCGAGCATCCATTGCTGGTAGGTCTTCCCCTCCGGTTCAGTCTCCGATACGGGAACGATGGGCACCCCGTTCTGTTTCGCATCGTCTTCCAGCTGCGTCGTGATCGGCGTGACCGTCTGACTGTTGTAAATGAAGGCCTTGATCATGTGCGAGGCGATCTGCTGGCGGAACTCGGCGACAGCCGACGCCGGTGGGTCGTTGCCCTCTTCCACTGCTTTCTGGAAGGCACCTTCCTGGTCGACGATGGTCAGGCCCAGCGCCTCGGCCAGGTAGTCGAAAACAGGCTCGGTCGGCAGCACGGCCGTTCCCGCGTCTTTTGCCTTCATCGCGGCGATCTGGTCGTCCAACGCCTTCTCCGATGCGTCAAAGGCCCGAAGGCGTTGGGCGAAGTAATCTTTGTCCGCTGGATCGAGCAGGGTGAACGTCGCCGACAGCTTCTGGGCAACCTTCGGCATCGTCGCGGGATCGTACCAGAGATGCGGGTTGTCGCCATGCTCGCGGCGTGCGTCCAAGCGCCCCGGGATGTCGGCTACGTGTTTCTCGCGCGCAACCGAGCGGACTGGCAGCGGCCAGGGCCAGGAAAAGTGGAGGCCGTGCCCGACTTTCGCGGGGCGCCCGGCGCCGCGCCAGACCCAACCGCGACCCCGATGGTTGCGCATCCCATCACGTCCCATCCGCTGGTCTTCCTCGACCCCGGCCATGGCGGCGTCGATACGGGAACGATCGGCACGACCGATGATGGAACGACGGTCGAGGAAAAGAACGTCGCCCTCGCCCTGCGGACCGCCGACGAACTCCGGCACGACGGCATTAGGGTTGCTCTGTCCCGCACGGACGATTCTCTTCCCGGCTCGACGCCGTCGGACTACACGGATGACGGCCCTGTGCTCACGCCTGACGGCGTTCTCGCCGATCTGCAACGACGGATCGACCGCGCGAACGCGAGTGGGGCCCACGTGCTGCTCAGCATCCATCTGAACGCCTACGACGACCCGTCCGTCGGAGGCATCCAGACGTTCTACGGTGGGGCGCGTCCGTTTTCTGATCAGAGCAAGCGCTTCGCAACGCTGATTCAAGAGAGTGTGATCGGTGCTCTGCAGGCAGCCGGCTACACCGTTCCCGATCGCGGCGCGACCGACGATCAGGACCTTCAGGCGGAAAGCCTCGGCTCGTTGAGCGGGAACTACAATCACCTGGTGTTGCTGGGGCCCGCGATCCCTGGCCGTCTCCGCCCGAGTCAGATGCCCGGTGCCCTCTGCGAGACGCTGTTTCTGTTGAATCCCCCGGAGGCCACCGCCGTGGTCAAACCAGAGGTCCAGGGCCTGATTGCCGCCGGCTTCACCAAGGCGATCGAGCAGTTCTTGCAATCCGAGGGGCAACAGCAACGACAACCGACACGCCCGACTTGAACAACCGCGGGATCAGTGGTATACACTGGGTACCGAGAGTCATGGACGACAGCGCGCGAGGCGATGAAGCAGCACGAGGGGCGACTCTGATGGCAGACACGCCGAGGGGGCCTTCGCCCGGGTGCCGGCAAGCTGGGGCGACGTCAACCGGCCACCGGGCGGGAGTGAGCGACGGTCGATGGGACACGTCCCCCGAGATCGAGCCCCCCGCTCGTCAGCTCCGGCGCTCAAGTGGATCACGACCCTCGTGCCCACCATCGCCCTGTATTCCTACGAGACCGTGCGCCACGGCCTGCTGGAGACCGTTCTCCCAACGCTCTACGCTGACGTGGCCGCGGCGTTCTTCGGATTGACACCGGTCGATCTGGTGTGCAGCGGCATTCCCTTTGCTGGCTTCGTCGCCTGGCACGTCTTCACGTCACGCTACGCGAAGAAGGCCGGTACCGATCGCGAAGCGTCCACGTGAAGCGCAGTCGCGGCCAGCTTCCCGCGTGGGGAGTACCACTCGTCCTGGTGCTGCTCATCGGCCTTGGGTTGAACGCAGCGGTCGTTCCTGAGAGTCTGGGGCGGTGGCAAGCGAGTTCGCGCCGCGCCGTGGCGATCGAGAGCGCCTGGATCCTGCACTACCTCGTCGTCTCCCCCCGCGTCGGCGATCGGATCTCGACGAGCTTGTTCGTCGCGCTGGCGGAGGGCGACAACACCTGGGTGGCCACCTACCTCGCTCGCCAGCGCGCCGCGCTCGATCGCGCTGCCCGGCGCCTGCGGCGCACGGACGTCGACACCAGACGCGCGGCACTCGCCACGGACGCCATGCTCGATCACGACCTGGCCGTGCGCGCTGCCGCGAGGGATCAGCCGCTGGACCCCTTCCAGATTGCCACGACGGATCACACCGCGACCGCGCTGCGGAGCCGAGTCGAGCGACTGCTCACTAAATTGGACCAGACGCCCAGTCAGTGAAGCTGGGTCAGAGCGTTCGCGAGGTCCTGGTAGGCGACGTCGCCGGCCTGGGCAAAGCGAATGGTGCTACTGCTATCGACGACGTAGATCGTCGGGTAGGAGTTGGCTCCGTACCGATTGACCACCGCGAAGCTCGGATCGATCAGTGTCGTGTGCTGGACCTTGAACGTCGTGTCGAACCAGCTCAGGTCTCCACGGTCCGCCAACCGGCGGTTGGTTCCCCCGCTGGTGTCATAGTCGCGGCCATACGGGCTGGCCAGGATCGACACCGTGCGCTCGCCCTTGGGGGCAAACGCGGCGTCGATCTGATTCAGAATCGGCGCTTCGTTCTGACAGTGCGGGCACCAGATCGCGAAGAACTCCAGCCCGCCTTGATCCGCCTTCAGCCGGCCGTGGGTGACCAGTCGCGCGCCCAGCCAACACCCACCCCCCGTGGCCGACTGGTCCAGAACGGCTGCGAGCTGTGGCTCTTCCAGGAGAAAAAGGTCGGCAACCTCGATTGTACCTTCTGCCTGGACTGTATCCACGCCTGCCCCCACGACAACGTCGGCATGATTGCGCGCCTGCCGACGAGCGAGCTCTGGTCCGATCCGCGGCGCTCGGGCATCGGACGCCTCGGAGATCGAACCGTCGTCGCCCTACCGACCGCGGGCGCGTCGGCAAGCGGTCATCGGGGTCGTGATCCTGGTCCGCGCGGCTGACAATCACTCCGTCCTCCATTTCTTCACATGCCGCCGAAGGAAGGAGAACTGCGGGATGCGCCACGATTCCCATCCGACCGTCCTTTGCGACGTCCCGCGGATCACTCACGTCTGGGCGCTGGCTATCGTGGTGCTCCTGATTCTCCTGACCCCGGCGACGGCGCTCGCGCACGCCTATCCAGTGCGCTCGGAGCCCTCGCCCAACGCCACCGTTGCCAAGGCACCACCGACGGTGGAGATCTGGTTTGGCGAGCACCTGGAGCCGCTGTTCTCGAACATGGTCGTGTACGACGCACACAAGCACGGAATCCAAACGCGTCCGAGCCAGGTGGATCCCCACGATCACTATCACATGGTGGTGAGACTGAAACCGCATCTTCCCGCGGGCACCTATACGGTCGTCTGGCATGCGGTCTCGGCTGACGACGGCCACAGCACGGCCGGTGTCTTCGCGTTCGGCGTTGGCGAGGCGGCCCAGCTACCGGTGATCCCGGCGCAAAAGCTCGGCGCGGCGCAAGGACAGGAAGCCACCATCGCCGGCGTGGTCGGACGCTGGCTCGTCTACCTCGGCGCGGTGGTCCTCCTGGGAGCCGCCACCTTCGTCTTCCTTGTCATTGGCTCCAAATACGGCCAGAGTCTCTTGCTGAAGCACGTTGCGATCCTGGCGTTGCTCCTAGCGGCGGCGCCGAATCACTTCGTGACCGTGCCGGTGCTCACGGGTCGGCGAAAGCTAACCGCGTTTCCCGGGCTGATTCGGCGTCTCGTCGGTGCGGGTGCGCTCCGGGCGGTTGGAGTCGAAGCGGCGCTTGGCCTGGTCGTCTTGCTCAGCACCGGTCTGTTGACCTCGCTCGCGCCGGCCCGGTCGCCGCAACAGATTCTGCTGGATCCCGCGCGCGAGCTGCCTCTGGGGACCCAGCCGTTCCAGACGACTCTCCCCTTGACCAACGGCGAGCGTGCCCGGCTCGTGATCAACCCGGGCCGCGTCGGGGCAAATATGGACACCATCTCGGTGGGCCGCGATGTCGTTCCGGTGCGCGACGTCCAGCGGGCATACCTGGAGCTGACGCCGCTGGAGCTGGCCGGGACCGCGCCGAACGTCCAGGAGCTGACGCCGACCGGGACCGAACGGTTCGTTGGGCGCGGTCTCGAGCTGAGCACAGAGGGTCTGTGGCGGGCCGCTGTCCAGCTTTACTATTCCAACGGTAGCATCAGCAACGTCGACACGACGATCCAGGCGACCAGCCAATGGAGCGCAACGACCGGTTCCCAAGCAATCCGATTGCTGGCGCAGGCCGAGCAAGCGATGGCGCAGCTGCGCCAGGCGCGCATGGTGGAATCGTTGAGCGATGGCGCGGGGGGACTGGGACTGACCGATTATACCTTCGTCGCACCCGATCGCGAACAGATCGTCAGTCCGTTCGGCGGGGCGGTGATTCATATCGGGACGACGCTCTATCAGCGGGAGACGGGAAGCTCGTCCTGGAGCGTCGAGCACGGCGCGACCCCCTATCTCTGACCGGATGACGAATACGCCTATTGGCGCGAGGGCGTTGGTGGGGTCATCCTGGGCGACCACTCGGTGCTTGGCCACGATTGCACCGTCGTCGCGTTCTACTCGCCACCGGCCGAGGCGATCTACAAGGAATGGGTCGGCAAACAGGATCATCTGAGTTATCGGGAGGTCATGTCCGCACCGTCGCACTATATGGTCAACCTGTGTTATGGATTCAATCAGCCAACGATCGCACGACGTGCCCCCATCCTGCGAGGAACGCACACGCTCGCTACCTACGGCCTCGATCCCCAGGAACGCCAGCGCCGACTCCGGGATACCGATTTCACGGTTGACGATCTCCTCGGCGATCTCCAGTCACTCGTGGCCAGGACGTGAGCCTTGTGTCGATGGGGAATCACCAGAGCGGAGGGTTGACATCAGGGACGTGCTCGGGCACAATGCTCTTCAGCAGAATGAAGTCAATTTCAGGATATTGAAAAGAGACACGGTGCTTTCATCCCAGAATCCTTCGCGCTCGCCCCGGTACGCCGAGGCGGTTCCCGCGGTTCTGCGCACGCTGGACGTGCTCGAGCATCTCGAGAGCGTTCCCGACGGCCTCACCCTGAGCCAGATCAGCCGGGGGCTGCGGATCAGCCCCAGCAGCGTGTCGGCCATCCTGCGCACGCTCGCCCACCGCGGCTACCTCGTGCGCGACGCGACGACCGGGCGCTATCGTCTTGGTCCCAACCTCGGAGAATTGGCCGGCGAGAGCGTTGCTCAGCGCGCCATCCAGCACGCCGCCGAGGCGGTCGTGGCGCTTGCCCAGGCAAGCGGTGCCTCGGGCCCGGCCAGTCCGGCCGATCGCCAGCGTGAGACGCTCCGGGCGCTCGGACTGGCCGGTCGCCACTTGGCCGCGCTGCTGCTCGACGTCGAGGAGAGCAGCATCCCCGGGAGAGTCGTCCCGGAGCCGGTCTGGCACGCCGAGGCGTCTGGGCCGCTCGGCCCGGCCGAGCTCGCGCGATTCCTCGAGGACGAATGGCTCGCGACGCTCTCCTGTCTGGGTGAGAACGGCTACCCCTACAGCGTGCCCGTCTGGTACCACTGGGAGAACGAGCGATTCTGGGTGGTGCCCCGAGCGCGGGCGGAGTGGGCGCGCTACCTGGAGCAGAACCCGCGCGTCTCGCTCGCGATCAGCGAGCCCCATCCGCCGTTGCGACGCGTGCTGGTCGAGGGAGACGCCGAGCCGCTGACCGGCCCGGGCAGCGCGGAGCGTGCCCTTGCGTTGTCCGCGCGCCTGGCATCACGCTACCTCGGCCCGGCCGCCGCGTCCTACCTGGAGGCCACAGCGATGCAGCCGCGGCGGGTGTTCACGATCGTCCCTGTCAAGCTCGTCACCTGGCACGGTCTGGCTCCTCATCCCCGCTACCAGGCGGCTCGCCACCCCTCGACCCACGACCAGGGCGTGGCCTGAGCGATGGGGAACCATCCACCGCGTCACCTGCCGTTTGCGGATCTCGTGCGTGCCCGCCGGTCGGTGCGCGCCTACCGTCCCGATCCGGTGCCCCGGGCCCGCGTCGAGCAGGTGCTTGAGGCCACCCTGCACCCGCACGCGCTGGTGACGCTCGGCTACGCCGCGCAGGAGCCCATACGGCGCGAGCGGCTGCCCTTGGCGGGCCTGGTTGTTCGGTTTGAGTGAGCAGACGTGCCCGACGCGCACGTTGCTGACGAGGAGGAAGAGAGCATGATCGTCGCGCTCGCCGGGGGCGTCGGGGGAGCCAAGCTCGCCGATGGCCTCTACCGCACGCTGCCGGCCAACCACCTCGCCGTCGTCGTCAACACCGCCGACGACCTCGATCTCTTCGGCCTGCGGGTTTGTCCCGACCTCGACACCGTCACCTACACCCTCGCCGGCCTCGCCAACCCGACCACCGGCTGGGGCATCGCCGGCGACACCTTCGCGGCGCTGGCGATGCTCGGCCGGTACGGGCGGGACGTCTGGCTCCAGCTCGGCGACCGCGACCTCGCCACGCACCTCGCCCGGACCGAGCGGCTGCGGGCCGGTGCGTCGTTGACCGCGGTCACCGCCGAGCTAACGTCGGCGCTCGGAATCAACGCCGCGATCCTCCCGATGTGTGACGAGCCGGTGGCGACGCAGGTGGCAACGCCGGAGGGCACCCTGGACTTCCAAGACTACTTCGTCCACCGCCACCAGGCGGACACCGTGACCGGCATCGTCTTTCGGGGGATCGAGCGCGCGCAGGTCTCGGCCGCGGTGCGGCGCGCGCTCGCCGAGGCCGCGGCGGTCGTCGTCTGTCCCTCGAACCCGATCGTCAGCATCGGTCCGATCCTCGCCGTGTCGGGCATGCGGGAGCGCCTCGACGCCCATCCCGGTCCCAAGGTCGCGGTCAGCCCGATCGTGGGCGGGCGGGCGCTGCGTGGTCCGGCCGATCGCATGCTGGCGAGCCTGGGGCACGAGGTGTCCGCCTACGGGGTCGCCGCGCTCTACCAGGGTCTAATCGACGGCATGGTCATCGACGAGGTGGACGCCGCACTCGCCCCGCGCATCGAAGCGCTGGGAATGCGGGTCCTGGTCGCGCCAACAGTCATGGCGGACGCCGACGATCGACCGGCCCTCGCCCGGCGAGTGCTGGCGTTTTGCGCGCGGATCGGCCGAACGACGTGACCGGGAGTGCGGCAGTCACCGAGATAGTCGCGGTGATCCCGGTCAAAGGGTTGGCCAAGGCGAAGAGCCGCCTCTCCGACCGCTTGACGCCCGCCGAGCGCGCGCAGCTGGTCCTCCATCTCCTCGACCGCGTCCTCGCCGCCGTTTTCGCCTCCGCGCTGGTCCAGCGCTGCCTCGTCGTGAGCCCGGACCCCCTGGTCCGCACATCGGCCGAGGCCGCGGGCGCGGTTGCCGTCGACGAGGCGACGCCGGGCGCCGGCCAGAACGCGGCGTTGGAGCACGCGCGCCGGGTGGCGCGGCGCTGGAACCCCACCGCGTTGCTGGTGCTCTCGGGCGATCTCCCCCTGCTCACGCCCCAGGACCTCGAGATGATCTGCCGACTGGGCGCCGAGGACGGAACCGTCGTCGTCGCTCCAGACCGGCCCCGCACCGGAACCAACGCGCTGCACCTCCGCCCGCCGGACCTTCTGCCGTTCCGGTTCGGCGCGGGCAGTTTTCGGCAGCACGTGCGGGAGGCCAGAGACTGCGCCGCGCGCATCCGGGCCTACTACGGTTCCGGCACCGCGTTCGATCTGGATGTCCCCGAAGACCTGGATCTGATCCAGCGCATCGACCCGACGTTCAAACGAACCGACCCGCATCGATAGGAGGAGGATTCCATGGACCGCATTCCGAAGGACACCACCTGGGGCGGGCCGTTGCTCGTCGCCGTCGGGGCCGCCCTCTGGGGGACCGACGCCATCCTGCGCGTCCCGCTCACCCGATCCATAAGCGCGCCGGCGATCGTGCTGGACGAGCACCTGCTCCTGAGTCTGTACGCCATCCCGGCGCTGATCCTGAGCATCACCGCGCTGCGGCGGCTTCACCTCACCCAGTGGCTGGCGCTCATCGCCATCGCCTGGGGTGGCTCGGGCCTGGCGACGGTGCTCTTCACCCTGGCCTTCGCGACCGGCAACCCGACGACGGTGATCCTCCTCCAGAAGGTCCAGCCCCTCTTCGCCATCGTTCTCGCTCGGGTGCTGCTGGGCGAGCCGCTCGGCCGGCGGTACTGGCCGTGGTTTGTTTTGGCGATGGTCGGCGCCTACCTCGTCTCGTTCGGCACGCTCGCGCCGTTCTGGGAGCTGGGCCGGGCGCAAGCGACGACCGCGGCGTTGGCGCTGGGCGCCGCAGCGCTCTGGGGAAGCGCCACCGTCTTCGGGCGCTTCGTGCTCGCCGACCTGCCGTTCCCGGCGGTGACCGGCGCCCGCTTCCTCCTCGCGCTGCCGTTCCTCTTCGCCCTGGCGCTGGCGCAGGGACGGGTGGGTGACGCCGCCGTCGGTCTCCGGGTCTCGACGCCGAACCTGGTCGCGCTGGCCCTGATCCCCGGTCTCGTCTCGCTGCTCCTCTACTACCGTGGCTTGACCACGACCCGCGCCTCGGTCGCGACGCTGGCCGAGCTGGCGTTTCCGGCGAGCGCGATCGTGCTGAACTGGCTCTTCCTGCGTCAGGGGGTCACGCTCACCCAGCTCGGTGGCTTCGCCCTGGTCTGGTGCATGATCGTCGTGCTCGACCGCCTCGCCGCCCCGGCGCCGGAGCCCCGCCCCGCCGCGTGGGCAGGAGAGGCGTAAGCGATCCGGAATGCGCACCGCCGCGCCGGACGCAGCGCGCATGATCAACCGCCGACACGCCGATCATCCTGCTGACCGGCTTCGGTGACCTGATGACGACCACCGGCAGAACTCCCCGACGGCGTCGACCTCGTCCTCGGGACGCCAGTCACGTGGCAAGCGCTGCGTAAGGCAATCGTTCGACTGTGCCCACGGTGACTCTTCCTGGACGCGGGACGACACCAGACGGCCAGGGTCTGGGCAATGGCCGGCGCCGGGTGCTGGTGTAAGATGTATTGTCCTCCCTCTTTACAAGGGGGCGCGGAAGCGGTAGAGTACGACTGCTTCGGAAACGTGGCACTGGGGTGACGAGCGAAGTTCGGTGCGAAGCCGACGCCGTCCCGCGACTGTGAAGCGGCAATCCTGCCGATGAGCCAGGTCGCCTCCCGCTCCAGGGAGTATCGTCGCCTTCGCGGAAAGGCGCGGGCTGAGTTGGCCTTCGGGTGCTTCGTTGCCCTCGCCTCGTCCCCAACGATCAGCCGGGGTGGAACGCACCGGGCTTGCCTTCCACCCGAGAGCGATCCCAGGGCGAGGCTTTTTGGTGGGCACCGTGGTCGCGCCGGGGCCGGATCGCCGCATTTCCCCGAAGGGACGCCAGAGAGGTAGCGTCCCGTGCCCGTCATCACGCGTGTCCTCGCCCTCGTTCTCCTCGTCGCGTCGCTCGTCACCGCCTGTTCCCCACCCGCTCCCGCGGTACCCGGGTCGGCCACGGCCGTGCCGACGGTCTCCCGCTTGACGTCGACCGCCGCGCCCGCGATCCCGGTTCCCACGGCTCAGCCGACGGTTGCCCCGACGACGGTGCCCCGGCCGTCGACCACGCCAGCGCCGACTCCCGCGGCCCCGGCGGCCCCGGCGTCAAAAGCCGTTCCGGCCGGCTTCCCGGTCACCGTCACCGACGACGACGGGGACACCGTCACCTTCGATCGCCCACCCCAGCGGATCGTCTCGCTCTCGCCGGGCCACACCGAGACCCTCTACGCCCTCGGGCTCGGCGACCGGGTGATCGTCACCGACACGTACTCCGACTATCCTCCCGAGAACAAACCCAGGGCGAAGCTCCACACCTACCCCAAGCCGAACGCCGAAGTCCTCGTCTCGCTCCGGCCCGACCTGATCGTCGACCTGGTCGAGGGGCACGACTTCACCCAGCAGATGAACGCCCGCGGGATCAAGGTGCTGAAGCTCTTCCCGAAGACGTTCGACGGCACGCTCAAAGACATCGAGCTGCTGGGGCGCGTCACCGGCACCGAAGCGCGCGCTCAGCGGATCACCGCGGATATGCGCGAGCGAGCCGCGGTGGTCGTCGCCAAGACGAAGGACGCGCCCACGCCGCGGGTCCTCTACGAGCTCGACGCCTCGGACCCGACCCGGCCGTTCGTCGCCGGCCCCGGCGGCTTCTTCGGCGACCTCGTCCCGATGGCCGGCGGCGCCAACGTCTTCGCCGACCTGCGCACGCCGTCGGCCCAGGTGAGCGCCGAGCAGATCATCGCCCGCGATCCGCAGATCATCATCCTCGGCGACGCGAACGCGCCCTACAACGCCCAGACCCCGGCGATGGTCAAGGCCCGCACCGGCTGGAGCCAGATCAGCGCAGTGAGGGAGAACACGATCTATGAGATCAACGACGCCTACCTTTCGCGGCCCGGCCCGCGGCTGATCGACGGCCTCGAGCAGATGGCGAAGATCATCCACCCCGAGCTGTTCCGATGATCGGGTTTCCGACGGTTGATTCGTTCACCCACGATCCGCCGGAGCGGATCGTCTCGCTGACGCCCAGTAACACCGAGATCCTCTTCGCGCTCGACGCCGGGGATCGCCTGGTCGGGGTGAGCCGCTACTGCTGAAAGGAGCGGGGATGAAACGCATCATCGACGTGACCAGACGGATTGGCGCGCTCGACGTCGCCGCCATGCAGGCCGCGCGGGAGCGGCAGGACCAGTTGACCAAACCCCCGGGGAGCCTTGGACGGCTCGAGGAGTTGTCGGTGAGGCTGGCCGGGATCACCGGTCGGGCACGGCCGCGGTTCCCGCGCAAGGCGGTGATCGTCCTGGCCGCCGACCACGGCGTGGCCGCGGCCGGCGTCTCGGCGTATCCCCAGTCAGTGACGGCCCAAATGGTGTTGAACTTCCTCGCCGGCGGCGCCGCGATCAACGTGCTCGCGCGGCGGGCCGGCGCCCGGGTCGTCGTCGCCGACCTCGGCGTCGCCACGGAGCTTCCGGACCACCCGAGCCTGGTCCGGAAGAAGATCGGCCACGGCACCCGGAACATGGTCGAGGGCCCGGCGATGACGGTGGGCGAGGCACTGGCGGCCGTCGTCGCCGGGATCGACATCGTCGAGGCCGAAATCCGGCAGGGGCTCGATTTGGTCGCGACCGGCGACATGGGAATCGGAAACACGACGGCGTCGAGCGCGATCGTCGCTACCATCACCGGAGTGCCGATCGCCGACGTCACCGGCCGGGGGACGGGCGTCGACGAGCGCGGCTGGGCGCGGAAGGTCGCTGCGATCGAGCGGGCGTGCTCGGTGAACCGGCCGGATCCGGCCGACCCGATCGACGTTCTCGCGAAGGTCGGCGGCTTCGAGATCGGCGGCCTGGTGGGCGTGATCCTCGGCGCCGCGGCGGCGCGCCTGCCCGTCATCATCGATGGCTTCATCTCCGGCGCGGCGGCGCTGCTCGCGACGGAGCTCTGCCCGACCGCGCGCGACTACCTGATCGCGGCACACAACTCGGTCGAGATTGGCCATCGGCTGATGCTCGAGCGGATGGAGCTGGTGCCGTTATTGAACCTCAACCTCCGTCTCGGCGAGGGCACCGGCGCCGCGATGGCGATGCACCTGATCGATGACGCCGTCGCCGTCCTCGACGAGATGGCGACGTTCGGCGAGGCCGGGGTGAGCAGCAAGAGCGCGGCCGAGGGCAACGAAACGACGACGGTGTCCGAGTTCAAATAGGCTCGGATGTCCGTCTATGCCGAAGAGTGAGCGCGCGTGTCAGAAGCATCTCCACAGCGTCCAAGACGGGCGCCCTGGTGGGCGCCGATCGTGTTGAGCTGGTCGTTCTTGACGGTGCTGCCGGCGCCGTGGGTCGAGGCCGACGCACGCGCACTGGCCGCATCGATCGCTTTCTTCCCGCTCGTCGGACTCGCGCTGGGCACTATGCTCGGAGGGTTGGGATTTGCACTCGACCTTGTTCTCCCGCATGGGCCAATCGCGGTCGTCTTGCTGGCTGTCGACGCGGTCCTCACCGGTGGGCTGCACCTCGATGGACTGATGGACACGGCGGATGGAGTCTTCGGGGGCCGCACGATGGAGCGGCGGCTGGAGATCATGCGCGACAGTCGGGTTGGCTCCTTCGGTGCGATCGCTGGTGCGCTGGCGCTGCTGGGCCAGTATTCTTGCCTTGCCATGCTCGGTGGCACCGCGCGACTGGTTGCCCTGGCCGTCGCGTTGGCGGTGAGTCGGTGGAGCACGGCAGTGGCGATCGCGCTCTTCCCGGCGGCCCGGCCGACGGGCCTGGGCGCTGCCTTCCACGAGGCGGGTGGTACATGGCCACTGGTCATCGCGACGGCAATCGTGGTGACCATCGCACTGGCTAGCCCCGCTCTCGTGGTGGCGAGCAGCGTCGCGACGCTGCTGGTCGTCGCGCTCGGCGGACGCTTCCTCACCGCGCGATTGGGCGGCCTGACCGGCGACACCTACGGCGGCCTGGCGGTCGTGTCTGAAACCCTGGTCCTGTATCTCGCGCTCGTTTTACAACCGGTCAGACTATAAGCCACCATGACGTTAACGATATTTGAAACGCGGAAGGGAGAAACGTGCTCGCGGAGAAGTTAGGCACCCTGGCCGTTGCGCTGATCGTGGACCAGGCATTCGGCGAGCCACCGCCAGCGCTCCATCCCGTCGTCTGGATCGGACGGCTCGTGGCCGTGTTCGAGCGACACCTGCCGAGCGGGTCCGGTGCGCGCTCCCTCGTCTTCGGGAGTGCTGCGGTGGCGATCACACTCGCGGCGACCACGGCGCTGAGCACGACGATGAAACGGGTCCTCGGCGGTCGTGCCGGCGTGGCGTGGCTCCTGCTGAGTGGAGTTTTCCTCAAACCGACCTTCGCCGTGCGTGAGCTGTTCGCAGCGGGGGAGCGGGTGCAGCGCGGGTTGGAAGCCGGTGACCTCGCGACAGCGCGTGCCGCGCTGCGCAGCCTGGTCAGTCGCGACGTGGATGTGCTGGACGCCCCACTCATTGCCGCTGCTGCTGTCGAGTCGCTCGCCGAAAATGCCAGTGACTCGATCGTCGCGCCCTGCCTGGCCTATCTCGTCGCCGGCATGCCCGGTGCATACCTCTATCGTGCCGCCAATACGCTGGACGCGATGATCGGCTATCGCGGCGACTACGAGTTTTTCGGTAAGCCCGCGGCACGGCTCGACGACGTGCTCAATCTCATCCCGTCTCGGGTGACCGCGGCGCTCATCGCCCTGGGCGCGATGGTTGGCGCCCGCGACTGGCGGGGTGCGGTGGCGATCGCCTGGCGGGATCACCGGAAGACGGCCAGTCCGAACGCCGGCTGGCCGATGAGTGCGCTGGCCGGCGCCCTCGGCGTGCAGCTCGAGAAACTCGACCATTATCGTCTCGGGGATGCCACCCGCCCGGTCGCTCCGGCCGACATCGCCGTCGCGCGACGGATCATCACCTGCGGACTTACGCTTGGTCTGGCGACGCTCGCGTCGCTCGCCTGCTGGGGAGCTGGCGCCCGACGAATGAGAGGTGACGCGTGATCAGGCTACGCCGTCACGTCGCCGACCTGGCTCCGGTCCACCACGGGAGTATCACCGACCCGGAGCTCGACGCGCTCGGGCTCACCCGGGATCAGGTGATCGACTTCAGCGTCAACACGCATCCCTTCGGGCCATCACCAACCGCCGTCGAGGCCGCGCGCGGAGCCGTCTGGACGGCGTACCCGGACGACGGCGCGTGCATTCTGCGCCGTGAGCTCGCCGCACACAATCGTGTCACCAAGGCTGAGGTCGTGGTCGGCAACGGATCGGTCGAGCTGATCTGGCTGATCGCGCTGGCGTTTCTCGAACCAGGCGACGCGGTGGTGGTCGTCGGTCCAACTTTCGGGGAATACGCCCGGGCGACGCGCATCGCCGGCGGCATCGTCCACGAGTACCACGCCAACCTGGCAGATTCCTTCGCCATCGACCTGACGGCGGTGACCGACCTGGTGCGGTGCGTGGATGCGCGGCTCGTATTTCTCTGCAATCCCAACAATCCGACCGGCTCCCTGGTCCCGCTGGTCGCGCTTCGCACGTTGGCGGAGCAACTGCCGGAGACGCTGGTCGTCGTCGACGAGGCCTACCGACAATTTCTCGACGAGCCGCCCCCATCCACGTCGTTGCTGGCGTGCGGCAACGTCATGCTCCTCCGATCGCTGACAAAGGATTACGCACTGACGGGCCTACGCCTCGGCTACGTCTTGGCGCCGGCGCAGCTCACCAACGCCGTGGACCGGGTGCGACCACACTGGAACGTCAACGCCATCGCGTGCGCAGTCGGATTGGCGGCGATGCGCGATGACGCGCATCTCGAGCGGGGGCGCGCCGAGGTCCGTCGGGCGCGGGCGTATCTCACCGCGGCGTTGACCGATCTCGGCTTGCGCGTTCTGCCGGCGACGGCCAACTTCATTCTGGTCGACGTGGGCGAGGCGCGGCAGGTTCGGGCCGCTCTCCTGCGCCACGGGATCTGTGTCCGGGATTGCAGCTCCTTCGGGCTGCCCACGTCTATCCGGATCGGCCTGCGCCCGCTCGCCGCGTGCGAACGCCTCGTGGCGGCGTGTATCGCGGCCGGCGTCGGTGCTCGCGCGGGAGCCCGCCGTGGGTAAGCTCTACCTGGTTCGCCACGGTCAAGCCACGGAACCGGACGACCTGCGACTCCCCGGGATCGATCTTTCACTGACCCCGGCTGGATACACACAGGCCCGCGCGCTCGCCGAACGACTGGCTGCGCTGGCTCCCGCTGCGGTCCACTCGAGCGATCTGCAACGGGCCCAGCAGACCGGCGAAATCATCGCCTCGCGCTGCGGTGTCCCACTGATCGTGCGCTCTGATCTCCGTGAGCTCGACTTCGGGACGTGGAATGGCCGAACCTACGCCGAGATCGTCGCGGTCTACCCCGTCGCGGCGCGGTTCTTCGACGATGTCCGATCGCAGATACCACCCGGCGGTGAGTTGGCCGAAGCCGCCGCGGCGCGCGTCCGCGCTGCGCTGGCAGAGATCGCAGGCGAAACCGGAGACGGATCGGCCGTGGTGGTCGGTCACGCCGGCTCGCTCCGGCTTGCGCTCGCCCAGGAGCTCGGTATGCTGCTGCGCGCCTACTGGCGGCTGCGCCTGGATGACGCGAGCCTCTCGGTCGTGGACTGGACGGAGCATGGCATCATTCTGGACTGTCTCAACGACGTAAGCCACCTTCAGAAGTGTGGCTCACCATGAGTGCGCCGGTGTTGATGGTCCAGGGAACGGCGTCGAGTGTCGGCAAAAGTGTCATCACGGCCGGGCTGTGCCGCATCCTGCGGCGGCGCGGCGAGCGGGTCGCGCCGTTCAAGGCCCAGACCATGTCCCTCAAGGAGGTGAGGCCGTGAGTGGTACGGTGAGCTTGCTCCTCGGGGGAGCACGCAGTGGGAAGAGCGACTGGGCCGAGCGGCTGGCACGACGCACCGGCCAGCCCGTCGTGTACCTTGCCACCGCGGCCGCCGCCGATGCCGAGATGGCGGAGCGCATCGCCCAGCATCGCGCCGCTCGCCCGGCGTCCTGGCGGACGATCGAGGAACCCGAAGAGCTTACACGCGTCCTGCGCCAGCGGTGCCAGTCGGGCGACGTCGTCGTGATCGATTGCCTGACGCTCTGGGTGAGCAACGTCATCCTCCGTCGGTTTGGGGACGTTGAGGACTTTGCGGCGATTCCGGCCGAGGAGTGGTCGACGATCGAAACAGACCTCCTCGGCGCGGTCGATGATCTTCTCGAGATCGCGCGGCGGATCGGCCTGTCGCTGATTGTCGTGTCCAACGAAGTGGGTCTGGGGCTCGTCCCGCCGTATCCACTGGGACGCCGCTATCGCGACATTCTGGGGCGAGTCAATTGCGCGCTGGCCGGCCGTGCGGATCTGGTTCTCTTGCTGATTGCCGGGCTCCCGATTGATCTGGGCCGGCTGGTGCCGCCGGAGCTTCGGCGGATCATCGTGGATTCCGACAATCCAAATGAAGGGGAATAGACCAATGCGGATCTGCTCATTGGTGCCGAGCGGCACCGAGATCGTCTGCGCCCTCGGATTGGCCGATCAACTGGTTGGCGTCTCCCACCGCTGTGACTACCCACCGGAGGTCGTCGGCAAACCGATTGTGAGCAATTTGCTCGTCAAGAAGCAGCCGTCGACGAACGGCGTTGGCGGCGAGACGACGCAACACTCGGTCTATGAGCTCGACGCGGCCCTGGTCCAGGCGCTCGCGCCGGACCTCATCCTGACGCAGGAAGTCTGTGAGGCGTGCGCTGTGCCGGCGAGTCTGGCCGCGGATTTGGCTCGCGGCCTCGTGCGCGAGCCGCAGCTCTTCTCGGTCACCGCGTCCACGCTCGACGACATCTTGACGAACATCGCTCGGCTGGGATTAGTGGTCGGGCGGGAAGAGGAAGCGACGCGTCTCGTCCATCGCTCGCGCGAACGGATCGAGCGGATCGCCGCTACCGCGGCCGCCGCGGAAAAACGGCTGCGTGTGGCCTTCTTCGAGTGGCCAGATCCGCCCTGGCTGGCCGGCAACTGGATCCCGGAGCTGATCGTGCTGGCCGGTGGACTCGACCGATTCGGACAGGCCGGGCAGCGAACCCGCAAAGTGGACTGGCCGGAGATCGTCGCCAGCGCACCCGAGATCGTTTTTCTCGCGCCGTGCGGGCTGACGATCGACCAAACGGTGGGTGAGCTATCCAAGCACCTGACACGACCGGAGTGGTCGGCACTTCCCGCCTTTCACGACGGACGCGTGTATGTGCTCGACGGCTCACTCTGGAGCCGACACGGTCCGCGGATCGTCGATGGGCTAGAGGTGCTCGCCCAGCTAATTCATCCGGAGCTATTTCCCGGCCCACCGCCGGAGCAGCTCGTCCGGGCGATCGGACGATGAGCTTCGTCGTCGCCGGGCTGCTCCGGGCACTCTACCGGTCCGTGCTCGAGGCCCCGCTCCCGGCCGAAGATGCCGCCTATGATGTTCTTGGCGCTCCGGTGTCGTTTGAAGGATATGCGCGCGGGAGCCTCCTCGCCTCCTACTGTCACCTGCACTTCGGAAGCAACCCGGCTCTCGCTCCGACCTTCGTGGCCGCCGCCGCCGCTTGGGGCCGGGATACTCGTGGCTGATGTCTCCTATTAAGGATTGGTGCGGTGACGTGATCGCGAACCTCCCGGTCCTTGGAGGGCTTGCTGAGGCGAGCGGCAGGAGATCTTCGCACAGCATCCGGAGTTTGGCTCCCCCGACACGCCAGGGGATCAGCTTCCAGAGGACGTGCGCGTCCGCCTTGCCGAGGCAATGGCGACGATGCGAGAGGAGACGACGTCCTTCGCCAACGCTGAAGTCGTCCGGGAGCGGGGGGCCATCGTCGAGCGGGCACTGGACGGGGGGATAACGATGGCCCGATGACCGGTGAAGGTCAAGATCACCTACTGCCCCGAGCGCGGCTACGAGCCGCCAACTCTGGACCTGGCCAGGACGTTGATGACGACGTTCCAGCGCGAGCTGGCGTTGATCGAGCTGATCCCAGGTACGAAGGGTCTTTCGACGTCTGGGCCGGCCCCGTCCCGGTCCACTCGATGTACCGGGACGGGGGCTTCCCGGACCACGAGACGATCATCCGGGCCGTCCATCAGCAACTGGAGGGCGCGGGGTCGTGACAGCCTCGTCGCAAGGAGCGCCGCCGAAGACCCCGTCCGCCCGGCGTGACAAGCTGAGCCCGGCAGAGCCGCGATCGTCGCCGCCGCCAGCACTTCTTCCCCGTCGATGTCGGGTGAGCTCGCGTTGAGGGAAAATCCTACTGCCCCGCGGTCAAGAGCGGCTTGCCCTGGAAGGTGACACTCCGCAGCTTGTCCTCGTCGCGCTTGACGACTGGTGCGGGCAAGGGCGCGTAGGACAAGGCACTGGAATAGCTCTGGCCGTCGTGGACGAGCCACCAGAGCAAGTTCACCAGAGCCGCACCGCGTGCCTGATCCGTCTGCTTTTGGCGCAAGATCACCCAGCTAAAGCCGGAGATCGGATAGACGCTCTCGCCGCTGCAACCCGCGATTCTCACGCGGAGGTCAGCCGGCAAGCTCTGGGCTGAGCCCGCCGCGCAGGCGCTCGCTCCGTCCGAGGTAGGCAGGACGTACGTACCCGTGCCGTTGTCGATCGCCGTGCTGGTGAGGTTGTTCCCCTTGGCATAGGCCAGCTCGAAGTAGCCGATCCCTCCCGGGGTTTGCTTGACCTGGCCCGACACGCCCTCCGATCCCTTGCCTCCGATCCCGACCGGCCAGTTGACCGACGTCCCGCTTCCCACGGACGTCTTCCAGGCCGGGCTCACCTTGGCCAGGTAGGTTGTGAAGATGTCGGTGGTTCCCGAGCCGTCGGAGCGGTGGACCACGGCGATTGGCGTGTTCGACAGCTTCTGGTTGGGGTTCAGCGTGACGATGACGGGGTCGTTCCAGGCGGTGATCTTCCCCAGGTAGATGTCCCCGAGAACTGCACCGGTGAACTTCAGCCCCTCGGCGACGCCGGGCAGGTTGTACGCGATGGCCACCGCGCCGAGCGTGATTGGGATGTGGAGAATGCTCCCACCGGCGTCCTGCAGCTGCTGGTCGGACATCGGCGCGTCGGTCGCTCCGAAATCGACGGTGCTCTTGGTCAGTTGCTGAATACCTGCCCCGGAGCCGATCGACTGGTAGTTCACTTTGACGTTCGGGTGCAGCGTGCCGTACTCGCTGAAGGCCTTCGAGAACAGTGGGTTGTCGAAGGTCGAGCCCGCACCGTTCAGAAGAATCTGTTGGCCTCCAGCGGCTCCGCTCGGCGTACCCTGGGCAGGTGCGGCGGCTGATGCGGCTGCCGGCGTTGGCGCTAGCTGCGACGGCGTGGCTGTTTGGCCACCGCACGCGCTCATCGCCACGGCCAGGCCAGTCAAGCCCGTCACGCCCAGCAAGAGGCTGCGCCGGGACATCGATCGTTGGGTCATTCCGAAATCATCTCCTTCTCGCTACTCTGTCCGTTCATCACGTCCACGACCTATTGTCTCCCGGCTCGGTTAACCGACGTTAAACGCCAGGTGAACGCTTCGTGAGGGTTTGTGACGGAACGGCGACAGGCAGTTCGGGCGCCACAGCTTCGGGACGCATTGTTAGCACGTGGAGACGTTCGTCTCTTCCATCCGACCGGTGACCAGAAACACGACCCGCTCGCAGATGTTGGTGACGCGGTCGGCGATGCGCTCGAGGTCGTGGGCGACCCAGAGCAGCCAGGTTGCGCGATCGATGGTCCGGGCGTCCTGGAGCATGTACGTCAGCAATTCGCGGTAGACCTGGTCGTACAGGGCGTCGACCTGGTCGTCCTCGGCGGCGACTCGCTTGGCCAGCTCGGCGTCGCGCGCGACGAAGGCGTCGAGCGACCGTCGGAGCATCGCGCGATCCAGGTCGGCCATGCGCGGCACGTCGATCAGCGGTTTGAGCAGCTCGTGCTCGCCGTGCATCAGGACGATCCGGGCGATCCCGGCCGCGTAATCACCCATCCGTTCGAGCTCGACGGTGATGTGGAGCACCGCCAGGATCGTTCGGAGGTCCCGCGCCATCGGCTGTTGGGTGGCGATCGTCGTCACCGCCATCTCCTCGATCGCGAAGCGCTTCGCGTTGATCTCCCGGTCGGCGCGCATGATCCGCTGCGCCTCGGTCGCATTCAGGTAGCGGAGCGCCTCGATGGCGCTGCCGAGCGCCTGGTCGACCATGCTCGCCAGGAGGAGCATCTCGTCCTGCAGCCGCTGCAGCTCGCTCTCGAAGACCTCACGTCTGGGCATCCCTCGCTCGCTTTCTGATCATCTCTAACCGAACCGGCCGGTGATGTATTCCTCGGTGCGGCGGTCCGTCGGGTTGGTGAAGATCTGGTGGGTTGGACCGACTTCGACGACCACACCAGCGTTGTCGAGGCCGGCGAGCATGAAGGCGGTCACGTCGGAGACTCGCGCCGCCTGTTGCATGTTGTGAGTGACGATGACCACGGTATAGTCGCGCTTCAGCTCGCGGAGCAACTCTTCGATCTTCAGCGTCGCCATGGGATCGAGAGCCGCCGTCGGCTCGTCCAGCAGCAGGACCTCCGGCGCGACCGCCAGCGCCCGCGCGATACACAAGCGTTGTTGCTGGCCACCCGACAGCGCCGTGCCCGGTTGGCGGAGCTTGTCCTTCACCTCGTCCCAGAGGACAACGCGATCGAGCGCTTCCCAAACCAGATCCGGTAACGATTTGCCCGGGTCGATCCCGTTCAGCCGCAGGCCCGCCGCCACGTTGTCGAAGATCGACAGGGTCGGGAACGGGTTGGGGCGCTGGAAGACCATCCCGATCCGCCGCCGCACCAGGACGGGGTCTACGCCGGGTGCGTAGACGTCGGCGCCATCGAGCAGGACCTGCCCGGCAACCCGCGCACTGGGCGTGACCTCGTGCAGGCGATTCACGCAGCGGATCAAGGTCGACTTGCCACAGCCTGACGGTCCGATGATCGCGGTGATCTGGCCCGGGCGGAACGTCAGGTTGACGTCGCGGATCGCCGGCCGCTCGCCGTACCCGGCGGAGAGCCGGACCGTCTCCAGAGAGTGGGCGTCGGCGAGGGCCAGCGGGGATTGTTCGGGCGGTCGCATCTTGGCCAGTATCGGTGGAATCATCAGCGGTTAACCTCCGTACCTCTGTCGGCGCACGACCAGGCGCATGCCGATGCTCAGGAGCAGGACCAGCCCGACCAGCACGAGGGACCCGGCCCACGCCTGACGATGCCAGTCGTCGTAGGGCGAGATGGCGTAGACAAAGATTTGCAGCGGCAGCGCCGCGATCGGCTGGCGCAGGCTCCAGCTCCAGAACTGGTTGCCGAATGCGGTGAAGAGCAGCGGAGCGGTCTCCCCCGCCACCCGGGCGACAGCCAGCAGCGCCCCGGTGACGATGCCGCTGAGCGCGGTCGGCAAGGCGATGCGCGCGATCACTTTCCAGCGTGGGACTCCCAGCGCCAATGCCGCTTCGCGCAGCGAGGCCGGGACCAGGCGCACCGACTCCTCCGTGGTCCGGGTCACGACGGGCAGCATGATCACGCCCAGCGCGAAGCCACCGGCAAACGCAGAGAAGCTCTTGAGCGGCACCACCAGCAGCGCGTAGGCGAACAGCCCGATCGTGATCGAGGGGACACCGGTCAGAACGTCGGCCACGAACCGCACCACCGTGGCCAGTCGCCCCCGCCCGTACTCCGCCAGGTAGATCCCCGCGCCGATCCCCACGGGTAATCCGACGACGACCGCGATGCCCACCAGGATCAGCGTCCCGACGATGGCATTCGCCATCCCGCCTCCGCTGTCCCCGACCGGCCGCGGCGTGTTGGTCAGAAAGTCAAGGTTGAGGCCACCGGCCCCTTGAACGGTCACGTATCCCAGCACCGCGAGCAGGACAGCCACCGCTGCCCCGAGCGCGGCCAGACAC
>Ga0307372_10004266_pt1 | contig 22248 bp, 16 predicted proteins | sample OX1MG_FD_202533 | JGI IMG/M metagenome (GOLD analysis project Ga0307372, IMG submission 202533) | Soil microbial communities from Risofladan, Vaasa, Finland - OX-1 | ecosystem: Environmental > Terrestrial > Soil > Coastal area > Acid sulfate soil | place: Finland: Risofladan, Vaasa | collected...
AGGATCCCATGAGATTTTTTTAATACATCATGTGAAATTTATAAATTCCAAGATCATGTATCAGAGTATCTGAATCTTGGAAGTCACACCTATAGGTGAGTACTGGGGCCATCTTCTTGATGCGGGCGAGACGACTTATGGCGGATTGATATACAGGATTCCTCCAAGGCTTTGGAGGCCTCTGATCAGCATTCAAAAAGAGCTCAAAACTATTGACCCAAGACAGATCTATACAAGTCCTGGTAACTTTCACGTTTCTGTAAAAGGGCTAGGTTATTTGGGAGAAGAGGTTGACGAGAGCAAGTACGAACGAACCCTTTCAAAGATAGGGAAAATAATCAAGGAGTTTAATTCATTCGAGATCGAAATCAGGGGTTTGGGTGTTTTTCCAACTGGAATATATGCATGCGTCGAAGACGGTAACAAGTTTCAAAACATCAATGAAAGAATAGCTCAAGATCTCGCAGGCGAAGTTGACGCGAGTACGTACGATGTGGAAGCATTTGTACCGCTTATTACACTCGCCTCTTTCAATACAAAAGATGTCCGCAAGCTATTGGATAAAGTTGAATCCCATGAGATGAAAGACACCGAAATTGGTCAAGCTGGTGTTTTTGAAATCGAAGCTGTAAGGACGAATTTGATTCTGGCGCTAGGGCCTGAAGAAACACAAGACCGTGCTTTTAGATACATCCGGTCTTTCGGACTCGGCAAGTTCAGCCGATAGTCAAATTGTGCATTGTCTTCAAATCCATTGCAAATGCCTCCAACTCAGACGGAATCGGAATCTGAACACTACCCTTCAAAGAGAGCCCCCTTGCCTTCTTTTCATTCCATACCAAACTGTTGAAATCCAAAATGGTCTTTTCATGCTTCAAATATTCTTGGCTCCATTTGCGAGGGTCTGGAAACATCTGCTTGTGAATGCTTTGATCTGAATATATTTTGAGCCAAAGCGCCTCAGTAATGAACGGGCAGATTGGTGCCAGCAGAAGTAGTATAGTCTTCAGGCATTCCCGAAGCGTAAATCTAGCGGACATTATCTCCTTGTCATTGAACCCGGTACCGTAAGCTCTGCCCTTTGCTAATTCAACGTAATGAGCAGCAAATACATTCCAAGTGAAATCCCGAATCTTGTTTGCAGGAATGAAGAAATTGTAGTCTTCATATCCTGCCAAACACTCTTCTGCCAATCTACTCAGTTCTGCAAGGATCCATCGATCGCTCGGGGAAAGATCTTCGTAATCAGGTTCGCGAGCAGGGTTCTCGAAACCTGCAATGAATCTAGAAATATTCCAGATTTTCGTAAGGAATTTTCCCGGGCTCGCAATTTTCTGTTCGGAGCAGGTATAATCTGAACCGACCGATACCTCGGATGCAATCCAGAGTCGGAAATTCTCCGCGCCGTAGCGGTTCAGCATTAGAATAGGATCGATGACATTTCCCTTGCTCTTGCTCATTCTTTCCCCTTTTTCGTCTAGTCCCCAGCCAGTTACCCATACGTGCTCCCAAGGGACTTTGCCCGTAATCTGATAGCAACGAAGTATACTGTAGTGGAGCCAGGTACGTATGATGTCTTTGCCCTGCGGTCTTATCATTGTGGGATAAGTTTTCTCGTGAAAACTTTGATCTCTCGCATATTTTGTGATGTAAAGCGCGCTTATGCTAGAATCCATCCAGGTGTCAAATGTTCTCACATCACCCTTGAACTCAATTGATCCGCACGCACACTTCGCACCGGGTGGAGGAGGGTTTCTCCAAGGTTGATAGTAAGGCCCAGGCGGTGGGAGATACGGCTCTTCGCATTTGATACAGTGCCAAACAGGGACCTCAGTTCCGTAAAATCTCCGTCTGGAAATCGGCCAGTCAAGGGCAACTTCGATCCAGTTCAAAAGGATGCCTCGATGCATCTCGGGATGGAACTTGAGACTCTTTGCAATCTGCTCAAGTTTTGGCTTCACGTCGACTACCCTGAGGTAATATTCATCCATTGGAATAATTTCGATAGGGGTCCTGCTTCTTTCACACAACGGAGTCCGGTGTTGGATTTCTTCGACCTTGTCCAACACTCCACTCGCCTGCAGCAGCTCTATCATCTTCGTTCGCGCTTGCTTTATCCTAAGACCTTCAAGCTCCTTCCCTGCAATCGGTAGCATTCGTCCGCTGTCTCCAATGGCGATAATCTCTTTGAGATTCAGCTCTCGAAATAGTTGCACGTCATGGTAGTCGCCGTATGAGCAGACCATCAGAGCCCCGGTGCCGAACTCTGGCCTCGCCGAATTATGACCTACTATCGGGACTTCTCTGTTGTAAATTGGGACTAGCGCAGTTTTTCCTATCAGCGGTTTGTATCTCTCGTCTTCAGGGTTTACTATTACAGCCTGGCAGCTACAGATTAGTTCCGACCTTGTGCTCGCAATGGGAATAAAAGAATCTTTTTCGCCCCTAATTCTGAACTTGAAGAAAGCGAATTTGGTTGGGAGTTCATCGTATATTATCTCTGCATCGGCTATTGTTGTTCCGCAATCGATACAGTAGTTGCTCGGTCGAGTTCCTTCGTAAATTCTTCCGGCCTTCCATTGCGAAATGAATGTGGACTGGGTGAGAGCACGATAAGGCTCTTCGTCAGTTCTGTATTTTTGCTCGTAATTTCCAGATAGCCCCATCAACTTGAATGTCTGAAGCATCTCCTGCTCCAAGTCGTCCAAGGCCACCTTGCAAAGTTGGAGAAATTTCTCTCTCGGAGTCGTCTTGATGCTTACACCATATTTCTTTTCAGTGTAGAGCTCAACTGGCAGACCATTTCTGTCTAGCCCAAGAGGGAACAACACCTCGAAGCCACGCATTCTTGCCGACCTTGCTATCATGTCGATCTCTGAATAATGAGATGCCCCGCCTACATGCCAGGGTCGTCCGGATGGATACGGTGGTGGAGTGTCGATCACAAAGAGAGGCTTTGAAGAATCTACATTGAATCTTCCAATGCCATCTTTCTCCCATTTTTGGAATATTTGCGCTTCAATTGATTTATCCCAAGATTTCAATTCGGCTAATGGATTCGGATGGGCTGGCTCTGCCAAGTTCTGCGCTTTCTCTGATTGAGCCAAATCAGACTTTGTACCTCAGAATGGCTGATATGCCGCCAAAATTTTTCATCATAGCGCCGTCTTCTGTCTTTGACGAAATTACTTCAACGTTTGCCCCAGAATCGACAGCGGCATCAGCAAGATAATCCACCACGTCCTTCTCTGTCAATTCCACTTCATTCGAGCTGCAATTTGGGCAGACGAGCAATTTTTGCTTTTCATTGACCAGTTGGGAACGATGAACAAATTTCTCGGTGACGTTTCCGCACTTGCTGCACACTTGCTTCAAATATAGTGTATCCACATCATCATTAATGAGTATGGAATCAACGGCGGCTTTCTTTAAAGCTGCGAGAATATCCTTCACACCATAGATCGCGAGTCCAGTGTCCGAATTGATCTCTTTGAAAAAACGTTGAACGAGTTTTTTCTCCTCAATGACGCGCACGTTTTCCAATAATTTCCCTGATTTTTCTATAGTCTCCCTTACTCCCTCGCGCCCGGCATAACCAGAATCGAGTATTCCGACAACCACATTCTGCAACCGATAATCCAGGTACTTGTCACGCACAAACTCGTCCTTCGTTGGGCCTGGTCCGCTGACGATCAAACCCTTAATCTGATATTGCTCCAAGAATGCTTTCTTCGCGTGGGCTGCCAATCGATTGAAATAATCAGTTAGTTCCATTTCTCTTAGGCGCTCATAACGCCTAGCACTATTGTGAAGAACGAACGCATTTCCTATGAAACTACGGGTAATTGGCAATTCAATATCAATGAATTTCTCCTCAACCTTGTTCTCTCTTCGTTCTATTTTGGAAATGTAGGCCAGAACGAGTTCACTTCGCGCAATCATAGAAAGTCGTGACACGGTCTCCTGAAGCAATTGCAAGCGAGATGACATATCAGCTGAATTTTCGCATATCCCCAGTTCATCTTCAAAGGTAGCCAAAACTCTTTGAAACACTAGTTTGCTAATTCCCCGTTGGTCCTGGAAGAAGTTTGTGATTCCTCCAAATTGCCTGCGTTTGATCTTAAGCGCCTTAGCTCTTTTGTCAACCCAAGAACCGACGACTGGAACATTCAAATAACTCTGTGATTGCTTCCTTTGAGCAGCAATTCTCAAAATCTTGCTCTTGTCTTGCGCAGAAAACCCTATCTCATTTCTGAATGAAATTATCGAGGCCAGATCGCTGATGTCTAGGGCATGCATGAGGGTGCCGAATCTATTTGTATATTGGGAGTACGAGGAGACAATGCCAAACCGGAGGAGCAACAACTGCAACTGCCGTATCAAAATCCCAGATCTCATTGCAATACCAATTCTTGTTTTTCTCACATGTCCCTCCGCATCGAAAAGGCCTCGAATGAAGCAAGCCAGGTGCGCATTGTCTAAGCGGTGAATTTTTTCTGGAATGTTTCTAAATGCAGTTGAAATGAGACCAGGATAGTAATTTCTGATGTTTTCAACAAAGAGCTTTGAGTAAATTCGCGTCTCAAAGTAGATCTGCTTTGTCCAGGATCCCGCCTTCCCTCGCTTGTCTATTGAAATTATGGGAACATAATTTAGCCCGAGCGCTCTTCGGACAATCTTTGAGTACAGTTTTGCTACGCCCTCTCGCTGTTCGTAGAGCGAGATTCGATTCACTGAAGCAGATCCATCGCCTGCAATATATCCCAAAAGTTGAAGAAGTTCCGGACTGAAGAATTCTGGAAGAATCCGGCTAGTCACGATATATTTCGCATTGAATTCATCTTTTTCGGGCGCCAGATAAGCTACTATCTTCTGGAGTTTTTCCCAAATCAGATCTCTCTCTCCACGTTCTAGCTGTGATATTTCACCCTGATGCAGGCCTATCGCTTCTGCGAGAGACTTCTGGGAAAACCCTTTGTTGATTCTAATCTGCCTTAGTAATTTCCTTCCTTCCAAATTCACTTCATGCTTGAACGTACCTGGAAATTTAGTATTGAGGTCTGGATTCGTGGGTTGAGGAAGTCTCTTGGTAACGAGCAGACGGTCGCCCTGTTTTAGCTCGTGAGCTTGTTTGGTGGTAACTCCATTTGAGTCAAGTGTGAAGAAACGGTGTTCAGAAGTTGATCTGATTTTAAGTTGCGGTCGAGAGGTCCTAATTTCAATGAAGTCTTTCGGTACCATCGAGTAAGTATCGGCGCACTCGTAGTATCCTGAGGTGTAATCTGTGAAATTGTAACTCGAGATTTTGCTGCCTGCAGTAAGTTTTGAGATCTCAACTAGTCTTCCATCTTCAAGCTGAACCAAGGTATCAGAGCTCACACACTGTCCTCCCTTCCTAGTCTTTCCGGAAACTCCGGAGCTCATTGTGTCAATGACTTCCCAAGCATCACCCGAAACTATACCCAATCCAGCTTCGGTTGCGTCCATGGAAAGGACTCCGATTACGTTTTGCTCTCTAAGCATGTCGCGGAGAGGGTCGAGATGGAAATGATCGTCGCAATTATGAACGAGGAAACCGTTTGCAAAGAAGCAGTGTGATTCATTTCCAATTGTTAGATCCATGACGTTGTCGAGCGCTTCCTTCTGAATATCGACGATGCTCTCCCAAACCAACCCCTCTTCCAAGTCTTGGCTCGCCAGCTCTAGCCAATCCTCGTAAGCCGGGAATGATTTAGAACGGATTAGCGGATTGGTTACTTTGCCGGCGGCCCACTGTTTGGCGGTCATAGCCGGAACCTTCAATTCTCTAGATATCTGAACAGTGGCCGATCCACTATGCATCATCATCTGCGCCGTCTCCATTTTCGATCGCAGACCCTCGTACAAGTTAGCCTTTATTCTCAGGTACTCTCCAACGTATCCGGCAGAAATTGATTTCGATCTAGAATACCTGTAGCCTATTGTCTGGGATATCTTTAGCACGTTTGCTTGCGAAAGCTTGAAGCGTAGTTCAATTTCAACAGTGGTCAAACCATCCTTTCTTGTGTATCCCGGCCTGGATGATAATTGATTAACCACGACACCGAAAGGTGAGAATAGTGCTCTAACTGCGCGAGCAAAACTTAGCCCGTTCTCTTCTTGCTCTTTGATTCTGTGAAATGTAAGACGTAAAGCACCGCAAGGGTTTAACGATAGCATTCTGGGTGCTTCACCGTCTCCGCCCATGTATCCTGCTAGAAACTCACGCTGAACCAACCGAGAAGCCGTGGTGATCCATTTTGGCAATTTTGGACAGTTCTTCACCTTGCTTCCTACAGGAGCCCCTAATGCTCGCAAAAGTGTGCAAATTGCCGTGTCTCTCAATTTCGCGTGCAGAGTTGTCGTGGTATAGCTGCGGCCGTCCTTGGTAATCACGTGTTTACTCTGGAATACTTTAGGAAGTTTGACACCTAGTCTAGCCAGGTCTGATTTGAGTTCGAGGTAATCAGCCTCACTTCCCACGCAAAAGTCAATTGTAAAGTGTGAGTATGGTTTTCCGTTCCTATTCTCCATGTTGTGAGTAAACGAACCATCGCTGAATAGATGACCTAGCAGTCTAGAAAGAAGAAACAATTTCGGACTTGATCCGTATAGAGGTAGGAGCTTTCTTTCCTTCAGGCGCCTCACGGTTAGCTCAATGTTCGCGGGAGGGGAGTCGATTTTCCTGATGGTTTCTTCGTCAACAATAATGTAATCATGCTGAGAGGTTTCTTCCTTGATTTCCTCCAACTCTGGTCTGACGCAGGTAAGGTCTCCCGCCCTTAGCTCACCTGCAGCTATCCATCCTCTAGGGGTAAAGAAAGGGTGATCCTCGGTAGCCACTATGGATCTACCAGATTCGGAAGTCAATCGGTATACCGCCCGTCCGCCAGCAACAGTCTCGATGTGATTCCCAACCGATGCATTAACCAGTTTGCGTTTTTCAAAATCAAAGGAAGTAACGCTGCGGTCTTTAGGAACCTTCAAATCTTTGATCGGCGCTTGTGTTCCGTCGTCAAGAGAAATCCTGGTTTCGGGCGCCAAACACCTGTATAGGTAAGTGGTCACAGGCTTCTGAGGTAGAACCTCGAATAGATCAATAGTTTCGTTTCCTGGCCCACCGGGGCCTGGAATCGCTCCGCAAAATATGACGAGTCCATTTTCAGGCGTCTGCTTATACAAACGCAATCTTGCCATCGTCTTTGTTAGGGCGTCTTGAACGTGATTTCGCGTGACGTCAGATTTGATGTTGGATGCGGTACCACTTTCTTCGCGCAAAGCTGCAATTGCTTCATGAATAGCCTTCTTGGCAGGAAGATACAGACTTACCAGCTCTGTGCCTCTGCCAGTCTTATTCGAGAGATCTGACAGTAATTTCCTTATTCTGTAAATGGCAACGGAATCGAATTTTTTACTAGTATCTACATTCGGCAAGTGAGGAGCACCTCGGCTAGAACGATAGTCAGCTGACGCTTACGCTGGAGACCAGGATACATGAGCAAACGAAAGCCAAAACACAATACTACCTTTTGATCTCAGAGATACTTTTCAGCGTATGCTTAAAAAGGAAGCGCCCGAAATTCAAACAGATCTTGTGGCTTTTTTTCGACATTGGGGAAACACTCCTTTCTGAAAAGAATTTTCATTCTGCTAGAAATGAAGGACTCTTCAAAATACTGAAGACCCGAAAAAAGGATTTGACAAGAACAGCTTATGACGAAGCGCACAAGCGTGCTGTACTTTCTCGACCAGAGGGCGAGGCGTCTAGAGTACGTGCAATAACTCGTGAAGTTCTTGGTCCGAATGAATTTTACAAGGCGGTTCAAGAATACCAGGAAAAAGTGGGTCATCCTCTTGTCAAACAATTTGCGTCGAATCCCACCAGCCTCTTCCAACCTTATCCAGAAGTTCGAGAGGTTCTCGAATATCTCGTGAAAAGACATTCTCTGGGGATTATTGCCAATCAACATCGGAATGTACGAAACTACTTGGACAGGACATGGGATCTAGCTTCATTTTTCAAATTCATGATACTTTCTGAAGAAGTTGGTTTCAAAAAACCAGACAGAGAGATGTTCCTTCTTGCTCTTGACAAGGCGAGGATAGAGCCGTCCGAATCATGGATGATAGGAGATCGAGTGGACACCGATGTTGGCCCATCACGGTCTCTCGGCATGAAAGCTGTCAGGGTTCTGCACGACTCCGAAATGTCGATAATTGCCCCGAGCTCTGACGATGAAGTGCCGGATTTTCAGTTTAAAGACCTGCGTCCTCTTCTAAACTTGTTCTGACGAAAATTTACAATACCGCTCCACATATTCTTGAGACAAAACTTTCGCCCGTTCCAAATCACGATCTAGTATTCCGGGCACGCCACACATCATCATCAAAACATCTTGCGTCTTTTCAGTCACTTTGCTAGCATTGGAATCTCGATATGGGTACACGGCAATAAGGTCAGCATTTAACTCGTCTTCAATCACTACTTCATTGCCTGAAAGTTTGATAGACGAGTCCATCCCAATACCCCAGAACGTTTCGCCCAGATTCGCTTTTCGCATTCTTAGAGCATTCTTTGCAACCGAAGAGAGATCGAAAGCTGCGATAGCGACAAAGCTTTCTGCAGATGCTAAGTTGTAAGAGTCGACAAAGGTATTGATAGTTGGAAGTTCTCTGCCACTTAATATTCGTCGAGTAAGTGCTTCACCGGCCGGCCGCGTCTTAGTTGGATCGATTCCGACACTCCAATAAAAGTCACGGTAAGCTCGGAAGACAGGGATTTGTTTGACTTCATCGAGTGATTTGATGTTTTCGCGAATTTCCACATACTTTCGTTTCTTGAACTCGTCTAAGCGTGGATCAGACCTCTTGATTATCAGGTTGCCAATTTCTAATTCAACGACGCGTAAACCAGGGAAAGTATCTTTCAGATCTTGATCCATCTTCATCGAGTATCCCACTCTTCATTCATTACCCAGAGATCTACGCAATTTTATCACTCACAGCAATTCATGTAGTGTCCCAATCAAGAAGTGTTCGTTGGGTTTTCTCTTTCTTTAAGAGGTTCGAGACTTTCACTCCGATAAGCCTAACTTTCTTCTCAGATCCAAGAAATTGAGAGAGAAGCATCTCCGCCTCTCGTTTCAGAACGGTGAGCGAATCAGTATGTGCAGTGAGAGATCTTGATCTGGTATGAGTTTCGAATCCGCTAAATCTGATCTTAATACTGACGCTTCTAAACAAAAATCCATCTTTGACAGTTCTGCTATGGACCTCCTTTGCTATTTCGTGCATAGATTTCATTACCTTCGAATAATCAGTCTCGTCCTCAAAGAACGTGGTTTCGCTAGACAGCGAGACCGGCGCCCATCTCTCCAAAACTGCGCTGCGATCTATTCCATTGGCTACGTTAGAAAGCCAGAACGCGCTTTTTCCAAAACTTGCTTTCAAATCCTCTAAGGGAACTCCCCTAAGGTCAGAGATTGTTTTTACTCTGAAATTGTCCAATAAGATCTTTTGGCTCACAGGGCCAACTCCGGGAATCTTGGACACTTCGAGTGGAGCAAGGAATTCTTGAGCTTTACTCGGAAGAACAATTGTCAATCCATTCGGCTTGCTCATATCGGTTGCAATCTTTGCTATGATCTTGCTATCTGAAACTCCTACACTGCACGTTATGTTTTCTTTATCCGAAATATTCTTTCTGATCGAATCTGCGAGACTCTGAATCGCGCTGACATCACTTGATCCGTGGCCATTTTCCATTATCATCTCGATTCGGTTGGTGACTTCTAGAAATGCCTCGTCTATGCTAATCTGCTCAACTTTGTCCGCGAGTGACTGAATGATTTTCATCACTCGCAAAGAAACTTGCTCATAAAGCTCAAAATGCGGGAAGTCGTAGTGTGCTTGAGGACAAAGCTGCCACGCCCTCGAAATCGGCATTCCAGAATGTAAGCCGAATTTTCTGGCTGGATAATTGCACGCGAGAACAACTCCACGCCCCTTACCATCCTTGGGGTCCGCACCGACAACGAAAGGTACGTTTCGCAACTCTGGTCTATTGCTCAATTCGCAAGAAGCGTAAAAAGAGTCCATATCAACATGAAATATGACTCGGCCGAACTCGCGGGGCAATATCTGAACCTCTGGGAATCTTTCGCTTTCAATCATTGATTAGATCTATGGTAAAAGTAACTTGGAATTCCCTTAAATGCACGAGCAAACGCTTCTTGGAAACCGACGAACTCTTGCAGAGCGGAGACGATTTTCCTGGATCGCAGGTTCCAATCAAAGAAAGACCTAAGCTGCTGCCTTACTTAATCCTCGCGGTATTTCTTGTAGCAATCGGGCTGTTCATTGGTACTATCTGGCTCAACTGGACTATTTTCGAATCCATGTATAGAAGCAAAGCGGGACTCGATTGGTTCGGGATAAACTTCTACGGAGGTTTGACTTTCCTGGTTGCTGGAGTGCTTGCCCTTTTCTTCGTCAATCCATTTCCTCGAAGGAGCGATCTTTTCGAAGCGTTTAACGCCCTAATGGGACTTCAGTATAGACAAACCGCTTACGGAGGGTATGGAGGTCAGATGCCTCAAAGGCGAATCAGGCCGATGTACATCAGACCCAGTAGCCTTCTTTGGAGCTTTTGGCAGATTTTGAAATGGTCCGTCCTATTTGGCCTCTTTACTCTGAACAACGGTTTTCCTGGGTTCGGAAATCTTACAATGGAGATTGACATGGCCCTCAAAGGTTATGGGAGCTGGAGCCTTGTTCCAAGGATCGCTGACTTACCTCTCAATCCTGCTTCTTCCAGCGGAATAATCTCCCTCGTACCCACTATGGAAATTCAGTATCAGATCGTGGTGTACTTCCTCCAAGTCCTGCTAACAGTAGTCGCTCTGAGATTTTTTCTGAAATTCATTCGCGATGTAGTGATAAGGGCGGGTGACAAATGGCTTCGCAATATTCTTGCGACATCTTCCGCAGTAGCACTTTCCGTATTTTTGGGCGTTCCATACTGGGCGATGAACGTTACGATCCCGTATGAATGGGGAGCTATCCTTACTATGGTTGTTTCTTTGATTGCGCTTTCGATATATTTCCACCTAAGGTCTTCCAAAGAAGCCATACCTCTTGCTCAAAGACGCAGGATCGGAGTAATCATTGCTTCCGTAGTTATATTGGGTCTCTTAGCTGTCAATCTGGGTGCCTATACTTATTATAACCTAAACTTCAACAATAATTACATCAACTACCTCTGGACTCCTCAGGTATCGAAACAAGTGGCGGTAAGTAGCTGGGCTGCTGGAATAACAAATATTACTCAATCGAGCATTGCTGCAATACCTCTAGGAAATGCTAGTATTACTCTTCCCTTGATTAGGAATTGGGACACGAACTCTTCCTATACTCAAAGTAAAAACCAGATCGGAGTCAACTATCTTCAACTGAATACTCCCTCGATCGTGTACGTAAATGGTCAGGAATATTGGGTCACTCCAACCACATTTTCGTACCCCACCAACGATTGGCGCTCCGTTCATCTGATCTACACACATAGCTCAAAAATAATTGTTATGAATACGCATACAGGTGACTTTGTCCCGGTCAACCAAGCATTCGGAATCCCAACACAACCATTGATGTATTACGGAGAAGATAATCCTGGAACGAGTGGTTTCTCAAACGATGTTTACGTGGGTGTGAAACAAGCCCCGCCAGAGATTGAAAACGTCACCTATAGCGGTGGTCCTGACTACACTCTTTGCGGAGCCCAAAGATCACTTTGGTTCCTGGAACAGGGCCAAATAGGTTACGCATTCTCTTCACCTCAGAATTGCATAGCAATGCTACATGATCGTGAGGTATTCCAGAGAGTTCAAAATGTCCTGATATCTGGACTCGTGGAAGACGATACCACTTATCTTGTTACAAATGGAACTAGTCTATTTTTCGCTATCCAAGTTTACATAGACTATCCTTTGCACTCAGGATTCACCAACGTCCCTGGAACACCGGTCCAGGATTACATGCGATTCTTTGGTGTCGTGCTAGTGAACATTGCCAATGGCCAAATGCAGGGTTACACATTGCCGGGAACGGATAATTTTCTGACAGCTTTCTACAAGCAGTATTATCCAAGTTGGGGTTCCATTCCAAGCTGGTTGCAACCGCAATTGAGATATCCAGAGCAGCTCTTGGGCAATCAGCAATTCGCAGGGCAGCTTGATGCTGACTTTACGGATCATGTGGGGAGTTCTCTGGCCGACGCCAGTAATTTCCTCTCTGGCTCGCTTTTTTACACTAGACCGCCGAGTACGGAAGTCCTGTACATTCCTTTCGTGATTGGAAACAACGTCTCTTTTTCAGCAGTACAGCTAGTCGAATACACCTCTTCGACAGGAAGGAATTTGGCAGGGTTGTATGTTGTATATGGCGGCGATAAACTCGGGCAGACCTATCTGTACCAGACTAATTCAACTTCAATTAATGGCCTGCCCTTGCTCGGTCCTAGCGCAGCTTTGAGCGAGTTCAACACAGATGCCGCAACGAAAACTGAGCTAACACTGACTGGGGCAACTCCTGGCAACATACTTCTGTACCCGGTAAAGGGCCATCTGTATTACTTTATACCGGCTTACATCAGTCAGGCTTCGGGAACAGGCGTCGTAGAGAAGAATCCTTTCGTCGATGTAATCGACGCGGAGAACTCTAGCGCACCAGTGACACTTGTTCACACAAATTCGACTGAGATTAACACGTACGGATTCTCAGGAACAACGCAAGTCTTCACAAACTCCACAATAAGAACCCAATACGTGGACAATCTATTCACATCAAGAGGGATTACTCTTGCAAACGGGACAGTGACAAACTCAAACATCGTTGACAACCTGGGGACAATTACGTTCCAAACAGGCGCAGAGAACTCTACTGCGACATCATTCATCAACAATTTCCTGAGCTCATACGTTCTCAATTCTAACATAACTCATAACGCCTTAGCGTTCAATTCTGTGTTCTATTGGGTTCCTTCTCTGGGAACAATCAATTTCGGGTTTGTCGTTTCGAGCCAAGGCGTTACAAAGCTGTACTATATCAGCGTAATAGTCGGCACTACGTGATTATTTCCTGAATGCCGCGCAGAATCGCTTCTCAGAAGAAAGAAACAATTGTGCTGAAGCTGTCGGGCAGTTTATTCTTCTCAAAAGAATTCGATCTCGTTGCGGCTTCACTTAGGAAGGTGCTGAGACAAAAAAAGAACATCCGACTTGTCGTTGTGACAGGAGGAGGAAAGACAGCTCGTGAATACATTGACGCCGCTGTTAGGCTTGGTGCTGACCAGTCGTCTATAGACGAGCTTGGTATCGAAGTTTCTCGATCAAATGCGCTTGTGCTGATAAAAGCACTAGGCAGTCTCGCTGTGGACTCTGTCCCTGCCACTCTCGAGGAACTTGTCGAAGCTTTTGAAGTATCATCGCGAGGAAAACGGGCGGTCGTGATGGGAGGCTTGCACCCAGGGCAGAGTACCAATGCGGTGGGTGCTCTGGTATCGGAGAAGCTTGGGGCCAAAATGTTTCTTAATGCAACGGATGTTGACGGCGTTTACACGAAGGATCCGCGAAAGTTCAAGGACGCAAAACGGCTCTCAAAAGTGACTACAAAACAACTTGGGAAAATACTGAACACCGAAACTATGCGAGCGGGTGGATACGATCTAATGGACCCGGTTGCTTTGAAGCTCATTGAGAGATCGAAGATAAAAACGCGGATTATCAAATGCTCTGCGCCGACGATAAACTCGATTTTGATGCGAAGAAAGAATGTCGGAACGTCTGTAAGTTTCAATTGATTAATCTGCGTTCATCAAAGCAAATGGAGTATCTGACCGAAGTTTAATTTATATTCGGGAAAAGAATTGAAGGTGTTTACTTTGGAGGGGTAGCGAAACTAATCGCAGATTCGCGCAAGGCCTGGTCAAACGCGGCGGAATGTTTCCTTCGCTAGGAAACTTGCCGATACTCAAGATCAATCAAGCTTTGAATGCGAGATCCGCTCTCTTAGGGGTTCATGGGTTCGAATCCCATCCCCTCCATTTGAACCCATTTTGGTCAGTTCTAGGATAATAACTGAAGAGCTTATTTGCGATAAGATTTCTTGTTAGCCAATTGCTCTACATCAAGCCGTCTAAGATTCATGGTAATGGTTGTTACACTTCATCAGAGATCAAGAAGGGAATGGTTGTTGCGTCGTGGAAAGGCGAAATGGTCTCGACTCCAGCACAGCCGGATGAAAAATATTATGGCTACTACATCAAGGTCGGTGACAAATGGCTCGTACCTGATGAAGGTCCAGAGAAAAACATCAACCATTCCTGTGACCCCAATGCTGTGGTAATGATGCTAAAGGATGGAGTGGAATTCATTGCACTGAAAGACATTAAGATCGATGAAGAGATATTGTTCGACTACGGGACTGTGATACCCGAAGGTGATGCTTTCATGATATCGTGCCGATGCGGGTCAGAAAACTGTAGGGGAATCATCAAAGGGCCCTCCAAAGCTGGTGCTTCCGATGAAGAGTATGATTGCAATTTTGAACAGGTTGTCGCATTCAAGGCAGGTGCACTTCTTGAGAGTTACGGAAAAATCAAGGCAAATGGTCTCACTTTTTCATATGACGTTCACGAAGTAAATGGCGGAGTAAATGTTTCGGTGGACATAATTCCTTGGCGAATTGAGCCGCTGGGCATCGTCATAGCACCGCAATGGATTAATTCCAACGTGTTCCTGATGCCATACTCCGGTTTCTGTTTCCCGCGTAGCTCTTTAGACTTGAATGAAAACTACCAGTTTGATGCGCGCAAAGACGATCATCTTTTTTATCAGGGATCTAAAATTCGCGGTGTTGAGATACTTGCATTTGGAAAAACAAAGCAAGAAGCGCTTCAAAGAGCTAGCGAGTCGCTTCTCAGACCCGATATTCAAAAGCTAATCACCGCCAAATAACAAGAAGATCCAGGCGGTAGATCAAGGCTTCTCCTATTCGAAAGAATGATCTTGGAAATACTTCTAAATTCGTGTTCAATCCCACCCGCGACACCCACGCAGATCAGGGAGATTGCTACAACGACTAGACTTGCCAGAGGAATCAACTCGAATTCCAACCATTGAATTGCGCAAACGCAGCATCAACCACACTCGGATTAAATCCTCTTAGACACCGAAAACTAGACTGGGATCCAGTCTGATCAGATTTCAATACGTGGGTAATTTTTGATCCACTGGGAATATTCGAACCATGGAGGGTGCAGAGACCATCCGGTCGATTTTGCTATGACCCATTTTTGTGGCAAATCGCTTGAAGATAGGTCTCTATTCAACCGGGCGCAGCCACAGACAACTTTTTCCTTCTTTCCGAATCTTCTGTCGACATGGTTCAATTCCTCTGTTGCACGAGGATCGTAAATCCTGTGTTCCTTTTCTATGCGCTTCAACCTATGGCGTAGGTCCCGCATTTCCTCCAATAGATGAATTTTCTTGCGCTTTTAACTGCAAACAAAGACGTTCAACTTACTCGCAACCGTGGGAGAGAAAGTTCAGAGAACCCATATAAGACCAATTCAGATTGATAATCGAAATACATGAATCGCTTCGCCCTGACCATGCTTGTAATTGGACTTCTCCTCGGAGCCTCTGCTTCCTATGGAACTCTCGTTGGCTTGCATGCGTTATCACAATCTTCTGCAAATTGTGTTTTGAAGCCTGATGCGAATTGCTTGAATGTAAAGCTGGATGGAATAACCGATAATGGAGTCAATGCTACGGGCTCCTACACCAACCAAGGTCAGCTCGTCAATGATTCGTTTGAGCATGGCGATTTCGCTGGCTCTTCCTTGCTTAACGAGAATTTCACAGGGGATAACCTGCAGAGTGCAAATTTCTCCAATTCTGACCTTGTTGGTGATGATTTTAACGGTGCCAACCTAACAGGAGCTGATTTCGCAGGAGCTGACCTTTCCGCTTCCTCAAATGCGAGTGATGCGAGTTTTGAATGTTCTAACCTCAATTATGCCAACTTTGCAGGTGCCAATCTTAAGAATGCTAACTTCTCATGCAGTAGTAGCAGTAGTAGTAGCAGTCATATCTTCTGTAATAGTGGCCCGGCACAATATAGGTGTACCACTCTGATCAGTGCAAATTTTGCAAATGCCAACTTACAAGGGGCCAATATGCAGGGCGCCTTTCTGCAGTTAGCCAACATGCAAAGTGCCAATCTGTACGTTGCGAATCTGCAGGGAGCCAATCTGCAATTGGTCAACCTGCAAGGTGCCATTCTGATGTATGCAATAGCAACATCAACCACAATCTTTCAATGTGTTCAAGCAGCGAGTGCCGATTTTGACAGATCCAGCCTTAGTGGAGCGGATTTCTCTTGTCCTTCTTATATTCCCGGCGGCACGACCAATCTCCAATCTGCCGATTTTTCATATGCCGTCCTAAAGTCCACCAATTTTTATGGTGCGAATCTCCAATCTGCGAATCTGCAAGGTGCGAGTCTCCAGTCTGCGGATTTGATTAGTGCCAATTTGCAATCTGCCTCTCTGTATACTGCCAATTTGCAATCTGCTTCTATGTATTTTGCCAAACTGCAATCTGCCGATCTGCGGTACGCCGACCTGCATGGTACCCTTGTTGCATATGCCAATATGCAAGGTGCACTTCTGCCGTCCTGCATCACTCTGAAGCCAGATTATACAGTCAACACAGACACCTGCTAGCCTCAAAAGAGAACCTGGTTTTCGCCTGAAGTTTATTCCAGCTCAAATGCTATCTCATCCTGAATTTGCGGCTCTCAAGAAATGTGCAACTTCATATTTAATCCCGAACCTCGATCACCAATGGCGAGAATCACTTTCCATTTCGGGCCGTCGAAATGCTAAATCGGAACAAGTTTCGTCCTATTAGTAGATTCTTGCTCAAATTCTAGTCCCGTAGTGAACGAATTCCTCACCCGTCAAACAATAGACATCTATAGGCGATTAACGCAGATACACTGGGTAGTTAGATTTTGACAGCAAAAAAGACCATGACGGCAAGTTATGCAAAGAAGAGGGGATTCCTATGTGGGACACACGTTCTGTATTGTCCGGACCTTTCCAAGGTGAATGATACGATGCCATTTTATTTGTACTGTCCAACGCACGATTTGATGTACTCGGTGGACGTACCGACACAGGGCCAGGAATTCATAGCTGAATTTCCGAACGGTTGCAAGGCAACATCTTAGAGAACAGTCTCAGAATAACTTCCGACCGACAACTTTAATCCCGCGCCTTAAAGCATGTGGAGCTCAAATGGCCTCCATTAGAGTCCCCGATGATGGCGCGGTGCCGATCTCGGGCAAAGGCTTTGAAACCCCGTTCAAGCAGGGAGAGTTTTATGTGTTCGACGTGGAAGATGACATTGCAAGATATTGGAACAAGCAGTCGCCGGCGAGAAAGGTGGAGCTTTCAAAGCAATCGAGAAGGGAAAATAAAGATGTTCGACTCATCCTCGACGGATTCGTCCACAAACCAGCTCATACGAAATAAGACTCTCTCCACTCTGCAACGGTAGCAGTCTTTTAAATAGAAGAAATCGCCCTAATTGATTGAACATGCCCCATACAAATCTTGTAAAGAACATTTTGTTCTCATACAATTATCTATTGAAAACAATGGGAGACCCCCCAGGGGGGAGGGGTGACGGCAGCTAATGTCAAGTTTCAAAGCGACGAGTTCAGAGCTAGATTCAAGCCCAGAACAGATCGAACAACTGGTTTCAAAGAGTTCTGCAAGCGAAAAGCTCATTTTACTAGTTTTCCCGGATTCTCATAGATGTTTTCGGAATTTTGCCGCAGTCTCAACAATCGTCGAGTTATCCAAGAACTAGTTGCGGAATTGCAGAGATGATTTGAGACTTTACCCTCAGATGTTCTCGTCAAGAGTCGAGTATTTTCAAATCTTGTTGCCGCATTTCAAAGATGTTTTGAGAAAAATCAATGCCAAGGTGGATGGATAGTTTGAGCGTCAGAGCTGCGATCCTTTGCGGAGGCGAAGGGAAAAGACTTAGCCCGTTGACAAATTACTTCCAGAAGACAATGATCCCCATCGGGTCAAAGCGGAGGCCTTTGCTCGAATACGTTGTAAGGTTACTGGTTTTCCACAAGATTCGAGACATCACGATGCTGACCGGTTACAAAGCAGAGGAAATAGAGAACTACTTTGACGACGGCTCAAGATTTGATGCCAGGATAAATTACTCAAAGGACCCGGCTCGCGCCGTCGGGAGCGCTGGCGCGCTCGCGAACGCGGTTTCGAACGGGAAGATATCCGCCTGCGAAGACTTGATCGTATACTATGGGGATATTTTGTCAAACATTGACATCACGGAAATGGTTCGCGTTCATCGTCTCGCAAAAGCCGGCGCCACGCTCGTGCTTTCCAAGGGGTTCATGCTTCCGGTAGGAGTTGCCGAGGTGAGTGAAGGATTGGTCGCATCCGTCAGGGAAAAACCGACATATGACATCAGCATAACTACAGGCAACATGATCATTAACAGAAAGGCAATTTCGCAGCTACTGAAAATGTCAAAGAAAACACAAAACGATCTCATGAAAAATTTTATTCCGCTGCTGCTTGAAAATGACACGAAGGTAGCTTCGTACTACGTGAAGGAATTCTGGTATGATATTGGGACCGTAGACAAATATCTTGGCCTCAAAGACACGATGGTCGAAAAACACCTGGGCTTTCTTTATCGTTGAGGTGGGCGCCCAAGTCTACGCGTCGCGTTAGTATAAGCTAAAATACCAAAATCAGGCGAAAACTGGCATGCCAACTTGCGCTGTCTGCGGAAAGGACGTCCACCAGGACGCTTCATTCTGCCCTAGTTGCGGCTCAAACCTTCAGGCAACTCAAATTCAGCAACCGAGCCCGCAGCAAAGCTTCCCGATTCAAGAACAGATTCCTGGAGAGCAGCTCAGGAATATGGTAAAGCGCCTTGAGCGAGTGAGCTACATAACTGCGGCAGCAGCTGTTATCCTGCTTATTGTCATAATTTTGGTGCTGTTCTGAATCGGGCCTTGAAGCTCAGCCAAGTTTCTCATAAAGTTGGGAAGCGATTTCGTGCGAAAGATTTCATGGAACAAGTTTTCGAAGGATCTAAAGGAATACGGTAGCTTTTGGTAGAATAATTTATTGATGCCTGTTTGGCAACAATTGCTAATGACCGAATCTGAAGTGCGAAACTTTGAGATTGCAAGCGACGAAGACGAGCTTTCAGAGTCGAACCGCCAGGTTTGGAAACTATTGGGGATAAAGCAGGGAGATTCCGCTCTCTTCTTTCCCGCGCCAAACGCCCTTGTTCCGATAATGTTTGCCAAGTTCATGAACAAAAGAAAGGTCACGTTCGTTGATACAAACGAGATCAGCGTCAGCACTCTCATAAAACTCGCGGCACAGATGAAACTATCCAACGTGACGGTGAAACTTGCCAGCCCGCAGGGAAAATTTCCCGTACCCGACGGCATGTTCGACATTTCGTTCAGCGACTGGGGCTTGTCGTACTTCTCCTCGAGCAGGTCCGGCGATGCCGAGATTCTCGCCAAAGAGCTTGTTCGCGCTGTAAAGTCTGGCGGCAGGATCGGCGCTCTCGAGGAAAACGGAGCTCCCGTGATGTATCCATGCCCGCCCGAGATAATGGCTATCAGATCAAAGATCGAGTCTACCAGAGCAGAACGCCTGATAATGGGCCGTCGCGTTTACGGGCTTTACAAGGCAAACAATCTCAAGAAGATCAGTCTTTACGGTTTTTCGAATTTTTTGACCGGCGAAAGACAAGAGAAGATGAGCGCAGAACTGAAACGGCGTATTGCAGCGCTCGAATCGACAAAGGATATCCTGACTGCGCTGGGAGTCTCCGCTCAGGAAATTGAGAGGTACGCCTCCTGGCTCAAGTCCCTGATCGGCAATCAGTCGTTTCTGATCCAGTTCAACTCGATTCTGACCGTCGGCGAAAAGTGAATTTCTACTTTTTGATAAAATTGGGAAGAATTTCATTGCCAGCTTTCTCGACCTGTTCCAAATCATAGTTACTCGGAATGAAAACGAGATCATTGATTCCCACAGATTCGTATTTTTTAATTTGTGCTACGCAATCAGAAATGTTTCCCCTTACAGATGACTCGATCGTGCACGCAGAGTTTTTTGGGAGATCGGTGTAGCGCGCAGTGAAATCCCTGGCTATCTTGTCTCCCACTTCAAAATTGCTAGCTATTGAGAGCGGAACGATGTCAACGCGGCTCATTGATTCTGGACTCCTGCCGTCTTTCCGGGCGCTTGTTGCAACCTTGTTCCACGATTCGGAATAGCTTTCCGGTTTGTAGTAATATGAAATCCAGCCGTCCGCCAACCTCCCGGCACGTTCGAGGACGGAATCAGAGTATCCGCCGATCAACATGGGTATCCTGTCTGCCTTCGGTTCCATCGTGGCGTGCTCCAGATTGTAACTTCCAGAAAGATAGGTTACTTCTCGCTCGTTCAAAAGCTTTCTTACCAGTTGAAACGATTCCTCGAAAATATTCCCTCGTTTTTTGAAATCCACACCTACTGCCTTAAACTCTCTTTCATACCACCCTGCGGCGCAACCCAGAATCAGCCGCCCGCTGCTCAGGGACTGAATTGTCGAAAGCGTTTTCGCCAGGACGACGGGATTTCGAAGCGGCAAGATCAATACGCCAGTCCCGATCTTTATCTTGGAAGTTCTCGCTCCGATTGCTGTCAACATCGTGAGGGAATCCAGCACGGGATAGACCTTGCGCGAACCAAGCATAATGTGATCCCACACCCAGACCGAGTCAAACCCCATTCTTTCTGCCAATAGAGCCATCTCGAGTATCGAATCGCCGGATGGAATCTTTCCGGGAGGAGTGAATGTTTCCAGTGCTATTCCGAATCTCAATTTTTGACTGACATCCCAGAAGTTAACAAATTAAGTTCAATTAAAGCAGCGCTCGAACTCTTCCAAGCTTAGTGGCGCTGTCTTTGCAATGTCCAGGTTCTCCCTAACGTGGTCTCGATCTTTTTGTCCCACCAGAGGAGCGGTTATTCCGGGTGCAGATCTGGCAAATTGAAGGATCGACTGTGACGTAGTGAGCGTGCCAACTTTCGGGATGCCCGGGCGCGGAATCAGCTGACCCTGCATCAGCGGTACGCTCGTGAATGCCCCCATTTCAAGTTCGATGCAGCCTTCCAGAAGCGCGCACTCTTTTCCGCCCACGGTCTGGTTTCTCAATACTAGCGCTTCAGGCATCGCTAAATTGAAAGGGAACTGGATGAAGCGAAAACCGTGATCCGTGCCACCGACATCCTCAGCAAGAGCCAACGTTTCCTCTAGATTTAGATGTCCTTCGCCTTTCTTGATTCGAAAACAATCCCAAGTCGCGAGGCCGTAGAATCTGATCTTGCCATCTTTTCTCGCGCCTTCATAAAACTCGAACACATCTCGCAGGTTTTCAAGATACATTTTCTTTCCTACCGCGGGTATCTGAGCTTCCGCGGAATTGTGCAGGTATAGTAGATCAATTGTTTCAAGTTTGAGATTTGCCAAGCTTTGCTTCAGTTCATGCTTCAAGAATGGAAGCGTCATGCAGTGGCTCGAATCAACTATTTCATCCGGCCGGACGATTCCGGTTGCGATCAGTTTGTCCGCGATGTACTTGCCGGCTCCCCTTTCGTAATCTGCATCCGGCGCCAGATATCCGTTCTTGGTCGAAATGAATATTTGTTCTCTTGTCGCGATCTCATTTTCGAACAGATCTTCTAGTGCTCTTCCCACGCACCTCTCGGCCTTTTGAAACCTGTAGTTTATTGCCGTGTCGACTACGTTTACGGCTCCCGAGCGAATTGATTCCTTGATTGCATTTTCCACATCGAGATCTGTTTGCTTGTCCAGAGTTCCAAGGTATGTGCCCATTCCCAACGAGGAAAGCTTCAGGCCCTGGACATTTCGAAAGTGATTGGGATTTGTCTTCTTGAGCCTGACCGATTCCTCTGCAAACCGGAAGGTCCCTTCTTTAGTTGTATAGTCGCTCAATTGGAGATCCCATTTTTCTCAAAACATCTTTGAAATGCGGCAACAAGATTTGAAAATACTCGACTCTTGACGAGAACATCTGAGGGTAAAG
>Ga0307372_10004268_pt1 | contig 22245 bp, 17 predicted proteins | sample OX1MG_FD_202533 | JGI IMG/M metagenome (GOLD analysis project Ga0307372, IMG submission 202533) | Soil microbial communities from Risofladan, Vaasa, Finland - OX-1 | ecosystem: Environmental > Terrestrial > Soil > Coastal area > Acid sulfate soil | place: Finland: Risofladan, Vaasa | collected...
CTTGGTATCTGCTTGAATCTTGAGATCCTCGACCTTCAACCCGAGAGTATCCAGTGAAAACATCGAATTTATCGCGTGAACGTACTGCTTGGTTAGCGAATCTTCTGGAGTGTACATCAATCGATTCAGAATACCAATGTCCGTCAGCGCATCTTGCACACTTAGAACCTTGAATGGAGATTCGAAAGCCGCGGAGTAGAATACCTGTAACTCGTCGAGTGAAGTCTCGAAGGTTTTTGCATGATATCCACGTGAGACTAGGTAGAAAATTAGGTAACTCAACCTCCTGGCATCTAGCGAAGATCTTGCCAATCTCCTCAAAATCCCGTGCCGCCATTTATTGCCCGATTCCGTCTTCAATTGCTCCAAAATCTTTGTACGAACGAACGCGATATCAGCTCCGGAGAGCATGAATTGTGTGCCATACTCTCGCAAGCGCTCGACATATTCATTCGCAATTGCGTCTGAGATGTTGAACCTGCTCGAGAGATTCTCCTTAATTATCATGTAATTTTCCTCGATACCATAGCCCGCTTTTTTTCCTACTGGATTGGATGCCCATTGAGCAAGACTATCTAGGGTGATCTCGTCGTCGCTAGAATCAGCCACAGCTTTTTCCACGTCTTGTTCCACTGTCGGAGCTAATCTATTGTGAATCATTCCTTATCTTATCCCGGTGTTATCGGTCCATAGGTCTGTGAAGGCATGACGCCACTCGGAGGATCTATTCGGATTCTCCATCCGAAGAAGTAAGACGGGGATGTAGACCCAGACCAAGTTCCGATTCCGACATACTGATTGCCGGCTCCTAAAGTTGAATCTGTAGTACTTGTTGATGAAGACAATGTTCCTGTCGCTTCTGCGCCAGTGTAAATGTTCATAGTAAGGGAGGAACCACTCACTATTGCTTGATCCCAGTACCACCCAGCCGAACGAGAACCTGAGCCACTCAGTTGATTGTTTGTTGTGCCACTCTCATACACGACAGAAGCTGCAGAGTTAGCCCAACCGTCTCCCAAAAGATAATTTGTCGTTGTTGAACTGCTGGATCCTCTAACCGCGTATAATCCGTTCTGGTTCGTCCCGATATTTATCCACCCTTCAGCTATGAAATTGTCTCCCACAACTGGAGAATTGTACCAGGCTACGGTTTCTGAAGAGGAACTCGTACTTCCCTTCCCAGTAAGCGAAAGAGTTCCGGTCGTGCCGCCGTATGGGTTTGCCTGGGACGAAGTTGATACTGTTCCTCCGTTGGCCACATTCAAGCCTGCAGTTGACTGCCCATTGTTGTAGTACAGAAAAACTTTGGAACCATCATCATATTGACCGTATGTGGAGGTAAGCTGCGGGGCTTCTCCGAATGGACCCGAGGAGCTCAAATGATTGGTTCCCGTCGCGTAAAATCCCATGTAAACCGTGATGGAGCTCAGCGCCGCGATTCCTGAAGAATTGAGCTTTAGCCAGACCAAGCCATTGGTGTATGTGTTCGAAGTTCCGTTGGCGAGCCAAGCGTTTAGGCTGTTTCCGCTGTAATCGAAGAACAGAAGATTGTCAACCGGATTGTCCAGATATGAAGAGAAGACGTTCCAGTTCATGTTGAGGAGAACCTGAGTTCCTCCTGCGACGGAAGCGCTCTGCAAGTTTGTGAGCGTGATGGGGACGTAATAGAGTACTCCGTTGGGGACAACCTTTGGTTGGATGAAGTTGACGTTAGAGCTAACAAAGCAGCCAGCCGCAGATTGGAGCACCGTGAAAGCGCCGGAACTCCAGTAAATGGATAATGGGAAAATGTCCTGAACCGCATAACTGAGCGTTGGAGAAAGGCCGCTCCATGCAAAATTAAGATATGAATTCGGTGCTATCATGGAAGACGTAGTAGACCAAGTAATTATTCCATTGCTCACGCTGGAACTCCATCCAGATGGATTACTGGCGCTCACTGATGAGAAGGCGGAAGCGTTTAGCACGATCTGGTTTATTGAATTCCCAGCAAATGCAGAGTTATTGACCTGAAGCTGAAAGACTGTGTAGGTATTTCCGGTACATGATTCTGGACTTTCTGAATACCATCCCAGATTATCTCCTGCAATGGTTGACTCGAAAGGTATGTTTTGGCCGTAGACTTGGATGCTAGTTGGAGCTATCTTCGTGCCAGGGAGCAGCAAGAATACCGCGAACTGGCCGTAGATTGCAAGGTTATTTCCAGGAATGACCGAGTCGTCTGAATAAAGCGACATTACCTGAAATGGTTGAGATTCTGCCGGATATGATGCTCCAAAGTACAGAGTCTTTGTGACGCCATATGGAATCACAACCTGCGCAAAATTCCCCGGTGAGGGAGTTGTTATCGCACCAGTGGTCGAGTTTACGTTAATCATGTAAAAAACGTAGACTGGACTTGTTTGGCCGCATGTGCTCGTTGGTGTACCTGCATCGCAAGTCTCGATGACCCACAAGTTGGCTTCTGAATTGAATACTAGCAACGATTGCTGCGGATCGACATTTGTGATATTTACTGAGAACACTATCGGAACCGCGCTGCCGCAATAACCACATCCATTGTTGGTGTGATTCTGGCCCTCAGGAACTAGAGAGCCGCTGTGGCCGTTCATATTGAGAATATAGGAACCACCGTTACACTGGACTCCGCCATCGCAAAGATACTCGTAATCGTTGTCAGAGTCCCATGCAGGAGGCCCGCTCTTGTAATCATAATATGTAAAGGAGCTGAACGTCATCTTTGCCGAGCCTAGAGCTTGTGCAATGTTGGAGTTTAGGGCAGAAGTGCTTGCGAGTCCGTTCGGATAGGATCCCACTCCTGTGATCCCGCTGCTAGTGACCACTTTTATCATGAATGTTTGGGTCAAACTCGTCGCAGAGATGTTGGTGTTGAACAACGCTGATTGACCCTGCGCGATATAGTGTGGTAAAATGCGGGGCAGTCTCGTGGAATTCTCATATTGAATCACCGCTGCATTTGTCCCGTTCATCACCCACCATGCTGTGACTGCCAAGGCCGTACCGGTATTATTGACATAGAAAGAAAGCAATTGGCTTGTAATTACAACGCCATAAACCAACAGTTGTGAAGTACTTTGCTGAGCCTGGCTCTGGTTTTGAAGCTTCTGATTTATCGCCTGCTGGTAATCGCGTTGCATCGTCGCCGTAGTGTAGAAATAAGTGGTTCCAACCGAAAACAAGATCCCGAAAAGCATCAGGGCCGCGAGTGCCGGGGCTGTGCCACGTCGTCTCGAATTTCTATTACTGTGAGGAGGCATCTCGATGACACGACTCTTTGATAGACTCGAGTACCTATCATGCCACCGTACAGGCGAGAGCAGACTGTAGCGTTGTTATTTGACCGGATGTCCAAGTTATCGTGATCGGAAAAATGTATTGGGTGGTCGAGGCGGGGGTAGGAGCCGTGCCTTTCCAAGTGAAAGTGTCAGTTGTCCCGTTAGCGATGTAATAGGCATTGTTGCCAGTTGACCATGTGATGTATCCCGTGCTGGGGGAGTTTGGCGTACCAGACCAGCCCGTCGGACTACTCGATACCGAAATAGAGCTGAAGGCAGAAGCGTTGAGCTGAATGTTGCTTATCCCTGCCTGATTTGTAGGATTCGCGTAAGCAAATATCGAATCGTTCACGCTGAGCGTAAATGTTGTTAGATTGCCTGGATTGCACGTTGACGGTGATTCTAATATCCAACCGAAGTTGTCAGCCGCCGTTGTTGATTCAAAGGGAATGTTCTGCCCATAAACAAGGACTGTCGGAGAAACAATCTTCGTGCCTGAGAATAGCAAGAACACGGAGAATTGCCCGTAATAGAATGGGTTTGTTGAGATCGCGGTTGTAAGGCCGACTGAAGAGAATGGTTGAATTGAAAGATCGTAAGCCGCGCCATAGTAAACAGTCTTCGTGACTCCGTACGGAATTACAATCTCGGCGAATGAATTCTGCGAAGTGCTGGTTACCGCTCCAGTCGTGGGATTCACGTTCATGATGTAGAACACGAAGAATGGATTCCCGCTGGGACAGTTGCCCTCGGTTACACCTGAATCGCAAGTTTCGACGACCCATAGGTTTGAGGCAGAGTTGAGTACGATCGTTCCCAGGGTCGGATCGTCATTTGTAATGTTGACCGAAAAGGCAACTGGTACTTGGTAGAAGGCCGACGAAGATGATGTGGGAGAGCTAGATGTTATGGTAGTGGTTGTCGTAGACGATGATCCCGACTGAATGGCGTCTCCTATCTCAGCCCATTGATTCGAACCACCAGAATTAGTGCTAAAAGGAATGCCAAGGTTGTTCTGGGTGCTTGATACTACCTGATATTCTTGGTCGGAGTTCATGCACGTATTTGAGCCAAGAGAATTCTCAGCGTCGATCTGGCTAAATCCACCGCCTAGAGTCTCGGTATGACAAATGGCGGCTGATGTGTGTTCGTTTGCCAAGAGACCGAAGATGAAGTCGTTCGAATGGGAAGTCGAGACCGAGACGGTGGGCGATGTGCCTGATCCAGTCGCGGTTGCAGGAAGACCTGAGTGAGGATCAAATGGGCTAGCAGTATTTGCACCGCTTACCCCGAAAGCTGAAAAGACGTTGTCTCCAGAGGCCGACCAAGTGACTGTAATCGAATCCGCGGTCAATGACGTGGCGGCTATGGTATACCACTCCTCTTCGCTAACGCTCGGCGAGCCAGTCTTCGTCTGTCTGTGAGTCCAAGTGTGACCCCCAGTGTCAGTTACTGATTTGACCGTTGTCGAAGATGAAGAAGTCCCAGCAGTGACTATTATCACGTCGTTCGAGCTTGTCGTCGTGAGACTGGCTGATACTGACTTTGACTCTGTGCCTGCTCCGGTCGAACCGTCAAGAGCCAAACCTCCTATAATGCTCGTCGTCGTTGAAGTAGTATAATATGTGTGGGTCGAATTGTACCCGCTAGGCACAAGAGATCCGCTGTGTGGGTGGTTTACGTCAAGAGAATAAGAACCTCCGTTGCAGTTGGTCTCCTTTTCTAGTGAATTCGCGCAGAGATTATTGAAGTTAGTTGGATTTCCCCCGATGTTGTACGAAACGGATGACGGAGGCCCGCCAGTGTAACTATACCAATTGAAGGAGGAGAAGGTCATTTCAAGAGACCCGAATCCCCCGGCAACAAGAGAGTTGACTGTCGCGCTCGTCAACTGCTGAGATGGATATGTGCCAACGCCTTGCGTCCCTCTACTCGTGAGAACTTTGATGACGTAGGTCGCGCCAGGTGGAATTATGATGGTTGGACTCATGCTAATCGCGTTGAGCGTGGCTGACTGCCCCTGACCGATTAGAAATGGCAATGAAGTACTCGTGGTCACATTCTTGTATTGAATTATGGATCCGCTTGTCCCGTTCAGGACCCAGTACGAGACAATCGATATTGAGATTCCCGTGTTGTTGATGTAGAACGCTAGTTCTCCGCTCTGCGAAATTCCATATACTGTAAGATGTTCCTGGCTCTGCCCATTCAGCAGGTTGTTGTTACTTTGCGCCACTGCTTTTTGGAACGATGCCTGATCTTGTTGTATAAAGTAAAAGTAACTGCCTGCAACGCTCAAGAGCATCGCGAACATTATCACGGTGCCAATCACCGCTGATACGGCGATCTTGCTTCTTTTTGTACGAGCTCTCATGTACATTGCTTGCCCTTCTCCAAGCTAGACTGGATTAGGCGTTATCTGTGAATAAGTTGGCGAATAAACGCTGCATTGTACTGTGCTGTTTATTGCCTCTGCTCGGAAATTATACATCTGGACTGCCTTGAATTTCCAAGTCCCTGCATTGACAGTAACTGATGTGACGACCGACGGTTTCAAAGTCCCGACGAGCGGACCGGAATAAGGCACCCCACCGGTGCTGTTGCTGATTACGATATTGGATAAGCTGACTCCGCTAGTGCTGGTGTCATACAACCATATTGTCGCAAGTGAGGGATTTGTAGCAGAAAAATTCGCGTTTATGATCACGAAGTTTATGTTAAGGCAGTTTACGTTAGAATTGATTTCTGAAGCGAAGGACTTTTCCGCTGAAGTTGAAGCGCTTCGTGCATAAGCCCAAACTGCGAAACCGACTGCGAGGGTCGCCCCTATGAGCAAGACAGCCCCCATTACTTCGGCTGCTGCTTGTTTCGCTCTCCTGTGTCTGTTTCTTGTTATCATTCTCAAAATTGTTCACAAGCATTGATTCGGGCAAATCGGTGGAAAATAAAAAGGAAAAAGGGGAGAGGAACTGTTTAGAGTTCCCCAATTGTGTCGTCTATGTCGTCTATTGTGCAATCAGCGAACCTGATACTGATTGACCGTTGGCGAATGAGAGGACGTAGTTGAAGACTTGTCCAGTAGTGATGGTCTGGCCGTTTCCTGCAGTGTTCGATGCATAGAACGTATAGGAAGTTACTTTGCCTCCACTCAATGCTGACGCTACATTAGCAGGTGTGAAACCGATCGCCGTTCCGTTAGTAAGTTGCCAAGTGTCTATTGAAGAGATGCCTGATCCCGTCAATGTCAATCCTGTTAGGCTTGAGGAAGATCCTGGATTGTTGAGGGAGAATGTAATGTAGGTTGCGCTTGAGTTTGACGCTTTGGTGGCGACTGTGGTCGTGCCACCGTAGAGTGTTGCTGACGAGAGTGTGACGGTCTTCACGTTCGAGCCGAAGAGACCGAACGTGTAAGCGCCGACGACGAGTGCCAAGACTAGAGTTCCTGCGATTAGAATGATAGTTGCAATAACAGGAGTAACTCCTCTCTTGCTACTTTTCATCCTTAGAGTTTTTGTGTTCATGAACCCAAAGTTCTTCCATCCTAATAATAGGGTTTAGGAAGATAGAGTTTTGATTGCAAACTCTATGCCTCAGTATAGATTCCGGATCCGTACTGGTAAAGTGTATCGCTATTTTTTGTTTTGATTCAGATTGTTCTCAGAAATGAATAACTCAGATTAGAAACTCGAATTCGGATGTACAGTCCACAAGCACTATTAAAAAACTTCTTGAATATTGTTTCGATTCTTGTACTTGACGTGTCATAAACCACAGTTTCGATCTCGCCATGTTTCAAAATATCGAATAGGCATTACTCTTACCGCTTTGTTTCTTTTCTCTTACGGGATATTCTCTCCGACTTTGCCGATTCAGGCAAAATATTCTGCGGCAGCGTCCCCTTCGAACATCGCACTTAGTCTTACTGGAAACCCGTCGGTTCTCCCAGCTGATGGAGGAACATATTCTGCCCTTGTGTTGGAGTTCAAGAACCTAACTTCCGGTGCACCATATATCGGGCAATCTCAAATGACAATATTACTGACATCATCTAGCCCGCAAACCGGCACTGTGCCGAATAATGTTACAATTGCAGCTGGCGCTGTCTATCTTTTGGTTAACTTTACCACGACGACACTGCCGGGAAGCACGGTAATCAGTGCTATCGCTTCGGGATACCCACCCGCAACTTTGACAGTTACTACAAAGAACATTGGTGGAATGCCCACTGGTCTTCAAGTATTTCTTAGTCCCTCTATCATCCCGCCCAATGAAAAGATGAACTCAACTGCTATAGTGCAAGTAGTTGATTCGGCCGGAAACCCGGTAACTCTAGGATATCCTCTAACAGTTACGTTGTCTTCATCTAACACTCAGGTCGGCTCCGTCCCTCAATCCCTCACTATTCAATCTGGCCAGAGTTTCGGATCGGCGACCTTCTCGCCCACGTACGTTGCTGGCTCAACAACGATAACAGCTTCTGCAGGGAATTACACCGCAGGTTCGGCAATAATGACAACCATTGGTCCGATAGCAAGGAGATTGGTGCTTTCAGCTGCGCCAAGTATTGTGCCAGCGATCACGAACGCAACTGCGACAATCGCAATTCAGCTTCAAGACAACAATAGTCAAACTCCGGCATTAGCACCTTCTCCTGTTAGCGTTGTCCTTACATCAAGTAATTCGCAAATTATCAATGTTCCCAATTCGATAGTAACTATCCCGGCAGGCGCTTCATACGCAAGCATTTCAGTACAGTTCGGCGGCTACTGCCCCTTGCAGCCGTTCAATGTCGCGAATCTAACAGCATCTGCTCAAGGATACGTAAAAGGTTCCGTCTTGCTAGCTTGCCAAAATGCAGTCGTCGCTTCAAATGGTCTTGTAGAATATTTTGCGCCTAGCACGCTGCTTCCGAACAACGAAACTTATCCTAATGTCTTGGTCGTGCAGTTGGTCAACTCAGATAACGGAGCCATTTCCCCAGCTGTTGCTCAATCACCAATAACTGTGTACGCGCGTTCTTCAGACAACGCAACCATGCAAGTTAATACGGGGCCACAAGTGATGCAAGCTGGACAATCCCAAGTGGAATTTGATGTTTCATCGACGTTTCTCCCTGGATTGGTAGCTGTTACAGCCCAAAGTCCCGGGTATTCGTCATACACAATAAACCTACTCTCGTTTGGAGGGGCCCCAAACGCCCTAAGTTTGCAGTTCGCTCCCAAGACATTATTGTCAGACGGCAACGCTTACAGTTCCATAACCCTTGGTCTCATTGGCGGCAGTGGACAGCCCGCACAAGCTCCCGTGAATACGGTTGTGAGATTATCGAGTACAATTCCCAGTGTGGGACAGATTCAGTCTTCTGTTATGATACCGGCAGGTCAAACTTATGCCAGAGCCACATTCAGGACTTTCGGATTCGCCGGCTCGACTCTTATAACTGCCACCACTTCAAATTACACAACGACCAATTCGACCTTGCTTCTAGTGACCAAGGCTGCTACAAACTTGGGATTATCCACATCCCCTGAGATTGTGATCGCAAATGGTCAGCAGTATCAGAACTTAGTCATCCAATTGCAAGATGCCTCTGGAAATCCAGAGAAGACCGATTCTCCAGTTGCAGTTCAACTGGCAATACAAAACTCCTCGGTTGGAAGTGTTTCGCCCGAGATCGTGATCCCTCCTGGATCCACTTTTGCGCACGTCGTTCTGAATTCAACTCTTGCACAGGGGAGCACCAGCGTTACCGCATTTGCGACTGGTTTCACCTCGGGTCAAACTGTGTTCACGAGCACATGGCTACAATTCCAAACATTGGCGTATGCTACCGTACCTGGACTAAAACCAGGAGCCAGCTCAGACATTACCCTGAAAGTTTCTTCTAATAATTATCCAATTACGGGAGCAAGCATACACTGGACGGTCACGTTGGGAAGACTCACAAACATGGTCAACTCAACTAACTCTACCGGTTTTGGATCGGCATTCTTTACCAGCGGCACAGTTCCCGGAGCAGCATTCATTGTCATGAACGTCACGAAGCCAGGATACAAGCCTTTAATCGCTGACACTTCTATCAGAATTATCTCGCCCAACTCCACAAGCAGCTCACATCCCAAGGGTGCCCTAGGCATATTCACTGAAAAAATTGTTTTCATTCCAGTCTGGGGATTAATAGTTGTGGCAGTGGCAGTTCCATTGGCAGCATTCTTTTTCATCAGAAGAAGAGCGGGTGGTGGAGAAGATGATTATGACGAAGAAGAGTAGTTCAAGGCGAACGCTTTGCAATGCGCTCTCTTGATTTCAGGTCGATTTCCATAACGGAGAACCTTTCGTCGAAGCAATCTAGTGGAGCGATTGTCGCATTTTCGCTCGTCTTACTTATGATCTTAGCCTTTGCTCTTCCACTGTCTAGTGCGAATTCTTTCCTTCTCAGCCAGAATTCCAGCAGTTCGTATGTGAAAGGGACTCTTTTTCTTTCGAACGACACCCTCGTTCCGGGTAACGTGGTTGCCTCAGATTCCCAGAATAGCCAAAGATCCAACCCCGAAATTCAAAGCGCAAACAATCCGCTTTCAAGCTTGGTGAGCGTTGGAAACAGCCCTTTTGGTATCGCCTATGATCCTGCTAATGGATGCCTGTACGTTGCAAATTTTGAGCCCGGAACGGTTTCAGTGATAAATGGTTCAACAAACACTGTCGTGTCAACTATCAATGTCCACTTGCCGATATCACCTTGGGAGGTTGCTTACAATCCCTCGAATGGTTATGTGTATGTCACCGACACAGAAGATAGCAATGTATCTGTGATAGATGGAACGGAGAACGCACTTCTCACAAGCGTCGGAGTCGGCCATCAAAATTCTGAGGAGACTGGTGATCAAAATGTGCACCCAAACGGCATAGCCTATGATGCGTTTAATGGTGACATGTATGTTGCAATTTACACCACTGATGCACTTTACAGAATCAACAGCAGTACAAACTCAGTAATCGACAACATTAGCCTTGGTAACTCACCTTCCCCTTACGGTGTGGCTTTCAATCCCATGAACCAAGACCTTTATGTTACAAACCTAAATTCAAAAAGTGTGTCAGTCGTTGATGGGAAAACGGATTCCGTGCTAGCCGCCATAAACGTAGGCAGCTCGCCCGATTCGATTGCAGCCGACACATCGCCTGGTTACGCTTACGGATACATGTTTGTAACGGACTACACTTCCAACTCCGTTACAGTCATCAACGGAGCAACGAATGGAGTGGCTAATACTATCGGAGTTGGACAATATCCAGATGCTGTCGCCTATGACTCTACAACTGGGAATTTCTACGTGGCAAACTATGGTTCGAACACTGTTACTGTAGTTAACGGAATCGTGGATAGCATTGTACAGACAATAGCCGTGGGATCACATCCATCTGGAGTAGTATACGATCCTCAAAACGGAGACATCTATGTGACAAATTTCAGTCAAGGCACGGTTTCAATTATCGCAACGGGTTTCTCCTCACCAACTTCGAGCACATCAACAACTTCCTACGGAGGTTCAAGTACGACCTTCACGAGCACTTCCCAGACAGCGTCGATTTCATCAGCAACCTCTGAAACTACGACAACCACCAAGGCTTCATCGACTACAACACAAACCACAACGTCAAGTGGTCATGTTTCAAATTCCGAGAGCCAGACTAGCAGCACTAATTCAAACTCTTCTATTACATCAATTTCCAGCAGTTCTGCAAGGACTGCTACGTCCACTTCTCAATCATTGTCTACGACTACTCGAACTTCGCAATCTACATCAAGCACAACAAGTGAATCAAAAACAAACTCTTCGCTCGCCACATCACTCTCATCCTCAAGCGCAGTTTCGACAGAGTCTTCTCAGACCACAACAAAACTTTCCAATTTCTCTCAAACCAGCGCTAGCTCCGCGTCCTCGAGTGGCTTGACCTCTCAGATTTCTCTTACCACCTCTTCCCAGATTGCTAGTACTAATTCTTCAGCGCAATCTTCTTTGAACGGTGGTCTTGTTCAACAATACATTCCATTAGCACTTGGAGCTATAGTTGTTGTGGTTATACTCTCTTCTATCTTCGTACTAACAAGGAGAAAGAGCTCGTAGTTTTAATGCAATGATATGTTGGTAGCACAGGACCGACACTTCATCGAATTACCCTTCTTGTGATACCCAAGACGATCAGCAGCTCCGCACACGCTGTAAGCAGCATCAGATATAGAGACAAAGCGTGGCCGGAAGTTTGTGTGAACGTTGAGGAATAGATTCCGATGGGGATTAGGAGAATAATGAAAGCAAGTGCCAACGACTCAAGAAGTCGCCCAATGTCAGAACCCGCCATCAGGCTGAAACTCCTTGATTGCCGCAACGCGCTGGTTCCACGAGGCCTTACATAGAAAGCGATTTCTCCTAGGCAGGCCGCGCCCATAGCGATCAACTCAACGAATGGTATCAGGAGAATATAATTCGATGAGGCGTGTTTCGAAAGTCCAATGGCGAGAAGTGCCAAAGGAACGGGAACGAATGTCAGAGTGGCTATCAATGCTTTCGCATCAATTATCGTCCTAGCGACTAGTGGAAGCGACATTGCGTATTCCAAACCCGCGCCTTCGGTATTGAGCAAAGTGGAACAAATCATCGTGGTGAAGAAGCATCCAACCACTGTGCTGATTATCATCGCGGTCGCTCTCATTACTGGAAATTGAACAGTAATCACCGCGAGCGTGATCACTTCAAATAATGGAGCGGCATACAAGAATGCAAGTGATGGATTCATCGAGGCAAGCCGAAGATCCTTTACAATATAAGCGGGGAGCGGCGAACGAAGTTTGAGCAAAAAGTCCTTTGCAATTGGTCTGGACATCTTGATTCCATAACCTCGCGTTATCTTGGACACCGAGCTGATTGTCCGTCGCCCAAGTATGAAGGCCAGTGCAATATATCCTAGCGTTGCCATGTACGCTAGCAAGGGAGGCAGAAATCGAGGAATGAGTAAAACAGTCCTCGAGGGTAGGGGGATTGATGAATAAAGTGAGGGATACACGATGTTTGCTATGGCGAAACCCATCGAAAAGGGATGAAGCAAAAGCAATACAAGACCCGTTGGTCTGGCAAACATTCCAAGAATCGCGCTTGTGAGGAAGGGCAAGAGATAACTAACGAAATTAAAAATGAAACCGATACTGAGTGCGGCAACTCCCCAAATTATAAGAAATAACGATCGGCCCACTGTTGCTCGTTTAGACCGACCTCCGCCTGACACATTCTTGTAGAAAATCCCTGAGAGCCAGAGGGCAAGCGCCATAGCGAAAATTATGTTAATAACAGCCGCAGCGGCCATGAACAGAGATGCAATGATCGAGTGAGTCAAGAGCCATATTGAAACAACTTGCACAATAGTAGCGCAGGCTGCGATGTAGTCGAACGTCCTGATAAGCGACAATGTCGCAACAATTGAGAAATCCCTTTCGTCAATAGGCAAAGTCATGAGAATTGCGTACGGCTCCCCACTCGAAAATGAAGGCAAGATTTGAAGAGAGTAGAAAACAATGTACGCAAGGCTAATGGCAAGACTCAGTGAGACTCCGCTAATTAGCGCTTCAGGCGTTGGAGCGACTGCATCTTCAATGAAAGGAAATGCTGATCCGATAGTTCCAAGAACAGCAAATGCCACCTTGCTCGTCTTCGCGCTACCCATCGAGGTTTTGAATCTCTTCTCGATATCCTGCTCGCCCGAAGATCTGTTTCCCTGACCTTGTCCCCTACTCATTTGAATGGATCTGTAAGCGACCTCTCGATAAGCTGCTCCAGAGAGTTCCCAAGCCTCGCGCAATTTCAAGGCAAAACTTTGTCCTGAAGCATTTCACTTATCGACATAGAACGCGTCCTTAAGTGCCCTAACAGTTCCGGCAATGTCATCCTCTTCATGAGTCAGTTTCAGAAACACTTCCTCTAGGGTTGACGTTGCATTTGATTCCTGCTCGATGCCAATTGCATTTACAGTTATTTCACTTGCTTTTCGTCGGAGATCTTCAAGCGAACCTTCAGCTACGATTTTTCCACTGTAAATTATCCCAATTCTGTCGCAAACTTGCTCTGCGACTTCCATGATATGAGTTGAGAACAACACTGCACCATTGCTCCTTCTTGCATGAAGGGAGATTATGTCCTTGACGATTCTACTCGCCTTGGCATCCAATCCATTCAATGGTTCATCCAACAAGAGTAGTGATGGCTCGTGCAATAGCGCGGCCACGATCGAGACCTTCTGACGGGTTCCCATAGAGAGGGTAGCAATCGGAGAATCATAGAACGGTTCAAGTCCGAACGCTGGCGCTAACCTTCCGACTTTTTCATTTGCCACCTTTTGATCAATTTTTCTAATAGACGCAACAAATTCGAAGAAATCTCGCGGGGAAAGCGATTCGTACAGCATTGAATTCTCCGAAACGTATCCGATCTTAGATTTTACCCAAACAGGATCAGTTGCGCTATCATGCCCTAATACCGCAACGCTTCCTGAAGTCGGCTCAACAAGTCCAGCGATTATTTTGATTAATGTACTCTTGCCGGCGCCATTTGGACCCAGAAGGCCGTAGATCTCGCCAGGCATTAACTTCAAATCTAGTCCAGCCAAAGCGTTAACCGATCCATATTGTTTCGTGAGACCAATGGTTTCAACAATAGGAACAATGTTCGGAGATGACGACAAGTTGGAAGAACTTCTCTGAGCATTCTCTGACCCAGCATTTATGTTTCTTTTGTTCCATTTCAACCAGAAATTTCGATCGGCACGGAAAAGCAAGAAAATGATAGTGAATCTTCGTGAATTGGGAATTAGTACTAGGGATCCATTTTCGTAGTAAAGCGGGGAAGTTCATAACCATTAATTTACTGATAAAGGCAACTGAGCCTGTCAATGTCGCGACCTACGATACAGTTTAGAAATTGTTTCGCACGAAACTCTAGACTTGCACAATTCACAAATGAAAAGAGGTCAAGGTAATTTCATGAAACTATCAATCCCAGGATTTAAGTCGAAATCATCTACCGAGAAACTCGCAATCGCAGCAAACGATTCTCGCAATAAGGAGAAGCAGAGTGTCGTGGAAGGTCCGATGGTTGGCAAGACTATGCCAAAGAACTTCCAAGTCATGGAGAGATACTCGCTGAGTCCCCCCTTTGCTTATGCCGTGATTGCAGAAGATACTTCCCAAAAACTTCCATATTATTACGTGGACGAGCTAGAACTGTCGCGTAAAGAGCTAGCACTCTACAACAACATACTTTCTGTCCTCCAGACCGAGCTTAGGGCACCCAGAGAAGACGTTGATCCCAAGAAATATTTTGCCGAGCAAGCAAGGTTGATCTCCGAACGTTACAAGCTTACGCAACAAAAAAACGCGGACGTCTCGTGGGCAAAAATTCTCTATTACGCAGAACGCGATCTCGTGGGTTTTGGAGGAATCGATGCTTTGATGCGCGACCCGAACATTGAAGACATTTCGGTGGACGGAACTGCAAAGGCAGTCTTTATCTATCATAGAAAATATGAAAGCATCGAAACCAATCTTAATTTCAAGAACGAGCAAAAACTCGATGATGCGATAGTAAGGCTCGTGCACATGTCAGGAAAGCACGTCAGCACCGCTTTTCCGATTGTTGATGCAACACTTCCGGGGGGTCACAGACTCGCTGCAACCTTCAGGAAGGAAGTTTCACCTCAAGGCTCAACGCTTACAATTAGAAAGTTCAGAAAAGATCCGATAACAATCATAGATCTGATAAATTTTGGAGTCTTGGATTACAACATCGCTGCATATGCGTGGCTTCTTATTGAGAACCGATGTACCGCGGTTGTTGTCGGAGCAACAGCTTCGGGCAAGACGACTTTTCTAAATGCACTTCTCTCAATGGTCAATCCAAATTCAAAAATCGTGACAATTGAAGAGGTTCAGGAAATCAACATACATCACATCAACTGGGTTGCCCTAGTTTCAAGGCTCAGCTATGGTCTTTCGGAGAACAACATCGGAGAAGTCAGCCTGTTCAACCTTGTAAAGACCGCCATGAGAATGCGTCCAGACATCATGATTGTAGGAGAGGTTAGAGGTGAGGAAGCCTATGCATTATTCCAAGCCATATCAACAGGACACGGAGGACTCGCCACACTGCACGCTGAAGATGCTGCGTCCGCAATTCAGAGGCTCACTTCAAAGCCAATGGATGTCGCGCCCGCGTACATTAGTTTCCTCGATCTAATTTTCTCAGTCAGAAGGGTCGCGATACCAAACGCAGGAAGTCCCGGGTCTCCCAAAATAGTCAGAAGAGTGATCTCTGTTGAGGAAGTCGAGAGCGTAAACAAGTACGTTCGATCTTTCTCTTGGGATCCATCAAAAGACAGATTCCACGAGTTCCTCGAAAATAGTGTGAAGTTGAGAAAACTCGCAAAAGACTATGGTAAATCTATGAAACAAATCATCACTGAGATTCAGAATAGAATATTGGTATTGCAGTGGCTTCGTTCCAGGAATATTAGGAATTTTATCGAAATCAGTACAGTCTTCTCCCAATATCACAACGATCCAGAAGGAATGATTGCAAGGATAAAAGCTGAATCAGTTTCGAGGCCCCTGTTCCAAAACGAAGAGGAAGAAGAAATCGTTCTCAAGTCCCGCCGCGGGGAAATTGATGCCTAGAATAATTTGCATTGGCTTGTGAAATTTTAATTGTCCGATTCCGTCCAAAGATCCGATGCGAAAGATAGCTCAGTGTCTGTCCAGAACCTTTTTCCGCCGGAGCAAAGAGCGAGCACCAGAAAGAAACGTGTTGCCAAAAGGAAAAAGTCGAGGATAACACTATTCGACCGACTACTTCGATTCTCTCTGAAATACACGTACAAACCCAGCAGGATCCTTGCTTCCCGTCTTCCCGAGCTTCGCAATGACCTCCTTAGGTCCAACATGTACATTTCTGCAGAAGGTATCATTTCAATCACAATGTTGTTTGTGATAATCTCAATCCCTCTGGTAATAGCTGGTATGATACTCCTCGCAGGGGCAGGTCTTGGGATAGCAATTATCGCATTACCCGCCGCCATAGCTGTTCCTCCGATCCTCATGCTGAACCTCCCAAAGGTCAGTGCTTCATCGAGGGCGTCTGCTCTTGAAAACGAGCTCCCCTATGTGGTTGGTTACATCACTGTGCTCGCTGGTGGAGGCATCTCGCCGTTTATTACAATCAAGAGATTGTCAAAGGCGGATTCGATCTTCCCAGCTGCTGCGAAGGAAGCGAGAAGAATACTACTAGACATTGAAATTTTCGGAATGGATGCAATTTCAGCTTTAGAAAGAGCAACGAGAACTAGTCCAAACAAAAAGTTCTCTGACTTTATTGGCGGTTACGTCTCGGTGCTGAAGACCGGTGGTGACGCCCTAAGTTATCTAGAGTCCAAACTCAAAGAAATATTCTCTTACAGTGAAGCAAAGGTAAAGCGCGGATCGGAATTTATAGGGACGATGGCTGAAGCTTACATTATTGTCACGGTCGTCATGGGCATTTCGCTTACTATTCTTTGGTCTACCCAGAACTTGCTGGGCGGCATAACGACCGGAGGAGTGGGAGGTCTTGGAGGACAAGGAGGAGGCCCTCAGACTATCGATCCGTCACTCATAGTAATGTTTTCAGTTTTATTCGTTCCAGTTATTTCAATAATTTTCATAATAGTAATTGGAAGCGCGCAGACGCACGAACCGTTTGGTTACGATCGCCCATTTTACGTATTTTTGGCTTGCCTCCCGATCGTAGCGTTCTGCTACTTCGTTCCATTCGGACTTCCCCAATATACTCAGTTAGGCATTGGGCTGGCAATTTCGACTGCGCCTCCCGCGATAATGCAAATGAAATATTCGAGGGAGAAAAAAGCAGTTGAATCAAAACTCTCCAATTTTCTTAGAGATATCTCTGAAGTCAGGAAGACAGGACTTGCACCAGAAAAAACGATCGAACAACTTGCAGACAGACAATATGGTGGACTAAGTGTTCACGTGCAGAGGATATCATCACAGCTCAGTTGGGGAACACCCATGAGAACTGTGCTCCAGAACTTCGGTTCTGTCGTAAAGAGCTGGCTAACACGTGCGATGGCATTCCTTCTGCTGGAAGTCGTAGATGTCGGTGGCGGCTCAACAAAGATGTTCACAGATCTCGCCGACTTTACTGAAAAGAATGCGTTGTTGTCTCAAGAGAGACGTTCAATGGTGAGACCGTACTTGATGATTCCATACATCGGCGCGATAATGGTCGTTGCAACCACGGCAATGATGCTCTACTTTGTAAACCCGCCGGGTTTGGCGTCTGCAGGAATCTCCGCTCTTGCCTCAGGCAGTCTGGTGAAACAAGCGACCAACATTCTTCTTGTGTGTGCCTTCTTTCAAGCATGGGTCATGGGCTTTGTAGCCGGCAAGATGGGAGAAGAAAGTGCCGCGGATGGCTTCAAACACGCCACTTTCCTCGTGGTACTCAGCCTGATTACTGTGTACGTGTCATTCTATTTGATTGGCGGTATTAGTTACTAGGAAGTAAAGGTAGTTTTCAATGATAGCAGATTCACAAGTGCGCACAGAAGCCGAAACTCAGGAGCTCACGCGGATTCACGAGTGGGCTTGCCAGAACACCGCGGAGTCCCGAACAATCAAGTTCAACTACCTGTGGCCGACGGCTGGCAGAGAAATGCTCGAATTGCTGAAGTTGTCGAACGGTTCGCTAATTTGCCTTCTCGGAGTCCAAGGCATAGGCAAGTCGACGTGCGTCAAACAAGTGGGAAAGGAATTACGTGCGTCTTTGGAATTTCTAAAAGAAAACGACAGTTCGACTCAACTTGTTGTTTATTTCAAATGGCCCGGCGGGGAGGAGCCGTACGAACAACTTCTGAACCTGCTGAAAAATCAGGGGATGAACTTGGGAGACACAGTCCACCCAGATCTGAAACGAAGGGCGGCTGAAGATCCCGCCGTACGAAGCAAAATCCTAAAACTTCTTTCCAAAGTGTCTGATGATTCACAAAAGAAAACTGTGTCAAATTCAGTGGCCGACAGCGGAGAAATGTGTATGCAGCTTTTCGACCGTCTTGGTGCCGAAACAATACTAAAGAACTTTTACAGGATCCGCGAACAAAGGCAATTATTGCAAAAAGCGGTGGTGTCATTCCTATCGGCGTGCCACACGATCATAATAGACATGCGCGACTATTCCACAACAGACAGGAGAGCTTTGAACAGCGACCTAACCGGAATCCAAAAGGTATGGCAATCCATTGTCGAGAGTGTCAGCGCATTGAACGATCAGGGTAGGACTTTCACGGTGCCGAACGTCGTGTTTACACTTCAAAAGGAATTAACTCAAACAGACAAAAAAGTTACCAGCCACTACTTCATTGGCAAGTGCAGAATGCTTGAGCTTTCGCCTTTTACCCCTAAGGAACTTGCTACCGCATTCAAGGTGGAGTTCGGAGATGTCGACTCTGTGAACGATGACGCTCTCATATTCCTTGGTAGGTTGAGCCAAGGTGTTTTCCGACGATTCCTAAGATACCTTTCGATGTGCGTCGAAAATTACATGACCAAGGATACCTAAAACCCCAGAATTGACGCATCGTTCGCAAAAAGAGTACTCTCAATATCAGACATCCAGCAAGACTGGAAGGAAGAGCTCCGCAGACTATTTCCGCACCAATGGAAGTCCGCCTTGGAAATACTTGTGAGACTTTTGGAGAGTGGCCCGATGTACCAAAAGGATCTTGTGGGACACTCGATTCATGAAATGATGATAGAGTTCCGTGAAGGGAGCCTGAAGGCTGACCTGGACACCAAGACAGGCGAAGAAGGGGTCTCAGAGTCCGAGCTAAGCCGCATACTCCAAAGATTGGAGGAACACGGGTACGTCATCAGAGAGCAGACAAGCAAAGGGAATTTAGTAAGGACTCTCGAATTGCAACGGTATGTTTCGGATCCCGATGCTTCACCTTAATTCAGTCGGCTGAAAAGAGAACGTGCCCGGTGATTTCCAATACATATGGTTGGCCCGTACTCGCGATCTTGCGTTATTCCACCACTAAGAGAAAATTTGTTTCGTAGTCCAGAACAGGGTCTGAGTTTTATGTCAAAGTCGGCGTTAGGTAGGATTCTTAGTACGTACCAGAAATTCATAGGGATTCATTTTCAAGAATTCAGAGAAGTGATTCCATAATCTTGCTTCGAAGCAAACGAGCTGCGGCCACAGCAGTTTTTCTTTTGCTCGTTATGGTCGCAAGTACCGCCATCTATTATATTAATTCAGAATCTGTTAACCAAGAGGTAGTAGTCAGAAGTGTCCTTGGCCACCTTGACGCAAACGGTGCACCCGTCGCTCTCGGCTTTTCCTATCCTGCAGCTTCTAACGGCTTGATATTCTTCAGACAAAGCGAATCGTTCTATGTGTTCCTTTATTTGAGCGGGGAGGGAACTATTCAAAACATAAACGTGATGACACCTGGTTTCAATGGAAGCATAGTCGCTCCGTACCTTCCTCTTTCAATTAACAATTACACAGAGCCTTATGTCGTAATCCTTCAGATAACAGCGCTGAGATGCTGTTTCAGCGGCACTGTGGATTTCACAGTCAATGCAACTTTGCAGTGAAACAATATGGAACAAAACGACGGAATCTTGTCCAGAAGAGAGCAGTACTGGATAGCCAACGAGCGGGACAAGAAATGGCTAGGTAACCTAGATCTCTCAAGATTGGACAACATCCTCTGGCCGCTATACATCGCGTTCATCTGCCTGAACTTTCTCGATCTTTACACAACAAGTCTCGCCTTGAGCAACTCGCTGGTGTTCCAGGAGCGAAATATCCTAGCTGCGAAACTTTTTGCAATGAACTTCCAGGGTTTTCTCTTTGCCCTCCTGATCAAATTCGCGCCGGCGTTCCCTCTATTCTACGCAGTGTTTTTGGGAGATCCCAAGAATAGCCACGGGTATCAGATCAGGCTGATCAAGGTAAGCGCGATTGTTGCCCTAATAATTGGAGACGCATTCTACGTCTGGGTCGTTCTCCTTAACAACATACCGGTTCTCTTGAGCGGAACGATCGGCTACATCCAGAAGTAGGCGGCGGAAGACTACAAATAAGTACTATGACAGGTAATTCTCGTTCTCTCGAAGATACTTTTTGAAGAACCAATTTAGGAAAATCGAATCATCATTTTTCAAATTAGATCTTTCGAGAGCATTGTAGTACGCCTTTCTGCTTTCGTAGTTTATGTCCATCATTGGGAAACCATTCTTCTTCAAAAGGAAATTCATTATCAGCCTAGCGATCCTCCCATTTCCGTCCGCAAATGGGTGTATCGAGACAAATCTCAAGTTGATGATTCCTGCAAGCTGTACAGTGTCGAACCTGTTCTTTCTCGCTTCGTACCATCTCAAGACCTCCGTGAGCATCGGGTAAACCTCAACCGGAGAAGGAGGAACGAATTTGCTACCCGATATCGTGACTTGATGCTTCCTAATACGACCTGCTATCTCTGGTTTGGTATTTTTGAATAATTTTTCGTGCCAATACAAGATTAGAGATAGTCGAAGGTCTCTTTCATAACTTAGCATTTCCAGGAACACCTTCTGGTGCGCCTCAGCCTCTTTGACATCTGCAACGGATTTGTTGTTGGGCGTGATGCCCTCCTCAAGCAATTGGGCTGTCTCTCTAAGTGTGAGGCTCGACCCTTCGATTTTCTGCGAATCGTAAGTAAATCTGATCGAGAACGATCGTATCTCCTTCTCTCTTGCAGATTCTTGGACAGATCTGTTCTCTCTGGCGTACCCCTTCTTTATCTGATCGAAACGGTCGAAGTATCGCTGTTTGTTTATCTCAAAGTGAAAGGATTCTTTCAGCACTTCAATATTCTTCGGTAACCTCCTCCCGAGATATTTCCTTATTTTTCGTACCTTCTTGCCGTCTCTGACAGAATGTTCGAGATAGTAATAGGGGATGCCCTTGATTACGCTTCTGCGAAAGGTCACCATGGAATGAGTTACGACTACATATTAACCCATTATCAGTTTATTAGCATTATGTAGACGTAACCAATATATTCCCGGCCAAGAGATCTTTTCGCAAAATGAGATGGGTTTCTTGGCTGTTGGCGACGTTTGACAATCTCGTGAAAATTCTTCGAATAACGGCACCGCAAAAATCGTTATATGCTATAGAAACTATAGAAACAGTTGAAACTACGGATGACGACCGTGCAGGTTGATGAAGAAACAAAGAGAGAGCTCGTGAGGTACGCATCTAACTTGCAGGCAAGACTAGGGAGAAAAGTAAGTTTTGATGAAGCGATAAAAACGTCATTGGAGGAGGCAAAGGGTTTGGACGAAGCACGAACAAAGTTTGCTTCCCTCTACGGAAGCTTGTCAGGAGAAAAGGGTGTCTGGGAAGATCTGGAGAGCATGAAAAGGAAGGAGAGGTTAACTCTTGAAAGAAAAGCCACGCAAAGTAAGAATGCCTGACAAACTATCAGTAGATTCGGGCGTCCTCTTGGCGCACTTTCTTGGTGAAGATCTGGGCGAAATAGTTAGGTCGCACATTTTGCCTCCCAGAAACAGGAGTGTCTATTGCAGCAGACTATCGATATTTCGATTGAGGTCTTCGTCTGTGCCTATCATGTCATTTAGTCCGATGTCGCCTTCATGACCCGCCATAACGAATCCATCAGAAGTGATTGCCATCTCGTTAATTGCAGGATCGGTGAATTTCTCATCTAGGAAATAACCTACGATTGCAGCCATCTTCGGGCTCATACCACGGAAGCGTGCTGGATTCAACTTGCGCTTTAGTTGAAAGTTGATGGCTTGCTTTTCTTCGTTTTATAGACCCAAAATTCTATTTCA